>Ga0209668_10000003_pt1 | contig 212408 bp, 215 predicted proteins | sample FrelakmetPLP11PL_FD_187150 | JGI IMG/M metagenome (GOLD analysis project Ga0209668, IMG submission 187150) | Freshwater lake sediment microbial communities from the University of Notre Dame, USA, for methane emissions studies - PLP11 PL (SPAdes)... | ecosystem: Environmental > Aquatic >...
GTACAAATAATGGCTACCTTCCATTTACCACTACCTTTACTGTGCCCAGCGATGGAACTCGTTACATTCAATTTAGAGCTCAAGGAGGTACGTATGGTGATTATTTACTTATTGATGATGTACAGGTTACAGAGGAACCTTTAGGTACTCCAACCCCAACCCCTGCTATGTGCAAGACTGGTTGCGCTCCCTGCACAGTAACAACTTCAGCATCAGGGTTGGCGGGAACAGGCACAACAATTAATCTGAACATCGGACAAGCAAGAACACTTACTGCTACCGTAGGAAACTCGGGAACAGCAAGGATAAGTAGCATGAAATTTGCTTCTTCTCTTCCTACTATAGTAACTGTTAATCCACTTACCGACACAGTTACACCTTATAAAACAACTATGACAGGCAAAACAGCGGGCACTACAACAGTAACGGCAACTGCGACCTTAAGCGATGGCAGAACTTGTAAATCCAGCAAAACTGTTGCTGTAAAAGCTTGTCGGGTAGACAATAACCTCCGAGCACTAACTCTGTACACGGGACAACAAAAATGGATTAGTGCTTCCGTCCTCATAGCAGGCTTGGGAACAGCCGCGGTAAAAAGTATGGGTTTCTTTTCTGCCCCTACTGGCATCGTAACTGTTAATCCAGTTTCCGACACAGTTACACCTTTTAAAACGCTAGTAACAGGTTACGATCAGGGCACTACAGCAGTACGGGCAAACGCGACCTTAAATGATGGAAGAATTTGTAGATTCAACGTAAATACGGATACTGACATTACTGTTTTGTACACAGACGGGGGAGCAGCCGCAGCCCTAGAAACTGATGAGACTGATGAGTCGATCTCAACCCAACCATATACTTGTACAGGTCCACTTGTAATTAGTGGAATAATGTGTCCGGGAGATGATATAGGATTAACTTCATCATTACCTTGGACTTTTGCTGGATTATCGTCTGATAGTTGTACAATAAGGAAATGCGAATTTTATGTTCCTAACGTAACAACTCCAACTCCAACTCCAATCAGCGTATGTACTAAAAATAATTCATGTAACTCTAGAACACCAAATTCAGAATTCAGGTGTAATTCTGCAACAGCATATGACGAGAAGGGAGTCAATTTGTGTAAGTGCGATGCAAATTGCAATCCTATTATTGTAATTTCCCCAACTCCAGCGAAGCCTGCATGCAACACTGTAAAAGGTCAATGTGTCGGTCTGGTTGGACAATGTTATGGTCTGGGCACTATAAACCAAAATTATGATTGTGGTGCATGGTGGTGTTGTATTCCCTCGCCAACCCCAATCCCCAGAATAAACGGCGTCTGTGGAGTAACCCATTACAACTGTACTGCTGGCACCTCAGGATCCAATATTGACTCTGGAACTTATTGGGGATGGTATTGCAATGGTTCAGGTGGAGGTTCAAATGCATGGTGTACTGAAAAGAAACCCCCCATTCCTACCCCAACCGCAGTTCCACTCCCTCCTGTTCCAACTAACGGTACTGTTTCCAGGATCACTACCAACAGTGCTTATGCAACTTGGTTAGGATCATTACCAACAGGCGGATACTATGTTCTTTATTACAGAGTCTCTTCTGGTGGAAATTTGATAAGACTGGCTACCGGAATAAATAAATATTATATTTTCACAAATCTTTCTTCCGGTACCAGATATCAATGGTATATTCAAGCTTGTAATTCAGTTGGCGGCTGTTCAACTTCTGCAACATGGCTATTTACTACTCGTGCAATCCCAACTCCAACCAGGGCTATAACACCAACACCTACTCGCACACCAACCCCAACCCCAATTAGAATTCCAACCAAAATTCCAACCCCAACTACATATACCTGTACAGGTGTATTTGTAGCTACTGGAGTAATGTGTTCAGGGGATAACATAGGATTAACCTCATCATTACCTTGGGCATTTGTCGGATCATCACCTGCTAGTTGCACCATAAGGAAATGTGAATTTTATATTCCAGCTTCAACTCCAACCAACCCCAACTAGAGCTACAATTCCAATACCTAAACCTGTATGTAATACTGTGAAAGGCCAATGCGTCAGGACAACTCAAAAATGTAATGGTTGGGACTACATAAACCAAAATTATGATTGTGGCATAGAGTATTGCTGTCTTCCTCTACCAACCCCAACTACCCGTTAATTTACTTGCTTCAATATCCAATATATTGCATTCTCCTGTCACGCATACTAATATAAATGTATGAGCAGAATTTATTTTCGTAATAAAGGGTGTATTGTGTAATTTTAATTACACTTTAAAATTTTACTTTAATTAGTAATCACTATGAAAACCATAGCTAAAATTATATTCTCCTTAGTAATTTTCTTGCTATTTACAGGCTTTTTTGTTAAATCATCTTATGCCGCCTGTTCCGGTTCTGGTTACAATACTTGCTCTCAGTGTACTTCCCACACCGGTTGCGGATGGAATGGAGTTATAAATATTTGTCAAAGTGGTACTGCTGCCTGTCCAGCTGGTCTTAACCACTGGCACTACGGAGGAGATTGTGTCACAAATCTATGCACCGGCTCTCCCACCGCAACCCCTCCAGTATCCACCCCAACCCCAACTACTCCACCCTCAGGCTGCTCCAGTCAATATGACTGCTATAACTGTATTAATGAACCGTCATGGACGTGCGGATGGGGAAAAAGGACTGGGTATGAGTATTCCTGCGAAAGCAAACCAAACCAAAACTCTTGTCCAGCAGGATATACTGAATGGTATTGGACTGATTGTTCAGCATTTGGAAATCTATGCTCAGGTTCTCCCACCCCAACCCCAACCACCGCCCCAGTCCCTGGTCGCGTATATAACGGAACTTCTACAGTTATTAACAGTACCAGTGCGTATGTTAGGTGGGATGCGGTAACAGGAGCAACATCATATAGGGTTTATTACGAAAAACAGATTGAGGACCCAAATTGGCTGGCAGTAAATGGTATTTCAACAAATTCCTATACCTTTCCAGACAATCTTACTTCCAACACCGTCTATCTATGGAAAGTTAAAGCTTGTAACTTAAATGGTTGTTCAGTAGATTCTACTATTTGGAACTTTACCACTCAAACTCCTTCCTGTTCAGCATCTTTCATAAATATCACACCCGCGGCAGGTCGGATAACTGGACCAAACAAGACAGTCACCGCTACTTATAAAGTTACAACAAACGATACGGGTGTATACACGACGCGAGGTATGAATGGCGCAAAGTGTACTGTAGCCGGTTGTGCTTATGATGTTGGAGCACTCACCGTTTCTCCCGCTTCTCTTGCTCTTTCAGGTTTGACAAGTTACAACCCAACATTTACTGTAAAGTCTAACAATGATCCTGACTTTGCTACTAAATACGCATTGCAATCTATTCAAGTTAAACCAGTTATTTATAGTGGCGTAGCGATAATGTGTTCAGGGACTTTAACTGTTAACATAGTTGGGCCAACCGCAACTCCCAGACCGCCAACCGCAACTCCCAGACCGCCAACCGCAACTCCCAGACCGCCAACCGCAACTCCAATCCCTCCCACCTATTCCATCCGCGGAAATGTATTTAATGACGCAGATGGAAATAGAAAAAAAGGCACAGGTGAATCTTTTTATCCGGGTACTATGGTAATTACTAGATCTCCATCTCTCGGAAATTACAGTGGGCCTACCGCAACTACCGGAACTACTAACGGAAATTATTCTTTTACAAATCTTCCTGCCAGATCATATACTGTAACATTTTCAGAGCCCTTGAGCGCAGGATATAGTTTTACATATCCTCTAGCTCTTCCTCTTCGCTCACTTACTGTGACTGTTGGACCGAGTTGTACTCCTGTAGGAATTGAGCCAACAGTCTGTTCCAGCGGAAACGTTTCCAATCTAAATGCAGGAGTAACAATCACAAAAGATCCTTGGTTTCAATCTGTGGGATCTGATATAAGATGGGATAGCGGTAAATTTGATGCCCCCTCTGTTCCTGTCGGAAAATATATATCTGATATTGGATTAGGCGGAATGCCTGGAATAATATTTTCAGGAGGGAAAACAGGCCTTACCCCTTGTTTTGGATCAACTTGTATCCAAAACCCTTCTACGAAAAAATGGCAAGTTGGAGCAGGTTCGTATACCGAAGTATTTACTGATACTCATAGTGTAATTCCGACATCATATAATTTTCTTCTTGAAACTGCTTTAGGATCGGGAATTACGCCAAGTACGACGCTTTCATCCCCATTACCTAATTTTATTCCTAATCATAATATTTATAAAATAGCTGGAAACCTTACAGTAAGTGCCCTTGGTGTTACATTTGGATCCGGAAATTTTGTTATTTTAGTTGATGGAAATCTAACTATTAATGGAAATATTATAGTTCCTGCCGGATCAACTGTAATATTTTCAGTCAAAGGAGATATAACAATTGACAAGTCCGTTACAAGTATTGACGGATTATATTCAGCTGACAAAAACTTTACAGTAAACGGCGACACCACCTGTCCACCATACAATCAACTTAAGATTAATGGATCAGTTATTGTAAATGCGGGAAGATCCGGAGGAATTTTTACAAACAACCGGACTCTTTGCGGAGATAATTCTACAACGCCTTCCGTACAATTCATTGAGAGGCCTGACTTTATGCTTAATTATCCTTCTATGGTTACCCAAACCACTAGATCATGGCAAGACACCCCTCCATAGAATTAATCGCAGCTTATTCCAGATTCTTGTGTATATTCTTCTTTGGTCAATCCGCATCCCGGACACTGATTCCCAACCGGCCCGTCTGCTTGATAACTGCATTTAGGACAAGTAAACCATTGCTGATTTTCAGTCAAACTATTCAGAATTGAACCTCTGGTCAAAAGGTTATTTGTATTATTGGAACTTCCGCATGATCCTCTGGCAACCGGAGGTTTATGCCCAAAATCTCCTACCATATCCCTGATCCTTAAATTATTTTCATATCTTACATAAATTACATTTTCCGCATTAGTTTCATAATCTTTTTTGAGTTTTAAAGCATAATTTTCTATAACATTGAGCGCTTTTACTTTTTCATTGCCTGATCCAAATCTTACTAAATTGACAAAATCTTTAATTAGCGGATTCATTTCCTGAATTATCTTCAGAAATTTTTCTTCTTCTTCTTTTTTCGGCTTGAAATCAAAACTTATGCCCAAAAGAGCATCCACGTAACCTTCTTCTAATTTTTCATTTAAAACTCTTGGAGCTCTTAAAAATTCTTCAGGAGTTTTATTTTCTGTGTTTTCTCCTGTTAGCAAATGCCAGGCTTTATTAAACTGAGCAATGCTTGGATTTTCAACTCTAATTGCAGTCATGCTAATCTTTTTTTCTTCGCGGTTTTGTGTGCTTACTTTTCCTATAAAAATAAATCCATAATCGCCATAACCTTCCTCCTTTGGTCCTGGCGGACTCGCCCAAACAATGGTGTCTTTGTCTTTGGCTGAATTAAGCTGAACATCAAGGCTGGCAAAACCTTCTTTTTCTGCTTTTTCTCTTACTGATGATTTTCCTTCCCAAAATTTACTATCTATTGCTCTCTGAGACAAGGTTTCCATCGGTTCCCCCCTATGGGGATCTCTTAATTTACCGTTCTTAAAAGTCAAATCATAACAATATTTTTGGAGATTAAATCTGTATTCCCCAAGATACGAAACAACATCATTAAGTAAAACATTTTCCGAAACATTTGTTTTATATTCTATTCTAAATGCATCATATCCTACTTTCTGTTCGACCATATAATCTCCTTTCTTTTCTCTTTAAAATTAGCGAAACGGGCCATGGTAAAAAGCAAGTCTGAAAGCCTGTTGAAATAAATAATAATATTACTGTCTATTTTTCCATGCCCTGAGCCCGCCGAAGGGTGCTTACTGTTAAGCTGTACAATCCTTCTTTCAACCCGCCGGCAAACAGCTCTTGCCAAATGAAGCATAGCTCCTGTTTTTCCTCCTCCGGGAAGAATAAAATTACTAAGTTTTGGCATTTGAGCAGTCATTTTATCTATTAAATTTTCAGATTCCTTAATCCGTTTTAGAAAGTATTTAGTATTTTGTATTGAGTATTTAGGGCGGGGATTTGCTAAGATAGAACCTATTTCAAGTAAATCATTTTGAATCTTAACTAATTCTTTTTTAATACTTAATACTTGATATTTTATACTTAATACTGCTCCGATCATCGAATTTAGCTCGTCAATTGAACCATAAACTTCTATTCTCAAATCAGATTTGAGCACTCTTTGCCCTGAAAAAAGAGTTGTTTTACCTTTATCTCCGGCCCTCGTATAAATTGCCATAAAAAAATCCTTCTCTCCCGAGAAGGATACAAAAAAATCCTTGCTCGAGGCTATTTTAGTACATAGTTTTCTGGATTTACAGTAGCGGCACTTCCACCGAATTACACGGTGTTTGCCTATGTACGTAACTTTTTATTATTTAGCATTCGGAATATCCGCATGCATAACATTTTTTACAACCTTCTTCATAAGCTAAGGATCCTCCGCCGCATTCAGGGCAAAGATCATAAAGGCTTGTTGATGTATCCAAGCCAACTGCCTCCTTTACATCCATTGCCAATTGCTGTATTTTAACAACCTCCGGTTCCGGCTCAACAACTAAATTTTGTTTTGCAGATCCATTGGCGTGTCCGTTCATTAAACCATTACCATTTGCATTGCTATTCGGCAAAGGTTTGTCCTCCACTTTACCGTTTAACGCAAATCCATAATGAATTGACAAGACTTTGGCTATTGCATCTGGCAAAGATCTGACCCGATCTTTTCCGAATCCCACACTTCTTGCCCCCCCAATCCCAATCATTTGAGCAACAACTTGCTTGATTCTTTCCCGTGGCGACAAACCATCAGTCAGGCGAAGATTTAAAGATATCATGCGTCCCAGTGCATCCGCCATCGCTGCGACATCTGATCCTGTTTTTCCAATTGTCATAAATACTTCAAAAGGTTCCTGATTTTCATTGTGATTAATGGTTATGTAGGTATGTCCTACCGGAGTTTCCATTTTATATGTTGTTCCCGAAAGAGACATTGGCCGGGGAACAACAGGTTTCGGTTGATACGAATTGTTAATTTGCATTTTTGGCTCATCTTTTTTCTCTTGCCCTGAGCTTGCCGAAGAGTCTATTCTTGAAAGCACTCCCTCGCGGGAACCATCCCTCATGTACGTTACGCCTTTAAGACCCAAGTCATATGCTGACATGTAAAGATTTTTGACATCTTCGATTGTATGAGAATTGGGAGCATTAACTGTTTTTGAAATTGAAGCATCTATAAATTCCTGAGCAACAGCTTGCACTTGTGTATGCTCCAGAGGAGTTAAATCATTGGCTGAAGCAAAATAAACTGGTTTTTCTGCAGCTTGCCCTGAGCGTAGCGAAGGGGAATTTTGTTTTTTCCATTCTTCATACAAGGGATGATACATTATGTGTTCGCCTGTTCTGTCTTTTCTTTTGAAAACAAATTCATAGACCGGCTCAATTCCGGAACTAACACCCGAAACCAAACTTGTTGTTCCGGTCGGAGCAACGGTTAGTAAAACTGCATTTCGAATTCCTTGCTTGGAAATTTTTTTCTGAAGCGCTTCCGGCAAATTTTTAATATGATAACCCTTGAGATATTTTGCCTTGTTAAATTTCGGAAAAGATCCTTTCTCTTTTGCCAAATCACTAGATTCTTCATAGGCATTATTGCGTAATGTTTCAAAGATTTTTTTAATTATCGGCAGTGATTCCTTGGATCCGTAACGGATTTTCATTTTGATAAGACAATCACCAAGTCCCATTATTCCTAATCCTGTCCTACGGATGTCTTTGGCGGATTTTTCGTTCTCTTTAAAGAAATAATATGTCTGATCAATAACATTGTCCAAAAATCGCAAAGCAACCTTTACATCGAGGCCAAAATTTTCATAATCGAACTTACCGTTTTTGACATAAGCTGCTAAATTCATTGCCCCCAAATTACAAACAGCCCAAGCCCCTAACGGTTGTTCTCCACAAGGATTTGTAGCAATTAACGTTTCAAAATAATAAGTATTAGACCTTTTATTGGATCTTTCCAGAAAATGCAATCCCGGTTCGGCAGATTTCCAAGCCGCAGTACAAATCAAATCCCAAAGATATTTTGCTTTTACAGTTTTATGAACTTTTACTTTCCCTTTTATTCTTTTCCATTCATCTATATCTCCTGTCCATTTTGCGTCATAGCGCGGATCGTCCAAATCCGGATAAATCAAATCCCAATCCTTGTCTTTCTTAACTGCTTCCATGAAAGCATCCGAAATGCAGACAGACAAATTTGCCCCGTTAATTTTTGATAAATCCTGTTTAACTGTTATAAATTCTTCGATATCCGGATGCCAATCCCAAAGCATGAGCATGGTTGCCCCTCTTCTTGTTCCGCCCTGCTGGACAACATCATGAGTAGCATAGGAAAAAAGTCCAGCCCAAGTTACAGGACCGGAAGATGTCCCATTGACTTTTTTAACGCGCGCTCCCCTGGGCCTGAGACTGGAAAGATTAAGTCCTGCTCCGCCGGAACGGGACTGAATTTCAATTAATTGCCTTAAAGATTCTACAATTCCGCCTCTTGAGTCTTTTGGAGACGGGATAACAAAGCAATTAAAATAAGTAACTTGATATTTGGTTCCGGCACCTGACAAAATTCTTCCTCCGGGAACAAATTTGAAGTCTTCCATGACGGAGTAGAATTTTTTTGTCCAATATTTTCTTTTTGCCGGTTTTTCGGCTTGCGCGATACCTGTTGCAACCCTCTTCCACATCTCTGAAGGCTTGTGTTCAATGAGCTTCCCTTCCTTGTCTTTAAGGGCATACCTATCTAAAAATACTTTTTCCCTTATTCCATCAAACTTCATAATTATTTTATTAATCTCTTTACTTCTTCCTGAAAATCTTCTATGTCAACAAATCTTTTGAAAACGCTTGAAAAGCGAATATATGCTACCTTATCTATTTTTTTCAATTTTATTGCAACCATTTGTCCTATTTTTTTACTTTCAACTTCAACTGAGTCTCCTCCCCTTAATTCGCGTTCAACTTCGGTCACTATTTTTTCAATTTCCTCCATTGAAACTGCTGTTTTCTCACAACTTCTTACTATTCCTCTTTTTAATTTATCCCTATCAAACTGTTCTCTTTTGCCGTCTTTTTTTATGACAACCAAGTTAACGTTTTCTATTCTCTCGTAGGTAGTAAATCTTTTTTCGCATTTCAAACATTCCCTTCTTCTTCTTATGGTATCTACATCTTCCGAAGCTCTGGTTTCAACAACTTCAGACTCCGTAGACCCGCAATATGGACACTTCATAATCTTTTGTCTGTGAACGCTCAAACACTACAACTAGTGTTAATACCCAATATAGAACGCTAAATCTGTTGTGTCAACTAGAAATTTCTGTATCAAAGTATAGCAAGGCTTTTTTTAGCTTCAGTTTTTCTTACTTAACTCCAAGGGGAAAAATAGGACAATTAGTTGGGGAAGAAATGTCTTCAATAAAAGAATTTTATTCTATCTTTTTGATATTATTGATTTAGCCTCTGTTCAAAACTGATAATTCTTTTTTGCTCGTTTTCAAAACTTGCTTTAGAATCTGTGCTTGTTTTTTTAATAAGGAAACCCAATTCCTGCTGATGTTTTCCTAAAGCATTTTTTAAATTCCCTGTAATTCCGTTTACGTCTCTTCCCTGTCCTCTCGCCTCTTCCATTTTGCTTAAAGCTTGTTCAAAATAATTTTCAGCTTTGGAAATTGTTGAAATAGCTAGGGCAGTTTTTCCTTTATTAAAAAGAAATATTCCCGCATTTAGTCTTTTGTCGGCTTGAAGAAGATTAAATTCCGCTTTTTTTAAAGGGTCTGAAATTAAAAAGCTGACTGTTCTATCTCTTATGATTCTTAAAAAATACAAAGGACTATCCGGCAAAAGTCCGGGATAAGGCAGTTCGTAATTTATTTTGCTTTCCGGCTTAGAGCTTGAAGAAGCTGATAAATCTTCCGTTATAGCGTATGCTGTTACAGAAAGGGAATTAAGGCTTAATAAAAATATTAAAAATGAAAATATCAAAAGATAAATTTTTTTCATTTCATTTTTTCGCAATAACTGTAAGCCAGTCGCTTTGCAGTTTATCAAAAGGTTTTCTGAAAAGATAATCCCAATTTTTTCCGTCAAAAGAAGATCCATAAAATTCGACTTTGGTAAAACCATTTCTAAGAAGCGTTTCTTTCAAATCTTCCGCTGCAACATAAGCCATGAGACTATTTCTGACTCCTGATGACTTCCATCTCCCACTTGACGAAACCAAAATAGCAAAAGATTTCAAAATTGTTTTTTCCTTTTCATTCGGTTCATCATAAAATTCCAAAAATGCATATTCCTTACTTGGCTCATCTTTTATTTTTGAAAAATTAAAGCTCAATAACCTTTTTTGTGTTTTTAAAACTTTTTCAAAGTTGGTAATTTGAAATATTATAATTCCTTTATCAGTTAACACTCTGGCTGCATCCTTAATTGCATCTTTATATCTATGCGGATTATGTGAAATTGTATTGCCCATAAAAAGAACTGCATCAAAGGAATTTTTTTTGAATTTGGAGCAACACGCATCATCCATGTCAGCTCTTATAAATTTCCCGTTATTTTTTGCGGCTTCAGGCATATTTTTCTTTCTTTTGTTGGCCTCATCTATCATGGCTTCACTCCTATCAATGCCTACAGCGTCAAATCCTCTTTTGGCAAAGTCAATTACATGATCTCCTGTTCCGCACCCGACATCAAGAATTTTTTTAACTTTATTTTCCGAAAATACTTTTAATAAATCAGGAATTTCGTATTTAAGTCTGTTTTCTACGTCAACCGCAGCGTAGTAAGTCTTAGAAAGCCAATCTGTGTAATCCTGATTTTCTGAAAATAAGAGTTTATCTCCAACTAAAACCCTAAAAATGTCTCCTTTCGAAATAATTCCTACCAAATTCCCCTTATCATCTACAACAGGAAGCCTGCCTACTCCTTCTACTGACATTAGGGAATGGGCTCTCAGAAGAGGAGTTTGCGGAGTAACAGTTGTGAGTTTTTTGCTCATTATTTGATCTGCCTTCATTTCAAGAATGTGCTCTACTTTTGTTTCCATGCCTTCAAAATCTGAAGAACTGAAAGGATCTTCTACATATTCCGCAATTGTTGGATAAAATTTGGCTAAAATATCCTTCTCCGTAATAAATCCTACAACTTTTTTATTTTTGCAAACAGGAACGCCATTTATACCGCGCCCAAAAATAAGAACGGATAGCTTTTCAACAGTCGTGTCCTCCAACACATAATCAACATGCTTTGACATTGCATCTGCAACCTTCATAATCTTAATAACTTTAGCACCAAACTTGCCAAATATCAAGTTTTGTGATATATTACTATGTCCAATAAACACGTGGCGTGTGTTTTGGTGTCAAAATTATGAATATGGAACTTAATCCCCAATCACAGGGATTGCAAGGTGAATTTAATTTAGGTGTTGATAGGCAAAAAACTTCCGAGGAGCTTATGCGGGAAGAGCTTGTAGGTAAAGTTCATAACGTTCTACTTTTATACGCTGAAAGAGCGATTTACCCTCTTTATGACAAGGTAAGAAAAGGTGAAGGCAAACAAATACTGTCCTCAACCGAAGAAGGCAGACCAGACGAGGAATTATTGGACATAGACCAGACAGGAGAAAATGTTTTAAAATCAATAATAAGAGAAGCTAAACTATCTGCAGTTCTGATATCGGAAAATTCACCGGAACCTCACACATTTGAAAACGGAGATTTTGAAAAAGTATATATATTCGCAGATCCATTTGATAATACAAGTCAATACAAAAGAGGATTAGATACTCCACCTTATACTGTAGTTAGCATTTTTGATAATAAAGGAAATCCCATGGGGGCGGTCGTTGGAGATATAAAAAACAGAAAAGCATATATGTGCCTAGGAAAAGAAACTTTTATTATAGATATAAAAGACAGAATTAATGAAGAGGAGAAATATACAAAGAAAAAAGTCACACAGCTTACGAGTCAAAAAGAGCTTCTTGAAAAAATTATTGAATTACAAGCTAATAGTATTAAAAATACTGATAATGCAACCAAATTACAACTAATTAATGAGCTTATTAATGATCAACTAGATTATAAAAAATCCCAAAACGTACTTGCCGAACTTGAAGAGGAATTTGATGAAGCTCGAAAGAAAAAACATAAAAGAGAAAAAATCACCCGATCTGAAAGAACAACTTTAAAAGATCGAAATTCTACTCTAGCAACTTTCATAGGTGAAAAAGAATATTCCTTAAAGTTTTTTAAGTATTTCGGAAAATTAGTTCAGGACATGCATCCGAAAGGATTAGTCTATGGTGGCGGAGGAGCATATATTTATGGCTTCTTAGCATCCGGATCAATTGACGCTTACGTAATGTTCGATGAACCAGTTTCTGAAATAATTCCGGGACTACCTCTTGCTCTTGCTACAGGATGCACGGCAGTAAGCGTTAATGAAGATGGAACATACAGAGACTTTAAGTTTGATCCTAATGTCCTTAAGGAAAATTATAAGCATTATTCTGAAGTCTCAGTTCCTTTATTTATAGCAGCTGCAACACCGGAAATAAGAGACGAAATAATTAAATATTATTTAAAAGCCAAAAATGAAATTAAAGAAGCAGAAAAATTAGAAAATGAATTGAGAGAATTTGAAGCAACCAGAAAACAAGAATCAACTCATCAATAAGTCTACTTATATCCAATTTTCTGAAGAGCAATTTCTAGTGTTTCGTCTTGATTATGTGAATAAGTATTAATAACTAAATCGTAATATTTTTTATCCCAATAATTCCAATTTTGGTCCCCTCCCGCATAAAGCCTTATCCATTTTCCTAAATGCTGTTTCTCTCTTTCCAAGACTTCTCTTTTTGCCTCCTCAAGAGAAATCTTGTCACGGTTGATCAAGCGGTCTATACGGATATCTTTCTTATCATTTCCTCTATCATCTTCACAAATAATACAAATCTTAAAAATGCCGGGAATTCCTTGCGCGTCAAACCCTGCGAGATGACTTTGGATAATGTGATTAGTCTCATTGGCAAGCATTTTCTTAACTTTTTCCTCATATTCAAGATCAAAATGATCAGGCCTACCACTAACCATTGCCTGATCAAGCTTTAGCTCTTCATGAATTTTTTCAAACAAATCTCCCCCTTCCAGTAAGTCCCAATGTAAAATTTCAGACAGTTTTTTTGCAAGAGTTGTTGCGCCTGCTCCAATTCTTCCTGAAATAGTAATGTTTCTAATATTTGGAAACTCAATAACCTTATCCATAATTGAAATTGATTGAAAATTAAAAATTGGAAACTGAAAATTATTTGCCCCCAACCATTATTACTTCCTCAACTAGTCTATTTGCATAACCTATTTCATTGTCATACCAAGCAATTACTTTAACCATATTTCCTCCAACTACCTGAATTAGAGATAAATCAACAATTGCAGAATGAGAATTTCCAATAATATCACTTGACACAATCGGATCTTCTGTTAATTCTAATATGCCATTATATATGGGGTTTTGAGCTTCTTTTTTGAATATTTCTATAATTTCCTCTTTGGTCGTTGATTTTTTTAATAAAAATGTAAAGTCTGATAAAGATCCTGCCGCAACCGGAACTCTGACTGCCAACCCCTCAAATACTCCAACTAATTCCGGGATTACTTCTCCTGTTGCTATGGTTGCACCGGTTGAAGTGGGAATTATATTTTGGCTAGCGTTTCTGGCTCTCCGATAATCTTTATGTCCGCCGTCCTGAAGTCTCTGGTCAGATGTATAGCCATGAATTGTAGTCATCATTGCCTTTTCTACTCCAAAATTGTCAACCATAATTTTGGCAACCGGAGCAATACAATTCGTTGTGCAGGAGGCATTGTTAATTAAATTCTCGCCTTTATAATTTTTGTCATTAACTGACAGGACATATGTGGCAATTCCTTGTCCTGAGCCTGCCGAAAGATCCCCCTTGGATGGGGCTGACAAAATTACTTTTTTTGCTCCTGCGGTTAAATGAGCTTGTAATTTTTCCTGTGTCAAAAACTTGCCGGTTGATTCAATAACAACATCAATATTTAGGTCACGCCAGGGCAAAAGTGTCGGGTCTTTCTGTGAAAAAACCAAAATCTCTTTTCCATCAATGATTAAAGATCCAATATTCGAATTTTGAACATTTGGATTTATTTCGGATTTGGGATTTTTAATTTCGATATTATGTCCTATTAATTGGCCATACGTGGTATCGTATTTTAGTAAATACATCCAGCCTTTAATGTCTGTTGAAGAACCTGCATTAATTGCAGCTACTTCAATTTCCGAGGCGTGTTTTTGCAGAATTACCCGATGAGTTACTCTTCCAATCCTTCCGTATCCGTTAATCGCAACACGTATCATATAATTAGTATAAAGGTTTTAAAAAAATCCATCAAGTCGTGCAATTTGATATAATTAAAAAAATGGCAGAAACTAACGACTCTTCGCAATCTAGATTTGAGGGGGATATCTTCAAAAAAGAAATAGGTAAAACTGTTAAGACTCCGAAGCCCCTTCTCACAGGGTCGGAGCAAATCATACGCATGAATGAAATCATCAAACAACAGGCTTCTAATTTTCGCCTTATTGATAAAGGTAAAAGAATATTTTATATAACCAAAGAAGGAAATAGAGATGAGGTTATCCTGGAGGATGATGCGGTATTGCAAAGAGAGCCATCAAAAGAAAGGGCAAACAGATGGAATTATTATTTACTTCTCCCTGTGCATGCTAGAAAAATCTTTGACCCAGATGATATTCAATACCGAACTCTCCATTTGGGAAAAAGTATTGAATCATATGCTCCAATTAAAACAATTTCAAAAAAGAAAATTCCCAAAATAATGCCAGAATTAAGAAAACATTTTCCGGAACTAGTTAGATTAAAGCTTCTACTCCCGGAAGTTTCTCTCCCGAAAGTAGGCTGAGCATTGCTCCGCCGCCGGTCGAAAGAAAAGATCTTGTTCTGGGCAAACACGCAAAGTTATCCAAAAGACAAGCTTTCTCTAAAAACCCTATTGTATCTCCTCCCCCTACAACTATATAAGCGCTATTTCTTACAATGCCCTCAGCTAATTTTTTAGTTCCCTGTTCACTATCTGTTAGTTCTGATTTATTGTCTGAAATTTTTCCCATTGGGCCATTCCAAACAACAGTTTTAGCAAGATTTAAAATCTGTAAAAAATTTTCTGCACTTTTTGGCGTAATGTCTGTCCCTTCATTATTCAAATCCGCTATCAATAATGCTGATTTTTTTCCTGAAATGCTGGTATTAATTTTTTCATGCTGAATTTTCAATAAAGTCTTTACTTCTTCTGCAAGTTTTCCGCCAATCAACATATAATCCGCGATTTTGTGCATTTTTTCAATCAGCGGAAGTTTTGTCTCAATCTTTGCTCCCCCAATAATAACTACAAATGGGCGCTTTGGATTTTCCAAAATTCCCGACAGAACTTCTACTTCTTTTTCCAAATGAAATCCGGCAAAATGCGGCAGATATTTTGGTACGCCGGTAATTGACGCATGATTTCTGTGCGAATTTGCAAATGCTTCATTAACGTAAATGTCTGCCAGACTCGCTAATTTTTTAGAAAACTCCGGACTATTCTCTTCCTCTTCTTTGTAAAATCTCAAATTTTCCAAAAGAAAAATATTCTGCCCAATTTCCCACCCTTCAAACTCTCCTTTTTTTGAAAATTGTAAATTAGAAATTGAAAATTTCTTTCCAAACCAATGGGCTATTGGCTCCAAACTCAAACTTTTATCAATTCCTTCCGGTCTGCCTAAATGCCCGGAAATAATGACTTTGGTGTTTTGACTTAAAAGATAATCAATCGTTGAAACTGCAGATTGCAATCTCGTATCATCCTCAATTTTTCCATCAGTAATTGGGACATCAAGATCTGCACGCAAAAAAACAGTTTTTCCATTTACATCAGCATCTTTTAATAAAAGCATAAGATTATTATACAACGAATGAATAACTAATTTGTAAACTCTTGGCAGAACATTTCTCCATAAATTCCTCCGTCTATTACTCCAACTCCCAACCTTCCAAAATCAGAAGATAAAATATTAGCTTTGTGGCCAGGGCTATTCATCAATCCCTGCATAGCCAAATCTGTATTTGGCGACATGGCTAAATTTTCTCCGGCAAAATTATAAATAATTCCTGCTTCCTCCATTCGGTCAAAAGGAGAAAAACCATTCGGAGTATAGTGAGAAAAATAACCCCGCTCAAACATATCTTTACAATGCCTTCTTCCAACATTAGTAAGCTCTTTATCAAAAATTACTTCTTTTAGTCCTCTCAAAGTTCTTTCTTTATTGACCATATTGAGCATAGTTTGTTCGGAAGCAAAATCTGTGGAAACATTTTTGGTCCTAAAATGCAACGAAATAGTCTCATTGCTTTTTGGTTCAACAGTTAAAAAATTTATAGTTTCATTAATTGCGCCTCCAAAAACACTGTTTATTTGTTTTTCCCATCCCTGCGCACTGGATAATAAAAAATTGCCAATCTTAGAAGATGAAACAGAATGCTTGATTGGAGCTGATATCGGTAGAGAAATAACCAAAATTAATGTAAAAGAAATTAAAATTCCTCCGGACAAAATTCCAGGTAAAATTCCAAATATTTTATTAAGGTTTTTAAGAATGGGCGGATTAAAAGAAAGAAAATTCCGGATGATTAATCCGATAATAATTTGCGTAATAAAAGTTATGACAAAAAATCCAATTGCATCTGAAAAACCCTGAGATAGAGAAAATTTCTGTATTAAAATTCCGGCGATTAATCCATAAAATCTAAGACCAATCAAAAAGGAAACTATAAAATTGCCCAGATCTAAAATTGCACTGATAAATCCGCTGGAATAGCTTCCGTAGACATAAAGGGTAAGTACAATCAATATCAAATAATCAATCCCATTGAGACTTAACATAATGTTCTCATCATGTTATTATACAAGAATGAAACTTTTAGATATTTTCGATTTAAAATTAGCCAGCTGGCGGAAAAAATTTAAAAAGAAACGCACATGGCTTCTGCTATCTATTCTTTTTATAATAGGACTTATTGTCTTAGCTTATCTTATTATACTAAAAGACCTTCCTTTACCTACAAAATTAAACAGCTCAAGTGCACCGCAATCTACTCAAATTTTTGATCGGAATCAAAAGTTAATTTACACTATTTATGCTGCAAAAAATCAGAATTTCCTGCCTCTTTCTGAAATTCCCAAATACATGCAGGAAGCAACAATTGCAATTGAAGATAAAGATTTTTACAAACATGGGGCAATAGATTTTAGAGGCATTTTTAGATCTCTTATTGCCAATATTACCCACAAAGAGCAACTTCAGGGAGGATCAACTATTACCCAGCAGCTTGTAAAAAATAGTTTGCTTACCCCCGAAAGAACAATTATCAGAAAAATTAAAGAAGTAATTTTGGCATTTGTAACAGAAGCGATTTATTCAAAAAATAAAATTTTAGAAATGTATCTTAACCAAATTCCTTACGGAGGGACTGCTTACGGGATAGAAGCTGCGTCCCAAACCTTTTTTGGCAAAAAGGCCAAAGATCTAACTCTTGCCCAAACTGCTTTGCTTGCAGGACTTCCGGAATCTCCAACTGCTAATTCTCCATTTGGCTCCCATCCGGAATTTGCCAAAAAAAGACAAGAATTAATTCTAAATAAAATGTATGAACAAAAGTATATCTCTAAAAAGCAAAGAGATGATAGCATAAAAGAGTCTCTAAAATTTCAGACTTTTTCAAATAATATTTTCGCACCACATTTTGTGTTATATGTAAAAGATCTTTTAATCAAAAAGTACGGAGAGAAAATGGTTGAAGAGGGAGGCTTGTCTGTAACAACAAGCTTAGATTCCAAAATTCAGGAAGAAACCCAAAATGCTGTAACGCAAAACGTTGATAAACTTATAGGATATCATGCTACCAACGGATCCGCTCTAGTCACAAATCCTGCAACCGGAGAAATTCTAGCTATGGTTGGAAGTAAAGATTATTTTGACGAAAAAATTGATGGGAATGTGAATGTCACACTTGCTTTAAGACAACCCGGATCTTCTATAAAACCTATTAATTATGCCGTAGGACTGATAAAAGGATATACCGGCGCAACAGCTTTTGCAGATGTGCCTATTTGTTTTCCGGCTCAAGGCGGTAAACAATATTGTCCGGTTAATTATGACGGAAAATGGCACGGAATAATGCAAATGCGTTATGCTCTGGGCAATTCTATAAATATTCCTGCAGTAAAAATGCTCAAGCTAAATGGAGTTCTACCCATGATCGCAACTGCATCTGCAATGGGCATAACCACTTTCACAGAACCTGAAAAATATGGTTTGTCCCTAACTTTGGGCGGAGGAGAAGTAACTATGCTGGAAATGTCTGAAGCTTATGGAGTTTTTGCTAACGGAGGATATAAAATAAATCTCCATCCCATTCTTAAAATCGTTGATAATCATGGCAAGATTATTGATAGTTATGATCCTCCGCCCTCACCAATTTTCGGCAAGAAAATCCTGCCAGAAGGAGTTTCTTTTATAATTTCCGATATTCTTGCTGATAACAACGCAAGGCTTTTAGAGTTTGGTCCCAGTTCCGCACTATTAATACCAAAACAAACAGTTTCCGTTAAAACAGGAACTACCAATGATCTCAGGGATAATTGGACAATCGGATATACTCCGGACTACGTAGTTGCTTCTTGGGTGGGAAATAATGACAATACTCCAATGAATAATATTGCCTCAGGAATTACCGGAGCAGCACCCATCTGGCACGATGTTATGACCTATCTTCTAAAAGATAAAACTCCTCATCCAATTTCTCGTCCGCCCAGTGTAATCCAGAAAAAAATTTGCTCTCTTTCGGGACTAATTCCTCCTCCGGATGGAACACCGAATCGCTGTGAAACCAGATTTGAGTATTTCATTAAAGGCACCGAACCAAACCGAATCGACAATTCAACTCAAACAGTTTCAATTGATAAATCTACAAATGATTTAGCCAAACCCGGCCAAACTGACAACATTGAACAAAGACCAGAAGTTGTAATAACTGACGCAACAAACCAAACTTATTGTGTAACTTGTCCTCACGCCTCCCCGACACCAACTAACCTATAAAATTTGCCTCTTCCAAATCTAAATCTCCTATAGTATAATCACTATCCTTATAGGATATATGAAAATAGCAAATAAATTCTTATATTATATTTTACTGTTCTTAATTTTTGTCGGCGACATTACTTTATTTGTTCTCAAAATTCCCTATGTAATTGTCCTTTGGATTATTCATCAAATTTCCAAATTTTTAATAATACTTAAAAATAACTTCCCGAAAATAAATAAATTTATTTCTAAAATTCCCTCTAAAATTATTTCTTGGGTAGTACGAAGCACTTCTTGTTTTTTAAAAATACTTAAATATAATTTTCAAAAAATAAAGAAAAGAATAAGAATAATTAAAATTTTTACTCTCCCCAAAATTCTCTCTAATATCAAATTTCCGATGATTCATCTTTTGCCGAAATCTTTAAAAATACCAAAAATTTATCTCCCAAAAAGGAAGAAAAAACTCAAAGCAATCAAAGTTTTTCCTCTTCCTGCAGGAATTAAAATAAAATATTTTTTAATAGGAACATTTTTTTCTCTAGTCTTTGTTTTTCTTCCATTGGTTTTTATTGTTTTCCTACAGGAATTACCAAATCCAAAACAATTAAACTTTCAACAGGCTCCGTTAACAACAAAGATTTTTGACAGGAACGGCACTCTTCTGTACCAAATTTATGCACAGCAGAACCGAACTTTAATTCCTCTTTCCGACATTCCTAAATATTTACAGGAGGCAACAATTGCAATTGAGGATAAAGATTTTTATAAAAATCCCGGCATAGATATTACTGCTATTGTCCGTGCAGCAATTTTAGATCTTTCGGGCAAACCTTTACAGGGAGGATCAACTATTACCCAGCAATTAATTAAATCTACACTTTTAACTCCCGAAAAAAGCATAAAAAGAAAAATTAAAGAAGTAGTTCTGGCATTTTGGGCAAGCAATATTTACACCAAAGATCAAATTCTGGAAATGTATTTTAATCAGGTACCATATGGGGGAACGGCTTGGGGAATTGAAGCAGCATCTGAAGTTTATTTTAATTCCAAGGCAAAAGATTTGGATCTTGCACAAAGTGCATTTCTGGCAGGACTAACAAGAGCTCCGACTGATTATTCCCCTTTTGGAGAATCACCCAATCTATGGAAAAAACGACAAGAAGAAGTTCTCACAAAAATGGAACAATTAAAATATATAAGTTCAAAAGAAAAAAATGATGCTCTAAAAGAAGAGTTAATTTTTTCAAACCTTCAAACTCCTATTTATGCTCCTCATTTTGTTATGTATATAAAAGATTTGCTAGTTAAAAGGTATGGTTTAGGAATGGTTGAAAAAGGAGGATTGCAGGTTACAACCAGTCTTGATTTAAAAATTCAGGACATGGCGCAAAAAGTCGTCACTTCTGAAGTAGAAAAAAACGCATATCTTAATTTAACAAACGGAGCAAGTATTGTTACTAATCCTAAAAATGGTGATATTTTAGCCATGGTGGGAAGTAAAGATTATGCTGATTTAAACTCGGGAAATTTTAATGTAACAACTGCTTTAAGACAGCCCGGATCAAGCATAAAAGTCGTTACATACACTTTAGCGCTTTCAAACGGTTTTACTGCTGCAACAATTCTTGATGATAGTCCTATTTCTTATACTTCTCCCAATAACCCACCTTGGATTCCGGTTAATTATGATGGAAAATTCCGTGGAAAAATTAGTTTAAGAATCGCTTTGGCAAATTCCATCAATATACCTGCTGTTAAAGTTCTTTCTAAATTGGGAGTGCAAAACATGATTGATTTAGGTAAAAAAATGGGTATAACGACTTGGAATCATCCCGAAAATTATGGATTAGCAATTACTCTTGGAGCTGCAGAAACAAAAATGACTGACATGACAACTGTATACGGTGTATTGGCCAATGAAGGGAAAAGAGTTACCCTTAATCCGATCCTCAAACTTACTGATGCAACTGGGAATGTATTGGAAGAAAAAAAGGACACTAATGTTGAAAAAATACAGGTAATTGATCCCGGTGTAGCATTTATTATCTCCAATATTTTGGCTGACAATGGAGCCCGGGCAATGGAATTCGGCACTAATTCTCCTTTATATATTCCAAATAAAAATGTTTCTGTTAAGACAGGAACTAGTGACAATAAAAGGGACAATTGGACAATCGGCTATACCCCAAATTTTGTAGTTGCAGCTTGGGTGGGAAATAATGATAACAGTCCAATGAGTCAAAGTTTAGCTTCGGGAATTACCGGAGCAGCGCCCATCTGGCATCAGATCATGAGTAACCTTCTTTCCAATTCTTCTTCTGCCGAAATTACTATTCCCTATGATGTAATACAAAAAAACTGCATTGGCAAAAAAGAATATTTTATTAAAGGTACAGAAAACTTGGTAAATTGTAAATTTGTTTTTCCCAGTCCAACTATTACTCCTAAACCTTAGTTTTTCTTTGACCCTTTACTCCAGGCAATCAATAAAAGGATTACTCCGCCTATTATCCATGCCATGTATGGCTGCCAATTCATTACAGCAGTCATGTAATTTATGACTCCATAAACTATTGCCAAAACTCCGAAAAGCATGTATTTTTTGCCTGCGTGACCACAACATTTTCCGCACATATTTTTTTCTTCCGCCATTATAAATCACCTCCCTCTGCCTCGCCGAAGTTCTGCTTTGCAGAACGAAGGCGGGTTTCAATTTAGTTTCGCACTTTTTTTATCTTTCTGCAATAGTTTTAAGTAGATTATATTGTTTTTGAGGTCCTGAATTTACTGAAGGATCTGCGCCAAAAATAAAGCTTGTTGAAGCAAATCTGTTAGCACCTTTATTTTTTACCAGAAGAATTGTCTTATCATTTATTCCCCCATCAACTTCGATTACCATTTTTACTCCCGTGTCATCCTGAATTAATTTCAGCATTTCAATCTTTTTCAAACATTCTGAATTAAATACTTGTCCAGACTGTCCTGCTTTTACTGTCATTACCAAAACACAATCTAAATCCTGATATGGAACTTTTATTAAATCCAATGATGTTGGCCCGTCAATTGCCAGTCCAACCTCCCCAAAAAGTTTGGCTTTGGTTATAAACTCAACCTGATCCGCCGGCTGGTGGAGGCTTTCCACTTGCCCTATAAATCTTTTAAATCCTGATTTTGCAAAAGGTTCTAGATATTGCGTTGGATTTTCAGCCATTATATGAACCTCTAAAAATAATTCTTCTGAGTATTTTGAGAAGGGTGTCGGATCTAAAAAAGTGGCATTTGGAGCAAATTTTCCGTCAATAATATCTATGTGAACTGATTTTGCAAAAGATTTAGCGATTTTAAGCTTTTTTTCAATGTCACTCCAATCTTTTTCCAAAATTCCAGGAATTACTTCACACATAAATTTATTATAGCTTATTAATTAATCAATTGATAAATTAAAGGATTAACGCATTAACGAATTAACAAAAAAGTCAATCCGTTAATTCTTTAACTCGTTAATGAAGTAATTGAAGAATTATATGTTATTTCCCAATGATAACAAGAGCATCGGCGACTGAGGAAGAGTCAAGATCAGCAGAAGCGCTTCCGACTGTATAACTAAATCCCAAATCTTTTTTCAAAAGCGCAAGGAAATTGCTTTTTGTGCTTTTTACTTGAATTGTTACATTTTCGTAATTTTCATTGTCAGCATTTCCAATTGTAGAAATTTTATAACCAAAACTTTTAAGAACATCTGACCCCTTACTTGCTGCACCTGCTACCCCGCTGCCATTTTCAACTTTAACTGAAAGCATACTCCTGTCCAATCCTGTTGATGAATCAATTGGATTTACTGCTTTGGTAGTTGGAGTTACGGTTGGTTTTCCGGCCTCTGTAGTCGGATTAACACTTGGTGCCGGAGTATCTGTTGGAAACTGATATTCAGTTGGGGATGGAGTTGTGCTGGGTTCTTCCTTTTGATTACTTCCTCCAAAAAAGAGACTTTTAGTTAGAAAAAAAACAACTAAAATAACCAGAAAAATAACAATATAGATAAACTTCTTTGGTTTTTTGGGCATTTCCGGAGAAGAATAATTGAATTGATTTATAGGCGATTGAAAACTGCTGTCTTCCATAAGACGGATTCTACCAATTTTTTTTTCATTTTGCAAGTCTAGCCAACATCCAATCTGATATAATTAATCACGCTGCCATGAGAAAACTTTTAAGCTTATTATTCTTTGTTACCTTCTTAATTCTTTTTTTGAGTATTTTTTCCTTAACAATTAATGCCGAGAATAGTACTTGCGACAAAAACCCCAAAGACATGAATGAAAGTGAATTGACAGAGTGTATTGATCAGCTTAGCAAGGTCATGAATCAGTCAAAAACCGCTACTCAAGGTGTGCAAAAACAAATTGACGGAATAAAGGCAAGAGTAGCATTTATCGAAAATGATCTTATCGTAAAACAAAAAAATATTGATGACAGCTATAAAAATCTTGCCAAACTTGAGCAAATTTTAAACCGGGCAATCCGCGATTTTTACATAAAAAGTTATTACAATTCGCCTCTGGTTGCCTTCTTATCTGCATCTTCCGCATCAGAAATCACTCAACTTCTGGCATATCAAAAGGCCGCAACAGATCAAGATAAAGTAATCATTACTAATATTGCCATTTCCATCCTGGATTTGGAAACTAAGAAAAAAAACTTGAAAGAAGAAGAAGCAAATCTTGCTATTGTAAAAGAAAAGCTGGATAAAGTAGTTACAGAGGCCAAGGCTTATCAAGCAACTCTTTCCAACAAAATAGCAAGTCTCTCAGCCAGACAGCGGGAAATATTAAGCCAAAGATTATCTGCTTTAGGTATTCCCTTATTTGCTAGTTCACCTGGTGCTTGCTCAAGTGATATAGGAAAAGATCCAGGATTTGGTGGTGCTTTTGGTTTTTTTACATATGGTGTTCCCAACAGAGTTGGCCTTAATCAATATGGAGCTTGGGGAAGAGCAAAAGCAGGACAGGACCAAAATCAAATACTTCAAGCATATTACAATTACGATTCAATTTCTAATGTAGATCAAAATATTCAAATTCATGTTTCCGGAAACGGAATTGATTGGACAAACTCCTTAGAACAATACGTAAAAAGAATCTATGAAGTACCTGACTCTTGGACAGACAATAATCTTGCCGCACTCAAAGCTCAGGCAATCGCAGCGCGATCATATGTTCTCGCCTACACCAACAACGGACAAGGCTCTATTTGCCCAACTGATCAATGTCAAGTATTTAAAACTGATGAAAAGGGAGGAAATTGGAATTCTGCAGTAGATCAAACCGCAGGACAAGTTATGACGCAAGGAGGAAGCCCGATTAAAGCCTGGTTTTCCTCTACTCATGGCGGATATGTTCATTCTTCAGGAGATATTGGCTGGAGCGGAACCTCTTGGACCAAAAATGCACAAGATACAACTGGTAATGTTTCAAGTTTTTCTGATTTAAAAAACAATTCATATGATAAAGATTCTCCGTGGTTTTATTGCGATTGGGGCTCAAGAGGGAGCTATAATAAAACTGCTTGGCTTAGACCTGAGGAAGTAGCGGATATTGTAAATGTAATTATGCTGGCACGTGCAGACTCATCTGTAAATGAGCATTTGTACCAGACAGACAAATCAAATCCCGCAGGAACCGACACCTGGGACGCTAGCCGAGTCAAAACAGAACTTCAAAATAAAGGCATAACTCCATTCAATTCCGTTTCGGGAATAAGTGTTGATGTTGATTGGTCAAATGGCAAGGTAACAACTGTACATATTAGTGGAAATTCTTCCGATCCCAGCATTTCAGGGGATTTTTTTAAGACCTATTTTAATCTGCGGGCACCTGCTAATATACAAATTGTCGGACCGTTGTATAATGTGGAAAGAAATTAAACGTCCGAACAAAAAATATGACTGATATTTTTATCGCTCCAGTAAAAAGTAAACAAAAAAATCAGCATACGACTGAAAAATCACATATGCATGCCTTGTCCTCCTTTTCCAAAAATCCACTAGGCATAAAGTTCGAAGCTCAAAAAAAAGATGAGTCTATAGTTTTATTTTTACGCCCTCACATCTTAACAAATCTTCCATGGGTGTCCCTCGGTATTTTTCTTATCTTTTTTCCCTTAATAATCATGAAAATTTTACCAATGCTTGGAATAAATTTTCTATCATCTGAAATAATTGCTCATTTTACAACAGCCTATGTAATATTTTATTATCTTATTGTATTTTCTTATGTATTAATAAGCTTTTTGACTTGGTTTTACAATATATTTATTGTTACTGCTGACAGAATTATCGACATAAGGTATTCTGATATTGTTATTCATAATGTCTCGGAAACTAATTTACATCATATTGAAGATGTCCGCTATAGTCAGTCCGGAGTTATCCCCACTTTATTTAATTACGGCAACTTATATGCTCAAACAGCGGGGGCAACAGAAAATTTTGAAGCCCGGTCCATTCCAAAACCGAAAGAAGTAACAGATATCATTGCAAGCCTGATCGGAAATGATTAAATGAATAGTAGTTATGACTTTTAGCTTTTTTCAGCCAATTTTTTTAATCAAAGTGATAACGCTTATCGTCGTGGGGTTTTATATAATTTTTACTTTCATTGTTTTTACTCAAGTAAAGGCTATGGGTAAAATTATCGGTCTTCCACATGCTTCAAGTATTTTTAAAACTGTCTCCATAATCAATATCATCCTTGCAATTTCGCTTTTTTTATTTGCACTTGTTATACTCTAGAAAGCAATGGATAATAATATATCCTTCTCAAAAATAGTTGCAACGCCTACCCTTAACTCTTGGTCCCAAGCATATAATGCTGGAAAGCTCTTTGCTGTTTTATCTTTGGAAAAAACGGACGAAATCGAAGAAGTAGAATCGTTAAACATGCTGGGTAAAGATTTATTGGAACGTTTGGAGCAGGAATTTTTTGCAATTGAGGACAAAAATTTAGAGTCAATTAAAAAAGCTATTTCTTTAGTTTTTGATCAGGAAGTAAAGGGCGTGACTATTTCTTTTGCTGCCGGAGCCTTAATAAACAATATACTTTATTTGTTTGGATTGGGAAAATCCAAAGTTTTTATAAAAAGAAACGGTAATCTTGGACTGGCGTTAAATTCGGAGAATACTTCTTCAAAAGATATTACATCTTCTTCCGGATTTCTTAAGGAAAAGGATTTGGCAGTTTTAACAACAGAAGCTTTTTCAGAAGTAATTGCTCAGGACGACCTTGATATTAGCCTTAATGATTCTGAACCTTCTGAAATTACGGAAACTCTTGCTCCGAAAATTCACAAAGCGGAAAATGGAAAAATCTCTGCAATTGTACTTAAATACAAAACTCCACCACTTAATGAACCTCAACAAGCTGAGGAAATTATAGATGAAGGAACGGAAATTAATGAATCTATTGAGGAAAATCAAGAAAAAAATAAAGAGGAAAAATCTTCTTCTTTTTTTAATAAATTTTTGTCTTTATTTAAATTAATATTCAGAAAACCTAACTTTAAAATTCAGCTAACCAAAAAGTCTTTTTTAATTCTGGCTATTGTTATTGTTGGAATCATAATCTCCAGCGTTTGCCTGACAATTCAGGAGCAGAATAATGCAAAAGTGAAAGCACTTTTTGCGGAAATTTACCCCCAAGCGCAAAAAAAATATGACGAAGGCCAAGGCTTGGTGGATTTGAATAAAAGTTTGGCAAGGGATTCATTTTCATCCGCACAAAAAATTCTTCAGGACAATAAGGATAAATTTCCTCCAAAATCCAAAGAGCTAACGCAAACTCAAGATCTTTTGAAAAAAATTGATCTCGGACTTACACAAGCTTCGCCCATAGACAAATCAGGACTGGACAGAAGCAAATTATCAATTGCTGTAAAAAATGGATCAGGGGTTGAAGGTACTGCGGGCAAAGCAGCAAACATACTCAAAGGCTTCGGCTATAATGTTTCCTCAACCGGCAATGCTGATAATTTTAATTACATTGGGGTGACTATCAAAGTAAAAAAAGAGAGTAGCAATTTCATGGATCTTCTAAAAAAAGATCTCGTAAAAGATTACATTGTTAAATCTGCATCCTCAGATCTTGCTTCAGATTCCCCCACCGAGGCCTTAATTATTATTGGAAAATAAATCTACCAAAATAATTTAAAATGGAGTATTATTAGGTCATGAAAATTACGAATAGACGGGCATTTTTTGATTATCAAATTTTGGAAAAGTTTGAGGCTGGAATAAATCTTTACGGAGCCGAGGTTAAGGCTGTACGACTTGGTCATGCTGATTTGACAGGAGCGCATGTTAGAATAATGGGTCTGGAAGCATATTTGATCAATGCAAAGATCTTCCCCTACAAATATTCCAGGCCGGAAGGATATGATGAAAAAAGGACAAGAAAGCTTTTGTTGCACAAAAAAGAAATTATTGCCTTAAAATCCAAAACCGAAGGCCAAAATTTAACCCTTGTTCCTGTTTCAATTTACACTACCAAAAGCTTTATAAAAGTCGAAATTGCGTTGGGAAGAGGTAAAAAACAGTATGATAAAAAAGAATCCATCAAGAAAAAAGATCTTCAGCGCGAAGTTGAGCAGGAATTGAATGAAGTAAAGTGAGGCTAGCTTGAGGCTAAGACCTTGACTTTATGAATGGATTGAAGTATAATACTCGTCTTGGGGATGCATTGCATCGACGAGAATGCACTTTAAAAAACAGCAAGCCGACAATGATTGAAAGTCGTAAAATTCGATCAAAACATAAATGCTAGAGATTCATTCTCCAGCGATCGATTTGCTTACGCATACGCGTAAATAAATTAGTCTGTTTATAAAATCTTTTCTCAATGGGATTTTATAAGCATAAATACAGTTGAGAGATGGTAGGGAAAGTTGGTTTCTATCCTTATTGTATTTATCAACCTTAACGCTATTAATTCTTGTTGATTAGAAAAAAATAGCGCGACATAAAATAATCAACTAAGCTTGTAGAAGTTTTTAACGTAATTTCTTGGACTCGAGCTCATTGCTCGACATCTCCACATTTACCCCGCCATCAGGCGGGGTTTTTTGTGGTAGAATAGGCCGACATGAAAATATCTTTATACGTTTCTTCTTCAGATTTGATTCTAGAAGAAGAAACCTTGACGGAAAAACTTAATCGCATTATTGACAACGATGAAAAGCATAATTTGTTCAGAACCAAAGATACTAATCATGTATTAAAATCGTTGAAAAAAGCAGGCGTAAACAGTCTGGAGCTTTTAGCCACAAAGTCTTTAACTGAGAGCAATATTAAAAAAATCAAACAGCTTGTGAAGAAACACAAATTGTCCATCCCTAGCATTCACCAATCAGTTGACAATTTTAATCATATCTCATTAGTGCAAATAGAAAAGTTGTGTAGAATTGCCAGCAAATTTTCATCTTCAGTTGTTATTCTCCACTCTGATGCGTTGGGAGATAATTTATTTGATAAAAAATTTATTTCCGAACTTAAAAAATTTCAAAAAAAATATAGCCTTAAATTTGGAATTGAAAATATGCCAAAAAGCCCTATTTCCATACTCAAAACTTACACCTATAATCCTGATGAGTTCTCTTTACTTATTAACAAAGCAGGACTTTTTATAACCTTGGACACCACTCATTTGGGACAAACTGAAACAGATATTTGTGCCTTTTTTAAAAAAAATAAAGAAAAAATTATTAATATTCACTTGAGTAACTATAAAAGTAGTTTTCTGAATAGATTTTTACTTTTAGCTAATAACACGCACCTTCCTTTAACAAAAGGGGAACTGCCAATTTTAAAGTTTCTTAAGCTTTTGAAAAAGGAGCATTACAAAGGGCTTATCACTATGGAGATCAATGCAGGCCTAAATAAGCTCTGCAAAAGCGCTGAAATAATTAAAAACGCTTTAAAATAGTTTTGAAACAGTAGGTTTATTTTTTCTGCAGTATTGACATTCCTATATCCTCATTAAGTTTTTTCTCCATTTGTTTTACCATGCTTTTATTGTGGGTTACAATGTTCACTTCGGTAAGCCGTTTTGCCCAGAATTCGCTTAGATTACTTGAACCAAACATAGTAATATTATCCACTAAAAGCGCTTTAGCATGAGTCATTCCTTTGTTTTCTTTGAATCTATAAACTTTAATACCATTTTGCACAAGTTTTTTTAGGGATTTGCCTGAAGGAGCACCTAGCCGACTTTTGTGATTGTTGTGCAATGGAACTACTATTCTTACATCAACGCCGTGTCGGGAAGCATCAATTAAACTTTTATAGATGTTTTTACCGCGCAAATACGGTGACTCTGCTATTACACGTTTCTTAGAGTTATTGATCAAATCTATTGCAAAAGGTATAATTTCATGGCTTCCTTTAGAAGAATCTGTCAAGATAATACCGTCTCCATATGCAATTTTGCCGTCAATATCTTTGCCCTCCCAAGTCGCATTGAAATCTTTTTGTAAAATCGGGACCATATCGCCTTTCATTTTCACCATAAAATCATTCCATGAAACATTATGTTCAGAAAGATTGCATCCGCCAACATAAGCAATAGCCTGCTTGGGGTTGATGCTGTCAATGGTGACTATTTTTTTGTGATTTCTCTGAAAAGCTTTGCGTAGCTTCAAAAATCCCAATGGATTCGTACGTCGAACTTCAATGTTTGCTTTTTCCATTTGTCTAAGTAGCCTTTTGGTATTTTTCCATTCGCCACTAATAATTCTTTGTAAGGCCCTATTTAGCCTTGGTCTGTAGATAAAATAATCATTGTGAAAAAGATCAATAAAATAATCAATAATAAATCTTATTTTTACACCTCTTAGTTTGGCTGCAAATAAACATTTCGCTACACGGTTACCAACTGAATCTGCCTCAAAAGTATGAAACTGAAGGTCAATATTTGACTTCGCTTTTTTAATTTCCTTTTCCAAATCATCAAGGAAAACGTGGCTATTTGGAAGCAATTTATATGAATTGCTTTGATAAATTGTTTTCTTCATAGGGTAATCGACCTATTTTATAGTAAATTATCCTAAGAATACAAGTTAGTCTCTTGCCAAAGTTAATCCCCAAACTTTTTTTGCTCCATTTTTTTTAAGAATTCTGGCCGCCTCCAAAAGAGTTGAGCCAGTTGTCAAAATATCATCAACCAAAAAAACGTTAGCATTACGTATTTTATACTGAGCGTTAAGTGCGAACGCGTTTTTTAAGTTTTGCTTACGATCATTGAGCTTTAATCCAAATTGAGACTTAGTTGCTTTCATTCTTTGTAAAACCTCTACCAATTTGAGATTAAGCTCTTTTGAAAGTCCTTCTGCCAAAAGTTGTGCATGATTATATCCTCTTTTTTTTAATCTTTCTTGATGAAGCGGAATTGGAACAAGTATTGGCAAATGTTCATAGGCTTTTTGAAAAATTTCATTTTGAATAAGTGATTCGTAAAAAAGTTCAACTAAAGATTTTTTTAAATCTGAAAGGTAAGGCTTGTATTTAAAATTGTAGATAAGTTTTTTGACAATACCTTTATATGCAACTGCACAAAAAGCCCCATCAATTACGTATTTTCCTCTGCACTTTGGATGAGTCAATCCGTCAATTGAATTCTTGTTGCAAACCAGACAAATCATCTGAACGTCAAAGCTTAAAAATGAAAAACAATTCGCGCAAATATAATCCCTATTTTCCGGCAATTTACGCAATATTTCGGAAAAATAAAATCCAAAAATCCCATGCCTTAAATTTTAGCAAAAGCTTGGCTAATAATGATATAATTAAAATCTGGAGGAGTCGCATAGCCTGGTCAATTGCGGGGGTTTGCTAAATCCCTGAGCCGTAAGGCTCACGCAGGTTCGAATCCTGTCTCCTCCGCTTTCTTTTTTATTTACTGGAGAGGTCGCTTAGTGGTCTAGAGCGGATGTCTTGAAAACATCTAAGGATGAAAGTTCTTCGCGAGTTCGAATCTCGCCCTCTCCGCCAATTCCGTTGACTAATAAATTCTTTTAAGATAAAGTAAAGATATGACTGTCCAAGATCCCAACCAACCAGCTTCAGAAGAAAAAATCTTACCTAAAGAACCTTTGGATTTGCCCCGCGAACCTTTGGATTTACCCAGCCCTCCAGAACAAGCCGCAGGCGTTGCGGGCGGGCCAAAACCCGAAAATAAAGAACGGAAACAGGTTAAACACCAAAACAAAATTGAGACCATTTTGGAATGGACTGCTCCTGGCAGACCTTTTCGAAAAAGAGGCAGACAATATTATTTAACCAGTCTTTTAATCGCAGTTCTTGTCGAAATTATTTTGTTTCTTTTTTCCCAATATTTGCTGATGCTGGTTGTTTTGTCTTTTATTTTCGTGGCTTTTACTTTAGCTAGTGTTGCACCAGCAAATTTCAAGTACAGAATCAGCAGTGAGGGAATAACGATTGAAGATCATTTCTTTCTCTGGCAGGAATTATATGATTTTTATTTTAAAAAAAGAGAGGGTGCAGATGTAGTGCACATCAGGACTCATTCATTTCTTCCCGGAGAACTGACTTTAACTTTAGGAGAAATAGACCGTGAACATATAAAATCCGCACTTCTTCCTTATCTACCCTATAGAGAACTTATTAGGCAAAATTTTATGGAGAAATCAGGAGATTGGCTGGCAAAAAATTTTCCTCTGGAAAAAGATAACTAAACTCCTTTCTTTCTGAAGCCAAGATAAGCAAGTCCAACAGCTACTCCCGGCAATCCCCCCACCAACCCAAATACAAGAATTAATAACCATGGACGTTTTTTTACCTCTTCCCATAACTTTTTCCGTTCTTTTCCGGTTATTTTAACTGCTTTACCTCCTTCTTTTTCAATTACTTTTTCTACAATTTCTTGCGCTTCTTTATTTTCTTCAAAAGCCCGTTCAATTGCTTCTTTTTCCCATGGAGTTTTATAAATTGTTTCAACATCTTCTAATGTTAATCCTCCCTCTAATACTTTTCTTTTCAATACTTGCATTACTACCTCCGGCTCCATTTTTTTGTAAAAACTATTCTCTGATTTATCTGCCAATAAAGACTCTATTTCTGCGTCTGCATAAACTCTTTTTCCATCTGCAACTCTCTCTTTTAATAATTCTTTCATTAATTGCTCGGGATTTTCAGTTATTTTCTTGAAATCTTCTTCAAGTTTTCTTAATTTTCCCCCATCATTCCACCTTTCTTTCAAAGCTTCCAGCATTGCCTTTTCATTTGGATCTGTAGTGTTTTTTATTTTATTTTTCAATTCTTTATCTAATTTTTCTTTATTTACTTTTACCAATTCTATTCTTACTTTTGCCTTTTTCTCTTTTGTTAATTCTTTTGCTTCTGAAATAACTGGCGAAGGCTCTACTTTAAGAGATTCCTCTAAAGATTCTCTTTCTCTTATTCCTGCAACAATGGTGCTCATGTCGTCTGATTTATGTCTCAAATGATTAACATCTTTGCTTCTGTCTTGAGCAGCCTTTATTAATTTATCCGTAGCTTCCTGACTGCTCTTGGAATTTTTCATAATATCGGCAATTTCTTTAGTTGTTAAGTTGTCGTGAATTCCATCAGAAGTTACTATAATTCTGTCGCCTTTTTGAATATCAATAACTCTTATTCTTGCTTCTGTAAAGCCATTTCCCAACATTTGAGACGTTTCATTGCGCTTAAAAAAACAGGATTTTTCAAAATCATTCAAAGTTGAAGGGTCAGTTGTTTCACTTAATTTTATTTGTAATTTCCAAGCTTCTGTCTCATCCTTAAGTCCATAGTTATCATCTAAGGTCATGCTAAGCTTTCCATCTTTGGAAATTTTATACACCCTGCTATCGCCAACATTCCCAATTATTGCTTTTCTTTCTCCTTGGGGACCTTCCCAAATTTTTACTACGGCTGCAGTAACTCCCATATCTTTTAGCTCGGGATTTTGAGCTACTTTATCTAAAATTTTTTGATTTGCTTCTGCGAATGTTTGCTCTAAAAATTCTTGAGTCTGTTCAAGAGATAATCCGTCCGGAATATTTTTAAAATTCTCTTCTATAAAATCTCGCGCAGTTTTTGAGGCAATTTCTCCGCCCATATGTCCTCCCATACCATCAAAAACTCCAAAAGTTTGCTTTTCAGGCAAATTGAGTATCGAATCTTCGTTTCGGCCTGGATGTTGGTCGCTTTCAATACTTTTTGCAAAGATATCAATACCAGACACTTGTAACTTTTCTGCAGTTTGCTGTATCTTTTCCGATGGTGGTTTTATTGTTTGCGTATCTTCAGGTTTTTTATCTTCTTTTTTTTCTACTGGTGGTGACTCTTGACGTGCTTTAATAATCTTTTCTCGCGTATGCGTTCCCCATTCGGTAATTGGGGTTTCTTTAGGCGCTCCTCCTTCGCTCATACTAATATCTTGGCATTATTCAGAATAAATTGTCAATTAAAAGTTTTTTTGACTAAAATTAAGCTCTGGAAAACCCCAAACTAAAAATAAATTTGCTTCAATTTAACGTATAAAGTAAAATACAAAGTGTTGTGCTCGTAGCTTAATGGATAGAGCATCAGATTGCGGATCTGACGATTGTGAGTTCAAGTCTCACCGGGCACACTTCGGTCTGCACGGCAGACCTCAGTGCGAGCATATCTTGATCGCCAATGGCTTGCCCTGAGGAGTGAAGCGACGAAGGGAGGGTTCGCATAGTGGTCAATTGCACGAGTTTCGAAAACTCGAGGGAGCAATCCCTACACAGGTTCAAATCCTGTACCCTCCGCCCTGAGCAAAGCCGAAGGGGTCCTCGTAGTTCAATTGGATAGAGCGTCAGGTTCCGAACCTGAAGACTTGAGGGTTCGATTCCCTCCGGGGACACTTAAAATTATGAAATTGCAATTTTCAGCAGGTGGCGTAGTTTTTAAAGGAAGTCAAATTCTTTTGTGTCAGCATTCTCAGCATCATGGCTGGGTTTTTCCAAAAGGATTAATTGGAGATCATGTTGACGGAGAAGATAAAAAAGAAACAGCTCTAAGGGAAGTTAAGGAGGAAACAGGGGTAGGTGGAAAAATAATCAGAGCTTTAACGCCTGTTGTCTATTGGTTTGTTTTTGAAAAAGAAAAAATAAAAAAAACAGTTGATTATTTTCTGATGAAATATGTAGACGGCGATATTGCTAAACATGATCAGGAAATGGAAGTAGTTGAATGGTTACCCAAGGATAAAGTCGAAGAAAGATTAACTTATAAATCTGATAAAAAAGTTTGGCAGGAAGCAAGAAAATTTATTTAATTGGAGGGATCGCATAGTGGTCGAGTGCGTACGCTTGGAAAGCGTATATGTCTGAAAGGATATCGGGGGTTCGAATCCCCCTCCCTCCGCCAAAAATTGACTTGGTTCCGCTTGACAGAAAACGCAAAATAAGACAAACTATTTCTATGAAGGGCTTTCTGTCCAAAGTTTTCGTATTCTTGTTATTTCTACTTTCTACCTTCTACTTTCTATCTTCCGCTACCCAAGCAAATGCAGTTTCCCAAACAGATTTAACCAAAACAAGCACTACAGCTTCTTCAAGCGTAAATTCCGATGTTCCGAATAATCTTCACAACTGGACACAAAGCGTAATGATTGAGGTAATGAGCTCCTTAACCTGTCAATTGGTAGGCATTGACCCGACAACTTCCAACAGACAATGTCTTGGAGTTGATCAAAAGACCGGGAAAATAGGCTTTCTACCCGCAGGAAACTTGGAAAAAAGACAAATAGGCGGGGCAATCGGAGGAATGGGCAATATGATTACTATGCTTTATACTCCACCTATTCATACCTCAGATTATTTCCAAAATCTAGCGCAAAAATTCGGCATCAGCAAAACAGCTTATGCTCAAACAGGCGGCAAAGGATTTGTTGGACTTCAGCCTCTTATGGGTCTTTGGACTAGTTTTAGGGATATTGTCTACACACTTCTAGTTATAGTTTTTGTAGTTATCGGAATAGGAGTCATGCTTCGGTTAAAAATAGATCCCAGAACTGTTATGTCGATTCAAAATCAAATTCCGAAATTTATAGTCGGGCTTCTTTTGGTAACTTTTTCTTTTGCTATAGCCGGATTTTTGGTTGATTTAATGTGGGTTTCTAATTCTGTGGTTTTCAACGTCATTTCCAAGTCAGCAACAGGAGAAACACTAACCACTATAAACACCATGAATCCAACAGCTCTTCAGGGAAAAACTCCATTTGATCTGGCTTTTACCGAAAATAATTTTAATAAGCTTGTAACTCCTGTAGCATCAAGTTCAAGCACAATCGTGCAAAAATTATTAGATATAGATTCAAATGCAGCTAATTATATTCCTTTTGTTTCATTTATTCCCGGACTTCTAGACGTAATCGAAGATCCATCCACAACTGTCCGCACTATCCTTACTCATCCAGAAAGCCTATTAAAAATTACCTTACAGAACGCAAATATTGGAGATTCACCAACTGATTATCTTATAAATTTATTATCAAAAATCGCAAGCGCCCTCACATTTTTCAAAATAATGGACTGGCCAGATCCATCAGTCTTGGGAGTTAAGATCGGATGGATAGCGAATATTGCTCCTGCTGGCTTCATTGCGGCAATAGTATATGATGCTATTCAAGGCTTTATGCGTGTGGGTTTAGTTTGGATAATTGTTTACCTTATAATTGCTATTGCTTTACTTGTGGCTTTGTTTCGGCTTTGGCTTATGCTTCTTATGGCTTATATCAGCATTCTTATTGATGTTGTTTTAGCGCCTTTTTGGATAATTGGCGGAGTCATACCCGGAAGTCAGATTAGCTTTAGCGGATGGCTAAAAGATATGGGAGCTAATTTAGCTGCTTTTCCTGCGACAATTTTCATGTTTGCATTAGGAAAAGTAATTATGGACAGCTTTGGAAGTGCTGACAGTAGCGCTTTTGTTCCTCCATTAATTGGCGGTTTTAACGACCCAAAAACATTCAGTTCTTTGATTGGAATTGGTATTATTTTGATAACTCCAAATGTCGTTAACTTGCTTAAAGCCGCCCTTAAAGCTCCAAAAATGGACACAGGTATCGGCAAAGCAATTGGTGTTGGTCCTACCATAATAACTAATACAGCAAGAGGCATAGGGGGTACGTTTATGGGACAACAAGAACCGATGTTAAGAAGAACACCTACTGGAACCTATGAATGGGGCCCACGCAAACTTGCTAGATCATTTTGGGGAAGATTCTTTAAATAAATAATTAAATATTACAGAATCTATTTCCCCGAGACAAGATCCGGAGAGATCACTTTCAAAAATTCTTCACCAAAAATCATTGGGAAAATCATTGCAAGTATTCTTAAGTGCCTAAACCAAACTTCTCTTACCCTTGCCTTTGTTTTTTTCTTAATTCTTTCCGATTCAGTCATTCCAAAATAATCTACCTTTGCCTTATCATTCGCTACAACATTATTCTGAGATAAAAAATCTACATCATCGGCTATTTCCTTTTCATCCATAGATAAATTTGCGTCTAAATTAGATTTTTCAATTAATGATGTTGATTTTTTAAGAAATCTCTTTATGGAATGAAAGCCCCATTTCGAAAATTCATCCATAGCGTATAAATCGTAGCGCGTTAAGACATCTGCTTCCATCCTGTCCTGAGCATCAGTTAAACCCAAAGGACTTGCATATCCTTTTGTTGCTTTTATCAAATGCTCTGCTGATTCATGTAGCCTCATTGTAGGATTAGCTACAACTTCCTGAGACTCATTGTTAGCTGTATTGAAACCTTCATAATCATTAACCAACAACCTTCCTACAGTTTCTTTTCCCAAATTCATCCACTGAAATCCAGGAGCATCATCTAAAAATGCACTCTGAGGAAAAATCATATTGCAAAGCATTTTAGACTTATTTTTTCCTAAGTCAATTATTTTATTAATATAATCTATGTCCCTTGGAGCTGTAATTCCGTTGTCAGCATAGCAATCAGATAACGGAACTGCTGTAGCGAAGTTATTTGATTTCACTAGTTCAGCCTGCTTTCTTACTCTATCTGTTTCCGCCATAAAAAGTTTTTCACTTAATTCCTCCCACTCCGCTGCGCTCATTTTTGTTCCATTATTTGTTAATATTCTATCCCTTTCTTCAGGAAAGAATGCAGCAATTCTGGAAGGAAGAAGTCCTGCAACTTTTTCCCAAATTTTTTGCTTTAGCATTGGCGTAAAGCTTCCTTCTCTCGAAAGAGCTGATAAATATAGATTCTGTCTTAAAACAGTATTTTCAACTTCGCGGCTGAATGCAATGTTTTTTATCCTATCCCTCTTTGAGATTCGGAGAGTTCTTTCATTGTTCAAATAGGCTGACTCCTCTGAAATTAAACTTCCTAAGCTTCTTAAATAAGCTTGCTCCTGCGGAGTCAGGAGTGACGCATTTTCACTTTTTTCTCCTAAAGCTGCGTCTATTTTTGAAGACTCATCATCCAAATAATCTCCTATTGTATATTCATCTGCTCTTAATTTTGAGAACTCTTTATGCTTCAATTGAATTCTTTTATTTCTCCAACCATGACTTTTGAGATCTGGTACTGATGTATCTGCATACACCAAAGACTCTACTTTTTGCCCATATATGGTGGTTGTCTTTCCTACATCTCCATATACCAATCCTTTTTCTATTGCAAGTTTCTCTTTATTTTCAACCCATTTTTTTAAATATTCCTTTGAAGCAGTATAGCCTCCTGCAAAAAATCTTGCACCCATAATCTTTCTTCCGGCTACAATTCTTGCTACATACTCTGCATTCATCGAATCATATAGTTCATCCGCATTGCTAGGCAAATCTCCTAATGTTCCATAAGTAATTGCCCTTCCTGAAACATGAGCAACTGATCTACCTACGACTACTGCCCTATCAATTTCCCATTCCCGAAGAGAACGCTCTATCATTATCGGATTTTGTCCGGACTTTTGAATTACAAATCTCTTCTTTAATTTTTGAGAAGTGCCATCTACATTTAGTCTGGCATTTCTCTTATACAATTTTTTTACTTCTTCGTGTGAATCGTCAAACTCCTGCTGACTTAAGACTGTTTTTGTTTTAGCTATTTTTCTTCCCATTACTTTTTCCCATAGAATCTGCGTTTCAGAAACTCCGACAATCTTATTCTCTAAGTAATCAAATCCGTCATTCTTTAAATGTTCTCCAACATACTTCTGATATGCATCTTTTGTAGACAGACTTTTATATAATTCATGAGACAATTGTCTTCTTTCCTGCAATTCCTTCAAATATTTATAAAATTCTTTATTTGCGTCTTGATCTAAATCTAGCGTGCCCATTATAAGTCTTGCTATATTTTCGCTCTGAACGAAAGTGGGGTTTGGAATTGCTCCTAAAGGAGTAAGGTCAGCCACATTTATAATGCTTTCGAGCGCATATTCCAATGCGTACCCGTATGTATTTCCATTTATTGCATCATTACTAAGACTAACTTCTACTAAATCGTGTACCCTAATGTGCTCATTAAAATCATAATTCTTCTTTACAATTTCTTCTATTTTTTTCAAATCCCCATTCCTCGTTGCAACCAACAATTCTGCCTTAATTTTGTCCCAGTCAACTTCTCCGGCCAGTTGTCTCTGCACTGTTAATTCCTGATCAATTTGATCATATAGATTTTCTGCCCAAGTCCTATCCGGAGAGTTTGGTGGCAAACTCTTACGAGCTGCTTCTAGAGATAGCGCCATATCCTTCATTTTTTGATAATCCATAGTGCCCGCAACTATATTGTCATTTATTCTTTTACCAAGCAATTTAAGTTCTGGGTCGTTTACCGCTGCCGTATTGACGGGATTTAGATTGTAAAAGTCTACTCCTTTTGGCAAATTAGCCTCTGCACGCTTAGATTTAATAAGTTCTTCCGCCTCCTTCATGTATACCATAGCTTCTTCAGGAACTACAGTCTTTGGTTTCTGAAAGATTGAAGGCTCGGGTAATTTCCCAAGCAGGTCTGCCACGGAATCATATTTTTGCGAGGACTCTTCTGTTAACGAAGATTTTGAAAAAATTTTTTTGTTTTGAATGAATTCTTTTGGATTTTTTTTTGCCCTACCTGAAGTGCCAGATACTTTTTCCTGCTTATTTTCTGTATCAGAAAAGGCATTTTGCGTTTCGCCTCCCTTTGCAACTTCTTCTAAAACTCTTCGCACGTCAATATTTAAATCGTCTTTATTTTTTTTCAAAAACTCTCCAGCTGAAACTTGTCTTCTTGCTTCCTCCCCTATTTTCGCAGCCATTTCAATTCTTCTAGTTGCTTCATTAACTCCCATAGAATTTTCTTCTTGTCCTTGTTCTGCCATAATATTATCTCCACCCTTAGAATAAGGTTTTTGAGCTTCACTTGTCAATGTTGGTCGCCATACTTCCTTCATATTACCCGCAGTTTACCCCTTAATCCACTATAAGTCTTGACTTTTGCTGACCAAAAACCTGACTTTTACCAGACGCTAGCCTTAGATCAGAATACTTGCATTTTTATTAATCTTTGAGCTACGATGGAATAATGAAGAAAGCTTTTATTTTTAGCCTGAGTATTTTAATGCTTTTCGTCCTGTATTTTTCTTTTTCTAAAATATGCTTTGCAGACAATGTTACAACTATAGATACTGCGATCGGACCAATTAGCACAGATCTAAAGGATCTTGAAAAGGATGTTTTTGGCATAGTTTTGGGACTTTCCGGAGGAATTGCCCTAATCATGATCGTTATCTCAGGCTATAAATTTATGATTTCTCAGGGAAATCCGGAAGCTCTTAAAGATGCTCAGGAACAGTTAACTTCGGCTATTGTCGGGCTCTTGTTCATTATTCTTTCTTTTGTTATATTGAAAGTAATCGGAATAGACATTTTAGGAATTCCTAATTTTTAATAACAATATGAAGCTTGCATTAGCTAATCCAGGTTTTAATGTTCCATTTGGAGGAACAGGAACTCTACAAAAAGCTATATTTGCTTTTATTGGCCTTGCTTTAATAATCGCTGTTTTGTTCGCTCTTTTTAATATGGCAATGGGCGGAATTGACATGATCATGTCTGTAGGAAAAAAAGAGAATGTTAAAAGAGGCCAGGAAAAATTTTTTTTCTCAATTCTTGGATTAATTTTGATCTTCTTGTCCTTCCTCTTTATAAACGTAATCAGTAAAGCTCTTGGTATTAATCTTCTAAGATTAAATTAGTCTTGTTTGCTCTTCGCAAAAGATATAGAATTAAGACCACAAAATATGAACATAGCAATTCTGGGCGGAAGTTTTGATCCCCCACATAAAGGACATGTAATTATTGCTAATCGATTATTGAAATTAAATCATTTCAGTCAAGTTTTGCTTATGCCATGCCATCAACATCCTTTCAATAAAAATTTATCCTCACCTATTAAGAGATTTGAAATGACAAAATTATTGGAAAAAAACAATGTCAAAGCTTCAAATCTGGAAATCAGCAAAAAAAATATCAGCTATACAATTAATACTCTTAAAGCATTAGCCAAAAAAAATCCTAAAAACAAGTATTGCTGGATTATCGGAACTGATCAAATAGACGCTTTTACGAAATGGCGTGAATGGAGAGAAATAATAAATAATTTTCAACTTATCATTGTTCCCAGAGCCGGCTTTAAAAAAGCTGAAATAAAACTTAAAGATATTACCAAACTTGTTGCTGTTCCAAAGAACATTATTCTAATTGACAGAAAAAAATTCCCCCCAATATATATATCATCTTCACTAATCCGTAAAAAAATAAAAGAAAAAAAGCCTATTTTAAATCTAGTGCCAAAGAAAATTGAAAAATATATAATAGAACACAACCTATATCAATAGCTATGAATCAATTGCCATTTATTGACGCTAAAAAAGAAAAAGGGAAAATTGTTAATTTTCTTAAAAAAACACTAAAAGAGCAGGGCAAGAAAAAAGTTGTTCTTGGGATGTCCGGAGGAATTGATTCTGCAACCAGTTTTTATTTATTAAAAGAGGCTGTTACTCCTGAAAATATTTTAATTGCCCATTTATATTATTTTCAATCAAAATTACAAAATTTCATAAACTCTTTGGAAAAGGCAAATATTTCAAATAAAAACATTTATGAAATATCTATAAAAAATTCCGTTAATGAACTTAAAAAAATATTAAATATACCAAGCGAAGATAAGGTGAGATTTGGAAATGTCATGGCAAGAGTTCGCATGATTATGCTGTATGATTTTGCCAAAAAAAACAATGCACTAGTTTTAGGAACTGAAGATAAATCTGAATTTTTTCTTGGCTATTTTACCAGATTTGGAGACGAAGCATCAGACATAGAGCCTATCAGGCATTTGTATAAAACCCACGTTTATCAGCTTGCAAAATATCTTGGAGTACCAAAAGAGATTATCAATCAGAAACCTTCTCCAGATTTATGGTCCGGACACACGGCTGAAAATGAACTCGGATTTTCTTATGAAGAGGCAGATATAATTTTATATTTATACAAAGATAAAAATATGCCAATTGAAAAAATTAAGCAAGCAGGATTTTTAAATGCACAAAAAATAATTGACTGGGTAAATAAGAATTCTTTCAAGCACCACTTGCCATACACCCCTTGACAAACAGAATAATCATGCTTATTATAAACTTAGTGAAAAAATTATTCATTATTATTTCAAGTTTTTTCATTTATCCCTTTCTTGCCTTGCCGGCATTTGCTGATACAAATGTAAATCCGTGTGAAGGAGGAGGAGTCATAGCCACAACTCTTTGCGCTCTTAGCGGAGACGGAAGCAATATTAGCAGAACAATACAGGGAGTCGTCGTCTTTATTATAGTTTTAGCAGTTGTTATTGCCCTCATCTATCTTCTTTATGGCGGGATAAGATGGATTACATCCAGAGGTGACAAAACAGAAGTAGAAGCAGCTAGAAATCACGTTATGGCAGCAATTCTCGGATTAATTATTGTTTTTCTGGCAATTTTTATAGTATCCATAATCCTTGCAGCTTTTGGACTAAGCTTCTCAAATCTAACCATTCCGAGAATTGGCCCCTAACTCTTACTCCAATCTTGTTTTTCTTCCTTCTCTCTGATACGCTTTAATTATGTTTAGAGGTTGGGGCGGATGCTTAAATAATGGAGTTGCTACACTTGATTGCATTCCGATTGTTATAGCAAATCTTCTAAGTGGCGTCTTAATATTTGCGGGGGTTGGAGCTCTAATAATGTTTATTTTAGGAGGCTATAAATATATTGACTCAGGAGGAGATGCTAAAAAGGTTCAGGCGGCTAAAAACAATTTTACTTACGGCCTGATTGGTCTTGCAATTATTCTATTTTCTTTTGTGATAATTAATATTATCTCTCAAATTACAGGAGTAACCTGCATCACTAAGATCGGTTTCGGCTGTTAGTAAATAATTTTACCATCCCCAAAATAAACAAATCAATAGTAATTGGCGCTAATAAAAATAATACTGATTTTTGAATTATCCCAATTAGTTCCTTTGTAAATATTTTATTTAGATGTTCTAGCGGAGGACGGAATCCAAGAATGTAGGCCGCTACAAAAATTATAAAAAGAGCTATCATAATTTCTACTGTCCCCTCCATATCAACTTTACTTGAAAACATAGTATTGCTCACTGCAAACAACAAATAAGCTATAACTAAAATTACAGCTACGTAAACATACATGCCTTGGTTTTGAAGAAATAAAAGATTAGAGTTGAAAAGATATACAATACCTACGACAATCATAAGCCCTGAAAAAATAGGTGCAAATCCGATTATGCTTCTGCGTATTGGATCTGCTTTGGCAATCTCAACGCTTCCAAGCTTAACTCCATTACCGCTTTTCTTTGGGACAAATTCCATTTCCCCTACGGGAACAAATAAAATTGCCGCTATAAACAGATGCGATAATTCATGGATAAAAACTCCGGGCAAAAAAATAAGCGCTATTAGATTTATTGATAAAAACTTAGAAAGAATTTTGCTCATAGATCTTGAAAGTAAAAATAAAATAACTGTCTCGATGAAAAGAGGAACAAAATAAATCATATCTTAAATTTATTCTAGGATAATTTCCATACGTTATCAACACTTTTCACGCTGGAGGCTAAAGTTCATTTTTTTTGACCTATTTTGATAACCTTGCATTGCAATTTTTCACGTTATAGACTGACTTATATGGACAATCATCCCATTCCTCAAGACGTAACAGGGTTTCAGTTTAAACTTATTGGCAACATGACAGTAAAGCAATTTGCATATTTAGCAATCGGAGTTATCATTGCTGCAGCTATTTATAAGATGCCTATTAATTTCTTAATAAGACTTCCCTTTTGTGCATTCTTTTCCCTGCTTGGGACAGGCCTTGCCTATCTTCCAATTAGCGGACGGCCAATGGACTTAATGATCGGAAATTATATTAAAGCATTATTCAGACCAACTCAATTTATGTATGAGAAGATTGGAGGGCAAATTTATTTCCCCAACAAAATGCCATTTGCGTCTATAAAAACCGTGGGGCAACATAAAATTGATTTTAATTTACTCCCAAAAGACGAATTGAAAATTTACCTTGAATCTTTGGGCACCAAGCCAAAAAATAAAGCTGATGAGAAGGAAAGCAACTTTTTAATGTCTGTCTCTAATCTTGCAACAAACAATATTTCATATCAAGCCGGCAATGTCCCAAATCAAAATATCTTACAAACCAGCCTTCAGCCCAACCTTATTCAACAAGCTTATTCACCAACGCCTTTGGGCGACAAGCTGCAAATGAAAACCCCACCCTTAAAATCAGAAAAAGTAGCTGTTCCTCAGCCTGCCGCAATAAAACAGCCCATCCCTTCAAGCGAGCCACCAGCAAAACTAGAGGCTCAACAACATGCTTCCTTTACCAAAGTTGCTACAAAGATGAGGCAAGAGCCTGAAGAACTAAAAAAAAATATTAAACCCGCGCCAAAAGGTTTTAACAGAACTATTGGCATGCCAAATGTTCCTAGTTTCCCAAACTTGATAACTGGAATTACTAAAGATGCCCGTGGCAATGATTTATCAAATATTTTAGTTGAGGTAAAAGATAAAGATGGTAATCCTGTTAGGGCATTCAAAACAAACGAATTTGGCAGATTTGCCTCTGCCACTCCCCTAATGAACGGCACATACACTATTGAATTCGAAGATCCAAAAGGTCAAAATAGGTTTGGGAAAATGACAGTCAATGCTGTCGGTCAAATCATCTTACCTATTGAGTCAATTTCCATTGACATGAGAGAAGAACTTAGGATGTCTCTTTTCCCAACAAGTACGCCCTTACCAGAAGGAAAACCTGTGCCCGGAGGAGCACAAATAAGTTAATATGAAAAAATCTGCTCAAAAAATAAAAGCCACAACGCAAAAATTTATTGAAATTTTGGACATTGTAGACAATATTGTTTTACTAGCCTCAGGAAATGCCTGTTCTATTATTGAAATTCAAGCAACTAATTTTGCTCTCTTGTCTCAGGAAGAACAGAACATAAAGGTTCTTTCATATTCATCCCTATTAAATTCCTTAGCTTTCCCCATTCAGATATTCATCAGAAGCAAAAAGATAGACATTTCTTCTTACCTAAGGCTTTTGGACGAAGAAGTTGAAAAGAGCCAAAATCAGCTGTTAAAAAACCAAATTAAGTCGTACAGGGATTTTGTTCAAGAACTAGTAAATGTAAATGTTGTTTTGGATAAGAAATTTTATATAGTAATTTCCTACTCGGGACTTGAAAGCGGTATCGGCATGAACCGAAATAATTTTTTTCTTTCTGCCAAAGCGAAACTAGCCACAAAAGCGGAAAGCCTACATTCCATGCTTCACAGAATGAATCTATCGGCGAAAACCCTGAATAAAGAAGAGTTGGTGAAGTTATTTCATGAAATCTTTAACGGAGATGTTGAGCAAATTAACAAAATTGCCCAAAACATTAAGTATTCTTTTGTAAAAACCAACCCTCCTTCTAGCGAAGAGGTAAAGCAGGGAAAAATTTAAATATGTTTTTTAATAAAAATAAAAAGGAAACAAATCGGGGTGAAAAATCTATCTCTCCTACAAAAACTGTTGAAAAAGGTATGGTTTCTTTAATTGACGTAATTGCCCCATCCTCTATTGAGGTTGACTTTAACTCCATTCGGATTGGAGAAAGATTTTACAAGACTTTTTTTGTTGTTGGGTATCCTCGCTATGTTTCTTCAAACTGGCTATCTCCAGTTATTGATTTTAGTCATTCCCTAAATATTTCCATGTTTATTTATCCAACATCCTCATCCGACGTGTTATCAGATTTGAGAAGAAAAACAGCGGAGATGGAGGCAACTATTTCCTCCCAAATCGATCAAGGACTTGTGGTTGATGCCAAAGTTCAGGCAGCGCTAGAAGATGCGCAGGGATTAACGGAAGAATTAGCTAAGGGGATTGAAAGGTTTTTCCAAATGAGTCTGTATATAACGCTATATTCTGAATCTCTCGCAGAACTCGATCAAGCATCAAAAAGACTTGAGTCAACGCTTTCTTCGCTTTTAATACTTCCTAAGCTATCAACACTGCAAATGGAGGAGGGTTTTAAGTCAACCATACCGTTTGGTACGGACAATCTCTTTCTAACCAGAAATATGGACACAACCTCTCTTGCGTCAACTTTTCCCTTTACCTCTGCAACCCTAACGCAAGAAAAAGGAATTATGTATGGAATAAACCAACAAAACGGATCTTTAATTATTTTTGACAGATTTTCTTTGGAAAATGCTAACGAGGTTGTTTTTGGAAAATCAGGAGCAGGAAAATCTTTCTTAATAAAGCTGGAGACCATGCGGCAATTTATGTTTGGAACAGAAATTATAATTATTGATCCTGAAGGAGAATACGAATCAATTACAAAAACCTTTGGGGGGGAGTATGTTTCTTTTACACCAAGCTCTCCAATTAAGATTAACCCATTTGATTTATCCGGAATGTATGTTGAAGGAGAGAATGAATTGGGATTAAAAATTCTTTCTCTGCATGGTCTTCTGAAAATTGTTATGGGCGAATTAAGCGCAATTCATGATGCAATCTTAGACCGGGCGCTAGTTGAAACCTATAGACAAAAGGGCATAACCACAGATCCAGCAACTCAAAAAAAGCAACCTCCATTAATGGAAGATCTTTACAAAACACTTCTGGGAATGGAAGATTCCAACGCTAACGAGCTTGCTCTGCGGCTGGAAAAATTTATCAAAGGAAGCCTAAGCGGATTATTTAATCAACAATCAAATTTTGACATTAGAAATCCTTTTACTGCTTTTTCCGTTAAGGCGCTTGAGGATGAATTAAGACCTATCGCTATGCATATTATTCTGGATTTTGTTTGGACAAAGATCAGAAAGAGCTTAAAAAAACGCTTGCTTATTCTAGATGAGGCGTGGTATCTCATGAGATATGAGGATTCAGCGTCTTTTGTTTATGGCATAGCAAAAAGAGCAAGAAAATATTATCTCGCCCTTACAACCGCAACCCAAGATGTTCAAGATTTTCTGTCAACAGATTACGGAAAAGCTATATTATCTAACTCGTCTATACAAATACTTTTGAAGCAAAGCCCAACTGAAATAGACACAGTCTCTCAGATATTCTATCTATCACAAGGGGAAAAGGATTTGTTGCTGTCTGCAAGCGTCGGTGAAGGATTGTTTTTTGCAGGACAAAGTCATGTTTCAATTAAAATAGTTGCTGCTCAATTTGAAAAAGAATTGGCAACATCTAATCCACAGGAGGTAAAAGAAATGCGGGAAAGAGATGCTGCTCAACCAATAATTGCTCAAGAAGGTTCGTCCTTACCCCAAACTAACTCTATTGAGACGCCCTCCCGATCGACCCCTCCGCAAGCCAGCAATCCATCTCCCTTACAACAAATTGTTGATGCTGCAGTACAATCACAAGACGCAACTTCCCAACTAATCGCCCCAATAAATCAAGACATTTCCTCTACTCCCAATAAAGACGAACCTGAAATATTTTAATAATTTATGGATTCAGCACAAGAAGAAAGACAAAAGCAAGGGGGATTCCTAGATGCTTTTAATAATTTTGTAGGAAGCTTACCAAATTTTTTTGGAAAAGGAAGCATTCTTAAAAAAGCTGGAATTAAAGCTGCTGGAGGCGCTTTAACTTTAATTCCTTTTTGGGCTTGGATTGTTTTAGGAATTGCCATCCTTGCTGGAATTGTTTTTATAATTGTTGTGTCTGGAGTTGCTCCTGGAGGCCCCCCGCAAAACACAACTATGCCGACTCCTGCACCCTAATTGGCATTATTAAGTGCATGAAGGACGGATCACTTGTTTCCTTAAAAACTCCGGGATTAAGAGGACCAGTCATTTCAAAAGATATTGTCTCGCTGGTTGAATTTGATAAAAAATCTAAGAGATATCTAGCATTGAAGGCAATTTCGTTTTCTTCTCCTGTTGTTTTCGCCTCTACTTCAATTAAATTTTTACCAACAGAGGGTGCATTTGCCGAAACCAACACTCTGTTTTTTTCTATAGCAAGCTTAATGATCCCCGATGTTTGTCTAGCAAACACATACCCTGCTTTAATAGCTTTTTGCAAGCTCTCTTTTTCAAGGATTGTTTTGGTAGAAAAATCTGTAGGAATTATCTTCTCGTAATCTGGAAATTCTGCTTCAATTAACCTACCAACTAGTGTTGTTTCGTTTTGGACAAAAATTATTTGATTTTTTTCTCTTACTGCATAAACTTTTACATCTTCTCCCCCACCATCCTTCTCCATCTGAATTAACTCCTTAATAACGCGGGCCGGAACAAGCATGGAAACATCTTCCTCTGCGCGTGTTTTCTTTACATCTTGGAGGGCCTGCTTTTTTAAAGAAAGTCTATATCCATCGGTTGCAACCAGCAAAAAACCGTCTTTTTCTTCCCTAATTAAAACTCCCGAAAGCGCTGGTCTTTCTGAACCTATACTAGCTGCAAAAACAACTTTTGAAAAATCTTTCCCCACCGTCCCCTTCTGTAGTGTCATTGCTTGTTTACCTCTTTCTTCATACAGCTTTGGGAATTCTTCTGCGGGAGATGTTTGAAAAACTGTCTTTTCTTTTTCCCCCGTTAAAACCAACCCCTCCTGGGTTGTTTCAAGGCTTATTTTGCCGGACAAAATTGTTCCCATTATCTCTACAAAGGTTTTTGCGGGAAGTGTTACTGCCCCCTCTTTCTCTATTTTTGCTGATGTTTCTGTCATTATTCCTATCTCTAAGTCTGTAGCGCTAATTGTTAGTTTCCCCTCTTTTGCTTCTATTAAAAAATTTAGGAGTATTGGAAGTTGACTTCTACTAGAAATGGCGTGGTTTACAAATAAAATATTTTTTTGTAGGTTGTCTGAAATTAGAGAAACTTTCATTTTTTTCTATAGTCTTTAAATTTGTAGTTGTAGTAGTGTATATGGAAAAGTGGAAAAAAGCAAGAGACCAAAGCTAAAGGGTTGTGGATAACTCGTGGAAAAGGTATGTGTACAAAAAAGCCTTTAAATTTACCAGTGCCTAGAAATTCTTCCCCCACCTTTCAATAAAGACTTTATCCCCATAATTTCCTCCGAGAAGTTTTTGTTTAAAAGCATTTTTTCTATTTTCTTGACCCCGTGCATAATTGTAGTGTGATCTCTTCCTCCCAAAATGTTGCCAATTTCAGCAAAGCTTAAGGATAGGTCATTTTTCAAGATATACATAGCTACCTGCCTTGCTTTAACCAAGCTGGAATCTCTTTTTGGTCCCTTAATAAGGGTTTCTTTAATATTATAAAAAGAACAAATGTTTTTAATGGTGTCATCGGGATGAAAAAAACCCTTTTCCTCTTCAGCTCCTTGGTTGAGGGTGTTTTCAGCCAATTCCGGAGTAATTTCAACATTCTTGCTATTGGCTACAGTAATTATTTTAAGAAGAAGGCCCTCTAATTCTCTTGAATCATGAGCTTTTTCTGCAATTTTTTTTGCAACTTCTATTGAGAGATCCAAGCTATATTTCTTCGCTTTAATTAAGAGAATAGCTGTGCGTAATTCAAAATCCGCTGCTTCTATATCAACAGTTAGTCCTCCGGCAAAACGAGAAGAAAGCCTTTTTTCCAATTTTTTAATTTCTGATGGAGGGCGATCTGAAGATAGGACAATTTGAGCCCCTCTGTCTATTAAAATATTAAAAGTATGAAAAAGCTCTTCTTGAGCCCTATCCTTGCCTGCAAAAAACTGCACGTCATCAACTATAAGAAGATCAATATTTCTAAATTTTCTCTTCATTCTTGCAGTATCATTATTTCTTATTGCTTCGACAACTTCATTTGTGAATTCTTCGCTGGTTGTGTAGATGATTTTTTTATCAGGGTTGTTTCTGTAAACTTCGTTGGCAATTGCCTGCATAAGATGAGTTTTTCCCACCCCAACCGGCCCATAAATGAAGAGGGGGTTATAAGCTTGCCCGATCTTTTTAGCTACGGTTGTGGCAGAAACATATGCTAGTTGATTGCTTGAAGAGACAGCAAGAGTCTGAAATGTAAAATCTGCCCTCACTCTTGGTAGATGTCCTATTGTTTGTGTTTCTTTTTTTTCAGCCTGAGCAAATAGTGGGGCAACATCTGTATTTCCCCTGAGATCTTTGCTAATTACTTTGGGAACAAAAATAATTTTTGTGTCAAGCTTGGTATACTTATCCACAGCCTTTTTAATAATGTCGTAATACCTTTTTTGCAAAAGATCAATTATCATAGTTGAAGGAGCAGCAATTGAAGCTATCCCATTTTCCAGAGAAAGAAGGCCAGTAGATTTAAAAAGGGTATAAAAATTCGCGCGTGAAACCTCTATTTCTATTTCCCCCAAAACCTTTTTCCACAAAATTATATTTTCTTCATTCATGTATCATGCAGTTTAACTATGTGGATAACTTTTTGTCAAGATGAACAAGTGGATAAAACCATATCTCTTTTACAGCTTTCAATGGGGAAACATTTTTGCTATAATCTTTTCATGGAAAAATTCGTAACCCTCAAGAAAGCAAAAAGAAAAAGAAAGCATGGATTTTTGGTAAGAATGAGGTCTCATGGTGGACAAAAGGTTGTGAAAAGAAGAAGGGCAAAAGGTAGGGCAAAGCTCGCTGTTAAATAATAGCTCGATGTTTAAAAGAGAAAACCGTCTTGTTCTTGGAATAGAGTTTAACAACGCTCAATCTATATCTACTTTCCCATTCAATTTGAAAGTAAAAAAAAACGAGATGGGAATAAATCGGTTTGGGATTGTAGTTTCAAAAAAAATCGACAAAAGAGCAGTTATTAGAAATAAGATAAAAAGAGTTTTTCGGGAGGCGCTGATTAAGCTGAACAAGACTATGCCTTCCGGACATGATATACTTCTAATAACAAAGAAAGAAGCGTTAGGCAAAACTAAAGAAGAAGTGCTAATTCTACTTAAAAATGCTTTGGAAAAGTTAGCGGTTATTAAAAAATGAAAAAAACTTTACTTTTAATGATTAAATTTTATCAGACTATTATTTCAATAATTTTAAAAAATATTTTGGGAGTTAATAAAATGTGCAGGTTTTTTCCTAGCTGCTCTGAGTATGCAAAAACAACCATTAGTAAGGAAGGTATTTTCGAAGGCATTAAAAAATCTACAATGAGAATATTAAGATGTCAGCCTTTTTTTAATTTTTAATTATGGGAAATTTTTTTAATACAATTTTGGTTTATCCAATCATAAATGCCTTAGTAGCTATTTATTCAGTATTTTCTCTTATTCATATTCCGTATGCCTTAGGTTTTGCGATAATCGGACTTACGGTTGTGATTAGGTTTATTATGTATCCTTTAACAACATCTCAATTGAAAGCTTCAATGAAAATGCAAAAAGTAGTTCCCCACCTGTCCAAAATAAAAGAAAAATACAAAGGAGATAATACTAGAATTCAACAGGAAACTATGAAAATTTATAAGGAGCACGGGATTAATCCGGCCGCGGGATGTTTGCCGGTTATAATACAAATGCCTATTATATGGGCTCTTTATTCGGTTTTACAGCGCATGGTAACTCTTAAGCCTGATGCTGTTGTTGCAGAGGTTAATAAGATAGTTTATTTTGATTTTTTGAAACTCAGCAATGCTTGGGATCCGACTTTTTTTGGTCTTCCTCTTGGTGCGATGCCCTCAAAGCTTATCTCAACGGTAGGGCCATTAATTCTGTTAGTTCCTATTTTGACAGGAGTGTTTCAGTTCATTTTGTCTAAAATGATGATTCCTGCCAAGACGGAAGTTGCAATTATTGAAAAAAACATCGAGAAGAAAGGGAATGTAGACAAAAAAGATGCGGGTGATTTTGCAAGCGCTTTCCAAACGCAATCAATGTTTATATTTCCGGTGATGATAGGATTTTTTTCCTTCAGCTTTCCAATAGGACTTTCCCTATATTGGAATACCTTTACGGTTTTTGGTATCATACAGCAATATAAAGTTATGGGTTGGGGAGGATTAAGTACATGGATAAAAAAGAAATAAAAACAATAAAGGAAATAACAGAAAAGCTCTTAAAACTTTTGGACGTTGAAGGAGGCTTTGAAATTTTAGAGTCAAAAGAAGGTGACGCAGAAAACACAGAAATAGTCCTTAACACAAAGGACACAGGCGTAGTAATTGGTTACCATGGAGATACTCTTGAAGGATTGCAGTTGGTTTTGTCTTTGTGTGTTGCAAGAGCTTTAGGAAGATTTGTTCGTATTTCAATTGATGTCGGAGACTATAAAAAAAATAGAACAGAATGGCTAAAAACTTTAGCTGCCGAAACAAAAGAAAGAGTCCTGACTGAAGGACGCGAAATTGCAATTCCTGAACTCAAGTCTTGGGAAAGAAGAGTCGTGCATTTATTATTAGAGGGTGATAAAGAAGTTGTTTCGGATTCTCAGGGTGAAGGTCGCGACAGAGTGCTGGTGGTTAGTCCAAAAGCCAAATAAATTTCACAATTTACTCCCTCAATTTTTTCCCAACCAAGTTATTAAGAGTAAAGAATAATATAAGAAATTTTTGCGAATAATTGGGTTTTTTAGCCTGCCTCGCCGGCAAGGCGGGCCTCTTTGTAATTAATTACTTTCATGATAAACTTTAAATATGGTAAACACTTTACATATTTATACGGATGGAGGAGCGAGAGGAAATCCCGGTCCTGCGGCAGTCGGAATTTACGTTTCAGATAAAAATAATAAAAAAATTGCGGGTTTTGGAAGAACAATTGGGGCAGCAACAAATAACGTAGCGGAATATAAAGCGGTAATTGTGGCTCTTGACTGGGTAATCGAAAATGCAAAAGACCTCTCAAAAGATATAAAAATTTATTTTTTTATGGATTCAAAATTAGTTTGTTCTCAAATCATCGGGCTTTTTAAAGTAAAAAATGCAGATCTTAGAGCTCTTCTTTTTGAAGTTAGGGATAGGGAGGCACAAATAAGTCTGTCAATATATTACAAGCACATTCCGAGAGAGCAAAACGCAAAAGCAGACGCCTTTGTTAATGAAGCACTAGATAATAACATGTAGATATTATGAAGCCTGCCTTTTTTGGACTTCAAAAGCATTCTTTTTCCAATAACCCTATTTTGGTAATAGATAGAGATGGTTTAATTGGTGAGCCACTTTCATTAAAACTTTCTAAAGAATTTTTGGTGGTTTTTGTTAGCAAAAGAAATTTGGATTTAGATGTGGAAAATCAAAATATAGCTCACGTTCCGTTTTTCAAAAAATTCCCTGCAATCCCAGACAATAAGTATTCCCACATTATTTTTATTGATGAGGAAAGACGTGATTTAGAATTATTGCCCAAGATAATAGACAAAGTTAAGAATGTTAATGCTGATTTAATTTTCGCTCAGGGGATGTTTGCGAAAAGAGAATATGAAATTGGCAAAATCTTACGAATGTGCCCCAATGCAAAAGTAGCGTTGTTTGGAGATATTTTTGAGAATAGATTAATTCTAAAAAAAGAAAACTTTAGGTCAGTAATAAATAAATACATACATCAAGCTCAAAAGTTTGGGAAAATATTGGTTTCAGGAGATGGACTTAGAGAAGTATACCCCGTATTTTTACAGGATGTTGTGGATGGGTTAATAGATTTAGTATTTAAAATACATGAATCAGATTCTCTTTTTTATATTTTCCCAAAACATCCGCCATTTGCGCTTTCTTTGGCTCACATGATTCAGAAAAGTAATCCCGAAATCATGATAGATTTCACAAGGAACGATCCAAAAATAGAAGAAATTTCCTACCCCCCTAATGGCAAAAATTTATTAGGAGATAAATATCCTTTGGCAAAGAGAATACGAAGCATTGATATAAGAAAAAAAGTAAGAGTACATAATGAATCACGTGAATCTGTGAAAAAACTGAAAAAGGCACATATTTTTATAATTTGGGTGTTAATCTTTTTACTGTTTTTTCCTTTTGTTTTTACAACGCTTTTTTCTTCTCTTGGTTTAAATGCTTTTTATTATGCAAAAGGGGAAGCAACTAGAGGAAGCTTTTCCAGCACCAAAAGCGCTATTCATCTGTCTCAGACATTCTTTTACTTAGGAAAGCAAACGCTTAAAATTTTTTCTTTTCAGGCGCGAATTATCAGGCAAGAAAATAATTTAAAAAAACTCGCTGAAGATATAGATTTAGGCTATACATTATCAGAAGCTTTATCTCAGGGATTTAATTCGGAAACTTATTTCTCTAAAATCCTAAGCGGGGAAAGTAAAAACCCGATTGAAGATTTTATAAAAGGGGAGAATTGCCTAAAAAGCTCAATTATTGCGCTAGATAAAATAAAAGCAGAGGGAAAAATTCCCGCACCAATTTTACAAAATTTAGAAATTATAAATCCTATAATTAGGTTTCTTTCCAGCATCGTAGATATAATGCCGAATATTTTAGGAATGGAAGGGCCAAAAACTTATTTAATTCTTTTTCAAGATAATCTGGAGTTAAGGCCGGGCGGAGGACTCATTGATTCTTATGGAATTTTGAAACTTAACATGGGTAAAATTACGGAATTTTCTCTACATAATACATCTGATGCGGATAAGCAATTGAAAGGGCATGTAGAGCCACCCTTTGCGATAAGGAGATACCTTCCAGAACAACATTGGTATATGAAGGATAGTAATTTTGATGTAGACTTTATTAAATCTGCATCTTCAGCTGCAAATTTTTTCTTTGTTGAAGCAGGGCAAAAAGCCGACGGAGTTATAGCTGTTGACACATCATTTATTAAAAGCATTTTGCATGTGGTTGGATCAGTTTATGTGGCAGATTATAAAGAAGTTGTTGATGAAAATAATCTTTATGCATTAATGCAATCTAATGCAGAAAAAAAATTCTCTCCAGACTCAGCACAAAAAAAAGATTTTTTGAAATCTCTTAATAAAGCAATAATGGAAAAAATAGTGGAGAAGAAAGCTTCTTATTTTTTAATTGCAAAGTCAATTTCTGAAGCTCTTACGCAAAAACATTTGATGTTTGTACTCAACAATGATTCACGAAATATTCTTATTGTGAATGGGTGGTCGTCTTCGCTTTGGGATGAAAGAAAAAACAGCAGGGGAACTGTGAATGACTTCGTGGGAATTAATGAAGCCAATTTGGGAAATAATAAAGTGGGCTATTTTATAAGACGTCTTATGTCCCAAAAAATTACAATAGGAAATGATGGAAATATTACTGAAGAATTAGTTATTAATTACAAAAATGATAGCACAGCTTGGTCTGGCGGAGATTACAAAAATTATTTAAGAGTGATCTTGCCAAAAAATGTTAAATTATCTGAAATATTAATAAATAATCAAGTTCAAGATATTATAGATGCAGTTACAAATCCGTTAACTTATGAAGCAAAAAACTTCAAAGTTTCTCAAGGTCTTGAGGTTGAAGAAGTAAGTGAGGGCAATAAGACAATTTTTGGATTTCTTGTTAGAGTTCCGATTGGGAAGATTATAAAAGTTAAATTAAAATACGCTCTTTCCGAAAACACGTCTGAGTTAAATGTTTTTTCTTATAATCTCAAATTATTTAAGCAGCCGGGAGTTGACAATCTTCCTTATTCTCTTTCTTTTGTCTATCCGAACTCATTTAATGTTATTAAGAGTTCTGATGAAATAGTTAGGAAAAAGAATGAAACAGTATTCTCTGAAAAAATAATTACTGATAAAAACTTACTTATTAATTTTGCTAAAAAATAAGCCCACACAGATTAGCGCTAAATAAGCAGTTGATAAAAGCCACATAAATAGATTAAAATAGGGCATTATATGGAGAATATAATAATTGAAGCTCTTTATCCTATTTCTTTTCGGCAGAAAGATGCAGAGGCGTTAGGGAAACATCTCAAAAATCGCAACAGCGTAGCCTTAATCGGTATTAAAAGAGTAGGAATTAGTAATTTTTTGCGTTTCTTTCTTAATCACAAGGAAATTGTAGGCAAATATATCTCTGATGATAAACTTCACCTTTTTATTCCTATTGACTTGAATGATCTAGTTGAAAGAGAAGTTTTCCCCTTTTGGATCTTAACCCTGAAAAGAATTTATGATGCCTGCGAAAAATCAACTTTAAGCAAACAAACAAAGAAATATATAGAAAGATTGTTTCTAGATTGCATGCAATCTAAAGACATTTTCTTGACAATAGAAAGTGTAAAAAAAAGCCTGGCTAAAATTACCCAAGAAGGAGTGCTATCCACGATATTTTTTATCCGCTTTGATCGATTAAAAGAAATTGTTACCACTGAACTTTTTGGCAATCTTCAGGGAGTAAAAGACGCGACAAATAGAAAGGTTTCTTTTGTTTTTACCAGCTTCAGAGGATTGTCAGACCTTGCACCCAAAGTTTTTACAAAATCATCAGTTGCTCTTTTTGCCCGAAATATGTATGTAGGACCCGCAGAAAAAAAAGATACAAAAATCATTTTTGATACCTATAAAGAACGTTATAAGCTTATTTTTTCTCCAGCCCTAGAGCCTGCATTATTTGAAGTTGTGGACGGATATATCCAACATTTGCAATTAGCGCTAATTTCTTTTCATGAATCAGGAAGGTTATTTAAAAACAAAAAAGAAATTTTTGATTTTTTATCTACCGATGAAAGAATAATGCTTCAATCAGAAGAGTTATGGGAAAGTTTGAGTAGTGAGGAGCAAAACATTTTATTAAAAGTAGAAAAAAACGAAAAAATTGCTCCGGAGGAGAAAAAATCTGTATCTTATTTATGGGATAGTGGATTTGTAATTGAAAACAAAGAAAAGAATAAGGTATTTAGTCCGCTTTTCAGCTATTACTTAAAACAAAGAAAAATTGCTAAGAAAATTACTGCAAACGTAGAGCTGAGCAAAAAGGAACTTCTTCTTTTTACGTATCTTAAAAGCAAAATTGGAGAGATTTGCGAAAGAGAAGAAATCATTCAGGCAGTCTGGCAGGAGGTTGAAGAGTTGGGAATATCTGATTGGGCGATTGATAGATTAGTTGCCCGGCTGAGAGTAAAACTAAAATCCCAAAATGCAAAGTTTGAGATACAGACTATCAAAACTAGGGGTTACAAGATGATCGAAAATTAGGGAATTCTTCGTTAAATCTTCGGGAATAATAATTTCATTGCTTGGTTTGTGAGGCTATGCTAGAATGAAGCAATGGATAAAGTTTATAGCCATAAAGATGTTGAGGAGAAAATTTATAAGGAATGGGAAGCTGCAGGGTATTTTAGACCAGAGAACAATTCCAAAGGTAAACCTTATTGCATTATTTTGCCTCCCACTAATGCTAATGGAGCTTTGCACTTTGGCCATGCGATGTATGTTATAGAAGATATTTTAATTAGATTTCATCGGATGAAAAACTTTTCTGCTCTTTGGCTACCAGGGACAGATCATGCTGGAATAGAGACGCAATTTGTATTTGAAAAAAAACTTAGGGAAAAAGGTAAGTCCAGATTAGATTTCAAAAGAGAAGAGCTTTATGAAATGATCAATAAATACGTTAACGAAAATAGAGGGGGAATAGAAAAACAACTTCGAAGATTGGGTTTTTCCTTGGACTGGAGTAGAGAAAAATATACTTTGGATAAAGATATTGTTGGGATAGTTTGCGACACTTTTAGAAAGTTATTTGCTGACGGGTTAGCTTATAGAGCAAAAAGATTAGTTAATTATTGTACTTTTGATGGAACCTCATTTTCTGACCTAGAAGTAGTTCATGAAGATAGAGTAAGTTCTCTTTATTACATAAAGTATGGGCCGTTAGTTTTGGCAACAACCCGCCCTGAAACAAAATTCGGAGATACAGCAGTTGCTGTTCACCCCAAAGACATTCGATATAAAAAATATGTAGGTCAGGATCTGGAGATTGAAACGGTTTTGGGAAGAGCAAAAATAAAAGTAATTGCTGATGAATCAGTTGATCCGAAATTCGGAACAGGAGTTGTCAAAATTACCCCAGCACATGATTTCAATGATTTTGAAACAGGTGCGCGTCACAATTTACCCATGAAACAGGTTATCGGATTTGACGGAAAAATGAATCATTTTGCCGGAAAGTTTGAGGGTTTGTATTTCAAACAAGCCAGAAAAGCAATTGTTGAGGAAATGCAAAAAAAAGGATTGATAGAGAAAATTGATGAAAATTACAAGAATAGAGTTGGACTTTGTTATAAATGTAAAAACATTTTAGAGCCCTTGCCTTTAGAACAGTGGTTTATAAAAACGAAGCCTTTAGCTGAATTGGCAATAGACGCTGCTAAAAAAGGTAAAATTAAGATTTATCCAAAGAGCTTTGAGAAAAGATATTTACAATTTCTGGAAAACATTCGAGATTGGAACATTAGCCGTCAAATAGTTTGGGGAATCCAAATCCCTGCGTGGAAATGCAAAGAATGTAGTGAATGGGTTGTTACGAGTGGAGAAATCCCTCAGGAATGTAAATGCGGATCTAAAGATTTAGACAGAGATCAGGACACTTTTGATACTTGGTTTTCTTCCGGACAATGGCCGTATGTGACTTTAAAAACAACTAACAATCTTAAGTTTTACCCCGTTGATGTGATGGAAACAGGGTATGATATTTTGCCTTGGTGGGTAGCGAGAATGGTTATGCTTGGGATATATATTCAGGAAAAACAAGAAGTCAAAGAAATTGAAAAACAAATTCCTTTTAAAAATATTTTGCTGCATGGATTAGTAAATGATCCATATGGAAAAAAGATGAGCAAATCCAAGGATAATGTTGTCAACCCATTAGAACTTGTTGGTCAGTATGGAGCAGATGCTGTTCGCTTTGCTTTAATTTATGGAAATGCAACAGGTCATGATCAGGCATTGTCCTACCCAAAGTTAGATGCTGCGCGAAAGTTTACGAATAAACTGTGGAATATGGCTCGCTTCATAAAAATGAAGCAAATTCAAAATTCAAAATTCAAAATTCAAAATTCGGATGAGTTATTAAAATTGGCTAAAAATAAGAATGATAAAAAAATGATTGAAAAAACCCAGCAATTAGTTGAAAAAGTAACGGGGGATTTGGAAAAATACAATTTTAATTATGCAGCGGAAGCTTTGTATGAGTTTATTTGGCATGAATTTGCAGATAAATATATAGAAGATGTAAAAAACAGAATCGATGAAAACTCTTACTTAATCCTTAATAATTTATACTTAATCCTTCTTAAGCTTCTTCATCCTTTTATGCCTTTTGTGACAGAAGAAATTTATCAAAGGCTTAAGTTTGGTAAATCCATAATGATTGATGAATGGCCCTCCTTTGCATAAGCTTCGGCGGGCAAGCTCTCAACATGAAGTTTAAAAACATTAAAAAGAAAATATATATTAAAAAATCCCCGAGTAATTCCCGAACTATTGCCGAGCATTCTAAATTTTATTTTCCAAAAGTAAATTCAATAAAACTAATCAAATTGTACGGAGGAGCTTTAAAGATCTTCGTTGCTGCTATTTTTGTAGTGGCAGCTATTGTTGTAGGGTATGATTTAAAAAACAATCTGCAAATAAAGCAAAGCATTGATTCTCAAAGAGAAATTTTAGCCCACGATTTAAATTTTTGGGAAAATTTTTTATCTGCACATAAAAATTATAGAGATGCATATTTTCAAGCCTCTATCTTAGAGTATAGGCTGGGGGATAAATCTAAAGCAAAAATGTATCTTGAAAAAGGTTTGTCTTTGGATCCGCCATCAATAGATGGGGGAAAATTAGAGCAATTTTTCGCAGATAAATAGTTATTTCTCGGGTTTTTCTTCTGGTTTAGTTGCTGTTTGAGTTTCTGTTTCCGGTTTTGTTTCAGCTTCCGGTTTCGCTTCACCTTCTGCCGGAGCAATTTCTCCTTCTTCCGCTGGAGCTGCTGCTGCTTTGGCTGCTTCTGCTGCTGCTTGTTCCGCTGCTGCTTGTTCCGCTGCTTCTTTACTGATTAATGATCCGATCTTGGCCACAATTTGAGAGGCATCAGTCAAAATAGTAACACCAGCTGGCGCTTTTATCTCGCCAACTGTTATTTGCGCATCCAAAACTGCTAATGGTTCAACATCTACTTCTATTTTTTCAGGTAAATCTGTAGGAAGTGCCTCTATTTCTATTTCAGAAAGAGTTTGCATTAAAAGACCGAGTTTTTCTGAAACTGCCTTTGGTTCTCCAATTGTGATAATTTTAACCATTGTTTTGACTTTTTCTTTAAGATTAACCTGGAAAAAATCTGCATGGAGCAGTACATGCTTGTAGTAATCTTGCTGAACATTATGAATTAATGATGGTCTGATAGCTCCTTCAATCTCTACGTCAACAACTCCTGTTTCTCCTGCTTCCTTATATACTTTTTCAAACTCTTTATAGGGGACTTGCACAGAAAGGGATTTTACGCCTTTGCCATAAATATTTGCAGGGAAAATGCCTTCTTTTCGGAGTTTGGACACTTTTTTCCCAAGAATTTTTCTTTTTTCAACTACTAATTTATGCCTTTTCATTATTTGGATATTGTACATTAAATATGCGTAGATTACAATACAATTGTCTATGGTAATTTTGGGAATTGATCCGGGATTTGCAAGAGTTGGATGGGCAATAATAGAGAATCAAAGTTCAATCCTTCGGCTTCGCTCAGGACAAGAATTCAAAGTTAAAAATTATGGATGCATAGAGACTTCGAAAAATACTGCTTCGCAAGAACGTTTAGTTGATGTTTACAAGCAAATCTGTGCTCTTATTAAAAAATATAAGCCGGATGCTTTGGCAATTGAAGAATTATTTTTTACCACTAATGCCAAAACTGCTTTTAAAGTTGGAGAAGCAAGAGGAGTAATAATTTTGGCTGGAGCAATGCAGAAAATTCCCGTTTTTTCCTACACTCCGCTACAGGTAAAAATTGCAGTTACAGGATACGGCAAAGCAGATAAGGCTCAGGTCGGAAGAATGATAAAAGCAATATTGAAATTAAAAGATTTGCCAAAATTAGATGATACTGTAGATGCAATCGCAGTTGCCTTAACCCACGCATTTACAAAAGAGTTTAAATAGAATTTCGTCTGGTTTTTGAATTAAGGTTAATGACGCCTATATTGCGCATACTGTGTGCTATAATCAAGACGAAATGATTGGCTACTTAAAAGGAGAAGTATTTTTCAAGGAAGATAATTCTATTATTATTGACGTTAAAGGAGTTGGATATAGAGTATTAGCAGCAAGCGACGTCTTAGCAAAAGCCCACAAGGGATTTCCATTGGCGCTTTTTATTTACACTCATGTTAGGGAAGATAATATTTCTCTTTTTGGATTTTTAGAGCCTCAAGACTTAAAGCTTTTTGAGAATCTAATTGGAGTTTCAGGCATAGGGCCTAAAACTGCAATGAGTATTTTTTCAATGGGTAACAGAGGTCAAATTGTTTCAGCAATAGCAACAGCTGATACTTCTTTTTTTAAGTCAGTTCCGCGGCTTGGACAAAAAAATGCACAAAAAATTATAATTGAATTAAAAAATAAATTTGGTTCAATTGCAGAATTAGATTTAAGCGGGGAAGATATGTCTGAAAATGAAGATGTAGTATCTGCATTGAAAGGCTTTGGATTTACAAATAAAGAAATTCATGAGGCGATAAAAAAGGTTAAGAAAAACGGACAAAAGATTGCCGAGACAATTAAGCTAGCACTAAAATATCTTGGAAAATGAATAAAAAAATAAAGAAAACAATAAGCGAGAACATTAATCCTGAAGAAGAGGCATTATTTACATCCCTTAGAGTTAAAGAATGGAATGAGTTTTACGGACAAACTTCCATTAAGGAGTCTTTAAAAATTACAATGGCTGCTTCAAAAAAGAGAAAAGAAGCAATAGAACATGTGCTTTTATATGGTCCTCCGGGGCTTGGTAAAACAACTTTAGCTCATTTAATCGCCAAAGAAATGAATACTAACATTCGGGTAACCTCCGGTCCTGCAATTGAAAGAGCTGGAGATTTGGCATCCATTCTGACTAACTTGGAAAAAGGAGATATTCTTTTTATTGATGAAATTCATAGACTTAACAAAGTAGTTGAGGAAACTTTGTACCCCGCGATGGAAGATTATGCCTTGGATATTATTCTAGGAAAAGGGCCATCAGCCAAAAGCTTAAGGTTGGATCTTCCTCAATTTACGATCATCGGTGCAACAACAAGAATAGGTTTAATGTCAGCGCCTTTAAGAGATAGATTTGGATTAGTTCACAGGTTAAATTTTTACACGCCATTAGAGTTGGAAATAATAATTTCAAATGCAGCTAAAAAATTAAAAGTGAAAGTTGATAAAGAAAGTATTAAAGAAATTTCCAAAAGAGCCAGAGGAACTCCGAGAATTGCCTTAAAACTTCTGAAACGTGCCAGAGATTATGCTCAGGTTAAAGCAGGGGGAGATATAGATAAATTAAACATTACGCAGGCTTTAGATTTATTAGGCGTTGATCCGTTTGGATTAGATGCATTAGATAGGAGATATCTAAAAAATATTATAGAAAAACATGGTGGAGGGCCAGTGGGAGTAGAAACAATTGCAGCATCAATATCTGAGGATATTGGAACAGTTGAGGAAGTTGTAGAGCCTTATTTATTGCAACTTGGATTCTTAAAAAGAACCAAAAGTGGGAGGGTCGCAACCAAATCCGCCTATGAACACTTAGGGAAGAAGTTTAGGGAAGAAAGCAAGGGGCAACGGAAATTATTGTAGGAACGCTAATTAATGATTGTTGGTTACTGGTTTTGCAAATTGAGATTTAAGACCTAAATCTTTTAGTCCACCAAAAGCCGGGCAAACAATTTCTCTGCTGGTATCCGTAGTACTCCTACATAATTCTTTTTGAACCGCAAGAAGAGATTCTTCGTCATAGCCTATGGCAGTCCTTGCTGCAGGAATAGCTTGAATAGGGTTGCATTTAATAGATCCGTCTCCGTTAAAAAATGGACATTCAGCGCTCATAAAAAAGACATACTATCATCTTTAAATTGAACTGTCAAGCTAAAGTCCTAATCTAAAAATGCCCTGAAAGAAAGGACTGAGATTTATAATAACTTGAATAATTAAAGTTATAGCAACACCTAAAACAAGAAATTTATTGAACTTAAACATTGTTTTGCCCCGAACTATGAAAGCAAGAAGCATATGCGAAACAATTAAAAGATTAAATATGATTGTCCTTGCCAAAGTTTGAGAATAAACTCCTAAAAGAAGTTTAAAGATTATAAGTAAGACGAATGCCAAAGAAAATCCAGTAATCAAAATAAAAGTAAGGCGATGATTGCTTAAAATAGGAGAAGTTGGATCTCTTGGCTTTAATTTTAGAACTTCGTGATCCTTATTGTCGCTAGCCAAGGCTAGTGCGGGTACACCATCTGTTACCAGATTTATCCAGAGAATTTGAGTTGGAAGAAGAGGATTTGGCATTCCAAAAAGCATGGCAAAAAATACTAGGGATAGCTCCGAGAGATTGCCAGAAATTAGATAAGTAATTGATTTTGTAATATTGTTATAAATTGTTCTTCCTTCTTCAACTGCTCCAAGTAATGTTGAGAAATTATCATCGGTTAAAATAATATCGCTTGCTTCCTTTGCAACATCTGTTCCTTTTTCGCCCATGGCAATTCCCACATCGGCTTTTTTCAAAGCCAAAGCGTCATTTACCCCATCTCCCGTAACCCCCACTATAAAGCCCATTTTTTTAAGAATTATTACTAAGCGTAATTTGTCTTCTGGGTTATTTCTGGCAAAAATACGGGTTTTTAAAATTATTTTTTCAAGTTCTTCATCAGACATTTTTTCTATTTCTTCTCCTGTTACTACATCTTCATTTTTTTCGATTAAACCAACTTCTTTGGCAATTGCAAGGGCGGTTAACTCGTTGTCTCCGGTTACCATAATTGTTCTGATTCCTGCTTGCTTTGCTTTTTCTATAGCTATTTTTGCCTCGCTTCTTGGGGGATCATAAATACCTACAAAGCCCAAAAACCTAAGGTTTTTCTCCAAATGTTCCCTATTTGAAATGTCGTGCGTTTCTATTTTTGTTCCAAAACCAATAATCCGAAGTCCTTCTTTTGCATACTCTTCAAATAAATTAGAAATATGCTTTTTTTCTTCCTTTGTTAGTCTACTCTCCTCAAGGATAATCTCTGGAGCTCCTCTTACAAATACGTATTTTTTGTGATTTTCTTCAAGCACAGTAGTTACGGTTTTTCTATCCGGATCAAAGGAATATTCATCAATGACTTTTCCTATTTTTTTCACTTTCTCAATATCGCCAAGCTTTTCTTTTGCAAAAAGAAGCAAAGCGCCATCTGTTTTTCCTCCTACAATATCAAATGAATTCTTATCAGTTTTTTGAATTAATGATGCGGTATTGCCGAAAATACAAGCTTTGAGAAGGTGAGGTAGAGAATCTTTGTCTTTTAACCAGATTTTTTTTACACTTTGACTGTTTTGTGTTAAAGTTCCGGTTTTGTCGATTAAAAGTATTTGTACGGCGCCAAGCGTTTCAACTGAATCCATTTTTCTGACGATTGCACGTTTTTTAGCCATTCTGGTAATACCGATTGCTAAGGCAATAAGTACGACTATCGGAATCCCCTCGGGAATTGCAGCAATACCAACACTAATTGCTAAAATTATTGATGATAATAATTCTTTCTTTTGCAAAATACCAATAATGATAATGGAGCAGGAAATGGCAATAACCATGATAGTTAATGTTTTTCCCAGACTGTCAAGACGTTTCTGTAAAGGAGTTTTTTCAGATGTTAGGGTGGATAAAGATTCGGCAATTTTCCCAAAACGGGTTTGCATGCCTATTTTTTCAACAAGCATCCTTCCCCTTCCGCTTATAAGAAGAGTTCCTAAAAAGATTTCATCATTTTTGTTTTTTACAACCGGTATGGATTCACCTGTCAGAATGGATTCATCGATTTCGATTGAATTTCCCAAAATAATCTTGCCGTCAGCTGGTACGCGATCACCTGGAGCAAAGCGTATAACGTCTCCAGGAACAAGATCGGATACTGGTATTTCTATATCGTGACCATTTCGAATTACGCGAACAGTCTGTTTTATATAGTCTTTTAGTTTTTGCAATGATTTTTCTGCCTTATATTCTTGCACAAAGCCAAAAATAGCATTAAGTATGAGGACAAAAAAAATAAAGATGCTGTCTATAAAATTTTTTATTGCAAAAGAAAGTAAGCCAGCACATGCCAAAACCGCATTTGTTAAAGTAGGAAGCTGTGAAAGAAACAGAGATAAAAGAGTAATTTTTTCTTTTTTTGTAATTTCATTTTTACCAAAGATTTTTACTTTTTCCTGCACCTCAGATGCTGTTAATCCTTTTTCCATATTTATATATTATCATTACGGGGTCTATATTGAAGAGCTTCCGCGATATGCGTGGGATTTATTTTATTTAATTCTTCCAAATCTGCAGAAGAATTAACTTTCGCCAACATAGATTTAATCATAACATTTATTTTGTGGTATCATAAATACATGGGTGATGATGCTAAAATTTTAAATCAAAATGTGCCTCCAGTTGCTCAAGGAGACCAAGCACAACCTCAGACTGTAGTTCAGCCTGTCGTACCAGTCGGATCTGTCAACAAAGAAGCTGGCCCTGTTGTTGTGCCTGACTCTGAATTTATAAGACCAGCTGATGCGGAGCCCCAGATTGATCAGGAACTTAAAGAATCAGGAGTTGAAGTGAAAAGCGACAAGCCAAATCTAACCTCTGAGCACAAAGATTTAATAGATCATTCAGGGTCATCAGTTCCGGTTTCCACTACACCTTCAAAATCAATTCAGTATCCAATGTCGGAAAAGGAAATAGAGGATAAGTTAAAAACAGGACCAGCTGATGATTCCGGAAAGTGGCTTGCAGGGTTAATAAAAAAAATAATAAAAGCGATAGGGTTTTAAAATTTATGCAAAGTTTTTCACTTGAAAATCTCACAGCATATTTAATTAATTTATTATCAGTTGTAATTGTTCTAATTTTTTTAGGTGTTGGATTGTTTTTTTTGGGAAAGATATTAATTATTTGGTACAAGAACAGGGGGAGAGAGAAAACTTCACTTGAGTCAGTTTTGCTGCAAGTAGCACTTCCTCGGGACAATGAAATTAAAATAGATACTGCAGAGCAATTATTCTCAAGTTTATCTGCCATTGGCAAAGGAGGTCTATTCAAATCTCCTCCGCACCTGTCCTTTGAAATAGTCGGAATGCCAGGAGACATCCGTTTTTATGTGCACACTCCGAAAAAATTAATGGATTTGGTTGAGAAGCAAATTAACGGAGCATATCCGGACGCAGAGATAAAAGTTGTAAGCGTGGAAAGCGTGAAAAGGGAGGGCATGATAATAGGAAATGAATACAATATTTTCTCACCAGAAGGAAAGGTTGCTTTTACCTCTTTACAGTTTAAATCAGAAAATTATAAGCCAATAAAAGTATATAAAGATTTACCGACTGACACTCTTTCTTCTATAACATCAGTTCTTGCCAAAATGACAGAAGGAGAAGGCGCTGCTATTCAAGTTCTAATTACTCCAGCTAACTCCAATTGGAAGAAACGTGGAAGAAATTATCTCACCAAGACTAAAAAAATAGAGTCAAATCCGGAAACAGCTAAATATTCTTCAGACGCCAAAGAGTTGGAAGGAATTGAGAATAAAATCAGTAAGCCCGGGTTTGAAACTGTAATAAGAATTGTTGTTTCCTCAACCTCTAAAGAATCTGCAGAAACTCATTTAGGCAATATAGTGAGTATATTTAGTCAATTTGAAGCCATTAATTCATTTAAGAAAAGTAAATACAGATTTAAGGGTATGTTTATGAATGATTTTATTTATAGATATTTGCCAATGGTGGGAAAATCATCTGTTTTAACAAGCGAGGAGTTGGCAACTATTTTTCATTTTCCAAATAAATCAGTTACAACTCCAAATATTTTTTGGATGAATGCAAAAAGAGCTCCTGCTCCGGCAACTATTCCAACTTCAGGATTATATTTGGGCAAAAGCACATATCGGGGATTAGCAAAACCGGTATATATGGACATTGATGACAGAAGAAGACATATGTACATTATTGGCAAAACCGGCACAGGAAAAACAGAATTTCTTAAAGACATGATTATGCAAGATATCAAAGGCGGTCAAGGCTTGGCGGTTATTGATCCTCACGGAGATCTGATTGATGATATTTTGCCATTAATTCCGCCAAAAAGAGCGGAAGATGTAATTCTTTTTGATCCAGCCGACACAAGTCGGCCAATGGGATTTAACATGTTGGAGGCTTCAACCGAAGAACAAAAGCATTATGTTGTTTCATCGATTATTGGTCTTATGTACAAGCTTTTTGATCCTAATAAAACAGGTATTATCGGACCTCGTTTTGAACATGCAATTCGTAATGCAATGTTAACAGTTATGTATGAAAAAGGGGCTACTTTTGTCGAGGTTGTGCGTGTTCTAACAGATGCAAATTACGTACAGGAACTTTTGCCCAAAGTTGAAGATCCAATTATCAGACGTTATTGGACAGATCAAATCGCTCAAACATCTGACTTTCATAAATCTGAAGTTTTGGATTATATAGTTTCCAAATTCGGAAGATTTGTTACCAACAAAATGATTAGAAATATAATTGGACAGTCGGATAGTTCTTTTAACTTTAGAAAAGTTATGGATGAAGGAAAAATCCTTTTGATAAATTTAGCCAAAGGAAAAATTGGAGAAGAAAACTCTCAGTTTTTGGGTCTTGTTCTTGTTCCGAAGATTCTGGTTGCGGCAATGAGCAGGCAAGATATGTCCAAAGATTTAAGGCGTGATTTCTTCCTCTATGTTGATGAGTTTCAGAATTTTGCTACACCTGATTTTGCTCAGATTCTGTCAGAAGCCCGAAAATACAAATTAAATTTAATTGTGGCAAATCAGTTTATCGGCCAAATGGAAGAAGAAGTTAAGAATGCTATTTTCGGAAACGTAGGAAGCCTTGTTTCTTTTAGGGTAGGAGTAACTGATGCAAACTATTTGCAACATGAATTTCAGCCTGTTTTTGCAGAAGCAGATTTAATCAATGTTGAAAGATACAATACATATGTAAAAACAATTGTTGGGGGCGAACCGGTTACACCGTTTTCTATGGATTTGACTCGCGATATGAATCTTGAAAAAAAATTAGCTAATCCAAGAGTAGCAGAATTGGTTAGAGAATTAAGCAGGCTTAAATATGGAAAAGACGCAGCTACCGTGGAAACGTCAATCGCCCAAAGAGCAAGATTATAATCTTGTTTTCAGCTTGTCTCCCTTAGATTCTTCTGTTAAAATATGATCTTAATGGGGCTCGTAGTTCACTGGTTAGAACGCGACTCTTATAAAGTCGATGTAGATGGTTCGATTCCATCCGAGCCCACCCTCTTTATAGTTCGTTGAAGATGTTGTTTTCCTTGGCACGATCCTTAATATATTCAAGGTATCTTTCGGTTGTGGAAATTTTCTTGTGTCCCAGGGCTTTGGAAATTAAAACCAAAGAAACACCATGCTTTAAATGATGTGCGACAAAAGTGTGCCTAAGATCATTTACTTTTGCATTCTTTATTTCAGCCAGCCTAAAATATCTTTCAACTGCAGTTCTGATATTTCTAATTAAAAATGGCTTACCAGATTTTGTGATGAATAAATGTTCTGAAGTAGCTTTTGGTCTTATTTCCAGGTACTTATTTAATGCTTCCTGAGCTCTGGGGTTAAGGAATACCATTCTTTCCTCATGTTTTTCGATGGCTGCAATGTGCAGCTTATCTTTTTGAATGTCAGAGAGTTTGAGGCTAGCTAATTCTCCAATTCGGATTCCTGTTTGAAGCAAAAGCTCAATAACAGCAAACATGCGGGAATCATTTCTCGCTGCATCTCTTAAGGCTCGATACTCTGTTGGGGTTAAAATCCTAGGAGCTCCCAATTGATATTTTGGGTGTGCAACTAAAAGGGAAGGGTCATCAGCTACATACTCATTTGCTTTAAGAAACCTATAAAAAGTTCTGGTTGAGTTGAGTTTTCTTGAAATTGATTTTGGAGTATATCCATTTTTGGTCATTTTGCTTAAAAATGCCTCAATATCTTCTTTTGTTACATCATGAACATTGCTTCTAGAAAGCTCTTTTAAGAAGCTAACCAGCTGCTCAATATCTTTACCATATGCTACAATTGTAGATAGAGAACGCTTATTTTCGCTTAGGTATTTTTTGAATTCAAGATGTGCGTCTTTGATATCAATTGTTTTCATGTTTGAATTTAGATAGCCTATAATATCAGTAAAAGAGTCATAAGTCAAGATGAAAAAAATTATCTTTATTGTAGTCATAGTAATTTTACTTATTATTATTAATAATTTGGCACATTCAATTTATGATATTTGGCAGAAGAAAGACGTGGTCCAGCAGGCACAGAAAGAACTGGGTTTCCAAAAACAGGAAAATCAAAGATTGAAATCTGCACTTTCCTACTCTCAAACGCAGGAATTTATCGAAAAACAGGCTCGGGATAAACTCTTTTTGGTTAAAAAAGGCGAACAAAAGGTGCTTATCCAGCAGGAAGCGGAAAGCTCACAAGATCTCCTGAAAAAAGACAACACCCCTAATTGGAAGAAATGGTGGAATTTATTCTTTAAGTAAAACTGTGTTGCGGGGTCGGGAGTTGCGCCCGACCTGTGAGATTATGAGCCTCACGTGCACTGTACACTACCCCGCGCGTAAAGCTAATTATAGCGTTTGACCTCGTTTAAATCAACTGATAGAATATATGCGCGCCAGGGTAGCTCAATGGTGGAGCACAGCATTCATAACGCTGCGGCTGTGGGTTCGATCCCCACCCCTGGTACTTTTTATGAAGTTTATTTTTAAGGGATACGATTTTAATCTAAAAAAAGGTGAAGTTCTTTTTCATTTTGGCTTCAAAGGTGAAAAAAATATAGATTTTACGGAAAAAATTTCATTTCCTCCTGTTGAAAGCAAGATTCCCGAAGCACTTCTCAAATCTTTATTGGACAATTTAATGCTTATTTTGGGGATTTCATACTGGAAACTTTATTGTCCTAAGGAAATAGTTATTGAGCCTAATTTTTTAACTGAAGAACAAACTAAATTTTGGGATACTGTTTATACGAAGGGTTTGGGAGAATTTTTCTATAAAAATAAGATCGATTTCCGCGGATTGATTAAGTTCCCTTTTAATGACAAAGCAATTCCGGCTCCGGTTAATTTTACCAAGCAAAACCGTTTTCTTGTGGGAATTGGAGGAGGCAAAGATTCAATTGTTTCAGCAGAGCTTTTAAAGAAATCCGATAAGCAATTTGATCTTGTTACTTCCGGTTTTCCGATACAAATTGAAATTGCAAAAATGATAGGGGGAGGCGTGATTAATACGTTTAGGCAAATAGATCCTAAACTTTTGGAGTTCAATAAAGAAAAGGGCGCTTACAATGGACACATACCAATCTCTGTATATTATGCATTTCTCCTTCTTTTAATAGCGGCATTATTTGATTATAAAAATGTAATTGTCGGAAATGAGAAAAGCGCAAATTATGGGAATATTGAATATTTGGGAGAAATGATTAACCATCAGTGGAGTAAGTCTGAAGAATTCGAGAAACTTTTCAATAAATATGTTAAAAAATTTATAACACCGGATATTGAGTATTCGTCTGTTTTAAGAAATATGACCGAATTGCAAGTCGTAGAAGAATTTGTTAGATATCCTAAATATTTCAAAGTTTTTTCAAGCTGCAATAAAAATTACAAAATTAGTAATCCAAGCAGTGAAAAGTGGTGCGGAGAGTGTCCAAAGTGCCTTTTTGTTTTTATATCTCTGGCAGCTTTTCTTCCAAAAAAAGAAGTTTTAGATATTTTTGGCAAGAATCTGCTTGAAGAAAAACGCCTTATGTCTCTTTTTGAAGAATTAATCGGAGTAAGGAATTTTAAACCTTTTGAATGTGTTGGCACAGAGGAGGAAGTAAAAGAGGCATTGGGAAAAATTAGAGAAAGAGGAGAATTTGAAGAAAGTTTACTTATAGGGCATTTTAAAAATTTATGAAACTTGAGGAATTAAAAAGTAAAAAAATATTGATTGTTGGAAGAGGAATTGAGGGGAAAGCAGTATGTAAATATCTAAAAAAACATTTGCCAAATTCTGTGATTGACATTGTTGATCAAAAAGACGGCAATAATTATTTAGACAAACAAAAAAACTATGATCTTGCGGTAAAATCTCCGGGAGTAAAATCGGAATTGATAGAAATTTCCTACACAACTGCAACAAATATTTTTTTATCAAATGCCAAGGGAAAAGTAATTGGAATAACTGGAACAAAAGGCAAAAGTACAACTGCGACATTAATTTATAAAATGCTTAAAAAGCAAGGGCTCGATGTTTATCTGGGAGGGAATATTGGACAATCACCTTTGGATTTCATAGATAATCTAAATGATAATTCATGGACGGCTTTGGAAATGTCTTCTTATCAGTTAAAAGATCTAAAAACAAGTCCGCATATTGCTGTTATTTTAATGATAACAAGTGAACATTTGGATTATCACAAAACCGTAGAAGAATATATTGATGCAAAAAGAAACATTTTAAAATTTCAAAATACTCATGACTTTGCAGTTATAAATAAAGATTATCCTGTAAGTCATGAATCAGATGTTCACACTTTGGCAAAAATTTTTCGGATAAGCCGCGAAAGAGAAGTTGGCGACGGATGCTTTGTAGAAGGGCAAAATATTTGGTTAAGCCGTGATGGCAGTAAAGAAAAAATAATTGAAATTGAAAAAATAAAACTTTTAGGTAAACATAATTTAGAGAATGTTTGTGCCGCAAGTTGTGCAGCTATTTTAGCGGGAGTTTCGATAGTGAATATTGCTAAAATTTTAGAAGAATTTGGAGGATTAGAACACAGGCTGGAATTTGTTGGAGAAAAAAATGGAATTATTTTTTACAATGATTCTTTAGCAACAATTCCTGAGGCGGCAATTGAAGCTATGGAGGCACTCCCTGATACCGAAACTCTTATTGCTGGGGGTTATGATCGGGGGCTTGATTATGCAAGTCTTGGGCAATATTTGAATTCAGGGAAAATAAAAACTTTAATTTTATTTCCGCCAACTGGATCTAGAATTTGGGAGGAAGTTTGTAAATCTACATCGGAGGAAAGCAGACCGGAAAAATTTGACGTTACGACTATGGAGCAGGCAGTGCGGATTGCCGCTGCCGAGACAGCTCCTCAAAAAATCTGTTTATTGTCTCCGGCTGCTGCCAGTTTTGGAATCTTTAAAGACTATAAGGATCGCGGAGAACAATTTAGAAAAGAAATTTCTTCGCTGTCATCCTGAATTCATTTCAGGATCCCATTAAGTGAGATTAAGATGCTGAAACAAGTTCAGCATGACAATGAATATGTTTAAGTTTGAAATTATCACAAAGGACAAAAAATCAAAAGCGCGAGTAGGCAGAATTACAACTGCACACGGAATTATTGAAACTCCGGCTTTTGTGCCGGTTGGCACAAAGGGAACTGTAAAAGGTTTGACTCCGCAAGATCTTCGAGAAGCAGAAGTACAAATTCTTTTTGGTAATACTTATCATTTGCATCTTCGTCCGGGCGAAAATATTGTTAAAAAATTTGGCGGATTAGCAAAATTTATGTCATGGAACGGTCCGACGATTACTGACAGCGGAGGATTTCAGGTTTTTTCTCTAGGACAAGTGAAAATAAAATTAACAGAAGAAGGAGAAGGGACAGAGGTAAAGGTTGTAAATATAAAAGATGACGGAGTTGCATTTAGGTCCCATATTGACGGTTCAAAACATCTTTTTACGCCGGAAGTTTCTATTGAAATTCAAAAAAAATTAGGGGCAGATCTAATTCTAGCTTTTGATGAATGCGCACCTCATCCCTCGGCCCATGAATATACAAAAGAGGCTATGGAAAGGACGCACAAGTGGGCCCTCCGAAGCCTAAAGGCTTCTCAGGGTAAACAATACCATCCGTGGCAACAGGCTTTGTATGGAATTATCCAGGGTGGTATTTACAGAGATTTAAGAGAAGAATCTGCAAAATTTATTTCAAAATTAGACTTTGATGGCATAGCAATTGGCGGAGTGTCAGTTGGTGAAAGCAAAAAAGAAATGAGACAGGCAATTGATTGGTCTTATCCATTTTTGCCTGAGAATAAACCGCGGCATTTATTGGGAATAGGGGAAATAGATGATATTTTTGATGTGATTGAAAGGGGAATGGATACTTTTGATTGCGTTATTCCAACCCGGTTTGGAAGATACGGTATAGTTTTTGTTGGCTCTCCAGAAGGAAATATTAAAAACAGATTTCGCTTGGATATTAATAAAACAATTTACGCTAAGGATGAAAATCCAATATCAAAAGACTGCTTGTGTTATGTCTGTACAAATTTTACCAGAGGCTACATTCATCATCTTTTCCGCGCTCAAGAGCTTTTGGCATATAGATTAGCCAGCTATCACAATATGTTTTTCATAAACAATTTAGTTAAGGAAATTAGAAAGTCAATTTTGGATGAAAATTTTCAGAAGATGAAGCAAGAATGGTTAGTGTGATAATATAGAAATATGAAAACAGTTTTTTCTGGTGTTCAGCCTTCAGGGAATTTACATATTGGTAATTATATAGGAGCATTAAGTCAGTGGGTTAAAATGCAGGAAAATACAGAAGCATTTTTTTGCATAGTTGATTTACATGCGATAACTGTTCCTCAGGATCCAAAAATATTAAAAGAAAAAGTTCTGGAAGTAGCGGCTTTGTATTTGGCATGTGGTTTGGATCCTAAAAAAACGCATATTTTCATCCAATCAGAAAATCCCGATCACACATATCTAGCTTGGCTTTTAAATTGCATATCTCCTTTTGGGCAACTTAGTAGAATGACTCAACTTCAAGACAAGGCTAGAAGAATTGTCAAAAAATGGAAAGATGAGCAAGGAGAAGTGACTAAACGAAAAATTCTCAGTCAAGAAGAATCTGAGGAATATCAATTAAACAAAATAAATGTTGGACTTTTTGACTATCCTGTTTTGATGGCAGCAGATATTTTGCTTTACCAAACTGATGAAGTGCCGGTTGGTGAAGACCAAAAACAGCATTTGGAATTTACCAGAGATTTGGTAGAAAAGTTTAATAAAAAATATGGGGCAACTTTTAAGCTTCCAAACCCTGTAATTTCCAAAGAAACAGCCAGAATAATGAGCCTGCAAAACCCTCTTTCTAAAATGAGTAAATCAGATAAAGATCCGTTTGGAACAATCAACTTGTTGGATAGTGAAAAAGAAATAAGAGATAAAGTAAAAAAAGCAGTAACGGATTCCGATTCAAGCATTTCAAAGAATCCATCTGCTGCAATTATCAATCTTTTGACAATTTATGCGGCATTTAAAAATCAAAGTTTTGAAAGTTTGCTTTCCGAACTTGAAGGAAAATCTTACGGTGAGTTCAAAACTATTTTGGCAGATTTATTGGTTTTATCTCTGAATTCAGTGCAGAAAAAATATCACGAAACAAGATCAGAAGAGGGATTATTAAGACAAATTTTAGATGAAGGAAGAGAATATGCTAAAACTAAATCTTCACAGACCCTGAAAATAGTAAAAGAGAAAATGGGCCTCGTTTAGTTCTTCTTTTAATCTTGGATTGATTCTGCAAGTATGATATACTCTGTGCGATGGCAAACGGAAAAAAAATCACAACACAAAACAGAAATCACAAAAAACAAAAGATAGTCAAGGTAAAAATAAAGACGTCTTGGAAAAATATCTTAATCTATGCGTTTTTATTCCTCTTTGCAATGTTTGTCTTCACAGGCATTAACAATAATCAATCATCAAGAGATACAAAAACCATTCCTCTTTCTCAGGTTGTTTTGGATGTAAAAGAAAACAAAGTTACGCAAATAGAAGTTTCAGAGAATAAGCTTGTTCTTAAGGAGGGAAATAATACTTTTCAAAGCTTCAAAGAAACGGGAGCAAATGTTTATCAGATATTTAAAGATGCTGGCGTAGATTTAAATAAAACAAAAATTATTATAAAAGATGAAACAGGATTAAATAATTGGCTGAATATTATCTCCTCTGTTTTGCCAATTCTTTTAATGGTTGCATTCTTTTACTTTATCTTTCGTCAGGCCCGCGGAGCACAAGAAAACATTTTTTCTTTCGGTAAGTCTTCAGCAAAACTTTTTAGCAAAGATACGCCAAAAATTAGCTTTGCAGATGTTGCAGGCGTTGATGAGGCAAAACGGGAGTTAACGGAAATAGTAGATTTTTTAAAAAACCCGGGTAAATATAAATCCATGGGTGCCCGTACTCCGAAAGGAGTTTTAATGATTGGTCCTTCAGGAACAGGAAAAACACTTTTGGCAAGAGCTACAGCTGGAGAAGCAAATGTTCAATTTTTTTCAATGGCAGGATCGGAATTTATGGAAATGCTGGTTGGAGTGGGAGCATCCAGAGTACGGGATCTTTTTAATACTGCAAGAAAATCTCAGCCGGCAATTATTTTTATAGATGAAATAGATGCGATTGGTAGACAGCGCGGAGCAGGTTTTATGGGAGGTCATGATGAAAGGGAACAAACTTTAAATCAAATTTTGGTTGAAATGGATGGATTTGCTCCAACAGAACAATTAGTGGTAATGGCGGCAACAAATAGGCCTGATGTTTTGGATCCGGCGCTTGTACGGCCGGGAAGATTTGACAGAAGAGTAGCTTTAGATATGCCGGACGTTGTCGGACGCGAAGCAATTTTGGCAATTCATGCCAAAGGCAAACCTTTTGCACCTAACGTTGACTGGAAAAAGGCTGCAAAAAGAACGGTTGGATTTTCCGGAGCTGATTTGGAAAATATGCTTAATGAAGCAGCAATTTCAGCAGCTCGCATGGGAAAAAAGGCAATTGACATGTCTGATTTGGAGGAAGCAGCGACAAAAGTAAAATTAGGCCCTGAAAAGAAAAGATTACAATCAGAAGAAGATAGGAAAATGACTGCATATCATGAGGCAGGGCACGCTCTTGTTTCCTGGGAGATGCCACATATGGATCCAGTTCACAGGATTTCCATTGTCAGCCGTGGCATGAGTTTGGGGCACACAATGATGGAACCATCAGAAAGAGTTCATGAAACAAAAACAAGGTTAATCGAACATATTGCCGTAATGCTTGGGGGACGTGCCGCAGAGAACCTGATCTTTAAAGAAATGACAACAGGAGCGTCAGACGATATTGCCAAAGCAACGGAAGTCGCAAGAACAATGGTAGTTGAATATGGGATGAGTGATTTAGGCCCAATAAATTTGGATACAGAGCAAAAGACTTTTTATGATCAGAAGACCGTATCTCCTGTAATGGCTGCAAAAATTGACGAGCAAATTAAAAAAATTACAGACACTGGTTACAAAACTGCAGTTACAATACTTATGAAGTTGAAAAAAGAACTTGATATTTTAGCTAACGAACTTTTGCAAAAAGAAACAATTGATGCAGATAGTTTCGCAACACTTCTTGGCCCCAAAAAGACCTTAGCCGTAGCAAAAGCTTAATTTTTCTTATCTTAAAATTTTAAATTTTGGCTTGACAAGAAGACCTGAACGGTGTAGAGTAAATTATGGGTGCTCAAGATTCTTCTTTTCGGTTTGGTCTAACTTTTGATGACATTCTTTTAGTCCCGGGGTATAGTAACTTTTCCCGTAAAGACATAAATTTATCAACAAAACTTTCCAAAAGAATAAAAATTTCCATACCTCTTATTTCAGCCCCAATGGATACAGTAACAGAAAGCAAATTAGCAATTGAATTGGCAAAATTAGGGGGAATTGGAATTATTCACAGAAATTTATCCGTAGAAAAGCAAGCGCTAGAAGTTAAAAAAGTTAAAAATAAAAAATTATTAGTTGGCGCAGCGATTGGGGCGTCCAGCGGATTTGAGGCAAGAATAAAAGCTTTATTAAAGGCAGGAATAGATGTTGTGGTTGTTGATTCAGCTCACGGATACTCAAAAGGAGTAATAGAAACAGTAAAATATATCAAGAAAAATCATAAAAATATTGACGTTATTGCCGGAAATATTGCTTCTTCAGATGGAGCAAAAGCGTTAATTGCTGCAGGAGTGGATGGTTTGCGGGTTGGAATGGGGCCGGGAGCAATCTGTACAACCAGAATTATCTCTGGAATGGGTATTCCTCAAATAACAGCTATAACAGAAGTATTCAGAATTGCAAAAAGATTTAGAGTCCCGATTATTGCAGATGGGGGAATAAAATATTCAGGAGATATGGTAAAAGCATTAGCTGTGGGCGCTTCAACTGTAATGATGGGAGGATTTTTTGCTGCAAGTATCGAATCTCCTGGAAAACTCATAACACTAAGGAAAAATGAACTTCCTTCTCGGTTTCAAAGAATGTCTGATATGAAAAAAAATTATCAATTTAAGGAATATAGGGGAATGGGATCAGAAGGAGCAATGAAAAAAGGAGCCAAAATTAAATCCGAAGATGAATTTCATGGAAAAAACTACAAAGATCGGGTTTTAGTTGCAGAAGGAGTAGAAGGATTAGTGCAGGTAAAAGGAAGAGCTTCGGATCTGGTTGATCAGGCAATTGGAGGCATAAAGTCAGGCATGTATTATGTTGGGGCAAAAAATATTTTGGAACTTTGGAAAAAAGCAAAATTTATTCAAATAACGCAGGCATCGTTAACCGAGAGTTATCCTCATGACATTTTCGTTACAAATCCTGGGAAAAACTATTAATAATTATAATTGTTGACTTCGGATCTCAAATAACCCATCTTATTGCAAGAAGGCTTAAGGATTTGATCGCAAAAATAAAAATATACAACTTGGTGTTCGTTAACTAGAGTATTTCTTCAGGAGAATATTTTGCTGCTTCAGGATATTTCTTAACAATTTTCTCAACTTTTGAAACAAAATCTTTTATCTGTTGTGGTGCAGTTCCTACAAATTCAATTGGAGAAAATATCGTTTCTTCGAGTTGCTCTTTTGTCATTCCCAAACTTGAATCATTAGAAAGTCTGTCAATAAGGTCGTTATTGCCCAATCCCTTTTCTCTTATATTGAGAGCGACAGCTACTGCATGTTTTTTAATTGTCGAATGAGCCTTTTCTCTCCCTACGCCATTTTTTACAGCTGCCATTAATAATCTGGTTGTTGTTAAAAAAGGAAGATACTTTTGCAATTCTTTATTAATAACTGCGGGATAAAAACCACATTCATCAAGAACAGTTAATATGCTTTGAAATATTCCATCTGTTGCAAAAAATGAATCCGGAATAAATACCCTTCTTGTTGCAGAATCGCTTACATCTCCTCCAAAACGCTGTCTGCCTGCGACGTTTTTTGCCATAGTCAAATATCCATCCAACACGTCTTTAAGAGCCTCAATTCTTTCTAAGGTTCTGCTATTCATTTTGTGAGGCATAGCTGATGAGCCAACCTGTCCTTCTTTAAATCCCTCAGTGAATTCTTCGTTACCTGCCATAAGGCGTAAAGTGTCTGCTAAACTTGCTGGTCCACAAACCAGCTGATAAAGAGTGGAAACAACTTCGAAATCAAGGGAGCGTGGATATATTTGTCCGACACTTTCTAAAACATGCTTAAATCCTAAAGATTCAGCTACCTTTTGTTCAAGTCGAGCAACTTTTTTAGCATCACCGTTAAACAATTGTAATTGGTCAGTTTGGGTTCCCATAGCTCCTTTTATTCCCCGTAATGGATAAGTATCAATTAATGTTTCCAATTTGCTGAAACCATGAAGTAACTCTTCTCCCGAATCTGAAAAAAGTTTACCGATTAATGAAGGTTGAGCAGGAGCATTGTGTGTACGTCCGGCATACACTATTTCACTATTTTCTATAGCAGCTTGGGCAAGATGAGCTAATGTTGTAACGCTCCGGTCACGAACAATATTCAGCCCATCCTTAATCTGCTTTTGCTCAACATTGTCTGACATGTCTCTTGAGGTTAAGCCTTCATGTATGTCTTCATGGCCTGCAAGTACATTGAATTCTTCAATTCTTGCTTTTTCATCATGTCTTAATTTTAATTCGCGCTTTCTGATCGAGTCTAAATTTATATTGTACCTTGCGTTTCTATAGTCTTCGATATGGGATTGAGGAATATTTAATCCGAGATCTGTTTGCGCTTGCATTACTGTGATCCAGAGCTCCCTTTCAACTATTATTTTATTTTTTTCAGAAAACAGATGAAGCATAGGAGTGCTTGCATATCTATCGGCAAGTACATTAAAAATGGTTGGACGTTCGACTTCAGTTTTATTTGGTTTTGGCACTTCAACCATAATTATATTATATCTATAATTTTATTATTTCCTGTCTTTTTGGGCCGGTTGAAATATATTTGATTTTTACATTAACTAATTTTTCAATTATTTTCAAGTACTCTTTTGCTTCTTTCGGTAAATTGTTATATTTGGTAATTCCTCTTGTAGACTTTTTCCAGCCTTTAAATGTTTTGTAAATTGGTTTCACTTTTGCCAGAAAATTTGCATTTCCGTCAAAATAATTAACTTTTTTACCATTTAAAATGTAATGAGTGCAGATTTTTATTTCAGAAAAATTATCTAAAACATCTAATTTAGTTATTGCCAAATTAGTAAATCCATTGATAGAACATGCAAATTTTAACAGTTCAATATCCAGCCATCCGCAGCGTCTGGCTCTTCCTGTAGTTGTTCCAAATTCCTCCCCGATTTTTCTTAATTTTTCTCCTAGTTTTTGAGCTAATTCTGTAGGAAAAGGTCCTTCTCCGACCCTTGTTATATATGCTTTAGTAACTCCAATTATATTATCAATTTTATTGATCGGAATTCCTGCTCCTGCATTTATTCCTCCTGCCAAAATTGTAGATCCGGTTACAAATGGATATGTTCCCCAATCATTGTCCAAAAGTGTTCCCTGAGCTCCCTCCAAAAGAATATTTTTTTTATTTCTAATTGCACTTTGAATTATTGGGAAAGGTTCTTTTACGTACGATTTTATTTTTTTCCTAAAATCAAAAAATACTTTTTCAACCTCCTTCTGCTTTAATTGTTTTGCTCCAAGGGCTCTTAAAATTTTATTCTTTAATAGAAGTTGAGTTTTGAGTTTTTGCGAGAAAGACTTTTTATCCAGAAGGTCTGCTAATCTTATTCCGTTATAGCTTACTTTATCCGAATAGGTTGGACCTATACCTCTTCCTGTTGTTCCGTTTTTTTCTTTTCCCTTTGCCTTTTCATACAAAGAATCTAAAAGTTTATGATAGGGCATGATTAAATGGCAGCGTGGTGAAATAAACAATTTATTTTTAATTTTTATTCCGCATTTTTTAAGTATTTTAATTTCTTCAAGTAAAACTTTTAGATCTACAACAACTCCGTTTCCAATAATAACTTTTGTTTTTGGATGAAAAATGCCGGATGGAACAAGGTGAAGAGCGAACTTTCCAAATTGATTTATTATTGTATGCCCTGCATTATTTCCTCCGTGGAAACGGATTACATAATCCGACCTTTTCGAGAGAAAATCAATTATTTTACCTTTTCCTTCATCTCCCCATTGTGCTCCTATTATTACATTTAGAGCCATAAATCCAACAAAACTTATTGTAAACGACAAAAATAGGAAAAGCAATCCCTAAGATGATAGAATAGACCTGTCTAAAAGTAGGTAAGTTTATGGATGAAGTTACACAGATAAGGGAAAAAATAGATTTGGTTTCTTTTATTTCCGAATATATTCCGCTCAAAAAAATGGGAAGGAATTTTAAAGCGACTTGCCCTTTTCATAATGAGAAAACCCCATCTTTTATTGTTTCTCCGGAGCGACAAATTTGGCACTGTTTTGGAGGATGTAATAAGGGTGGAGATGTTTATGCATTCCTGATGGAATATGAAAATCTGGAATTTGTAGAAGCACTTCGAATTTTGGCAAAAAGAACAGGAGTGCAACTCCGTGAATCAAATTTTGAGGCAGGAGTTTCTTCAAAAAAAGAAATAATTTACAAACTAAATAGAGCTGCTTTAGAATTTTATCATTATGTTTTAACCAAGCATAAAGCCGGGAAAAAAGCTCTTAACTATTTAATTAAAGATAGGAAATTAGATGCAAGGTTAATTGAAACTTTTATGATTGGATTTTCTCCAAAAGAAGGCGTTTCTTTATCCAATTATTTAATCAGTAAAAAGAAATGTAAAAAAGAAGATTTAGTTGAAGCAGGGCTAGCCTTTTATACGGGATCAAAAGTAATGGATTTTTTTAGAAATAGAGTGATGTTTCCTCTTTTTGATCACCGAGGAAATGTTGTAGGGTTTTCAGGCAGGGCAATAGAGGAGCCATATAGTGGCGGAAAATACATAAATACAAAAGATACGCTTGTTTACCATAAAGGAAGTATGTTTTTTGGATTAAATACAGCAAAAGAGGAAATTAAAAAACTGGATAAAGCAATTATTGTTGAGGGAGAATTGGATGTCATTTCGTGTTTTAGTGTTGGAGTTAAGAATGTAATTGCTGTAAAAGGTACTGCTTTAACTGAAGATCAGGTTGGACTTATCAGCCGATTTACAAACAATGTTTGTTTATGTTTTGACAAAGATGACGCCGGTTATGAAGCTACAAAAAGAAGTTTAGTATCCTTAGAGAAAAAAGGAATGAATATTACAACTTGTATCTTTGATCAGGCCAAAGATGCGGATGAAGCAATTAAGAATAATCTTTTAGCTTTTAAAAAATCTATAAATAAAGATATTCCGGTTTATGATTTCCTAATTTCTAAAACGTTCTCTTCTTTTGAAAAAGACAAAGTTTACGGGAAAAGAAAAATAAGTGAAGAATTATTACCTATTTTTATCAAAATTTCAAATGAAATAGTAAAGGAACATTATTTGAAAAAATTAAGTCGTGATCTTGATGTCTCCTTAGATGCTTTATTAAGGGAGGCTGAGAGAGTAGGGAAGAAAGACATTGTAAAAGAAAATGTCTTTGTTAAATCAAAAGATAAAAGATCAAGAATAGAGGTTTTGGAAGATTATTTAATGTCACTTATTGTTCAATATGATAATCCAAAAGCGATTTTGGAAAAATGTCTTCCAATTCTTAAAGATTATAAATTTGAAACAGATTCTTATCAAAAAGTAATAAATCATCTCCTGTCTTTCTTCAAAAATAACAATAGATTTGAAAGCCGTAATTTTTTAAACACTCTTCCTAAAGAGTTGACAATGTCATTCGATGCTACATATTTATTTCCAATGCCTCCATTTGATAATGATGAAAGATATGAGAAGGAAGTTGAAAAAGTTGCAAGAGAATTAAGGGCACTTTTTCTGAAAAATAAAATTAAAGAAATTTCCCTTAGTCTTAAAGCAGGCGAAAAAGATGAGGATCTTAAAAAAGTAAAAGATTTAGAAAAAGAATTAACTTCAACTATTATTCTTTTGGGAAAATCCTGAAGTGTGGTAAAATAGATACAGCACCTTTTCCATGGAGCATAATTTGTGTGGAGAAAAGGGTTTTTTATGAAAAGAAAAAACAAAACACCAGATATACTTTCAGATATAGTCTTATCAGCAAAAAAAAGAGGCTATATTACTCAGGATGAGATTTTGTCTATTTTTCCAAGACCGGAAGAGCACTTAATAGAGCTTGACTATTTGTATGACAAGCTTTTGGAATCCAACATTGATGTTTTTGAGTCTGTTGTCAAAGATCAGGATGGAGAGAATAAGCCAATGGAGGCTTTGGAAAAAGAACTTGAGGCTTTAACGGTTCTTACAGAAGGTACAGTTTCAGATCCGGTAAGAATGTATCTTAAAGAAATAGGCAGAATTCCTCTTTTAAAATTTGATCAGGAAATTTCTCTGGCAAAAAGAGTGGAAAAGGGAGATAAGGCAGCAAAAAAAGTCTTGACTACTTCCAATTTGCGTTTGGTAGTTTCGATCGCCAAAAAATATGTTGGACGCGGATTAACACTTCTAGATTTAATTCAAGAAGGAAATCAGGGTTTGATCAGAGCGGTTGAAAAATATGATTGGAGAAGGGGTTATAAATTTTCAACTTATGCCACTTGGTGGATTCGTCAAAGTATTACTCGGGCAATTGCAGACCAAGCAAGAACAATTAGAATTCCTGTCCATATGGTTGAAAACATTAATCGATTTTTGAGAACTTCCAGAAAATTAATGCAAGAATTAGGTCGTGAACCAACTCCCGAGGAAGTGGCAAAAGTCTTAGGAATAGAACCTGATAAGGCTTTGGAAATAATTAAAATTTCCCAGGAACCGGCAAGTTTGGAAACACCTGTTGGAGATGAAGATGATTCAAGGCTTGGAGATTTTATTCACGATGCTGCAGCGCCAACCTTATTTGATTCTGCATCCAGAGAACTTTTGAAAGAACAAGTTGAAGGAGTGCTTCTGACCTTATCAGATCGAGAAAGAAGAGTTTTGGAAGAACGTTTTGGCCTTAAGGATGGCAAGCCGAAAACTCTTGAAGAAGTTGGCCGAATGTTTGCAGTTACACGGGAACGAATACGTCAAATTGAAGCAAAAGCTTTAAGAAAACTCCGCCACCCAAGTCGGGGCAACAAGCTTCGCGATTATTTAGGGGATTAAAGTTTAGGAGTTTATTTGTGGCGTTTTTTAATTCTTTCCGCTAGCATTTTACATTTTATTTCAAGTCTTTTCTTTGTTTTATAAGAATGAGATCTTTTCTTTTTTCCAACCCCTGTAGGTCTTTTTGCCATATATTCGTATTATATACTATTTTAGCTTTTAACCAAAAGCTTTTTTCCGATAAAAAGTATGCCAATAACAATAGCTGGTATAGATATAATTATTGACTCAAAATGAGAGAACACCAGCATTAAGGATCCGATAATAATAAAAATAAATCCCCCAGACTGTTCATGTTTCCAGGCAATGATTGTTAAGATAACTAAAATGAAGCTTGGAATTAGATGCATAAATAAAGCTAGAAACCATTGAGGTTCATTAAAAACATCAAGGGCAAATATGCTAATAAAAGCAATAAATAAAATTGCCAAAATACGGGGAGTCCAATATAGATTTTTTTTCAGGAATAGGCCCTTTTTATTTTTCAGCATATTATTGTCGTGATTGATAGAAGGATATTGGAAATTAATGCTTGCAAATCCCTGTTCGGAAAAATTGCCATTCGTCGCATTTACGGCCATCAGTAAAAATACAGTCTCCTCTTTGTGAACCGTCGGGATCAGTTATGATTTTAGATTTTCCTCCCTGATTTTCACAGTAAACGGACGCAGGATTAGCAATAAGCACGTTTTTTTGTTTTTGGGCATTATTAGTCGTTTTGCTATTTTGATCAGATATATTTAATGAATTTTGATATTGCATTCCCAACAAAAATGCCATTATTGGAAAAGCAATGAAAATAATTAATGCTAAAGTTTTTGACAGTGGAGTAACTGTAGTAGCCCATTTAGGAAACTTCATAAGTAAATAATAATCTTTAAATTAAGAAAAGTAAAGATATGTAAAAATTTATCTGTCTTGAGGCTAATTTGCTTTTATAAAGAACAAAAGCTATTATTGCTCCATGCAAAGAAGAAAGACGTTGATTCTGTTTTTAATCATTTTATTTCTAGGAATTACAATATTTAATATTGTTTTATTTTTTAAAGCAAAAAAGCTTCAGATGGAAATTAAAGGTATTCAAGCTTCTTTAGTCAAAATTCCAACTATTACTCCGACTTTTACACCAACTCCAACTTTTACTCCAACTCCGACTTTAACTCCCGTCCCAACCGCAACACCAACCCCAACCTTAACTCCAATTATTATTCTTTCCAAAGATCTTGATGATCTTTTTACAAAATATAGCAGTGAATATAGTGTGGATAAGGAGCTTTTGAAAAGAATTGCCAAGTGCGAATCAAGTCTTAATCCAAACGCAGCAACCAGCAGATATGCTGGACTTTTTCAATTTGCAGAACCAATATGGATTCAGACAAGAACTCTTTTGGGATTAAATCCTGATGTAAATTTACGCTTTAGTCCGGAAGAATCTATTCGAACCGCTTCATTTATGGTTTCTCAAGGACATCTGGGTATTTGGCCAAACTGCGGTAAATAATTTATCTTGTTTGACGATTTTATTACCAGCTTCCTCCGCCACCACCGCCCCCTCCTCCTCCAGAAAAACCTCCTGAAGAGCCTGATGAAGAAATAGGGGCCATACTCGAAGTTACTCCGGAATAGAACATTGTATAACTTGTATAAAAATTATTTGTGCCGCTGTACCATGTTGGATTATAATTGGGTTTTATAATTTTAAGTTGCTTCATAAATTTATCAATAAAACCCAGAGCCATTGCATAGGGGATCATTTCTTCAACAGTATAAAAATTTTTAGTTTGCCATTTATAATTTCTATTCATTGATTTTAAAAATATTTTTAAGCCATCTATTTTAAAATCCATTTCGTCTCCTTGCGATGTTCGGCCATTAAGTTTAAATAATAAGAAAATTAGTACGGCAGAAAGAATTATATTTGTTGAAAAAAAAGAAATTAAGACCAAAATTAACAAAAAGACCTTTTGATGTTTGGGGTTTTTAGTGTAGTAATTTTTTTCAACTAAATTTTTAAAAACGTCCTTTTCTATATCAGAAAAAGTTTCATAAAAATCATTTTTCAGAGTAGAAACATTAACATAATTACCTGTTTTAAAAAATCTTTCATACAATATTCTTTCATATGAATTTAAATTTTTATCAGTGTTTTTAAGTTTAATAATTTTTTGATCTTTTAAATCTGGGAAGAATTTTATCTTGGTTTTGGTTTCTTCTAATTTTATATATTTTCTTATAGCCAGATCAAAAATGGTGGCTACAACATCGTTTGTGTCTAATTTTGCCGAATCTATGGTTCCAGCTAAGGCTGGTCTTATAATTTGTTTCTGATCATCTTTTGGAATATCAAAATTAACAGTGGGTGGACCAAATCTTTTTTTATTTTTATGTTTTTGATACCAATAAATTAGATAAGGAGCTAAAATAAAATTTAAAACTACAAAAACGTAAATGTAATTTTTGAGAATAAAATAAAATATTTTTTCTCCGCCTGACTGGGGGGGTTTTTGAGATAAAATACTTTTTGGAAAAGTATTAGGGGAGTAAACTGCAACTATAGTTAATCCGTATCCTGGATAGAGAGTTTGAGAAGAATTAGCAATGTTTCCTGAAACATTGCAAATTTGATTTCTTGATCCTATTTGTCCCTCAAAACACATAAGGCTGTTAAGTTTGGCATCAAAATCAGTTTCTATTTTTGCGCTTGCTTTTTCTATATTTATTTTCCAATTGTTTCCTGTTGCATTCCAATAGATCTCATCGTGATCTTCAAAATTACTTCCAATACCGTTAGTTACTTCATAGGAAATTGTATAAGTGTGGATTCCGGTTATAGCTACGTTTGCATCTCCTATTTTAATATTGACATTTTTTGAATTATTTGTAGTTGAGAATTTTTCTATTTGTGAATCTTTTAAAACATGTATGTTATCTATTCTTATAATTCTGTATAGATTGTCGGCCATTGAAGATAAAGGTATATTTCTATATATTCCATGTCTGTATTCTCCTTCAAAATCGTAATTAATAGTTTCTGCTATATCCATTACCCCGTTTTTATAGGCAGTAATATTTGTGTCAAAATTGTGAATTACTTCAGCAAAAGAGGAGTGAGGATTGGAAAGAAAAATTAAGAGAAAAAGCAGGAAAATCAATAACTTCTTCACGGTTTAATTATACAGCTTTTCTTTTGAAATTTAATCAATATAGTTTTTTGTCAACACTTTTGCTATACTACCAAAATTATGTCAGCTGAAAATCCTCATAGACGCAATATCTTTGAAAGTCTAAATAATGTAAATAAAGAAAAACTATCTGATTGGTTTAAGAATGCTAATTTTGAAATTATTCCTCCCGAAAAAACCATTATCAAACTTGATCAAGTACCCATGGATAAAAAAATTTCTGTTATAAGCTCTCCGACAAAATCTGTAGAGCATACTATCCAATTCTCTCAAGGATTAATTGAGTCCGGAAGAAAAGCAGTTATGCCTCATATTGCAGCCAGACATTTTAAAGATTCAGACCACGTTACTAAGGTTATAAATAAATTGCAAGAGCTTGGCGTTAATCAAATTTTTTCAATTGCAGGAGATAATCCTAATCCGAGCGGACCATTTAAGGGCTCATTAGATTTTTTAAAGGAAATACAAAAACAAAATATTCATATTGATAAAGTAAATATTGCGGGATATCCTGAAGGACATCCCAAAATATCAAAGGCAGATTTAAATAAAAATCTTCTTGAAAAACAAGCTTGGGCTAGGGAAACAGGAACAGAAATGAGTATTGTTACGCAAATATGCTTTGATTCTAAAAAAGTTGTTGATTGGATTGAGAAAATAAGGAGGCTCGGTGTGACATTGCCGGTTGTTATTGGAATACCTGTGAAAGGTATAAACCTTCACGATCTTTACAAACTTGCGGAAAGATCAGGAGTCGGAGATTCTATGAATATTATAAATCAAAATCCTGGCCTTATTTCAAAATTAGTTAAAGCCAGTATTTTTGGGAAAAACTATGCTGCTGATGATTTTTTGGCAAGCTTAAGCAGAATGACCTCTGAAGGACATAAAGTAGAAGGAATGCATATTTTTACTTATTTCAAAATTCCCTTAACAATGGAATGGGTTGAAAAATCAAAAGATTCTCTAAAATAAACTTCTTGGAACTTTTTATGTTATTATCATTATATGTTTAAAGCATATGATGAAAAAATTAAAAAAACTTTTTCAGAGAAAGCCTTAAATATTGATTGGAAAGAAATCTTAGAACATCATCAGAGAATGATTTCTCGCATTCAACACGAACGTCTCATGCACCTTCTCGTTACCATATTTGTAGGGTTGGTTATGTCGATCGGAGCATTCATTACTGTAATTATTCAAAAACCAGATCTTCTTATTTTTGTAATCTTTCTTCTAGTATTGTTTATTGTCTATTTATTTCACTATCGTTTTTTGGAAAACACAACACAAAGTTGGTATAAGATAGAAGAAGAGATTATATCTCGACTTTAAGATAAATCATAATTTGTATAGTACATTGCTTTTTATTAATTAATAATATAATATTAATATGAAAATGAAAGATCAGGAAAAGTGTGACAATAAAGCATGTGCCTCTAAAAAAAAGAGAAAACTATTGCAGGGGATAATATTAATTATAATAGGAGCTATTTTCCTTCTAAATAACTATGGATTTACGGATTTTGACATTGGCAAATTATGGCCTTTATTTCTCATTGTGCCCGGAGTTTTCATGGTGTTTAGAAGTGAAAAAGATCACTAGGTATCCCTCCCTTTTTATTGAGAATTGCAGTTAGAATAGGTTTCTGCATTATTTTCAACAATGAAAACGCTGTCGCCCTTGCTCCAAAAAATCATGGATTCATTACTTGTAGCATAGCGGATGCCGCTACCGGAAATTGTTTGAGGTAAAGTCATTTTTCTTCCGTCACCTAAAACTAATTCCACTTTGCCAGATGGCACAGGTGGTTCACCGGGTTTTACTGAAACAGTTGGCCCTTCGTAGTATTTAGCGTTGATTTTTTTGCCTCCATTACATCGATAATTGACTTCAGATATTAATCCCGTTGGGGAAACAACTTTAGCTGGATTTTTACTCCATAGGCTTTGCTTATTTTTTTCGATTATTTGCTTAATTGTTCCGTCTTTTATATATTTTTCCAAAAGAGAATTAGCCTTAGGCATAAGGTTAGCAAAAGAGGATTTTTTAGAAATAGTCATATAAAAATTTTCAGTACTAACATATTTAGGAATAATTTCCACATGGTCTGAAATTTTATTTTTGGAAATGTAATTTTCAGCCGAATAAAGAGCATAAACAAAATAGTCCATTCCATCTTTATCTAAAAGAGCAAAAGCTTCTTCGGGTGTTGCTACTTTTGTCAAACTTAATTTTTCTTTAATGAAATTATCAAAATTCTGTCCATAGCTATCTCCGATTGTTGAGACACCTTTTTTGCCAATTAAATCTTCCCATTTTTCATAAGGAAAAGCTTTGCCCTTCTTAACTACCAAAACTACGGGATCAACTGTATAAGGAATTGAATAATCCATATAAGTTTCTCTTTCAGTTGTTTTATAAGCAGCGACTAAAACGTCAACTGAACCATCTTTTGCTTTGTTTTGGACTATATCCCATGAGCCTTCGTATTTAGAATTAACTTTTATTCCGAGGTCAGAAAAAACTTTCTTAACAATTTCTGGTCCTGCGCCAACAATTTGATCGCCTTGTTGATACATGATTGGCGCCCAGGCTGGGTGACCGGAAGCAAGCAATTCTTTATTTGATGTACCATTTTTTGAATACAAGAAAAATAACGAAGCCAAAAGCAGAAGTGCTATTAAGATGATAAATATTTTTTTATTCACTGCAACTGCAATACTATAGCACATTACTTGTTTTTAAATCAACCTTTATTTAAAAGATTTAAGATATTTTGTTAATGAGGTGATTTTGTTGTGCACAATGGGCGATGTTAGAATCTACTTTTTGAACAAATTCTAATTTGTTTGCGCGAAAAGCACTACGTAATTTTTGCCGTATGCTTTAGCACATTTTGGGCAAGTCGTATAGGAAAAATAAATTTTTATTAAGTCTTTTTCCTTACTTTTAACATATTTTTCCATTTCTTTGGCCCATTTTCCGACATTTTGATAAGGACCTTCAAATACCTTGGTTAAAAATGTTCCCGAAATTGTTGCCATTTGGGCGTTTGGAACTTTTTTGGAAACATCAATGTAAATATCTGCTCCCCAAAGAGATTTTTCATCAGTCAGCATTAATTGATATGGTGCTTTGGCATTAGCCTTTTCAATCAATTTTATATTCTTTACGATTTTCTGTCCGAAATTAAGCGGAATATGTAAAAAGCTTGTGACATGATCTTTCACAAAAACTTTATCTTTCCATACAATCTCTTTATTTTGCCATGGTTCAGGGTTAAACGGCTCGCAGCAGCCGGTTGATTTTACAGTTTGATTTATCACCATATTTTTATTCTACCAAAAATATTGATTAAATAAAATGAAAATTTTAACTTTGCGTAATATTGGAATTTATTTAAGCCAAAATTCCTGAGAAAAGCACAATAAGCATAAAGATTGTAATAGCAGCAAAAATAACTATTGTTTTTAGGAAAAGGTCTACGGCAATCTTTTTCTTTCCATCAAAATAAAGTTGAGCCGGTTGATAGCAAAATATATATCCCATAACAGCTGCAGAAAGAGTAAAAAGTGAGATAGCAGCGATTGGGCCAACAAGCGAATCTACGGGGCCGGTATGTTTATTCCCAAAAAACATTATCAACGCAACAATTGCAATATACAGCGTTGCGGCGACAGCATTAATAAATGGATTTTTAGTCATATATAAAGTCAGTATAGATCGATTAACTCTATTTTGCAAAAATTCATCTAACAATTTTCACTTCGCCTAGTGAGTGAAGTTCGAACTTATTTTAAACTAGATTACATGCAATAAACACTCACATGGTTTTCTGTTAAGGATTTCTTTTTGTTCTGAAATAGTATTGATGAAAACATTTTGATTTGTTGAGCCGACTGCCAACTCTTTATTTAGCGGAGAATAATGTGAATATCCACGACGAGAAAATTCCTTAATTAACTTCTCATGTCTTACATAAAGAGCTTTTTGCTTCCCGAACCAACGCAAAGTCTCCGGATGATGTGAATATCCACCTTTACCTTTATATTTTGTCAAAATATTCCAAAGACCGTGAAGCTCTCTGTGTTCGGCAAGCAAATGTTTTCGACATAAATATTTCGGATGAATGTCCCAAACTCTCATAGTTTTAAGATTTAATTGTTGGAGGTAGGGGAATAAATATGCTAGTTTGCTTTTTGTATTTTTCAAAATCTGCTCTACCGGCATATTTTTTCTCAAGAAGTGGTACGCCTGAGACAAAAAGAATAAGAACGGTTATCGTAACTGGGCCAATAATTCCTAGCCACCCACTTGAAGCGTTTAGAGCAATTAGCCAAATACCCCACCACTGCGTTACTTCACCAAAATAATTAGGGTGTCTTGTGTACTTCCAAAGTCCAACTTGCATGATTTTCCCTTTATTCAGAGGATTTTTAATAAACTTAGCAAGTTGAGCATCTCCAACTGATTCAAAAAAGAAGCCAATAAGCCATACGAGAATACCAGTGATATCAAGAAAACCAAGCGGTTGATCTGCGTTTTTATTGATAAGAAGTACCGGCAAAACAATGATAAACAATAACACTCCCTGTAAAAGATAAACTTGTGTATAAGAGCGGAGATAAAACCATTTGCCCCATTCTTTTCTCCACAATAGATATCGGGAATCCTCTGTTTTTCTTTTATTGCGCGTATAAATATGCCAAGCTAAACGTAATCCCCAAACACTCACTAAAGCTCCCGTAAGTAGTCCTCGTATGCCGAAATCATTGGAAATAAGATAAGATATCCATGCAAGAAGTACAAATCCCAGCCCCCAGGCAATATCAGCGACATCATTCCTCTTTTTGATCACAGAAATAAAAAACCATAGAGTCATATATCCCAAAAGGGTTAAAGCGAGCATGAGGTAATAGTTCATAGCCCAAATTTAAGAGCTAAAAAGTAGGTGGCAACAGAAACCGCGGCAGATACAAACATCCCCCAAATAAGATCAACTAGTGTGACAATAAGTGGCCAGTTTTTTACAGTCGCAAGATTGGTTAGGTCGTATGTTGCATAAGTAACAAGTCCAAAAAACAAACCCGCTAGAAGTGCATGTGTCCACATTTTTTTATCAAGTGCAGGAGTAATTACAAAAAAAATTAAGCCTGCAATAAAAATAAGATAAAAAATTAAGGCCGCCCAAAGATTTGGATTCTTCGCCATCAAATATCCTATGTATTTCGCATAAAAATTTTTAGCAATCAGGGTGAGCCAAATCGCGTCAATTGCCAAAAATACTGGAAGAGCGATAAGATAAAGTTTTAAGAACATATTATTTATTTAAATAAGTAATGGTTAACTGTAAGACAGTTGCAAATGAAACCCAAAGTAAGTAGGGGATTTGAAGATAGGTAATCCAACGTGCGTGCGGATAAATTGCAACCATTGCCCAGATAAGTGTTCCAAGCACCAGTAAAATATCAATGGCCGCCAAAAGATTATTCTTCAATCCAAACTGTAATGGAGTAAAAGCAAAATTAAAAATGAGATTAAGAATAAAAGGTAAAACAATAATAAACGTAATTTGTTTTTGCCATCCCATATAGAATACTTTGCTGAATGAAAATGCTATCAGGGCATATAGAAAAGTCCAAACCGGACCAAAAAGCCAGGAAGGTGGTGACCATGAGGGTTTTATTATTTGGGAGTACCAATTATAAGTCTCCATGTAATTAACATTATATCAGAAACAAGCTTTGAAGCTAAAAACATTAGCTCCTCCGTGAGGACTCGAACCTCAAACCTTGTCCTTAACAGGGACCTGCTCTACCATTGAGCTACAGAGGAATGTGAAACAATTTTACCATCAAATACCGATGAAATCCAGCCCAGATTCTTGGGATTTATATTTTGCTATAATTTTTGTATGGTTCGGAAAATAATTTCTTCATTTTTAATAATGGTATTTTTAAGCACTGTTTTTATTGGGATACCATTGGCGTTAATTTTTCTAAACAATTATTTTGATTTACCTATTTATACTAATTTATATTTCAAAATTTTTGGATGTATATTTCTTCTTGCAGGGTTTAGCGTAGTTATTTATTCTACATTTTTACATATAAAAACCGGGAGAGCAACCCCGTTACCGGTTATAGAGAAACCGAGGAAATTTATAGTTAGTGAATTTTACAAATATTCCCGTAATCCAATGTATCTAGCTGAAGTATTTATTTTCTTGGGGCTATTTTTCCTGTTAGGGGACATATTATTGTTTTTGTATCCTATGGGATTTTTTATAATCATTAATCTCTTTGTTATTTATATTGAAGAGCCGGAAATACGTAGAAAATTTGGAAAAGAATATGCAGAATATACAAAAAAAGTTCCCCGTTGGATTCCAAAATTTTAAAGCTTGGCAATAATATGCTACTCTAATAAAGATATGATAAAAGAAGTTTTTCTTGGAAAAAAGCCGTCGGATTTTCATATAAACGGTATTGTTAAAGCATTTATTGTTTCTGAAATATTTCTTTGGTCTTCATGGAATGCAATTACTCCGATTTTTGCTATTTTTGCTGCTACCAAAATACCAGGAGGAAATACCGAAATTGCCGCAGCTTCTTTCAGCACTTATCTTGTTGTGAGAGTTATTTTTGAATTGATTAGCGGAAGATATTTATCCAAGTCAACAGATGTACAGAAATTTATAATGTCTATTGTCGGAATTATTTTTATCAGTATTGGATATGTAGGTTTTGCCATGACAAAAGATGTTTCTTCATTATTTTTGTTTTATGGAGTTATCGGTATGGGATTAGGAATTGCTTCTCCTGCAAAAAATTCTTTATTTTCCTTACATCTTGATAAAAATAAAGAAGTAACAGAGTGGAGTATTTATGATGGATTTGTCTTTATGGGAATGGCAATGGCTACAACAATCGGAGGATTTGTGGCCAGTAAGTATGGCTTTTCTTTCTTATTTTATTTAGTGGCAACGACTAATTTATTAAGTATTATTCCTTATCTTTTGTACGCAAAAAAAGAAAAGTCAACAGAATAAATCCTCAGCTGTTTTTAAGCATAGATTTGGTATAATGCTCCCGATGAAGATTCTCGTAGTTGAAGACGAACATAAAATTGCCAACGCCATTAAACAAGGACTTGTGCAGGAAAATTTTGTTGTTGACATTGTTTATGATGGAATCGAAGGGTATGACTTGGCAGTATCGGAAGAATACGATGTTATTGTTTTAGACAGGCTTCTTCCCGGAATGGAAGGAGTGGAAATTTGTCAAAAATTAAGAGAACAAAAGAACCACACACCAATTCTTATTCTAACAGCCAAAGGTCAAATTGCAGATCGGGTAGAGGGATTGGAAAAAGGAGCAGATGATTATTTAGTGAAACCTTTTGCTTTTGAAGAACTTCTTGCCCGAATAAAAGCTTTGGGAAGAAGGCCAAAAAAAACAACAGAAGCAATTCTTAAATTAAGTGATTTGTCATTGAATGCAAAAACCTATGAAGTGAAACGCGGAAATATTAATATACGGCTTTCCAGTAAGGAGTTTGCTCTGCTTGAATATCTTTTGCGTCACCAGAGAAAAATTTTAACCAAAGATCAAATAATTAATCATGTCTGGAATTATGATTCGAATATCTTGCCGAACACAATTGAAGTTTATGTTGGATATTTACGCAATAAAATCGATAAGCCTTTTCAAAAAAGTTCTAGGTTAATTCAGACGGTTCGTGGGTTTGGATATAAGATTGGAGAGTCATAATGTTTCAAAAAGCAAGAATAAAATTAACTGCTTGGTATTTGCTAATAATAATGTTGGTTAGCATTGTTTTCAGTTTGGTAATTTATTCAGGAATCAATAGGGAGTTGGGAAGATTTGAAAGATTGCAGGAATTACGTCTGAGAAGAGAGCAGGAATTGATGATGCCGGTTCCGTTTCCTAACGAATTCCATGATGCCAATTCCCAAGCTGTAGCTGCGGCACGTATGAGATTAACCTTAACGCTTATCTTTATCAATGTAGGAATTCTTGGAATTGCCGGACTGGCAGGATATTTTTTAGCCGGAAGAACGCTAAAACCAATTAAGGAAATGGTTGATGATCAGAATAGATTTATTACGGATGCATCACATGAATTAAGGACTCCTTTGACTTCTCTCAAAACTTCAATCGAAGTTAATCTGAGAAATAAAAAAACGACCTTAAATCAGACAAAAAAACTTCTCGCAAGCAATCTAGAAGATGTTGAATATTTAAAAATCCTTTCGGATGGACTTATTAATCTTACTCAATATCAAAATCCGAGTGGAAATGTAATTATTGAAAGAATCTCAGTAAGAGAGATTGTTGAAAATGCGATAAATAAAGTAAAAACAATTGCGCTTGAAAATAAAATAAAAATCAATCCAAAAATAGCAAATCTAGAAATAGAAGGAAATAAGAAAAGTCTCGTAGAACTTCTTGTTATTCTTTTGGACAATGCGGTTAAGTATAGTAAGCAAAATTCTAAAGTTAAAATCATTGCGAATAAAATAGATAAAAAAGTAGTTTTAACTGTTTCCGATGAGGGAATTGGAATAGGTGAAAAAGACTTGCCTCACATATTTGATAGATTTTATAGAGCAGAAGAGTCCAGATCCAGAAAAAATGTTTCAGGTTATGGTTTGGGATTATCTATTGCCAAAAAAATTGTTGAAATACATAAAGGATTGATAAGTGTAAAAAGTGAGAAGAATAAAGGAACAACGTTTACGGTAACACTCTAAGCTTTTTCTCAGCTATTTTTAATAACATATATTTATGAACTTATTTTTTAAAAAGATTAAGAAGCTAACATTTTCCAGCAAAAAGAGAAAATTGATCACATTATTAATAATTTTCATTTTGGGATTTTTTGTTTGGAAAATATTTGCGGGGAATAAGCAACAGGTACAATATCAAACAGCGCAAACAACAAAAGGAACACTAATAGTTTCATTAACAGAAGCAGGTCAAGTATCTGTTTCAAATAAAGTTAGCATTGTTACTCAGGCAAGCGGAATCGTTAATAAGATTTTTGTCAAAAGCGGAGATAAAGTTAATGCAGGAGATAAAATTGCTGATATAACTTTAGATACTGCAGGACAGCAACGTCAAGCGCAAGCTTGGTCGTCTTATTTATCTGCGCAAAACTCACTTAATTCAGCGAAAGCGCAAATAAATTCTTTGCAATCCGCTTTGTTCGTAGCAAATCAGAAATTTATGACTGACCGCGGAGTGATAAATCCGTCTGTTGATCAGCAAAATGATCCAGTATACATAGAAGAAAATGCAACATGGCTACAGGCTGAAGCTAATTATAAAAATCAAACTGGAGTAATTGCTCAATCTCAAGCAAATTTGAATAATTTTTACTTAACCTACCAATTGACTTCAGGAACAATTACCGCTCCTACAGCAGGTGTAGTTAGCGATTTAGTTATTACAGAGGGAATGCAAATTGGTTCAAGTAACACAACCTCAGGATCAACGACTACTACTTCAAATCAAGCAGTCGCCTCAATTAAAACCGGGAATTCCACAGCTGTTATAGTGAATATTGCAGAAATTGACGCTTCTAAAATTCAAATGGGACAAAAAGCAACCATAACTTTTGACGCAATTGCCAACAAAACTTTTACAGGAAAAGTTATGGGAATAAATACAACAGGAGTTAATTCCTCCAATGTCACAACTTATCCTGCGGTAATTCAATTAGACGATACAAGTAATAGTGACATTTTACCTAACATGAGCGCCACAGCCAGCATTATTTCAAAAGTAAAAGATAGTGTTTTGTTAGTTCCTTCAAGTGCAATTGCGACTGTGGGAACTGTATCAACCGTGAAAGTTATGAAAAATGGAAAACCTACAACTGTAAATGTTGAAATAGGAGATAGTTCTGATTCTCAAACTGAAATAACTTCCGGATTATCAGAAGGAGACATAGTTATAACCAGTACGATTTCGACTGCAACAACCCAATCAAGCAGTTCGCCTTTTAGCTCGGGTCTTCGTTTTGGGGGTTTTGGTGGTGGCGGGACAACAACTAGAAGTAGCGGAGGAACGAACAGGTAATTAGGACAATATGAATTATGATAAATGTTTCTCGTCTTTCAAAAATCTACAAAATGGATACGGTTGAGACCGTAGCTTTGAACAATGTCTCCTTCTCCATAGATAAAGGAGAATTTGTTGCTATAATGGGTCCTTCCGGTTCAGGAAAATCAACTCTAATGCATATTATTGGAGCTTTGGATACTCCAACTTCGGGAAAATATATTTTGGACGGACAAGATGCAAGTAAATTATCAAAAGATCAATTAGCAGAAATCAGAAATAAAAAAATCGGATTTGTCTTTCAATCGTTTAATCTTTTACCCCGAACAACTGCACTTAAGAATGTTGCGCTACCAATGATTTATGCGGGGATCCCAAAAAAAGAAAGAATTGAAAAAGCAAAAATACTTTTAAATCAAGTTGGACTTGAAGACAGAATGGAACATACAAGTAGTCAATTATCAGGAGGACAAATGCAGAGAGTAGCGATTGCCAGAGCTTTGGCAATGAATCCAAGCATTATTCTGGCAGATGAACCTACGGGAAATGTTTCATCTGCTCAAAGTGATGAAATTATGCGTGTATTTCAAAACTTGCAAAAACAGGGACATACGATAATTATGATTACTCATGAATCATCTGTCGCAGCTTATGCTCAAAGAATAATCCATATTAAAGACGGAGCAATAGAAAAAGAAGAGACAAATAAAAAAGAGAGGAAAAAATAGTTTATGGATTTTATTGAGCTAATTCAATCTGCTTTTGAAGCATTATTGTTAAATAAGATGCGTACAGTATTAGCTATGCTTGGTATAGTTATTGGAATAGGATCGGTTATAACTCTAGTATCTTTAGGAGAAGCAAGTTCTCAATCAATTCAAACGCAAATACAATCATTAGGGGCAAATTTGCTAACTATTTCTCCCGGAGCCCAAAGAACCGCCGGCTCTGTTCAGGGGGCTGGGGGGAGCAATACTACCCTCACATACGAAGATGCTATAGCTATAGAATCTGCTCATTTTACTTCAATTAATAAAGTTTCTCCTGAAGTCTCTAGACGTGCGCAAATTACTGCCGGAAGGAACAATACTAATACTCAGGTAATTGGAGTAACGCCTAATTACGCTCAGGTTCATAGTATTAGTCTGCAATCTGGTTCGTTTATTGCAATTCAAGATGTTACAGGGCTAAAAAATGTCGCAGTGATTGGTCCGCAAGTAGTAGCTGATCTTTTTGGAGGAGCAGATCCGACCGGCAATACGATACGTATTAATAAAATTCCTTTTACGATTATAGGAGTTACAGTTTCTAAAGGGGGAAGCGGATTTATGAATCAGGATGACATAGTTTTTATTCCGATAATAACTGCGCAAAAAACAATTTTCGGTATAGATTATATCTCAAGTATTTCTTTGTCCGCAACAAATGCAGATACAATGACGCAGGCGGAAAATGATGCGGGATATTTACTTTTATCAAGACATAGAATTTCAAATGTAGCACAGGCGGACTTCAGTATTTTTTCACAAGCAGATATTCTAGGAGCAGCATCATCTGTAACAGGAACATTTACAGCACTCTTAGCAGGTATTGCAGCAATATCTCTTCTGGTTGGAGGGATTGGAATCATGAATATTATGTTAGTTACTGTGATAGAAAGAACGCGTGAGATTGGACTGAGGAAGGCGTTGGGAGCAAAAGACGGAACAGTTGTTACTCAATTTTTGATAGAGTCGATTATTCTGACTATCGTGGGAGGAGTATTGGGAATGATATTGGGAATTATTTTATCTTTAATAATCTCATCTTTTATGAATCTACCTCCTGCAATTTCAGCCATGTCTGTTCTTTTGGCAGTTGGAATATCAGGAGGAATCGGTATTCTTTTCGGTTGGTATCCGGCAAAAAAAGCAGCAGATCTTTCTCCAATTGAAGCATTGAGATATGAGTAACAATTTTCAATTTGAAATTTACAATTTTCAAAAAAGAGGAGGTGAAAATAAATGAAAAAAGTATATGTAATAGCCCTTGTTGTTTTGGTTGGAGTTGGAGCATTTTTTGGAGGAATGCAGTATCAAAAATCTCAGCGTTCTTTAAACAGAATGGGGCAGTTTGGTCCACAGGGACAATTTGCTAATCGGGCAGGACAACAAGGTTCAAGACCTGTTTCAGGAAACATTATAGGTAGTGATGACGTTTCAATTACTGTTAAATTAGCGGATGGGAGTACTAAGATAGTTTTTCTTTCCGGCTCTACTGTTGTTAATAAACAAACAACAGGATCGAAAGCGGATTTAAAAACCGGAGAAAGAATTTTAGTTATTGGTAAAGATAACTCTGATGGAAGTGTAACAGCAGATTCTGTTTCCTTAAACACAATGTTTAGGGGAATTGGTGGAGGAACACCTGCAAGTATGAGGTAAATATATTCAATAATGAGATATAATTATTAGAATATGGACAATATTATTGACGTTACAAGCCTTACGAAGAAGTTTGGTGATTTTGTCGCTGTTGACAACATTAATTTTGAGGTTAAAAAAGGAGAAATATTTGCCTTCTTGGGTCCGAATGGTGCTGGGAAAAGCACTACAATAAAAATTTTAACCACACTTCTTTTACCAACTCAGGGAAAAGTAGTCGTAAACGGATTTGATGTTTTGAAAAACAAAGACAACGTAAGAAAATCATTCGGAATTGTTTTTCAGGATCCGAGCCTTGATGATGACTTAACAGCTTATGAAAATATGCAACTCCACGCAATTTTATATTCTATTCCGTCAAGTGAGACACATCAGAGAATAAAAGATTTGTTAAATTTTGTTGAGCTTTTTGATAGAAAAGATAGTCTAGTTAAAACATTTTCAGGAGGCATGAAGCGAAGGTTGGAGATTGCTCGTGGTCTTTTGCATCATCCCAAAATTTTGTTTTTAGATGAACCGACACTTGGGCTTGATCCTCAAACAAGAAATCATATGTGGCAGTATGTTCAAAATCTTTCAAAACAAGAGAAAATGACTGTATTTTTTACAACTCACTATATGGAAGAAGCGGAAAAAATTGCACAGCGTATTGCAATAATTGATCACGGTAGAATTATTGCAATCGGAACTTCAAAAGATCTTAGAAAGCAAACAACAACAAATTCTTTAGAAGAAGCTTTTCTAAAATTAACAGGCAATGTTATTCGAGATGAAGAAGCAAGCAATATTGACAGAATGAGACAGCATAGACAAGCTAGGAAAGGTAACAGAAGATGAATGTAATTTATATTCTATGGCTTCGACAGGTAAAAAAATATTTTAGGTCTCGTTCTAGAATTATTGGATCTTTAGCTCAACCTCTTTTGTTTTTGTTAGCCTTTGGTTTTGGATTTGGAAATTTATATAGTAAGGCAGGGGGAGGAAATTATATCCAATTTTTAGCCCCAGGAATTATTGCAATGAGCGTTTTATTTACGTCAATTTTTACCGGAATTGAAATAATCTGGGACAGACAGTTTGGATTTTTAAAGGAAACATTAGTGGCTCCTGTTTCGCGATTTGAAATTATGCTCGGGCGAACATTGGGTGGAGCAACAGTTGGAACAATTCAAGGAATTGTTGTATTGTTGTTAACTTTAATTGTAGGATTTCGTCCCGTAAATATTTTTTTACTTCCTTTTGGATTTTTATTTATATTTTTAATCGGCGTACTTTTTACATCTGTCGGTACCGCAATTGCTTCAAAACTTGAAGACATGCAGGGGTTTCAATTAATTATGAATTTTTTGATTATGCCTATATTTTTTCTTTCAGGAGCTCTATTTCCTTTAAATGGGCTTCCAAGCGTCATGGATATTATAACTAAAATAGATCCTTTAACCTATGGCGTTGATGGGCTAAGGGGGACACTTATTGGTATTTCGAATTTCAGCCTAAGTTTGGATTTTACGGTTCTAGTAATTGCTACTTCTGTATTTTTATTGATAGGTAGTTATCTTTTTTCTAAGATTCAAGTGTAATCTAATTTACCAAATTATTTTTTAAGAACAATCATGAGGTCTAAAACATTGGAAGGAAGGCGGTCTGTAATAATTCCGTCTCTTGTTTTTTCAAAGAAAAGAAAACTATTATTTTCCTGTAAGAAAATTTGCGGATTTATATTCATCTCTTTTGCTTTTTGAATTGTTAGGGAATCTCCAATAGCGCCTGCAAAAGGAGAGTTATCCAATCCGTCAGAGTCAAAAGAAACAATTGTAGTTTTTTCATCAATGGAGGTAAGTGCAGCCAAAACCATTTCCTGATTCCTTCCTCCTTGTCCTTCCTTATTTAAAACTTTTACGATTGTTTCTCCTCCAGCCAAAAGGATTCCTGAAAAATTTTGATCTATCAATTCTTTTCCCGCAGTTTTTGCATCCCCCTGCATATTGTCTGTAAAAATTTTCACATCAAAACCTAATTCTTTTGCCTTTTTTTCCATTGAAGAAAGTGCAGTTTGATTACTTGCAAGAAGAATATTTGTTGCATTTTCAAAATATTTATTTTCTTTGGGTGTTTCTATAAAGTATTCCTCTTGGAGATCAAGTTTTTCGAAAAGATTATACTTTTTAAGTATTTCCAATGCTTGTTCTTTCGTTGTTTCGTCTTTTACTGTTGGTCCGGATGCTATGGCAGAAAGATTATTTCCGGGAACATCGGAAGCAATAACACTGACTATTGTAGCCGGGAAGAGCGGTTTAATTAATCCTCCTCCTTTAACCAAAGATAAATGTTTTCTTACAATATTCATGTCCGTTATAGTTGCTCCCGAAAAAAGCAAAGACTTATTAACTTCGATTAATTTTTCCAAACCAATTCTATAGGGATTTTCAAATAACACAGATCCTCCTCCCGCAATTACAACTATAACTAAGTCTTTTTCCGTCAAATTACCCAATTTTTCAAGAACAGTTTTAGTAAAAGACAAATTAATTTCTGACGGTAATTGATGAGTGCCAATTGTAAGTTGTATTTTGGAGAATTGTTCTGGTTGAGTGTCTATGACATATCCTTCAGTTAGCAAGTTATTAAGCATACTTTCAATATGTTTTGAGAGGCCTGCAGAGCCTCTTCCAAATCCCAATAGAAAAATCTTTTCAAAGCGCGATAAATCAATTATTTTACTTTGAATTGTTAGCGTGCTGCCGCTTAGAGAAAAATTTTTCGCAATTATGTTTTCAGGCTGTATTGAATTTAGAGCAGTTTCGATAAGTTCTAGGCAGATTTTCCGCTCAGGAGTTTTATTTAAAGACTCAAAATTTTTAATTAATTGCATTTGTTTTCAAGCTCCTTAATTTTATTAATTCTTCTAATATGGCGTTCCTCTTGTGAAAATGGTGTTTCAAGAAAGAGTTTTATAAGATTTTTTGCTTCCTGTAGGGAGACAATTTCTGAGCCAAAAGAGATAATATTTGCATCATTATCTGTTCTTGCGAGTTTTACATTCTTTTCATTAATTGCAAGAAAAGCTCTAGCGCCTTTATATTTATTTGCAACTATACATTCTCCTGCTCCTGACTTTCCGAAAATAATTCCATATGAACCTATATTTTTCCCAACGTTTTCTCCAACTTTATTTATAAAATCCGGATAATCATCACTAGTATCAAATATATAAGCGCCACAATCAATAACATCATATTGCTCTTTAATCAAATATTCTTTAATTTGCTCCTTATATTCAAAGCCAGCATGATCTGCTCCTAAATAAATTTTCATAAGATCAATTTTTATTTATAAAAATATGGTAAAAATGTAAAAAATTGTTAGCAATAATTTCTATTACTTTTTCTCTTTCTATTTCACCATTTTTATAGTCAGTCAATGGTCTCCAAAATACTGTTCTTCCAACTGCAAATCCTATGATTCCATTAATTTTATTTCCTGATTGTATCCATTTTTCTACTTTATCTTGGTTTTCTGAGCGTCCCAAAATAACAATTCCAACATTATTTCTTCCTTCTTGTCGGGCCTGCAAGGCAACAATTTTATAGCTGTCTTCATTGTCCATTCCTTCAAGCTTCCAAACATCTGGTTCAACACCAGCCGCTTGTAATTCTTCTATGACTTTAACTGTCAAATTAGGTCTTATTTTACTATCGTAAAGATCATTATTTCCGTTAACTTCTTTAAGCTGTAAATTTGTTGGGGAAACTAAGACTTCCAATAAAAATTTATAAGAGTGTTCATGACAATAGTTATTCAGGATTTCCAATTTTTGCTGTTGGCGCATTTTTGATAAGGGATCGTCGTTAGGATTATAATGAATAAGAGCTTTTACGAACAGGGGTTTATATTTTTCTATATGTTTTGCAAAACTATCTTCATACTCAAAGGTAAATTCCCTTTGTCCGCTTTTTTCAGTAGTTAGAATAACATTATATTTATCATTTATAGCATCACGGATAATTTTATCTCCGTATTCCTCATCAATCAAAATTGCCGCTTGTTCTTTTGGTATTTCTTGTTCTATGGTTTTTTTAAAGGCAATGTAGATAATTTCTTTTGCTTGAGTAATAATTGCTTTTTCTTTGAAAGACAAATCCGGATTTGTAAATCCAAACAATTCAATAAATGAAGATCTGTGATCAAAGGGAAGTATAAAAAGATTTTTTTTGTATCCTAAATTACTAATCATTTATGATTTTTTCAAAATTGGCTTTATAAAGAAGCCCGGTTTGTGCACCAACTTTATTTATAACTGATGCTGAGTTTTTAGCTCCCCAATTCATGGCTTCTTTTATTGATTTTCCATAGGAAAAAGCTCCTAAAAATCCTGACGAATATGAGTCACCTGCGCCTGTTTTTTCTACGACTATTCCTTCTGCGGCTTCTTCTTTTAAAATATTTCCTTTTTCATCGATAGAGCAGGATCCGTTTTTACCATCCGTAATTACGACAATTTTTGGTCCAATTTTTTGTAGATTTATAATTATTTCCTCAATGCTTTTTTGTCCGTGAGGGTAACTTAATAATTCTTCTCCTTCTTCTTTATTTACAAAAAGTAAATTTGTAACAGACAAAGCATTTCCAATACTAGCTTTGCCGCTTTTAATTTGTAATGTGCCGGGATTGAAAGCAAGATTTGACCCTGTTTTCTTAATAAAATCAACAGTTTTATTGTAAGCATCTGTCCATGCCTCTCCTAAAGAAGTTAAATAAATCCATTTTGTTGAAATATCTTCAAAGCTAAAATTATGCTCTCTTCTGACGTGTTCAGAAAAAATTGTTCTTTCACCTTTAAAATTTATAATGGTAGAAAAAGAGGATTGTTGTCCCAATGCTTGATAAACTTTTGTAGTATTAACATTTTCTTTGGACAAAGTGCTAATTATTTTTTGAGCAAATTCATCTTTTCCTATCTCAGCAACAAGCGCAGTAGTTAATTCCAAACGGGAGATACCAACAGCAACATTAGCAGCATTTCCTCCAAGTAAAATTTCCGCTTTGTCAACAGATATTTTTTCACCAAATTTAATGCATAATTCACCAGTTTCTTCTAGAAGACGCAGATGATTATTCGCTTCACGCAGCGTTAAAAAGGTATCTATTTTTGCATTACCAATACAGACAACATCAAAACTGGACATAAAGTCATGTTACGAAAAATAAGCATTTTTTGCAAGAAAAGAATCAGATATAATACATAGATATGACGTTGTGGTGGATAATAAATATATTTTTACTTTTTATCATTATTTTATTATTGCTTCTTCTTTCCATGTTTTGGCCGCCGGATAGTCCTTGGGCTCCTTGGTGGAGAACAAATAGGAGAACAGCTCGTGCTGCTTGTAAACTTGCTAATATTTCTTCAAAAGATACTGTTTATGAACTAGGCTCAGGAGATGGAACCTTTCTTTCCGTAGCTGCCAAGGATTTCGAAGCAAGAGGTGTCGGAATCGAAATCGACCCACTACGTTTTATGATATCTACTCTAATGATACATATCATTAGAGTGCAGAATAAAATTAAAATTGTAAGAAAGAATTTTTTTGATGTTAATATCTCTAAAGCAACAGTAGTCTTCGTTTATTTAGTGCCGAAAGCATTGAGAAGACTTAAGCCAAAATTTTTAAAAGAATTAAAACGTGGAACTTTATTAGTGAGTTTTAAGTATAAAGTTAATTTACCTCTTGTAGCTTATGACAAAGCAAATGACATATATTTATATAAAATTAAAAAATAAAAATTTAATTTTAGTAACACTTAAATAAATTTACTCTATTTACAGATCCTTCTGCCTGCAGAACTGGGGTGCTTAAAATAATTTTACAATTTTTATAAATAGCTTCCTTTAAGAAAATATTATCCACAATATCTTGTTTTAAATTATATTCAGGATAGTCTGCTCCATGAGTAACAATAATGGTTTTGCTTTTAATTGCTTTATCAGTTAGATTTTTTTTGTCATAAATTTTTCTCATAAAAAAATATTCATGTGCGTCATTAACATTCTCAAGTGCTGGAATATTTGTAAGAGCGATTAGTAGAGGCGTAATATCATTCACTCCGTATAAAAATTTCGGTTTCTCAAAAACAATCGTTGAGATAATTTTGTTAAAATCATCAAGTTTCCCTAAGTTTCTATAGTAGGAAGATGTGTAGGTTAGTAAATTTAATAAGACGAAAACAGATAAAATAGTTGGAATTACATATTTTTGAAGATTAAATTTACTTTTTAAGAAATAATAAATTTCATAAAAAGAGAGGCACAGAAATGGCGGCAAAAAATTAAGATATAGATAATAAATATCCTGGTAACCTACGAAAAAGATAATAGAAAAGATTGACACTAATCCAAAAAAGATATTTTTTCTGATATTAAAAATATTAAACAGAAGAAGTATAAAAAGAGGTAAATCTTTTGTTATAAAAAACCACATTATATTTATTTTTGAAAGACCGACTGGACGAGTTAAAGAAAATCCAAATATATCTGAAATTAGCTGAAGAGGCGATTGAATTAAGAAGGGCAGCAATATTATTAACCCAGTTACTGCAAAGGAAGCTCCAAATTTTAATAAATTTTTCCATTCTTTTTTGATGGCAATATATATAAAAAAAGCAAGAAAAATAGGAAGAAAATACGCTTTTGTAAAAACTGCAATGGTAATAAAAATTCCCGATATAAGAATTTTTCTTTCTTGTAAGTAAAAATAACTTAATACTGCAAATAAAGAAGCAGTAAAAACTCCTGTTTGGTGATCTGAAGTAGACAAAACCATAAAAGATAGAATGTATAAGATAGAGCTTGTTATCGAAATAATGAAATTTTTAGTTTTTCGGTATGTAATTAGATATATAAAAAAAGTAATTATGGAGATTTCGATGCTAGAAGTAAAATAAAAAAGCTCTATGCTTTTTCCGCTTAAAAGATAATACAAAGAAGAGACATAGGAAAAAAAAGGAAAATTAGAAAAAAAGATGTCTTTATATAAAATTTTTCCATGCGCTATTTGATAAGCAATGTTGAAATAGATATTGGTATCTGAGAGGCGAACTCCATTGTTAGCCGCTTTTATTATTAAAAAGAAAAAAATTAAGAAAAGAAGAAGTAAAATCTTTTTCATTTCTTGATTTTAAGAAAAATCCATCTGATTTTGTCCAAGATTTTGTAGATTGCATAAAGCGTTGGATTTATAACAAGATCAAAGCTTCCCAAAAATTCAACATGTTTTGGGCCATATCCTTCTTTAAATCTGTGAAATCCTGACCAAGGATCATTTTTATCAGGATTATTACTTAATGCTCCCCACATGTCAAATTTTTTAAGTCCTATTTTTTTTCCAAACCTGATTGCTTCCCACATCATAAGATTTGACGCCATTGTCTCCCGATGTAAGCTTGAGGACGCTCCATATGGGTAATAAAGAGTATCTTTGTAAGTAAATAAAATCCACGCAACAAGAGTTTGATTTTTATATTTGGCTGAAAATAAATGTGCGGTTAGTTTGTCTGTGTCTAAATTTTGAGTTTTAAATTTCGATTTTTGAGTTTTTAAAGTTTCCCACATTAATCGATGATATTTTTGAGTATGCGCATAAAATCCTTGCCTTTTTGTCGTTTCCTCGGTTAAATTAAGATAAGTTTCAAAGGCTTTGTCTGATTCATCCTGAACAATTTTAATACCATGTTTAAGGGCCACTTTTATGTTGTATCTTGTTTTTGAATGCATTGCTTTTAATAACTCTTCCTCGGATTTTGTTAAATCAAGAATAAAAGTATATTTAGTAAATAAAGAATGGAAAGCAGGCTTTAGCTCTTTATTTATTTGAGATTTGAAGTTTTCCTCTTTGGAGGTAGGTGAGATTTGAGATTTTTCAACATTTGGTTCAAGTTGAATGAAAATACATCTTTCTTGCTTGCCGATTTTCTTAAGCTCAGAAATCATGTCGGCAGTTGGAAGAGAACCTTTGGGAATATATCCAACCGTCCAAGGAGCATAAGGTATTCGGTGAATTGTCATTTGAGCTCCATCGACTCTTATTACCTTAATTTCTGTTTTCTTTCTAAATTCTCCCCATTCAATAGATTGCAAGGGATGAGCAGGTAATTTATCTTTCATAAAAAATCTTGTGACTGGTGAATTAAATGAATATTTTTTTCCAGCACATTTTCGGGAAGCTCCAATATAAATCTGGATACAATATTTGATGTTCTTTGGCCAAAAAATATTCTTTTCCTGGCATAAGTAAGAAAAAGTAATGCTTTTGCCCGCGTCATTCCAACATAGCAAAGTCTTCTTTCTTCTTCAAGTGCGTGTTTGTCCATTAGAGAACGGGAATGCGGAAATATGCCTTCTTCCATCCCGACCATAAATACGTAAGGAAACTCAAGGCCTTTTGCTGCATGTAAAGTCATGAGAGTTACTGCATCTTTTTTAATTTTACTGCCTATTTTGTCTGGCATATATTCTTGTTCAACAAGAGAAACATTTTCCAAAAAATTTGTAAGAACAGGAAATTTAAGAGCAACTGAGCGAAGCTCTTTGATATTTTCTAATCTTTCCCTGTCATCCTCATCCTGATCATCATACAGTTTTAGGTATTCTGTTTGCTTAACTACTTTATCTAAGATATCCAGAGTAGACCAATCACAGTTTTCACTAAATGATTCCTGAAATTCCAGAAATTTTTCCATTTTTCTTTTTCCAATTTTTTCTATACGTTTTAAAGATATTTTATCTTTTTTATTGTCTAGTGTTCTCAGATACGCCAAAACATCTTTAATTTCTTTTCTTTCATAAAATCTTATTCCGCCTATAAGAATATATGGAATACTGTTATGTAAAAATACTTCTTCCAAAATCCGTGATTGGGCATTAGTTCTGTACAGAACTGCAATATTAGAAAACCTAAAACTTTCATTATTTTTATGAGAGATTTCTCTTAATTCCTCTATCTTCTGAACTATAAATTCTATTTCCTGTTGTTCATTATGTGCTTCGAATATTGCAACTTCTTCACCCTCTGAATTTTCTGTCCAAAGGCTAAGTACAGGGTGAGTGGTATTTTTTGATATCACCGAAGAAGCGCTATCTAGAATTTTTTGCGTTGAACGATAGTTTTGGGAAAGGGAAAAAGTTTTGGTATTTTTAAAATCTTCTTTGAAGCGAGTTAAATTAGTGAAATCTGCACCCCGCCAGGAATAAATGCTTTGGGAAAAATCTCCGACAACGCAAATATTGTTCCACCTTTTGGCTAATTTTCTTGTCAAAACATATTGAGCTCGATTAGTATCTTGATATTCATCGATTAAAATATATCTAAAACGATTTTGATATTTTGTAAGAATTTGGGGATTATTTTCAAATAGAAATACAGTTTCTGAAAGAAGGTCGTCGAAATCAAGAGCATGATTTTCATGCAATATTTTTTGATAGAAAGGATAAATTTTTGCCACTTTTTCTTGAAAATGTCCTCTTGCGTATTTTGAATATTCAGATTCGCCAATAAGTTCATTTTTTGCTTGAGATATATTTGCCAAAACTGAAGAAGGTTTATAATCTTTTATAGAAATATCAAGCCTTTTCATAGCTTCTTTTACTGCATCTACCTGATCTTGCGTGTCATATATTGCAAACTGCGGATGTAAACCTATGTTTTTGCCTTCAATTCTTAGGATTTTAGCGCAAAGAGCATGGAAGGTGGTGATAGTAGGCATGTCTTTGATAGTTAATGTTTGGTCTTTAGCCAGAAATTTTTGAACCCTTTCTTTCATTTCTGTAGCTGCTTTGTTTGTGAATGTTACCATGAGGATATTAAAAGGATCGACCTGCTTTTCCAGCATTAAATACATAACTTTATAAGTTAGAACACGGGTTTTACCTGATCCTGCGCCTGCCAAGACAATAATAGGTCCTTCGGTTTGTAAAACCGCTCTTTTCTGTTCCTGATTTAAGTCTTTTAGAAAGTTTGAATTCATAGTATAATGCATGGATAGCTTTGTAATTGTACCATATGAAAAAGACCTTTATTGTAGCCAATTGGAAATCAAATAAGACAGAAGTTGAAGTTAAAGATTGGCTTTTTAAAATTTCAGATCTCAAAAATCAAAATCTATCCAATAAGGAAATAATTGTTTGTCCATCATTCGTTCATCTTCCAACAATGAAAGCGTTTATTGAAGAGCAAATGCTTTCAATAAAGTTGGGGACACAAAATATATCTTCATTTGATGAGGGTGCTTATACAGGAGAGGTGAACGGAAAGCAGATAAAAGATTTAGCTGAATATGTGTTGATTGGGCATTCGGAGCGAAGAAGATATTTTACAGAAACGGATCAAATGCTAAAAGAAAAAGTAAAAATGGCAAACAAATGGAATCTTAAAATTATATTTTGCGCAGATAATCAAGATAGTTTAATTCCAGAAGGTGTATCAATTATTACCTATGAACCTCCAACATCAATTAGTCCTGCTCCTGCCGATACGCCGGAAAATGCGGAAAAAACAGCAAAAGCATTAAATGTAAAAACTTCTGTAGAATCAATTTTGTATGGAGGAAATGTTACTTCAGGAAACGTTTCTTCTTTTACGCAAATGGATTCAATTAGCGGAGTATTGGTAGGAAGAGAAAGTCTTGATCCGTTAGAATTTCTTCAAATTATAAAAAATGCATAAAAAAATACTTTTCCTATTTATAGGTGTTCTTTTTTTGGTTGTTTTTGGTAAAGTCATAATTACGACTTTAAGTCTGTCTCCGTTTTTCTTTCAGGTTTTATTCAATAAAAATATAGATCTTAAAAAAACTCAAGATAGAGTTAACGTTCTTTTATTGGGAGTCGGTGGGGGTGATCATCAAGGGCCTGATTTAACAGATACTATTATTTTTGCAAGTCTTGATATTAAGAATAATAGGGTTACTCTAGTTTCTATTCCAAGAGATTTATGGATAGAAGATTTGGGGGGAAGAATTAATACTGCTTATGCAAATGCAGAGTATATAAAAAAAGGCGGAGGAATTATTGTTTCATCTGCGGCTGTTGCAAAAGTTGTTAACCAATCAATTGATTATGTTGTAAAAATTGATTTTAATGGATTTGTAAAAGCAATAGATCTTTTGGGAGGAATTAATGTTAGGGTTGAAAATCAGCTTGATGATTACCAATATCCAATTTCAGGCAAAGAAACTGATGCTTGTGGACATACAGATGTTGAAATACAAGCACTTGCAACCGCATCCTCTCAATTAGAAGCATTTCCTTGCCGTTACAAATATATACATTTTGATAAGGGAATTCAGTTAATGAATGGGGGGCAGGCTCTTGAATTTGTTAGGTCACGTCATGCGCAAGGGGATGAGGGTAGTGATTTTGCAAGGAGCAAAAGACAAGAAGAGGTATTAAAGGCAATTAAGGATAAAGTCTTTTCTTTAAGTGTCTTAATTAATCCTTCAAAATTGGTAGATTTTTATGACATTATTAGGGGTAGCATAGATACGAATATAAAAGAGGGCGAATTTGATGATTTTGTAAGGCTTGCGGAAAAAATGAGAACTGCAAGAATAGATAGTACAGTATTGGATTATGGTGATGAAAAGACTCAAAGGCCAGGCTTATTGATTCATCCTGATATTTCAGAAGTGTACAATAACGAATGGGTGTTAATCCCAAGAATGGGGAATGATAATTTTACTGAAATTCAAAAATATGTAGATTGCGAGATTAAAATTGGCAATTGTTCAATTCTTGGAGTTCCCAATGCAAATACAAAATAATTTAATCTACTTTAAAAATTTCAGCATCACCCTTTTTGTAAATGACTTTTCCTAACGACTGGAATTTTTTTTCATTAAGATTTGGATATTTTTGTTTTTCAAGATTGCCTATGAATATAAGAGATACATTGTATTTTCTCAATAACATTTTTGTTTCCTCCAGATCTTGAGATTCATATATTTTGGAAATTTCCGGAATTCTTGGAGCAGGGATATCATAGGTTCCGCGCCAAAGCCATTCATGTACAGTCCAGCCTAAAACTGTCGGAAGACCAGTATTGGCTGATACCCTTGCATAGTCTGTATACGAATCTCCTTGGGCTTCAAGAATGATTGGTTGTCCTTTGATGTTTTTATTTATCCATAAAATTGCTTCATAGTCATTGGGATATAGAGATTTTAGATAAACAGTTCCGTTAATCCCGGAATAGTTCTTTAAATTTCCAAAATAAGAATTAATAGAAAAATATGGATAAAGAGAAACAAGACATATTATTAATAAACCTATAGACCAATAAATAAATTTCCAATACCAACGATTTAAAATTGAAAATTTATCATCCGTGAATAAGCGAACAATTATATAGCCGGAAGAAAGAGAAAGCATAATAAAAGATTGGTAGACAAGCTTAAACATCGTGTTAGCGCGGTAGTGAGCCGGATAAATATCTTTTACGTATATAAATTCTGGGATAATGATAAGAATGGTGGATAAGATTATTAGAGTTCCAACGAAAATGTCGCTAGGAGTTATGGGGGAATGTTTAGATTTTAATTTTGAGAATAAAAATATCGCAAATGAAATAACCCAAAAATAGAAAAATCCATACAAAATTACAATTTGCCATAGGGGTGAATGTTGACAATGATTAGGTTCAAAAAGAAAAGGACCAAATTTGCCAATGTCTGTTAAAAATTTTGGCGCACAAAGTATACCAATCCCTGAAGCAAAAGGCTTAAAGTTAAGACTGAAAGGAATTATGAAAATGATAAAGCCAGCGCCTAAAATTATTAGATGTATTGCCCAACTTTTAATTTTTAACTTAAAATTTTCAATTTGAAATAAATTTTTAATTTTTAATTTTTCATTTTTAATTTCCTTGGAAACTGAATTATTTTTTGGCTTAAAAATGACATAAAAAACAATAAGAGCAGTTAATAATAAATAGATTATGCCATCCCAGGCATTGGTCATATACATAATCGCCAATAAGAAGCTTATTAGTAGAATCTCCAATTTTAAATTTTTAATTTCTAATTTAGATTTAAAAAATAATGATAGGAGAACGGCAATTGTTAATAGGACAAATGGTACATCTAAAAAGTGGCCATGCAAGTCTGAAACAACATTTGAGTATATGGGAAATTCATGAATAGTGTTTTCGATGAAACGCGTCGCGTTGGGATACCAATAACTATTAGGAAAAGTTGATGGTGAAAAAACCAATTGCCAGAAGGGCACGGGATGTTCGTTCGGATAAGGTTTAAAAAACAAATAAATAGTATGTAAATTTCCCGCAAAATTTAATAGAAATGCAGAAATTAATGTGCCTATTGTCGGGATCTTTAAGCTCCAATTGTTTTTATATAAGTTACGTAAAAGATTGGCTACAATTGAAAAAACAGATGTAAAACCGATTGCAGTAATTGTTGAAAGCATCAGATTAAATGTAATTGCTGAGGAAAGGAATGAGAGCTTAGTTAATATTGCTGTAATCAAATGTCCAAAATAATAATAGTTAATAGAATAGGGAGTAAACCACATGTCTAAGGGAGGAAAGTATTTAGCTCTCAAAATTGAATTTATAAATCCGTAATCCATGTATTTTTCCAAGCCATGAATGTCAGGTGCGTTAGCATGGACAAGAGACCAAAATATTAGAATTCCCAAAAACATGGATTCCTCTAAGATAAATATGGGAAGCAAAGATCTAATTTTGATGTTAGAAAGGGGAATTTTTCTTTTTATAAAAAGATTAACTAATAAAAATGCTCCAATAATTAGAAAAATATTTTGCGTTTCAAACGGCAGAATTTTTAAAAAACCCAAAATAAAAACAGCATAACTTATAAATGCTATTCCTATAGCTTTTGAAAAAATATATCCTCTGTCAAAAAAGTTAGAAAATATTAAACTTGTTATGGGAATAAAAATAATTCCAATAACAAAGAAGGTTAACCACCATTGTAGAATATTAATTAAATCTGGAAAAGGCATATTTATTTAAATATTTCAGAAATATGTTTAATTACAAATAAATTTTTATCCAAATCAAACCAAATATTCATAATTAATATCTAATTATATAGCTTTTTAAGATTAAAATATATTGTTTTTTCACTCATTTTTAATTATTTCCCATTCCTGATATGTTTTTATTGGACCAAATCCTGATTTGATTCTTGTTATTTGAATCGATTGCCATAACTTTAACTCACTATATTCTAAATAAGGAAACCTTGCATTTTTCAGTTCGGAGCTATTCATCCATTTAAAGTATAGATTTAAGTCAGTTATAGACATAAAAATAACTGAAATTAATAAAAATGAATAAATAAATTTTTTTTTTGTTTTAAAAGTGGGGATTTGTAGCATTTTATTAATAAATATTGCGGATATTATATAAATAAAAGGAATATAGAAAAGTCCCCGAGAATAATTTGGTGGGAGCGCGCTTAAAACTTGTGTGATAACCGTAGTTAAAAATATGATCCACAATAAATAATTTTTCCTGTTAAACATTAAAAAATATATAAAGCTAACAATAAATAACATTTTCATTATAAAATTTACAGGCGGAGTCAGAAATGGAATGTATCGCATATTTTCTATCCCGTCACTCATAATGTTTCCATCCAGAAGAATAAATCCTTTAAAAACGTATTCAAGCTGATGTTCAAGTATTGTTTGAGCTGATTTAGAATTTAAAGAATCGTTGGAAAAGGCGAATACCGCTTTCGGACGGGTAAAAATAGAGTTGGGGTTATCGGAGTAGATAGAAATTATTAAAGGGAGAGAGACTAGCAATGCGGTAGTAAAAAATAAGGCAATATTTTTAAAATAGTTATAATTACGGTTTTTTTTAACAAAAAATCTTAAGAGTAAAAAACAAGAAACTGAAAGTATTAAAACCTTTCCATAATGATATCCATATAAACTTAGTCCGGCAAAAAAGCCTGAAAGGCCATAACTCAACTTAGTATTTTTTTCTAATGCCTTTTCGAGAAACAGTAGTAAAAATAAGCCGGTAAAAATTACGGTCATATTAATCCATGCCGTTCTTGAAAAATTCAAATAGACATAATTGCAAGATAATGCAAATGTAAATAAGGCGCTGATTCCTGTAGATTTTGTATATTTTTTTAAAAGCAAAAAAAAGGGAATCAAAGAAATAACGCTGAGAATTGAAATATATAGCCTTAATGAAAATAAAGAATTATTTATTCCAAATATTTTTATAAACAAAATTACGGGATAAAAAATTATTGAGGGAATTGATCCGTCACCAAAAAATGTAAAGAGGTGAATATTTTTGTCAAAAAGTATCTGATAAACACTAGATAAATCTTCTGCTTCATCGCCAGTTATGTTTGGAGGAAATTGATTCAACCATAGCATTCGAAGAATAAAAGAAATAATAATTATTAAAGAAATTATTATTAAATCAAATTTCTTGAAATTTAATATTTTTTCAAAATATTTCAAAATATTATTAAAAATTTTATTTATACTTTTATCCATGTCATCCAATATTGGTAATAGAAATAATCTGTAATAGCAACAATTAAGCTAATTGAAATATATGATAAGTTTGTCCATTGAAAATTACGCATAAGGTTAGATAACCAATTAAAGGAATATCCGATAAAAATATAAATAATTGGAAGCAGAATAAGCCCTCTGGAACCATTCGGCGGGTCAACTGTCAGAACCTGTCCGAATACTAAACCGCTAAGGAAAATGAAGAACCAAATAAAAGATTTTTTCCATTTTTTAAGAGAAATAATAATTCCTGTCCAAAAAAATGGTATAAGAATGGGTGATATTAGAGGATAACGGAGAGGTAGATATCTTGAATTTTCAATATTTCCTCCATTCCCATTGATAGTATCAAGAAGGATCCATGATTTAAATGTTGTCAAAATTTGGTATTGAATAATTTCTCTCTGATTATATAAGTTATGATAAGGACGCTCAGCGTTATTGATTGATACAACATTTGCTCTCAAATTATATAAATTCCAATCGCTAAATATTTTATTCATCCAGGGTAGGGAAACTAGTGTAAAAATAGCTAAAAATAGTAAAAATCTTACGATTTTTATTGATAATTTTTTTTTAGAGGAAATTATATTTAAAATAAGTAAAATAAAGGCTGCAAAAATAAATATTTCTCCTGATCTGTAAGTATAAATCAACAATCCTGCGGTAATACCGCTCAAGAAATAAAATATAAGAGAATTTTTATTAATCGCTAGTTTCGTAAACCACATGAGGAATAATCCAAGCATAATGGGGTGAATATTGGTCCAGCCAATGCGGGAAAATTGCAAATAATAGTAGCTAAAAGAAAACATTAAGGTGGTGCAAAATGCGATTAAAGTATTGGAATTATTTCTTATAATATAGAAGAACGGAATTAAGGCCATAATGCTTAGAATTATTGATGTTAGCCGTAAGGCAAAAAGTTGGTCAGAAATACCGAGTTTAATTAATGCAATCGTAGGATAGAAAACTAGGGTTGCCTGTCCAAATCCCCATTCATAATCAGTAGGAAGAAATACCTTAGGGGATATTAATTTATTAATATCCCGCAAATTTGCAGATTCATCAACGATTAGTGGTGGATAATGGTTTATTTGCCATAAGCGCGGAAGAAATGAAAGTCCCAATATTACAATAAGTAAAAATATTTCTTTTAATTTTTTTTTATTTATTACAGTTTTTATAAACATCATATATTGAAAAATTATTTGTTGAATTTGAATATGCTAATTTAAATTGCTGGTAAAACAGGCTTGAAATCATCGGAAAATCATTTTGTCCATTTCTTATCTCAACGTAGTCTATTGAATTCTTTTCTAATAGCTTGCAGGCGTCATTTTTATTTGTTTGCATAAAAATCTTTTCCATCAGCGCCCCCCTCGTATTAGTATCATAGCCGAGAGACCAAGGAAAATATGGCCAACCCATAAGTATGTTTCTGCCAGCCAAAGAAACGGGATTATAAAGAAAAGTAGAGTTTAGAAAAATAGCGTTTTTGGGAGTGTTCTTTATTATCCATTGTATATCCGGATTGCTTGGATAATCGGAGAGAGTCATAAAAACATCATTTTTTATCGGAAAAAAATCTATTATTCCGGAAAATATTAAAAAAAATATCGCAATAATTATAGTTGGTTTAAAAAATTTAAATTTCTTCCAGAGCTTTATTAATAGAAAGGCCGAATACATATTTCCAATTATTAAAAAAGCATTGAAGAATTTATGATTTCCGGCCATTTCGATACTAAATTGGAAAAGGTTACCAATTAAGAAAAGAGAGAAAAATGAAAGGAAAATTTTCTTTTGAAATCTGTTGGCAAATATAAATCCAATAGGTATTAAAATTGCCGATAAACCCAAATTCATGAACCAGTATTGTAGAAAACTAAATGCAGATAGTTGGTTTGTGATTAGGTAGCCGATTTGAAGATGGGGAAGATAGGTAGCAGTGTCTTTTAAAAATAAAACTCTAGGTAATGAAAGTAAAAATCCCAGCAAAAGAATTAAAAATAATGATTTTCTTTGGGAGCTAAATAGAATTAAAAGGATACCTAAGACTGCTAATGTCATTAAGAATACGCTGGAATGCAATAAAGGTAATACGCCTACTAAAATACCAAATAACAGGATTAAATATAAAGGCAATTTTTTTCTTTTTATTTCAAATCTTGCTATAAAAAATACAATTAAAAGAAGAATGGTTAAAGCTAATGCTAGGTGTCTTTGATTTGTATAAATATTTAAATTCCAGAATGCAGATACGATTTTTCCATCGTATGGTCCGAAAGAAGGAAATGTGTTGTTTATAATAATATCATTGATGGTATTTATAGAAAGAGGGTGCAATTTGAAAAATTCAATGAATGAAAGTGAACCATTAAAAAGAAAAAAAATTAAGCTTAATATCCCAATAGCTTTACTTTTAAAAAGCTCTTTTCCTAATAAATAAATTATTAACATTAAAACGGCAAAAGAAAGAGTGCTTGGTAAATTAAGCGCCCAATCAATTCTTAGGCCAATTTTTTCAAGTATCCCAACAAGAAAATAGAATAAATAGTGGTATCTTATCGGTTCTCCGGGGAAAATTGGGTATTGGGGAGGAAAATTACTTCCCAAAGAAAAGGATCGTATCAGAGGAATGTGACTTGCGAAATCGCTCCAGGCTTTTGTTGCTATAAGCATAGACCCATTTTTGTAGGAAAAAGTAGAAAACATCAGCCAAAAACTGAATGATAAAGATATGAAAGAAACAATTATCTCAGTAAAATATTTTTTTAAAAATTTAATATATTTTTTATGCATTTTTGTAAAAACGAAGCAAAGCACCTAAGATAATAATTATTAAGGTAACAAACGATCTAGATTTCATACGGATGCTCTGTGAATGGAGAAAAGAAGAGCAAGTCCTACGAATGCCGTAATAATTCCTCCAACAATTAATAGTATTGAAGAAGTTCCTGTTGGTGGGAGACCGCCTTTTGTTTTGATAGGAATGATTATAGGGGAAGGAATAGGGGTTATGGTTAGAAGCGGAATAAGCGCAGTAATTGTTGGGGAAGGGAGAGGTGCTAGAGTAGGGATTGATGTTGGCATAATTTTTCGAGTAGGAGTTGCAGTAGGAATAACGGACGGAGTGACAGGTGTGTTTGTTGGATTTCCTGCTGCAAAAACAGTGAAAGATTGAGTAATAGTTCTTAATATTCCGGATGAATCTCGGGTTCTTATAGTTATCGTATGTTCTCCTGGTGAAAGACTGCTTGAAGGTTGATATGTCCAATTCCCATTACTATCTGCAGTTACTTGCGTTGTCAATTCTTGGGGTGAATGAATAATAATTTCAACTTTTCCATTAGGCAAACTCGTTCCACGAAATTGTGGCTTTTGATTGTTAATAGACTGATTATCTTTTGGATTTATTATCTGCGGTTTTATATAGTCTTTGGAAGGAACAATTGAAGGAAAGCTCTCTGATGATTTAGCTGACTTTGATGCAGTTGGAGAAACTTCCTGAACAAAATCATAATTATTAGATAACGTTATGGTTGGAATGAAATCATTTTTACTTAAGGAAGCCGATGCAGTTGATATTAAGGAGCCATTGGTGGCGACAATATTAAATACAGTGTTCTCGTTGACATTAAAATACGAAGAAAGATCATCAGTTCGCAAATCTTCTAACGAGAAAATAAATGTTCCATCTTTTGTCGTAGTACTGGATAAAAATTGTGAATTATCTGCATTTAAGTATACGATTGCTTCAGAAGGAATACTCCCATCCGGCAAAACAATTTTTCCTTTTATAATTTGCTGTTTAGCTGATGAAGAGGAGATGTTGGGTCCAGTTGTTGCTTCGAAGGGCGTGCCATTATCTAAAAATGTGCCAGAACCGGAGATGATTGTTAGATAATATTTCGTATCAGGTATTAGATGTTTTACAGATATACTGTGAACTTTTTTGGGAGAAAAAGACCCTTTTTCTTTATCTACATCTTCTAATCCAGATTCTTCTAATTTTTTATCATGTCCATAACTAATAGAGCCAGTAGCTAGACCACTAGTTAGATAAGTTATGGTAAAAGCCTCATTTGAAATATTTGTCATTTTTACATTTTGAGGTTCCTGTGAATTTGAAGCCCTGTTTATAAAGATGATTTGATTTTTAACAACAAAAGTTGTTAGAGGTATGCACAATAAAACGAGAATAATACCTAGAATCGTCGGGATTCTTTTATTAAGTAGTTGATTTTTTACATCAGAAGTTTTTCTTTTTTTTAATTCCTTTTTCATAACAGAAGCTTTCCTTCTTCAGATGCATTTTCAGGTGAAATTTTTAAAGTTGGTAAAACAAGTGGGGTAGGAGTGGCATTCCCTAATTCAAAAGACGGAATTATTTTTTGCCTTTTTTTCAATTTGTCAATAGTTTTTGTATCGAAAGTAGGAGCAATAGGAGAGATGTCTTTATTTGTTGCCTCAGATATCGTAGAGCTTACTGCGCTATGTCTAATACTAAACCCGATCCAGACCAAAGTAAAAATAAAAAGAACAATGATGGTAATTAAAGCGTCTTTTTGTTTCATATAAAGAGAATCATAAATTATCCTTGAAAAAAGCAATTCCTTGAATGTTAAATCCTGATGATCCATTATTTTGGTCAGTTATATTATTGATTGAAAGTGTGTCAATATTAACAATTCTTTCCATATTCGTAAGTGCTTTCACAAATTTAGGTATATCATTTAAATAACCCGAGCCGGTAATGGTAAAAGAATAGGAATAATAATTTTTATTGGCGCTTTTATCGTTTCTTATAATCTCTACTTCAAAATTTTGAAGTTTTTTTATATCAATATTTGATGATTGTGCAATAGACTGTATCTGTGCAAAAAGGAGATGAACATCTGGTTGTATAGTTATTGCATTATTTATAGTCGATAAATCGCCTTGTAAGTTAAAATATTGCTTTCTTAACTCGCTTAGATTTTTTATTTTAGTCTCCAGTTCATTTAAAACAAGTTGATTATCAGAAAGTTCTTTTTGCAATTTGAAAATTGTTGAAACCGTAGGCTTTATTGCAAAAAATCCAAAAAAAGCTAAAGCACAAAGAGTCAATGCTATCCCAAAAAACTTTTGATTTTTTTCTGAAGTTGGATATGGAAAAGCCGGAAAATTTTTATTTTTAATTATATTTTTATCATCGCTCATATTTTTTTATTTAAGCATAGTAGTAATATCGACGGAAAGACCAACGGATGGTTTATTTTCTATATTATCTATATTTATTGATTTTATACCACTATAGCCTTTAAGAGAATTTACTAAATTTTCTAGAGATGATATGGAAGTTATATCAACTTTTAATTTTATCTGGTCTTTATTTAAAATAAAATTAATAATTCTTGCCTGATCTGGTATTAGGCTTATAATGTCTGTTGTATTTCGGTCAAAACTATTAGATTTTGTTGAAAAAGTTGATGCTAAGGCAATACGGTCTTGAAGATTTCTATATTTGCTTTCGTCATTTTTTAAAACAGAAATTATACTTTGCTGTTGTTTTATTACGGAGTGAAGATTAACAATTTTTTCATCGAGAGAAAAGCGGTAAATAAAAGCTATTATTGCCACTATTTCAGTTAAGATCACAATTAAACGGCCTATTGTTAAAGTCCAATCTATGAATTTGTCAAAAGTTGGAATTTGCTTATTTTTTACTAGATTTATAGAAGGCAGATTGTCTGGCATTATAAATCTAGTCTAAGGGAATTTAAGGTTTTTGTCAAAGACTTACCGGATTTTTTTTGTTTTTTTAATATTATCTATTTTAAGCGGTTTAGAGAGTTTAGCTTTTGTTAAAGGTTGTAATTTCTTAATAATGATTTTTGATAATCTGGATTTTATGCGGGCAGCTTTATTTTTGTGGAATATATCTTTCTTTACTCCCTTATCGATAGCCTTAAAAGCTTTCCGGATATTTTCTAAAGTCGGCTTTTTTTTTGTCTTTTTGATGAAGAGATCAATAGAAGCTTTTGCTTTCTTGTTGGAGGACTCTCTTTTTCTATCAACTTTTAATTTTTTTTTGGCACTTTTTATTATTGGCATTGCGTTATTTTAGCATGCTATACTATAAAATACAACATGGTTCAAAATTTTTTAAAGAAAAGCCTCAAGATGCTCTTAGCTCGTCAAACCAATATTCTTTCTGCCGCTTTTATCATAATGGTAACTGTAATTTTGTCTCAAATCTTAGGTTTACTACGCACCAGATTGTTGTTTTCTATTTTTGGTCCATCCAATACTTTGGGTATTTATAATTATGCCTCAATACTTCCTGACACTATTTTTCAGTTAACTATTGCGGCAGCTTTGGCATCAGCCTTTATACCGGTTTTTTCTGAATATTTATCAAAAGGCGAAGAAGGTCAGGCGCACAAAATGGCTTCAACGCTTTTGGTAACGGGGATCAGTGTATTTATGGTTTTTTCTCTTGTCCTTGTAATTTTTGCTCCTCAAATACTTGCTATTTTTAACGGAGGACAAAATTTTTCAAAAATCGACATGGATCTTATGGCTAACTTAATGAGAATTATTGTTATTGGTCAGCTAATTTATATAATAGGTACGTTTTTTAGTGCAATGTTACAGTCATATAATCATTTTTTCATTCCTGGAATAGCAGCTGCATTTTATAATGTCGGAATAATAATTGGCATTCTCCTTCTTCATCAATATTTCGGAATTTATGCTGCTCCCTTTGGTATTATTCTGGGTGCTCTTATTTTTGTGGTACTTCAGTTGCCTCTTGCTAAAAAAATTGGATTTTCTTTTACCCCGTCCTACAACTTTCTCAAATCTCAAGGGCTCAATAAGATACTTATGCTTATGTGGCCTCGCACTATTCAAGTTGGAGTACAACAAATAGGTACAATTATTCTTGCAGCAATTATTGCATTTATGGATCAGCCTGGACGCACTAATTTGCTTTTTGATTCGGCAAAAACTCTGACGTTTGCCCCAGTTTCATTGATTGGACTTAGTATTGCTCAGGCAGCGTTTCCGGTTTTATCCCGTGAAAAAAATAATTTAGCTGATTTTAAAATAACCTTCATTACAAGTTTTAATCAGATGTTATATCTTATTCTTCCGGTGTCAGCTATTATGCTTATTCTTCGTATTCCTATTGTTAGACTTGCCTATGGGGCAGATAAGTTTGACTGGCCGGCAACAGTTTTAACAGGACATATAATAGCATTTCTAGCTTTTTCTATTTTTGCACAAGCTTTAATTGTTCTTCTTTACCGCGCATTTTATGCATTACACGATTCTGTTATTCCGCTTCTAATCAGCGCTGTCTCAACAGCTGTTCTGATAATTTTGGGATATTATTTTGTAATCATTCAAAATATGGGTATTGAAAGCATAGCTTTTGTCTTCGCTCTGTCTAATATTCTACAATTAATTATACTTATTATTCTTCTTGACAAAAAGGTAGGAGGATTCCCCAAAGCTTTATTATTCTTTCCGCCCATAAAGATTATGATTGCAACTTTTTTTACAGGGATCGCTTTATATGTACCGATAAAATTGTTGGATCAATTAGTCTTCGATACAACTCGCACTGTTAATTTGATATCCCTTACAGGTATTTCAAGTTTTATCGGACTCTCTCTTTATCTTTTTTTGACTTGGCTTTTCAATGTCAAAGAGGCAAAAACATTTTTGCTAATATTTAAAAAAATTGGGAATTGGAGAGATGTACTGGGTAAAAGTGACGAAGCAATAGAAGTGACCCGCATAAAACCTTAATTAAAATAGACTAACAGTTAAATTGATTTATCTTTTTTCCCCCACTATACTACGTTGGTATGTCGCAAACACAAATACGTAATTTTGCAATCATTGCTCATGTTGATCATGGCAAATCTACTCTTGCGGACAGATTTTTGGAAATAACAAAGACTATCCAAAAAGATAAAATGCAAGAACAGTTTTTAGATCAAAATCCAATCAGCCGCAGACGGGGGATAACAATTAAGCTTGCCCCTGTCCGCATGAAATTCACTTTAGATTCTCAAGCTTATATTTTGAATTTAATCGATACTCCCGGCCATATTGATTTTTCATATGAGGTTTCTCGGACTTTAGCTGCTTGTGAAGGAGCAATTCTATTGGTAGATGCGACTCAGGGAATTCAGGCTCAAACTGTTGCTCATTTTAGGGAAGCCCAAAAACAAAATTTAGTTTTAATTCCTGTTGTTAACAAAATTGATTTGCCAAGTGCGCAGGTAAAAGCGACAAGCAAAGAATTAATTCAGGCCTTTAATTTTAAAGCTGAAGAAATAATTTATATTTCGGCAAAAACAGGAGAAAATGTAGAAAATCTTTTAAAAGCTATTGTTGAAAAACTTCCTAGTTCCATAGGAGAAAAGGATAAAGTATTACGAGGTTTAATTTTTGATGCTGTGTATGATGAGTTTCGAGGAGTAGTTGCTTATGTCAGGATTGTAGATGGGCAAGTAAAAAAAGGAGAAAAATTGAAATTTTATCAAAATAATATTGAATCTGAGGTTACAGATTTAGGATATTTTTCTCCGCATTTAGTTTCCGCTTACGGTCTTGCAACAGGAGAGATTGGCTATATTATTACGGGAATTAAGGATATTCGAAAAGTACGGGTCGGAGATACAATTACAGCCTCAAGTCTCAAATCTCGAATCTCAAATATAAAACCATTGCCAGGATATAAAATTCCAAAGCCGATGATATTTTTCGGAGTATATCCAAAAAGCACAAATGATTTTATTTATCTGAGAGAATCTCTTGCGAAATTAACTCTGAATGATACGGCTTTAACTTATACGGAGGAATACTCATCATATTTGGGGAGTGGATTTAGGGTAGGATTTTTAGGTCTTTTGCATGCGCAGATTGTTAAAGAAAGAATAAAACAGGAATTCAATCTTGAAATTTTACTGACAATGCCCCAGGTTTTATATGACAAGAAACAGGACGGAACTATGCTTGAACCTTATATGAAGTTGATAGTTTATGCGCCAAAAGATTATGTTGGCCCGATTATGAATATCTGTCAAAATCGAAAAGGAAATCTTTTGGATTTAAGTTATCATGAAAACTATGCGGTTTTATCTTACGATATGCCCTACAGCATGTTTATCAGGGGAATTTCTTCAGATTTAAAATCAGCATCAGAAGGATTTGCAAGTTTAGATTATGAAGTTACATCCTATAAAATAGCCAATTTAACAAAAGTAGAAATAAAAGTGAATGATGTTGCTATTGATGTTTTATCGGAGCTTGCCTACAAAGACGAAGCAATTAATGTAGCTAAAAAAAAAGCAGAAAAACTCAAAAACTCTTTGCCAAGACAGCAGTTCAGGCAAATTATTCAAGGAGTTGTAGATGGAAATATTGTGACCCGTGGAGAAATTCCACCTTTTAGAAAAGATGTTTTGGCAAAAATGTCAGGAGGAGACAGAAGCAGAAAAGATAAATTATTGGAAGCGCAGAAAAAAGGAAAATCTCGTATGATTTTGCAGGCAAAAATATCCATTCCGCAAGAAGCGCTTATCTCAATGATTGAAGAAAATAATTAAAGAAGCAATAAAACACCGCCGATAATTGTAATTATAATCCCTAATGCTCCCAAGCTAAACATGGTTTTTCCATCTCCACATGCATTAGGATCTGTGCATGGAAGTGGTTGAATTGATGGTTGAGGAGATAGGTCTACATTAGAAGAGTTAATCGTAATGATTTTGGTGCAGCTGTCTTGTTGAGCGCTTAAATTATTATTATTGTCAGTTATAATTGCGTAGGCGGTATAAATTCCGGGAGTTTTATAAGTATGAGTGATTTGCCCGCTGGCTGAAGATCCTTTTTCGCCTTTTATTTCTAGATCTTCAATGGAATCGCCAAAATTAAAGGAAATTTTGTTTATAGTGCCGTTTGTAGCATTTCCCGATGCTATGAATGCAATAGGAGAAAGAATAGCTGCGTTTGTTGCATTGACCTCTAGATTTAGACAAACAGGAGCTGACGAAGGCGATAAAGAAGGCGTTACTGTTCCGGATATAGGGATAGGAGCTGAGGTTAATGCTGGAGTAACTGTTGGTGAAATTGCCACAGAAGTAACAGTGATTTTTGCGGGAATAGTTGTCGATAATACATTTTCGCTTGTCTGGTCCGTAGAAGTAATCGATAAGATCTGCGTGTTTGGAGCAGGGTCAAATGTAATATTTGGGCCAGTTGGAGCTGTTGCAGCAATAGCTTTAAGCTGTAATATTGCAATTTTAGTTTTTGTTTTTATTGCATTTGCCGGATCTGCTCCGATAGACAAAGAAATAGAAGCTTTTCCTGATTCATATTTAGGATCGTCAATTATAGTAGTTAATCTATTTGATGATTCCGGGTTTGCTGTAAGACTACTTGACAATGTTGCAAATTTTGAGGAATCATAACTAATAGATAATTTTACGAAAGAAACTTGGTTTGTAGAAGTCGGATCCAAATAAATATTTAGGGATAAATTGTCACCTACTTTTATTGATTGCTGAGTCGGATCAAAAGAAAGAATAGTAGCTTCAGTTGCTTTAATGGCTGTCTGTTGACGTTTTTGAGCAATATATACGGAAAAAGGAATTGCTACAAGAGTTGTTATTATAAAACCCAATAAAAATATTTTTTTGTACGATGAATGAATGGACATAAAATCCTCTGAATTTATGGTATACAGAAAAGGAAGGCATGTCAACTCCAATTGGATAAGAGTCAGCTTTTCGTACTAACCCTTGACAGTTTTTTAGTTTTGTTGTATATTTTGTCAGTCACTTGACTTAAGTGATAGTTTTTTAATTTATTATGGTAAAGAAATTAAATATAAAACCACTTTTCGATAATGTTCTTATTAAACCTTTGGAGGCAGAAGCTAAAACCGCAAGCGGAATTATTTTACCAGACAGCGTAAAAGAAAAACCTCAAATAGGCTTAGTTATGGCAATAGGTGACGGAAAAGTCATCAAGGGAGAAAAACATCCGGTTGTTGTTAAAGTTGGGCAAAAAGTTATGTACAAGAAGTGGGGAGGATCCGAAGTGAAAGTTCAAAATGAAGAATGGACAATGGTTAGTCAAGAAGATATATTAGCAATTTTAATTTAATATGGCAAAACAAATAAAATATAGTGCAGAGGCACGTGAATTACTTAAAAAAGGTGTAGATCAACTTGCGAAAGCTGTAGCGATAACGCTTGGTCCAAAAGGACGTAATGTGGCTTTGGATAAAAAATGGGGCGCTCCAAATGTAGTCCATGACGGTGTAACTGTTGCAAAAGAAATAGAGCTTGAAAATCCATTTGAAAATATGGGAGCCCAGTTAGTTAAGGAAGCAGCCTCAAAAACCGCAGATGTTGCAGGAGACGGAACAACCACCTCAACAGTCTTAGCCCACGCAATCGTTACTGAAGGAATAAAGATGATAACTGCAGGATCTAATCCTATGGTTATGAGGAGGGGACTTGAGAAAGCTTGTGAATTTGTAATTACAGAACTTAAAAAAATGGGAAAAGCTATAAAAGAGACTGACATTGCAAATGTTGCGACAATTTCAGCAGGTAATTCGGAGTTAGGAAATCTCATTGCAGAGGCTCTTAAAAAAGTTGGAAAAGACGGAGTTGTAACAGTTGAGGAAGGAAAAGGATTGTCAACAGAAATTGAATACAAAGAGGGAATGGAATTTGACAAAGGTTATGCATCTGCGTACATGGTGACAAATTCCGACAGAATGGAAGCGGAAATTGAAGATCCGTACATTTTAATTACCGATAAAAAAATCTCCGCTCTTAATGAACTTCTTCCTTTTCTTGAAAATTTAGTCAAAGTTTCTAAAAATTTGGTAATTATTGCGGATGAAATAGATGGAGAAGCGTTGGCTACATTGGTTGTTAACAAATTAAGAGGAACTTTTAATGCAGTGGCAATTAAAGCTCCAGGATTTGGAGATAGAAGAAAAGAAATGTTGGAAGACATTGCAATTTTAACAGGCGGAACTGTAATTTCGGATGATACCGGACGAAAATTTGACTCTGTTACTATCGAAGATTGTGGACGCGCTGATAAAGTATGGGCAGATAAAGACAACTCAAGGATAATTGGGGGAAAAGGAGCTAAGACAAAAATAGCCTCGAGAATTGCTCAAATAAGAAAAACAATTGAGCTTTCAACTTCAGATTTTGACAAAGAAAAATTACAGGAAAGATTAGCAAAACTTTCCGGCGGAGTAGCAGTTATTAATGTCGGAGCGGCAACAGAAGTTGAAATGAAAGACAAAAAAGAAAGAGTCAATGATGCAGTTTCGGCAACAAAAGCAGCTTTAGAAGAAGGGATTGTCCCAGGCGGTGCAGTTGCTCTTTTGGATATTTCCGGAAGAATGACAACTAAAGATTTGGAAAAAGGAAATTCTTCTCGTGACGAAGTTTTTGGATTTGAGATTGTCAAAAAGGCATTGGAATCTCCATTTATTAAACTTATAGAAAATGCAGGAGTAGATGCAGGACAGTTGATTGCCAAAGCTAGAGAAGTAAGCGCGACTGGTCAGGGATTTAATATTATGACTCTGGATTCAGTCGAAACTGCAAAACCGGTTGACATGTTGAAAGAGGGGATAATTGATCCTTTGAAAGTTGTTAGAACAGCAATTCAAAATGCAATTTCGGTCGCAATTATGATTTTAACTACAGAAGCATTGGTAACTGACATTCCTGAGAAAAAAGACTCCATGCCGGCAATGCCACCAGGCGGCATGGGCGGAATGGACTACTAAAATCCTCATGCTATAATGATTCTACATTTTTATGAAAAGGTTTTTAGCGTTCTTAGCGCCTTTATTAATTGCAGTTTTGATTTTCTTTGGTATTTTATTTTTTTTAGATAGAAAAACCGGAAAGGGAGCGCTTCAAGTAACAGCAAATCCTAAAAGTAAAGTTTATTTAGAAAATAAATTAATAGGAACAACTCCTTTTTGCGCTTGTGATTTAGCGCAAATGTTACCTGTTGGAGATTATGCTATTAAGTTAGTTCCAGGCTCTGAAAATTTCAGACCTTTTGAAGAAAAAATTACTATCAATAAAGGAACATTAACAGTTGTTGATAATACATTTGCTGATAATGGCGGTAGTGATGGAAGCGTTGTAAGTTTGATTCCCCTAAATGATAAAAAAGATATCGAAATCCTGGTAGTATCAATGCCTGACAAAGCAAATGTTTTCTTAGATAGCAATCCTGTTGGAATAACACCTTTGCTTCTAAAACAAGTTAGCGAATCTGATCATGATTTGAGAATTACACTTGATGGATACAAAGATAAATCAATAAGAATAAAAACTGCTTTAGGATTTAAACTTAGTTCTTTGATTTTTTTGGGAATAAATGCTGATTTATCTGCTTCTTCCGCAGCATCTGTTTCAGTAACGCCGTCTCCTACAATTGTAGTCGTTAATGTTTTAATTTTAAATACACCAACAGGATTTTTGAGAGTTAGAGAAAGTGATTCTCTTACCGCAACCGAAATTGCTCAAGTGAAGCCTGGAGAATCCTACGAATTAATGGAAGAAAAAAGTAATTGGTTTAAGATAAAACTTAAGGATGAGAGGATAGGCTGGATTAGTTCTTCTTATGCAACGAAAAAATAATTTTAGGGGCCGATTACATAGATTATTATAATTAATAAAACAATCCATGAAATTACTGCTGCAAGTAAAGGTTTATCCGACGTCAGTACTCTTTCAGGACTTTCTCCTTCGTGCTTTTCATAAATATCCTGAAGATAGCGCATAAGACCGTAAACTACAGGAATGATTGTTATCATCAGCCATTTTTTTTGAAAAAAGGCAGGTAGAAAGTCCGGCAAAAACATATTAAGCCCAAAATTAAATCCGCGTGGATTTTCTAAAAAAGTAAAAAGAGAGTAAGAAATAAATGTAGAAGTTGCGAAAATCGAAGCATAGACATCCAAAAGTCTTTCTGAATAATGAGACAACGTTTTTCTTATATCAGAAATATTTACTGATTTATTTTGGGAGACAAGAGTTAATTCAGATCTTCTTTTTCCGATTGCCAAAAATAGAGATAAAGAAATTGTTGTTAATAAAAGCCAGACAGAGATATGAGCACTTCCCGCCAATTCTCCTGCATAAACTCTTAAAATATATCCTAAAGCTATAGCCAAAATATCGATAATCGCAATTGGCTTTAAAACTGTTGAATAAAAAAGCTGAACAGTTAAATAGATAATTCCTAATATAAAGAATGCAGGATTAACTAAGAAACCAATTAAAAAAGAAAAGCTTATTAAGACAAATGCAATTCCTAAAGCATAATTTATTGATAAAGCTTTGTTGGCAAGGGGTCTAAATCTTTTAAATGGGTGAAGCCTGTCCTTTTGTACATCAAAGATATCGTTAATTACGTAGCTTGCGGAAGAAAGACTGCAGAATGCTATAAATGCAAAAAATACTTTTTGAAAGACTTGCCAATCGAATAAACTGCCGGAAAATGTTATTGCGGCAAAGATAGCCGTATTTTTTATCCACTGCCGTGGTCGTAGCAATCGCAAAGTATTATAGGCGATCTTTATCATAAGTCTTATTTAATATACGATGTAAGAATAATAGTGTTCCGCCAACGATAATCAAAAGCATTATGATTGCAAAAAGTTTTCCACGGCTGGACAAAACTAGAGCAAGCGTTCCTAATATAGCAGAGATTATCCAATAAAACAATGCAATTTGTCTTTGGCTCATTCCGTAACTCAGAAGAAGATGATGAAGATGTTTTTTGTCATGCCAGAAAGGAGACCGTCCCGACAAGAGACGCCGTATTATGGTAAAAAGTCCGTCTATCATCGGAATTCCCATTACAAGAATAGCTGTTGCTAGTTTTGCACCTGACAAAATTGAGACTGCGCTTAATAGAAGATAAATTGCAGTTGCACCATAGCCCGGAAATATTTTTGCGGGATGAAAATTAAAGATTAAAAATCCTAAAGATGCACCCGCTATTATGAATGATAAATCTACACTTACTTGACTAAATGAATCGGATCCGGCAAATCGAAAACTTAGAAATCCAATTGTTATTGCAGATATAGCCACAATTCCCGGCATCTGACCGTCAACTCCTTTACTCCAATTTAACATGTTCATTACCCAGATGATCCAAAGCATTGTAATAATGTCCGAAAGAAAAATTGAGAAGTTAAGCCCCAAAATATTAAAAGGTAAAATTATTGAATTTAAATAAAGTATTCCTCCAAAAGGATTTGTTATAAATGAAATAGTGATGTCGGCTCTTACGACAATTAATGCGACGACTATATTGCCAATAAAACGTACATAGGGAGAAATATCAAACTTATCGTCAAGAATCCCAATTAAAAGGGCAAGGAAACCAGCCGTAAAAAGAGCAACTACAGACTTGGTAAGAGGCAAAAAAAATACTGCAGTTAAGATAATGCCTATAAAAAGAGGAATTCCTCCTCCGCGGGGAATTATTTTTTTATGGATAATGCCAGGATGTTTATGTGATTTTGGATCATCAAGAAGGCCCATTTTTTTTATAAGAACTATTGATATTGGAGTTAATATAACTGTGATAAAAAATGCGATTATTAAAGGAAGAAATATTGTCATTTTAAGTTATTAAAGTAATAGTTTTTATGATAAAGAGAAAAGTTAAAATTTCTGCAAGAAGACTAATGGCTGCAAGCATGCGGGAAATAAGAGGGATTTTTTTGTAAATTGAAGCGCTTATAATAATATTTATTGCAAAAATTGACAAACTAACTAAAATAGGGATAAATATTGTGATTTGACTTCCTAATCTTTGCTCACCCCAAGGCAGCTGATTAAAGATGGGAATGAATGGCGGAAGTTTCCCATAAAAAAATAAAATGAAGACAATGGTTGCAACTATGAGGAAAAAATTTATGAGAAATGCTGAGATTATAGTTTTGTCACCTTTTATATCTTTAAAAAATTCTTTCATAGATGGAAGTATTATTAATATCTATCTTTTTAGAATAATTTATTAGAGGAAAGGGGATAGGGCCGGCGTTTGACATTACTACAATAAATTTTGGCTTATTTATTTTTAATCCTATTTGAGTAGTTGTTAAACCGTCTTTATAATTAGCTATATGATAAGCAACGACATATTTTGTAGGAGCAGTTACCCCAGTCATTTGGTATAATTGCGCGTTATTTCCCCAAAGAAAAATTGTGTCATGAGCATTTAATTTAGGTTTAATGAAACGCGCTATTTCATAATCAAATGGAGTGTTACGGTCAAAAAATGCTTGGTACGCGGCCGATGTTTTTCCATCCATTACATACGAAATAAAATTTTGGTAGTAATGAATGCCTTTATTGGATTTTAAGATCCCGAATTTTATTGCAATAATTAATAATGCTGCTAAAAAAATAACAGCTGTAATTTTTTGATATTTTTTATCAAATAAGATTAGGCCAATCATGAGAGATAGACTTGGAAGTAGAACTAAAAGATAATGAGTATATGGCCGTTGGGAAAAAAACGCGTTAAATAGTGAGAAAACAAACCAGATTGAAACAAAAAGAGTTGTATGGTTGATTTTCTTTCTTTTCACAAAGGTAAAAACAAGAAATCCTCCCAGGAGAGCTAATTTTATGAAAAGAAGAAGGGGCAGGCTGCCGATTTTATTGCCATAATTAACATAAGAAATATTTGCAAGAAACGCAGCTTTTACAAAATCTACAAAAGTCCCGTTAAAAAGGAAAAATAAACTTACAAAAAAAAGAGGTAGAAGAAAACCTGCAGTAAGAAAAGATAATTTAATTTCTTTTTTTAAAGAATTGAAGTTTAAAATAAGGTAAAAAACAAGAAAAGCGGAAAAATCAAATACCGCAACAATTTTGAAAAGAAGAGCTATTCCCAGCAGTATTCCTGCTGTAAAGAGTTTGAGATTGAAGATTTGATCTTTTCGCACTGAGACAAAAGATTTAAGATTTAAGATTATAAGTGCAGCTGTTAGTATAAGCAATAGCATGAAATTTTCTGCATTCGCAATGTTTCCTTCCAATATAGGCAATCCGAATAAGATGGCAAAAACAAGTGTTGTTAAGTAGGAAATATTATTATTTTTTTTATTTTCAAAGAGCTTTTTTGATAGCAGAAAAAATATTATTACGGAAAGTACCCCAAATATAAGAGATACAAGTCTTATGGTAAATTGATCTGACTGAAAAATTGCGTATACCCAATATAAAAGTGGAGGTTTATTATCAAATACTTGAGAATAAAGTAATTTACCATGATTAAGGGAGTTTCCAATTACTTGATATATTCCTTCGTCTCCGTACCACAATGGTTCAAAAAGAGAAGGAAGCCTTAGCAGAAAAAATAAAAATGCGGTAAAGATTACAAACAAAAATTGTTTACTTTTTTCGAGTCCTTTTAGGATTCTCATATTTAGTACAGAGAATTATAATTTTTCTGTTACTTTATATTCTAACCTTTTTCCTCTTATAAGTTGAGTGTGAGAAATCAAGGCGGGAAGAGTTGAGAGAAAAAATCCAACAATTGGAATTAAAATAAACTGAAGGGGAAATAATAATTCTCTAAATTTCGAAACAGAAAGATTCTTTGGTCTATTTTTATAATCAATTATTATCATTGCAAATAACGCAATTATACATGATGTTAAAAGAAATCCAGCCAGTCTTGGAAGAGTGTAGCCAAGGGTTGTTCTTTGAAAAACAGGATTTATTAAAGGAATAATGTTGGCTGCAATAGTTATTATGAACCAGTTTGCCGGCCACAAAAAATGATCCAAAAGAACGTTGTACAGCATAATTGTTTTTCTCATGAAAGGAACATTGGGGACTGTGAACCACCATTTTATATACAAATGATCATCGGATGCTCCCCAAGACCAACGTCTTTCTTGCTGGTATTTATTTTTCAGGCTTTTTATGTAAGTTGAAGACAAAGGAGCATCCATAGAAGTTTTCAGGAATATTGGTTCTATCCAAACCTTTCCTTGCATTCTGTAAAAAGCTTTAAAGAATATTCGATAATCTTCAGGAATAACATCTGTATCCCAGAAGTCAATTTTCTTCAAAAGAGAAAAAGAAAGAGAATAGGTTGAGTTGGAAATCAAACGGTCTTTCTGAACAAGAAGTGCTGTTCTCCAAAGACTTCCAAAAAAAGCAATGATCCTAATTGGGGCAGGAACAGTCCAGAAATTATTGTGATTTACATTGGCTGATTGCCAAAATTTATTATACCTATTGTTATCAGTCAGGAATTCATAAGAAAGATAAGAGAAGTATTGTTTGTCAAAAATAGAATCTGCATCTACAGACGATATTGTTGCGAAATTAATATCAATAATTCCTGTTTCTATGAATTTAGCGTAGGTTATTTTGGAAGCGTAAGATTCGTTAGATGATTTTCCTTTGATTTCGCCATTTATATCAGGATGATAAGTCGCGAAAATTGCACCGAAAGTATTTTTGAATTCTTTAATAAGAGAATTTGCCTTTTTTATCCCATTTTCTTCTCTTTTTTCCATCCCCAAGACAACAATGATTTGTTTTGCAGATAGTGTTTGTATGGCTATAGATTGAATAGTCTCTCTTAGTTTATTTAGATTTTCCTTATAATTAGGAATTATCACAACGTGTTTGACTTTTTTAAAATTAGGTAATTTTTTAAGTTTATTTAGCCAATTTTCCTGCTCTGCGCTTTTGATTTTCTTTGAAGCCACATATGCATTTATTGCTAAGGAAAATGATTTGTAGAACCAATAAACATCAAAAAAGAGAATAAAATAAGCAACAATATAGGGTATTAAAAATGAACCCCAAATAGGAAAAAGAATTAAAGTCCAAGATACAATTCCCGGAAGGACTTCCAATCCGCGTCTTGTTTTTATCGGGTAGCGCGTAAATACTTTTTGAAAGAAATCAGTCATATTTAAGAGATTGGCAGTCAGAAACAAATAATAAATTACAGGTTAAAAAGTTTTATTGTATTTTCTGTTGTTTTTGCTTCAATTTCTGCAAAACTTGATCTTTTTAATTTTGCTATAAACTCGGCTGTAATTATAACATACTTAGGCTCATTTTTGCTACCGCGCTTCGGAATCGGCGCTAAAAAGGGACTGTCTGTTTCAATAATAAGCCTGTCGATTGGAGTGTATTTTGCCAAATCTTTTAAATCCGTGTCTTCTCCCGAAGCCAAACCATTATAGGTTATATTTCCGTCAAATCCCACATAAAATCCAAGATCCAAAACTTTTTTCAGCAAATCCACATTTCCTGCAAAACAATGAAACATACCGGGAGGATCTGAAAGGCAAGATTTATTCTTTATAAGAATATCCACGATATCTTTGCCTGCTTGGCGGTTGTGAATTTGTAAAGGTAATTTTAATTTGTAAGCCAACTCAATTTGTTTAATAAATACTTCTTTTTGCAATTTGGGATTGACAATATCATTTGATTTATAGCTGAAATAGTCCAATCCTATTTCACCAATTCCTACAACTTTGGGATTTTTAGCAAGTTTTTCCAATTTCTTAAGCCAGTCTTCTTCAAGCTTATCCGCATGGTGCGGATGGATGCCGATAACTGCATATAATTTGCCATATTTTTGAGCTAGTTCAACTGCTTTTTCACTTGAATCAATTTTAGTCCCGACATTAATAATTTTTGTCACACCAGCTTCAAAAGCGCTTTTAATAACCTTATCGTAATCTTTTGCAAAAGAATGAAAATTCAAATGACAATGCGCATCAATCATGATTTTATTATAGCAGTAATCAAGCTATTTCCTGACGAAAAGAAGAGTGCTGGGGAGGCCTCTGCCGGGACCGGCTTTGTAGCCATTAAACCAAAGAGCGGTCGAGCCGCCTTGATCAAGCCCCAGTGCATTATCAAGCCCTAAAGCTTTTAATACTTTTGCCGCATCATCAGAGCTGGCATTATAGATAATTCCAATGTAAACAAAGTTTCCTTTGTTTCCCACAAAAGTTCTAGCTCCTTTACTCGTGAGTTTTGCATCTGCGCTTCCGCCAAAAACATTATTCCCTCCAGAAATATAAAGAGGGTAATTGGCTAAAACGGCATCTACTCCCGTATCCCGTCCCCATTCAAGCGATTGCCCTCGTACTCCCATAGAATTTCCTGAAAAATAAACTAAAGGTACGGTGCTGTACTTATTATTATCGGAATTAAAATAATGTTTATTTTTATTCATCAAAAGAGTGTCAAAAGAATTAGTTTTTCCGGCGCAACTTGGATATTCAGCAGGACAGAAAAATGGACCGTTTATACCGGCGTATGCGCCACTTCTGGCAACATAATCACCTAAAGACAGAACAGGACAATTATTAGTGCAGTCTGAATCGGATGCCGTATCTACAATAACTTTGGTGGAATTAAGATCAGCTGCAATTATTGCAACATTAAAAGTTCCATTATCGGTTTTAACTGCTTGGTAACTATATCCATTTCCCGGAGGAGTATTGCTTTGAGTTGCCGCTTGTGTTACTGATGATTGAGTTGTGGCAATTGCACTGTATTTTTTGCCGATATCACTATTTAATTGTGTTAAAAGAGCAGATCCCGATGAATAATTTAAATCAGCTAAATATTTTATAATTTGTGCATATGATTTTTCCAAATCCTTTGTATCCTGTTTTTGTGCTTTTAGATCAAGTAATTTTTCATATACTGTTATTGCTTGAGAATAAGTATCATGGGTTGATTTAACGTCCTTTTTTAATTGCTCATTAATTCTGAGTTGATCCTGATTTCTTAAATCGTTTAATTCTTTTTTGGTAATATCTAATATTTTGGTTAAGCCCAAAGCTTGGGTTTTGAATTTTGTTGATTCAAAAAAATAAAAAACAGAGGAAAGAAATAGGAGAATAGCTAATATTAAAAGAATTTTTACTGCACTTTTTTTAAGCCTAACAAAGACTTGCACTAATTGATTGTATCAAATCTAGATTCTCGGAAAAAGAGGTTTTCCGGAAGTGATTTTTGGCCCCTTAAATTGTTCTTCAATTTTTTCTGCAGTTTCGGGAAGGAATGGCCTGAGTTTTATATTTAAATATTTAATCGAATCAACTGCAATTTGCATAACATTTGTTAGTTTTTCTTTTTCAAGCTTCCATGGCTGAAGTTCGTTTATATATTGATCAGTGATTTTTATATCATCCCAAATAAGTCTTAATGTTTCATCTAGTTTGTAATTTTCTATAGCCTGTGAATACAATGTTTTTCTTTTTCCTGATGATGTTGAAAGATCTGTTATTAATTTATTTACGCTTGGATTGGGTGAGACTGTCACTTTTTCGCACAGTTTGGCAACTCTGGCTACTAAATTTCCTAATCCATTTGCCAAATCGGCGTTGTAAGCTTGCAATAATTTTTCCTCAGAAATATCACTGTCATCAATAAGATTGGTATATCTTAAGAGATAATATCTGACAGCATCTGCTCCGTATTTTTTAACCCATTGACTTGGGCGGATAACATTTCCAATTGACTTGCTAATTTTTTGTCCGTTAATATTCAGGAATCCATTAACTAAAATAGTTTTTGGAAGTGCAATTCCTGCAGATTTTAGCATGGCAGGCCATAAAAGTGCATGCCAGCGGAGATTGTCTTTACCAAGAATATGTACGTCTGCTGGCCAAAATTTATCAAATAATTTTTTGTCTTTCAAAAATCCAACTCCGGTTAAATAATTAATCAAAGCATCAAACCAAACATAAATTACTTGTTTCGAATCGTTGGGCGTGGAGATTCCCCAGATAAAATTACCTCGGGAAATGGGAATATCCTTAATATTTTTGGCAAACTCGAGCATTTCATTGGCGCGATGGGGAGGATAAATAAAATCAGGATTATTTTTAATATACTCAATCAAAAAATCTTTATATTTAGACCATTTGAAAAAATAATTTTGCTCTTTGATTGTTTTTATTTCCAAAGTCGGATGAACAGGGCATTTTCCATCAATCAAATCCTCTTTTGTATAATAGGCTTCACATCCTTCGCAGTATGATCCCTGATATTTTCCGGAATATATATCATTATTTTTTTGGACTCTATTCCAGATTTCCTTGACAACTTCCGTATGGTCGGAATCAGTTGTTCTGATAAATCTGTCGTAAGAAATATTTAGGCAGTCTTGTTCTTCTTGATCTAAATCGGAAATCTTTTTAACCAATTCAGCGGGAGTTATATTCTGTAATTTGGCAGCTTTTTCTGCTTTTTGTCCGTATTCATCAGTTCCAGTTAGAAAAAAAACATTATCTTTACCAAGCGTAATTCTATAATAACGCGCCAAAACATCTGCGGCAATTTTTTGAAAAGCATGCCCCAAATGAATAGTATCGTTAACGTAATCAATAGCGGTTGTAATATAAAACTTGTTCATAGGAGCATTTTAACAGATTTAGATCTCTTTTTTAAAGAATAGTTCAAGACTAACGTAAAGAGCGATAAGAAGAAACAAAAAGTAAGGACTATTTAAATGAAACATGCGGAAGATAAGATAGATTATCGTTAATATTGAAATAAGTGTTGCCCTGCGGGGACTGCGGAATAAATAAGAGATAAAAGAAAAGAGAAAAATAAAAAACAGCAAAAAGAAAATGAGAAGAATTGAAAATTTAAAATTGTAAATTGCAAATTGGGAATCCGGAGGATAAATAAAAATTAAATAGACAAGGCCAACTAAGGATAAAAGACTAAGAAATAAAAGCCACAAAGGCCGTTTTTTTCGATTCACACATTAAGTTTATCACAAGCTTACTATAGACCTATTGACATATTTTAGCAGTCATGGTATATTACTGCTAATCCTTCGACTTCGCTCAGGATAAAACTATGAATGATTTAACTCAACGTCAGGTTGAAATTTTAAAAAGCCTCATTGAGGAATATATTGCAACAGCAGAGCCTGTCGGTTCTGAGACTTTAGAAAAAAAATACAGTCTTAGCGCAAGTCCTGCAACTATCAGAAATGAAATGGTTAGTCTTACAAAATTAGGATATCTGAAAAAAAATCACACTTCTGCTGGCCGAATGCCAACTCCGATGGGTATGAAATTTTATGTAAAACAGCTCATGAAAGAAAAAGATTTATCCGTAACTGAGGAAACAGCAGTTAAAGAAAGTCTTTGGGATTACCGAGAAAAAGAAGATAAATTCTTGCGAAAATTAACTAAATCTTTGGCTGACAAAACCAAAGCTTTGGCAATTGCCACAACTTCAGATGGAGATCTTTATTGCGCCGGATATGCCAATATTTTGGATATGCCGGAATTTTTTGACATAGATGTGATGAAAACTCTGCTTTCGACTATGGATGAATTTGAGCCATGCCGACAATTTTTTGCAGACATAGTGTCCGAAGATGTTCAAGTGCTTTTGGGTGATGATTTAGGCCCAAACATGCAAGGTCCTTACGGATTTGTTTTTACTCATTATAAAACTCCAATGCAAACAATGGGGGATATCGGAGTTCTGGGTCCTTCAAGACTTAATTATACGCAAATTGTTCCGACTGTCAGATATTTCGGTGATTTAATTGAAGAAATAGCTAAGGGATGGTAAATCAAATTTAAAATTTAAAATTCAAAAATGACAAATCAAAATTCAAAAATAGATAAAAATAAAAAAAACGAAGAAACTAAAGATGAGGAAATTAAAAAAGACGAAAAAGTACTTTTAAAAGAAAAAATAGAAGAATTAGAGAATCAGAATAAGCGTTTGTTAGCAGATTATAGAAATCTGGAAAATAGAGTAAGTCAGGAAAGAGGAGAATGGATGCTTAAGTCAAACAAGCAACTCCTCTTGAATATTTTACCGGTTTTAGATACACTAATGTTTGCTGATAAACATAGTCAGGGCAAAGATCAAAATATAAATCTAAGTTTGCAGCATTTTCTAGATATACTTAAAAAAGACGGAGTTACGCAAATTGAAACTTTGGGAAAAAACTTTGATCCGCACCTGATGGAGTGCATGACAACGGTTGAAGGAGAAGAAGGAAAGGTTATAGAAGAGCTAAGAACAGGCTACATGCTGTACGATAAAGTTTTAAGACCATCTCAGGTGAAAGTAGGGAAAGGAAATTAATATGGGAAAAATAATAGGAATAGATTTAGGTACAACAAATTCATGCGTTGCGGTAATGGAGGGGGGAACTCCTAAAGTAATCCATTCTGCAGAGGGACGCAATGTTATTCCATCGGTTGTTGACCCAATAAGTCATGTCGTGGGAGACGTTGCCAAGCGCCAGATTGTTCTAAAACCCAAAAGAACAGTTTTCTCTATAAAAAGATTAATGGGTCGTAAATTTACAGATAAATCTGTGCAATTTGATATGAAATGGTTGCCGTACACAATTAAATCCGGCCGGGATGGAATGGCAGTTGTAGAGGTTGAAGGAAGAACATTTACTCCTCAGGAAATATCCGCTCAGATTTTACAGAAAATTAAAGTTGATGCAGAAAATTATTTGGGCGGAAAAGTTACGCAAGCAGTTATTACAGTTCCTGCATATTTTGATGATTCTCAGCGTCAGGCTACAAAACAAGCCGGAGAAATCGCCGGACTTGAAGTTTTAAGAATTATAAATGAGCCTACAGCTGCAGCTTTATCTTATGGACTTGATAAGAAAAATGCCCACACAATTGCAATTTATGATTTGGGTGGAGGAACCTTCGATATTTCAATATTGGAATTAGGGGAAGGCGTTTATGAAGTTAAATCTACGAATGGAGATACACATTTGGGCGGAGATGATTTTGATCAATTGATTATTGATTATCTTGCAACAGAATTTAAAAAAGAACAGAATGTTGACTTGAGAAAAGACTCTCAGGCGTTGCAAAGGTTACGTGAGGCAGCAGAAAAAGCAAAAATAGAATTATCCAGCTCAACTTCAGCTGAAATTAATCAGCCATTTATAACTCAAGGCAAGGATGGTCCACTGCATTTAACAATGACCTTAACTAGGGCAAAATTAGAGGAAATAATTGACCCATTGGTTCAAAAAACCTTACATCCTGTTGAGCAGGCATTGAAAGATGCAGGAGTAAAAGTTTCTGACATTGATGAGGTAGTTTTGGTCGGAGGAATGACCAGAATGCCAAAAGTCATTGAAACTGTTACAAAGTTTTTTGGGAAAGAACCTAATAAATCAGTTAATCCTGATGAGGTTGTTGCTGTTGGAGCAGCTGTTCAGGGAGGAGTTCTAGGCGGAGAAGTAAAAGATGTGCTTCTTTTGGATGTAACTCCATTAACATTGGGAATTGAAACCTTAGGCGGAGTGTCAACGCCCTTAATTTCCAAAAACACAACAATTCCAACTTCCAAATCTCAGGTATTTTCAACTGCTGCAGATAACCAAACCCAAGTTGAAATAAATGTTTTACAAGGCGAACGTCCAATGTCAATGGATAACAAAAGTCTTGGACGTTTTATCTTGGACGGAATTCCTCCGGCTCCCCGAGGCGTTCCTCAGGTTGAAGTAACTTTCGATATTGATGCAAATGGAATATTGAATGTAAAAGCTAAGGATAAAGCGACTGGAAAAGAACAAAGCATTAAGATTACAGGCTCAACAGGACTGTCCAAAGATGAAGTTGAGAGAATGACCAAGGAAGCAGAAGCTCATGCTAAAGAAGATTCAGAAAAAAAAGAAAAAATTGAAGCAAAAAACATGGCAGATTCTCTAATCTTTACAGCAGAAAAGAGCTTAAAAGATGCGGGAGATAAAGTAAATTCGGAAATGAAAAAAGAAGTTGAAGATAAAATATCTGTGCTCAAAGAGATTTTGGAAACCGGCAGTAAGGAAGATTTGGAAGCAAGAACTAAAGACCTTTCTGATAGTCTGCAAAAAATAGGTCAGGCAATGTATCAGCAGCCAGGACAACAGCCGGGTCAAGAAACGCCTGGAAATAGCGATCAAAAAACAGACGGAGAAGATAAATCCGATTCCGCTAAAACTGCGTCAGACAAATCTGATAAAGAAGAACCTGTTGAGGGAGAAGTCGTTAATTAAGTTTTTAATTTTTAATTTGTAAATTTTAAGGCCGAGGCAACTCGGTTTTAATGTATAATAAGGAGCATATATGCCTGATTCAAAAGATTATTATCAAGCGCTTGGACTTACAAAATCTGCAACACCGGAAGAAATAAAAAAAGCTTACCGTAAGCTTGCCTTACAGTATCATCCTGACCGGAATAAAGGAAAGGATGCGGAGAATAAATTTAAGGAAGTAACCAAAGCCTATGAAGTTTTATCTGATCCGCAAAAAAAACAGACTTATGACCAATTCGGTCATGCAGCTTTTGAACAGAGTGCGGGGCAGGGGCCGTTTGGCGGCGCAGGCGGACCATTTGGGGGTTTTGGAGGTCAGGGAGGACCTTTTTCCTACACATACACTACCGGTGGGGATGGAGGAGCTGGTTTTGATTTTGGAGGATTTACAGACCCATTTGAAATATTTGAACAATTTTTTGGTGGCGCCAATCCTTTTGGCAGGCAAAGAAGGCAATCTTACTCTTTAACTATTGATTTTCTTGAAGCAGCTCATGGGACCACAAAGAAAGTGAATATTGGAGGTAAGTCTCAAACAATAAAAATTCCCAAGGGAGTTGATGAAGGGTCGAGAATTCGCTTCGGAGATTACGATGTAGTTATTTCTGTAAATCCGGATAAAAGATTTCAAAGAGAAGGAGTCGATATTATCGGAATCAAAGAAATTTCTTTTGCTCAAGCGGCATTGGGCGGAGAAGTTAATATTGAAACAATTGACGGGAATTTGAAACTTAAAATTCCTGGAGGAACTCAGCCGGGGACTGCGATTAGGCTTAGAGGAAGAGGAGTACCGCATCTTCATGGGTCTGGCCGCGGAGACCACTATATCCGGATAAAAGTTACAATCCCAAAACATTTAACCGGAAAACAAAAAGAACTTTTAAAAGAATTCGAAGGAGACTCAAATAAAAAATCCACATGGTTCTAGTCTGTTTTTTTAGGGGGAGCTTGGTCTAGAAATCTACAGCTGACGGCGATGGCTACAAAATAAAATTATATCTTATAAGACGATTCCAAAACCTTTATAGCTTTATTTATTTCATTTAGCATGTGAGTTGTTTCGATTGGATATTTTTTGAAAGCTCTTCTGAAAATAGGTATCAGAATTTCTCTTGTTTCTTTTATTTTTTCTTCAGGAGTTTTCTGTCCTTCTTTTGGAAAGAAAGTTCTTAAATTATCTAACCTATCCGCCATTTTGACCAGTAATGCTTCTTCCGATGCATTTTCTAAACGTTCATATTTTACTTTCTTTGCCTGCACTTTATCTTTTATTTCTATACTATCTACATAGGGTTCTGTTACTGAAAAAACTATCTCTGCAGTTTCTGGATAAAAAATCTTAGAAATTCTTTGGAAACTATGAATATTAAATAATCTAGCTGCCATTTTAGTCGGATTTCCAAAAATAGAAGTATCCTCTAAGGAGTCATGCAAGAGCGTGGCGCAGATAATAGAAGGATTGGTAATTTTACATTCATCTAATAATATTATGGTTGATCTTCGAGGATGTTCAAAATACCTTTCTCCGCTTATTCTTTTTTGCTTTCCATGTGCGACTTTAGAGAGCTGATAGGCAAAGTCTATTTTATCTCTATCATATATAGAAAAAGTTTTGAGTCTAGCTTGAAAAGTGTCCCAAGTTTCTTTTTGAACAGCATGTTCTTTTTCAAATGACATGACGGGATTTTAGCAGAAAAAAGACTGAGAATCAAACTATAAGCCATAAATTGACTTTAAGTCAGTCTCGAAATTAAGTTCTAATATAAATCTTTTATTTGCAATTTATTGGTAAACTTCTTTCTAAAATTAATTGTTAAAAATTAATTCTTGAGCGGTTGAAGCCTTAAGCTGAATCTGGTATACTACCTTTTACTATGCCGGCTGTACAAAGGAGCGAATTCTTATTAGCACTTAATCAGGTCGCCAACGAAAGAGGCGTTGATGTTGAGGTTGTATTAGATACGGTAAAAAATGCTATTTTGGCAGCTTACAAAAAAGATCATCCGGATATCGAGCTTGAAGAATACTCCACAACTTTGGACAAGAACACAGGAGAAGCCACAATTTTTCATAAAAATAAAGACGTTACGCCTCCTGGATTTGGAAGAATTGCAGCCCAGACCGCAAGGCAGGTAATTTTGCAGAAAATCAGGGAAAAAGAAAAAGAAGCAATAATCGCAGATTATAAGTTGAGAGTCGGTACAATTGTGAATGGAATGATTTTGCGATTTGCAGGACCAAATATTATTGTTGATGTTGGGAAAACAGAGGCTTTAATGACAATTCCGGAGCAAATTCCAAATGAAAAATATCATTTGAATCAAAGGCTGACTGTTTATATCTCCGAAATTAGAGCAGGACTTAAGGGCGATGAAATTATTGTTTCAAGAAGCAGTAATGGACTCTTGGAAGGATTATTTAAAAGAGAAGTTCCTGAAGTTGCCAAAGGAAGTGTGATTATAAAAAATATTGCAAGGGAAGCAGGAACCAGAAGTAAAGTTGCTGTTTTTTCTAATCAGCAAGGAATAGATCCGGTCGGAAGCTGCGTTGGACAGCGGGGAGTCAGAGTTCAGGCTATTATTCAGGAATTCGGAGGAATCGAAAAAATCGATATAATTCAGTGGTATGAAAATGCCAAAGACTATATTGCTCAAGCTTTGTCTCCGGCGAAAAATGTCAAAGTAGAATTGAATAAAAAAGAAGAAAAAGTTGCCCATGTATTTATTCCGGTTGAAGAACTTTCTTTGGCAATCGGCCGGGATGGACAAAATGTCCGTCTTGCCTCAAAATTAACAGGTTATACAATTGAAATAGAAGAAGATACTGCTGTTAAAAAAATTTCAGAAGAGCCAAAGGAAGAAATAAAAACAGAAAAAAAGGAAAAGAAAGCTGTAGTAAAAGTTAAGGAAGAAAAAGTAAAAGAATCAAAAGAAAAAAAAGCAGAAGTTTCAGAGAAACCAAAGGTTTAATTCTATGAAAACTTCTTTTTCTAAAAATATATGGCAAAAATATCGAAAAAAACTTCAAAAAATGACATTTTATCTCACGTAGCTTGGTCTTTTCCTCCTGTTGTGGCTGTCTTAGGCCACGTTGATCACGGAAAAACCTCACTTTTGGATGCAATCAGAAAAACAAATGTTGTTGCAAGGGAGCATGGCGGAATAACTCAGGGAATTGGAGCGTCAAATGTAGAGATTACAGTTGAGGGAGTAAAGAAAAGTATCACATTTATTGATACTCCGGGACACGAAGCTTTTACTCAGATGAGAGGGCGTGGGACTCAGGCGGCAGATATGGGATTATTGATAGTGTCCTTGGTTGATGGAGTAATGCCTCAAACAAAAGAAAGCATTGAGATTCTTAAAAAAGCACAAATTCCCTTTATTGTTGTATTAACTAAGTCAGATGTTTCTGAAAAACAAGAAGAAAAGGTTAAGGGACAATTAGCAAAAGAAAAAGTTATGCTTGAGGGTTATGGAGGAGATGTTCCTTATATTTCAGTTTCCAGCAAGACGAATACAAACATAAAAGAATTATTGGAATTAATCTCTCTTGTTTTTGACATGAAGCAAAAACCTGTTTTGGACAATAAACTTAAAGGCATTGTGATTGAAGCTCGTCTTGATGAGAAATCCGGTCCAAGGGCAACAGTAGTTATCAAAAGCGGAGTCTTGGAAGTTCGACAGGAAATTGAATGCAATGGAATAAAAGCAAAAGTCAGAACAATCATAAGCGACAAGGGTATGCGTTTAGATAAGGCAACTGTTGGGGAGGCTGTTGAGGTTTTGGGATTTGAAAAAGTGCCCGGAGTTGGAGAAATAGTGACTAAAAGAGGAGAAACAGTTACTAGCGTGGACCTGTCAGAAGCAATCCCTCTCGTTTCCACCATCTCTCTATCTATGCCTGCTCATGATCAATTCCGTTCGGGTCAGGAATCAATGCCAATGCCGGAAGATTTTTTAAATGAAAAAGAAGTGCCCACGCTTTCTGTGGTTTTATGCACAGATAACAAAGGATCTTTAGAGGCAATTGTGAGGTCTTTGCCAAAAGAGATAAATATTGCTCTTCAAAAAACAGGTGATATTACTACAACAGATATTTTATTGGCAAAATCAATTAATGCAATAGTTTTGGGTTTTAACACTAGAATCAGACCGGAAATTGTGAAATTTGCTGCTCAGGAAAAAGTTTTAGCTAAAAACTATAAGATTATTTATGAACTGATTTCGGAAGTTAAAGATGTTCTGGAAGGAAAGCAATTAGCGCTGGTTGAAGAGATTTATGGAAGAGCAAAAATACTAGCAAGTTTTCCTTTTGAAAAAACAAAAGTTTTGGGAATTAAAGTTCTGGAAGGAAGAGTGGCTCGTGGGGACAGGGTAAGATTGATCAGGAAAGAAGAAATTATCGGAGAAAGCACTATCAATTCAGTAAGATCAGGCAAAAATACCATTTCGAAAATAGGGGAAGGTCAAGAGGGAGGAGTCATCCTTTCTCCTTTCCTTGACTTTACTATAGGAGATATGCTAATATGCCATGGTTAATCTCGACACTTCGGGATTAGCTCATAAACTATGGATAATGTAATGGTTGAAAGGATCAAAGAACTTCTTGCAAAAAACGAAAACATCGGCGTTGCTGTTGGTAAAAATCCGGATATTGATGAAATGGCCGCAGCGTTATCTTTATATCTTGCACTTTCGGAATCCGGCAAAAATGTCACCGTCGTTTGTCCTACAGAGCCAATCGTTAAGATATCTTCATTAGTTGGAATAAATAAGGTGAAAAAATCTTTTGATGGAGGATCAGAAGGAGACTTAACAGTAAGTTTTCCATACAGAGAAGGAGAAATTGAAAAAATTTCCTATACCCTTGAAGAAGGAAAATTAAACATTTTAGTTAAAGCAGGCGAAAATGGTCTTTCTTTTAATGAAAAAGATATCGAATACAAAAGAGAAGGATCAGCTCCGGGATTAGTTTTTGTCGTAGGAACACCCCGAATATCAGATTTAGGAACAGCTTTTGATATGGAAGTTTTTAAAGACTCAAAGGTGATAAATATAGATTATAAGCCGGAGAATCAAGGATTTGGGGATATACCCCTTCTTGGTAAAAGTGCATCCTCTGTATCCGAGCTTATGGCAAACTTTATTTCTTCACTGGGTTTTAAAATGGATGTTGATATTGCCTCTAATTTATTGATTGGTATTATTGATGCCACAGATAATTTTCAAAATTCTGGAACCAGCTCCTTAGCTTTTGAAACAGCTGCGCTTCTTTTGAAAAAAGGTGCGGTTAGAAAAGTAAATAGCGCATTAAAATCTGATATTGAAGAAGATTCTTTTTTCTCTCCAAAACCAGAACCCAAAATTCAAACCTTTTCTAGAAAAACAATCGGCACAGAAGAAAAAAAAGACGCTTTCGCCAAAGAAGGCTACGGAGAGCCAAAGGGAGAAATAGGAATAGATGAAGATAATCCTCCTGATGATTGGCTTGCTCCCAAAATCTACAAAGGCTCAACCAATGTCTAAACCCAGCTCTTGAGAATATTTTGAAAAACTGCTATAATGGCTAAACTGCTAAATTTAAAGAATTAGAAGAACTTATGCCGCTTAGTACAACATTAAAGAAAAAAGTTATCAAAGAATTTCAAACAGTTCAAGGTGATACAGGCAGTCCTGAAGTTCAAATTGCGCTTCTGACAACCAGAATTGATCGTTTGACAGACCATTTAAAGGAGCATATTCATGATGTTCATTCAAGGAGGGGGCTTTTGTCAATGATTGCAAAAAGAAGAAGACTTTTGAACTTTTTAACAAAGGTTGATAAGAAACGTTCGTCAACGATAGAAAAGAAAATTGGTTTTGAAAAACAACCTCTGAAAAAGGTCGAGAAGGTAACGAAAGTAAAGAAAAAATGAAGACTCAAAAAATATCAACCTCTTTAGAAATAGGTGGTAAAACCTTAACTTTGGAAGTAGGAGAATTAGCTCGGCAGGCAACATCTTCAGTTTTAGCCCGTCTTGGGGATACTATGGTTTTGGTAACCGTAGTCATGGGTAAAGAAAGAACAGACATTGACTATTTTCCTTTGACAGTAGAATACGTAGAAAGATTATATGCCGGAGGAAGAATTAAGGGTTCAAGATGGGTAAAAAGAGAGGGAAGACCAACAGACGATGCTATTCTTACAGGCCGGCTGATAGACCGTTCTGTCAGACCTCTTTTTCCAAAGGGATTTAAAAAAGAAGTTCAAATAATCGCAACTGTTTTATCAGTTGACGGAGAAAATTCTCCTGATGTTTTGTCTGTTGTAGCAGCTTCAGCTGCTTTAGCGATTTCTCCGATTCCCTGGAAAGGTCCGGTTGGAGCAGTCCGCATAGGCTATGTTCAGGATAAGGAAAGTAAAAAAGCTGATTTTATTGTTAATCCGGGAATGGCACAGTCAGAGCTTTCGGAGCTGGACTTAATAGTTACAAGTTTGAAGGGTAAAACTTTGATGCTTGAGGTAGGTGCGCAGCAGGTGTCGGAAAATGTCGCCTTGGAAGGTATTAAAAAAGCCCAGATTGAAAACGATAAGATTATTGACTTCATTGAAGATTTTGCTAAAAAAATAGAGATAAAAAAAGAAGAGGTTAAAACGAACACAGAGCTTCTAGACCTTGTTGCACTTTTGGAAAAATCATACAAAACTGAAATTGTCGCAATGATCAAAGATAGAATCTCCAAAGAATTGAGCGGAGATCCTGGGGTATTTATAGACAAAATTGTTGAAGAGCAAAAGGCAAAAGACGAAGATTTTTCAGCGGATAAAAAATTAATTGCAATAGCAATCGAACAAATCATGTTCAAAAATCTTAGAGAAAATACCTTGATCAAAGGAATAAGACCTGATGGAAGAAAGATTGATGAAATAAGGCCGATTTCCTGCAAAGTTTCAGTGCTTCCTAGAACTCACGGTTCAGCATTATTCAATCGGGGAGATACTCAGGCTTTGACCATTGCAACTTTGGGTTCGCCCCGCATGGAACAATTAATAGAATCTGCAGAAGGAGAGGAATCAAAAAGATATATTCATCATTATAATATGCCTCCATACTCTGTGGGAGAAGCCGGAAAATTTGGATTTACCTCACGCCGGGAAGTAGGGCATGGAGCATTGGGCGAGCGGGCAATAATGGCAGTTATTCCAAGCCAGGCGGAATTTCCTTACACAATTCGGGTTGTTTCGGAAATTCTTTCTTCCAATGGTTCTACGTCAATGGCGGCAACTTGCGGATCAACTTTGGCTTTGATGGATGCAGGAGTTCCTTTAAAAAAACCGGTTGCAGGAATTGCAATGGGAATGGTTTCTAAAGATACTAAGTATGTAATTTTGACAGATATTTTAGGGCTTGAAGATTTTTCAGGAGATATGGATTTCAAAGTTGCAGGAACAGACTCAGGGATTACAGCAATCCAATTAGATGTAAAAATTTTGGGATTAACAATAGAGCAAATTAAAGAAGTTTTTGAGAAAGCCAAAGTTGCCCGTCTCTTTATTTTGGAAAAAATGATTGCGGTTGCCGGAACCGGAAAGAAAAACGTTTCGGAATATGCACCAAAAATAGAACAAGTCCAAATTCCTGTAGATAAAATAGGTGAAGTTATCGGACCGGGGGGACGCGTTATCAAAAGTATAATTGCGACAACAGGTGCAACTGTTGATGTTGAAGATAGTGGAATTGTAACCATTTCAGGAACAGACGCTCAGGCTGTCGCAAAAGCTGTGGATTGGGTCAAAGGCATAGTAAGGGAAGTAAAAGTTGGAGAAATTTTCCCTGAAGCTGAAGTTAAGAGGATACTTCCTTTCGGAGCATTTGTTGAATTTCTACCGGGCAAAGAAGGAATGGTTCATGTCTCCAAAATGAAAGAAGGATTTGTCCGCAATCCTTTAGATGTAGTGCAAATCGGTCAAAAAGTTAAAGTTAAGGTTGTTGAAATAGATGATCAGGGGAGAACGAATTTATCAATGTTATTCGGAGAAAGTGGCGGAAATATTCCGCCAAAAAAAGAAGGCCCTGCGGATGATGATCAGAGCCAAATTCCGGTAGCACCAATTGCAGCAGCTCCTTCCGAACATCCGTTATCAAGACAATTCAAAAGAGAGCGTTTTTCCCAAGGTCCAAACAGGACTCAGGGTAACTGGAGAAACAGGAGAACTCCTGGCGGACCGGCTTTAGGGTCAAGACCGGCAGATACGCGTTTCCGCAAGTCCCACTATTAATTTTTTGCTTTTAATTGTACAATTTATTTAGTTTATGGATTCAAGTACTCCTTTGGAAAGTAAAATAAAAGAGCTCGAAGAAAAAATCAAAACCGCTGAGTTACCTTTGCCTCTTGCCGAAAAATTAAATGAGGAAATCAGTGTTTTGCGTCTTAGTCTTCAGGGAGAAAATTCTTTCATGAATTTTGAAAACTTTTCTAACTATGTAAACTGCGTTCTGTCTTTACCCTTCAACAAAGAAACCAAAGATATTTTGGATATTGCCAAAGCAAAAGAAGTCTTAGACAAAAATCATTATGGATTGCCTAGTGTTAAAAATTTAATTTTGGAATATTTATCCAGTCTTATTTTAAATATTAATAACAAAGAAAATACCGCCCGCGCTCCGATAATTTGTCTGACCGGGCTTGTCGGAACAGGAAAAACAACTATTGCCTATTCAATTGCAGAAAGTCTGGGGCGGAAATTTGAAAGAATACCTTTTGGAGGAATGGGAGACGCAAGTGTTCTTCGCGGAGAATCGCGTGTCAATCTTAATGCCGAACCGGGAATGATAATTAGAAGCTTGATCAATGCTCAAAGTAAAAATGCAGTTATTTTATTAGATGAGCTAGATAGGGTAACTGATACGGGAAGAAAAGATATCATGGGTGTTTTGGTTGAACTTTTGGATCCTGAGCAAAATAAGGCTTTCGTAGATCATTACATTGATTACCCTTTTGATTTATCAAACGTTTTGTTTATAGGGACAGCCAATAATACTACAAATATTGCGACAGCAGTTTTGGACAGACTGCAAATTATCCAAATGCCTTCCTATACTGATGAAGAAAAAACAGTGATTGCGCAAAGATATTTATTTCCAAAAATATTAAAACAAACTGGACTAACAGATGCACAATTAATTTTGGATCAAAGCGTTTGGCCGGTAGTTATCCGGCCCCTTGGGTTTGATTCAGGAATTAGAAGTTTGCAGCGGGCGATTGAGGGTGTCTGCCGAAAAGCGGCCCGAATAATTGTTGAAAAAAAAGCTCAGCAAATAATTGTTAATAATGAAAATATCAAGGAATTTTTGCCCGCATAGTTTATGAATAATCAGTTGTCTTTTATTCCTCTTGGCGGAATCGGCGATGTAACGCGAAATATGTATCTGTATGAATATAATGATCAGATACTGATTGTTGATTGCGGACTTGGTTTTGCCGATGAAACAATGCTTGGGGTAGATTTACTTCTTCCGGACATTTCATATTTACTGCATACTAAAAAAAGAATTGTCGGAATGTTGTTAACTCATGGACATGAAGATCACATCGGAGCTCTTCCTTTTTTACTTCCTCAGCTTCCGGATTTTCCTATTTTTGCAACCCCTTTAACTGCAGCATTTGCTAACGCAAAACTCAAAGATTTTAATGCCAAAAAAAAAGTGGAGAGCGTTAATTTTAATTCCGCAGAAAAAAGCATCGGCAGTTTCAGATTTTCATTTATTCCGGTTACGCATTCTGTTTCCGACACCTCGCACATATTTATAAAAACACCGGTTGGTAACTTTTATCATGGGAGTGATTTTAAATTCGATGAAACTCCTTATGATGGAAGAGTTAGCGATTACGCAAAAATTTCTGAATTAAGCAAGAATGGAGTGTTATGTTTATTATCTGATTGTCTGGGTGCAGAAAAAAAAGGAAAAACTCCAACAGAGATAAGTATTACACAAAATTTTGTTAACGAAATGAAAACCTGTCAGGGTAAATTTATCGTTACCACTTATTCATCCAATATTTCCAGATTAAATCAAATAATTGAAGCATCTCTTCAGAATGGCAGAAGAGTTTGTTTTGTAGGCCGGTCGCTTATGAAAAACAAAGAAGCATCCAGAAATTTGGGATATCTAAAGCTGGAAAAAGATATTGAAGTGGAAATAGATGCCTTAAAAAATCATGCAGACAATAAATTAACTTTAATTGTTGCGGGAAGTCAGGGGCAGGAAAATTCTGCCTTAACCAGAATTGCTAACGGTGAGCATAAGGAAGTTAAATTGCAGGAGAATGACACAGTTGTATTTTCTTCAGATCCGATTCCGGGCAATGAAACTTCTGTTTACGAAATTGTGGATACATTGGCCCGCAGAGGAGTAAAAGTTCTTTATTCACCGATTGTTAAAGATTTTCATGTTTCAGGACACGGATCACTGGATGAACTTGAACAATTAATTAAATTAGTAAAGCCCAAGAAATTAATTCCGATAGGAGGACAATTCAGGCACATGTTCGCTTACAAAAAATTAGCAGAAAAATTAGGTTATAAAAAAAATGATATATTTCTCATGGAGGACGGACAGGAACTTATTTTCAGTCAGGGGAATGTAAGGTTGGGCAGAACAATTCCGACCAAAAATGTTTATGTAGATGAATTGTCCGGAGAAGCATTGGAAAGTTTTGTTTTGCGGGACAGACAGAAATTATCAGAGGCAGGAATAATTATAATTCTTGCGGAAGTAGATAGCTCTTCAGGACAGTTGGTCGGAAGTCCGGATGTAATTGTTAGGGGACTGACAACTGCTTATGATATTAAGCGTTTGAATTCAAGATTAATGCAGGATTTTCATAAAGCGCTAAATCCGCGCAAAGCCAGAGTTACAAATTGGATTTATATCAGAAAATTAATTGGAGAAATAGCGGAAAAAAGAATTTACAAAGATCTTCGCCGCCGCCCCCTCGTCCTTCCCGTCGTAATCGAGGTTTAATTTTTTTCTTCCAGTCATCCTCCGTCTAGTGAGCTCTATTAGAATCTATTTTATGTTTCCATTTGCTAATTAGTTATTGTTTACATAACATATTAGTATATGGGTTTGGTAAAAAGTTCGACAACCAAATTTTTCCTACTCAATCCTACTAAAGAAAAAATAATTTTATCTCTTTTTAATTCATTGTTAACGTTTTTGATTTGCTTGACAATTCCTTCTTTGGGTTTTCAATCTGTTTTTTTGAGTAAAGGATTGTTAATGCAAATTATCAGCATTGTTGTTAGCTTAATTTTTAGTTTTATAGTTTATTATCCTTTCTCCTGCGGATTGGTTTATATTTTAAAAATCATTACGGGAAAAGAAAAAGTTAAGATGAAAAATCTGGTAATTGCCTTATTATTCATAATCATTTTTAATATAATTACTTTTTCGATTGTAGTTACTAAGATAATAAAAAATAACCAGGCAAACACACCTTCTGTAAATGTTGCAATTGACCCTGTAACTCAAGAAAAATTGTGCGGGTTGCAAATTGTGGAAGTAACAGCGCCTTCCGCTAAAGATGCTGGATTATCAGTTGGAGAGATTATCAAAACAATTAATAACTATCCAATTGGGAATAAAGACGAATTAACTCATGCTCTGGCGAACAAAAGACCAAATGATACAGTAACGGTAATTACCAATGTTAATACTTACAAAATTACTTTATTTGCTAATCCTCAAAATCCCCAACAAGTTCTTCTGGGAATTAAAGTAAAACAAATTGAATGCGAAAAATAATTCTCATTCCCTCTAGGTTATTTAGATTACCTTAACGATCTAAAATAAAGCTGGTTCCGCCTGATGAGAGACCTCCGCCATCCCCTCGTCCTCCCAACTATAATTGAAGCTTAATTTAAGTCCTGGATTTTTAGCGTTAAGTGATAGTCGGTAGCTGGCTTGTTTTTAAAAGGAAATAGCGTATATAATAGTTTATATGCGTAGGAGAAAGCATTATAGGAGAAGAAATAAGCTTAGGATTAAGCTTAAAAAGGGAACTGTTTATTCTATTTTTGCATTTGGTTTTATTATCACAGGCCTCATTTTACTTCTTTCTTTTACGAAAAACGGCAATTCTTTTATTTTCATGAATAGTCTTCTGGAAAGATATTTCGGTGGAGTTGCCTTTTTCTTTCCTTTTGTTCTAATATTTTTTGGATTTTTATTTTTTAAATTAAAATTTTTCTTGTCCGGACTCAATGTCTCTTTAGGATTTCTGCTTTTCTTTTTATCCATTTCTGCTTTAACGGGTGGAGGAGTGATTGGAAGAGAACTTTTCAGAGTCCTTTCGGATCTTCTGACGGATATCGGTGCGAAATTGATTTATTTTGCAGGAGTTTTGGTTGGTTTGATCGTATTTTTCAATACTTCTGTTGACCAGATTGTAAAATTTACAGGACGTATCTTAAAAAATCTTCACAGACTTTTTCCAAGTCAGCTCTTAGGTTTTTTCAAGAACAAATCAGGATTTAAAGAAAACCAGATGAAAATAAAAGGAGGAAGTAAAATTATTCCTAATTTATCCGGAGATGCTCCGGTTATTAATTCTTCAGCAATTAAAAGAGAATCTTCTTTGCTTTCAGATCAATTAGTCAGCAATTCTTTGACAAAAGCAGGTCTTTGGGAATATCCTCCTTTCTCACTTTTGTCCGATACAACATCACAAAAAGCTGACAGAGGAGACATAAAAGCAATTGCAACAACAATAGAAAAAACTCTGCAGAGTTTTTCTATTGGAGCGAAAGTTGTTGAAGTAAATCTTGGTCCCGCAGTTACCCAATATGCTTTGGAAGTTGCCCTTGGAACAAAATTGTCCAAGATTACAGCTTTGGCAAACGATTTAGCTTTGAGAACAGAGGCACCGACAGGGCAAATCAGAATTGAAGCGCCAATTCCCGGCAGAAATTTAGTCGGAATAGAAATTCCAAATAGAAGTTTGGAAATTGTAACCTTAAAAACAATGCTTGAATCTAGCATTATGAATAAGAGTAAATCCAAACTTACAGTTTCGTTAGGGCTCGACGTTTCGGGAAATCCGGTTGTTGCTAATATAGCCAAAATGCCCCATGTTTTAATTGCCGGAACTACAGGTTCGGGAAAATCTGTGTTAATTAATTCTTTTATTTCCTCTCTTCTTTTCAGAGCTTCTCCTGCGGAGGTAAGACTTATTCTCATAGATCCTAAGAGAGTCGAATTGACTGGCTATAATGGCATACCTCATTTGATGACTCCGGTTATTGTTGAAGTTGAAAAAATTTTGGCATCTTTGAAATGGGCAATGGACGAAATGGACAGAAGATATAAGACATTTGCGGAAAGAGGAGTAAAAAATATTGATTCCTGCAATGAACTGGCTGGTTTTCAGGCTCTTCCTTACATCATAATTTTAATAGATGAACTTGCGGATTTAATGGCATTTGCACCGGTTGAGGTAGAAGATGCAATTGCCCGTCTTGCTCAAATGGCAAGAGCAACAGGTATTCATCTTGTGGTATCTACGCAAAGACCCTCAGTTGATGTTATAACGGGACTAATTAAGGCAAATATTCCGTGCCGTATTGCCTTTAATGTTTCCTCCATGATTGATTCCCGAGTTATCTTGGATACTCCCGGAGCTGAAAAACTTTTGGGCCGCGGAGACATGCTTTATATACCGCCTGATCAGGCAAAACCAACCCGTATTCAAGGTGCATTTGTTTCAGATAAAGAAGTAAGAAGACTTGTAGAATTTCTTAAAGCTAAAAATGCGCCCGTTGAATACACAGAGGAAGTTATTTCCAGTCCCCTTATTCTTAAAAGGGGAGGCGGATCTATTGGGAGTGACGGAAAAGATGCTCTTTTTGAAGAGGCAATCAGATGTGTCTGTCAATATGACAGGGCTTCAGCATCGCTTTTGCAAAGGCGCTTATCAATCGGGTATTCAAGAGCAGCCAGAATTTTGGACCAATTAGAATCAGCCGGAGTTGTAGGACACGCGGAAGGATCAAAGCCCCGTGATGTAATAGCGAAAAATGCTGACGAAATCATCAATGCCTTGCAACAACAATAAACTTCAATATGATACACGTTGGAGAAAAATTCCATGACGAAAGAATAAGAAAAGGCTACACATTGGAAGAAGTTTCAAAAGGAACAAAAATTAGATCTTCTTTTCTTCAGGCTATAGAAAAAGGGGAATATAAAAAATTACCATCCAGTACTTATGCTTATGGTTTTGTCAGAAATTATGCAAGGTTTTTAGAATTGCCTGAGCACGAAACTCTGGCTATTTTCAAAAGAGAATATGATGAGGAAAAATTTTTAAAGGTTCTGCCGGAAGGATTGGCTAAGGAAGATGATTTTCCGCTTTCAAAATTTAAATTTACGCAAACCCTAAGAATTTTCCTTTTGATATTTATTGTACTTTTACTTTACATAATTTTTCAGTACAGGTCTGCTATTTTTAACCCAATGCTTAGTGTTTCAGCACCTCTAGAGAATGCCGTAATTTCATCGCAGACAGTTGTCGTAGTTGGAAAAACAGATCCAAATGCAACTGTTTTTGTAAATTCTGAAGCTGTTTCTTTGGATAAAGATGGTAATTTTAAAAAAACTATTAATGTTTTTCCAGGAAAAGTGAAGATTACGGTAAAATCAGTAAATAATTTTAAAAGAACCACAATTTTGGAAAGATCTATTGAGGTTAAGATATAGAAAATATTATTTGCTATGAATTGACAGAGGATGGTGTTAATGGTATTGTAAATTAATATGGATATTGCGCAATTTGCTCTAATTACAGTTATCATTATTTTGGCAGTTCTGCTTTTAATATTGGGAATTCAGGTATTTTTTATCCTGAGAGAATTGCGAAAAACAGTTTCCAAAACAAACAAAGTTTTGGATAATACAAATACCATAACAGAAAGCGTTGCTACTCCTTTATCTTCTTTATCGTCGCTTGCAGCGGGGATTAAAACAGGGGCATCTTTTGTAAATCTTTTTAAAAAAATTATTTCAAAAGTCGGAAAAGACGAAGATTCGGGGAAAAAAAATAAAAAAGACTGAAATGGACAATAATAACCCTTCGACAAACTCAGGGCACGGCGGCAATTTTTTTAGCGGTTTTCTGCTAGGTTTTCTTATTGGAGGTTTTGTTGTGTTTCTGTTGGCAACCAAAAAGGGAAAAAAGCTTTTGAAAACAATTTCAGAAGAAGGTATGGATAATCTTTCCAATATTCTTGAAAAAACAGGCGAGGCAGAAAATTTAGATGAAGTGTATGAAGAAGAGGAAGAAGCTGCGCCAAAAAGACAAGTAATTCCCAGAGAAGATGTTGGAGAAAAACCTAAAAGATTTTTTAAAGGAGTTTCTTCGAGACGGCTTAATTAAAAGCCATACCTCTGAATATTTTCGTTGTGTCCCTGTAAAGTTTTCGCATATCTGATTTGTCCATTTTTATCGTGCATGTAATAGAAATAATCCGTATCAGTAGGGTTGGCTGCTGCACGAAGTGCCTCAAGACCGGGATTTGATATTGGTCCGGGCGGCAGTCCTGGTTGTAAATAAGTATTGTAGGGTGATATAACACTTTTATATTCCTGAACTGTTACCGGTTCCCACCATTTTTTATTGGCAGTATTTTGTCCTTTTGCGTATTGAATGGTAGCATCAACTTGTAGCGCCATTCCTGCATTTAATCTATTAAGAAGTATGCCTGCAATGATTGGTTTTTCTGCATTGGTAATTGCCTCTCTTTCGATAAGGGAAGCAAGTATGATAATTTGAATCTTGGTTAGTTTGGAGTTACTTGTATTAATTTCAGAATATTTTTGTTCAAAGTTATTTTTCATTCGATTAACAATAGTTTCGATATTTGTATCTTTTGAAATAAGATAAGTATCGGGGAAAAGATATCCCTCATTCACAACTAAAATATTTATCCACGAAAAATTATAGGTGGGAATTTTTTCCTTCAGGATTTCTGCTATTTCTGCTGCCCTTTTACCTTCGGTAACGGTAACCCATACATCCAATGTTCCGTGGGTTAAATTTCCCGCTATTTCTTCAACGCTCATAGAGGGACTGAGTCTGAAATCTCCGGCTTGAATTTTTCCTTCAAATCTTCCAAGCCTTGTATAAAGGAAAAAAATAATCCGATTTTTAATAAGTTTCGCCTCTTCAAGTTTACCGGCTATTTCTTTTAAACCAGATCCTTTTTGAACGACAAATACAATAGATTCTTTATTGGCAAAATTTACAGGAGACATTCCATTTTTCCACCAGAGTGCGCTACAGATAATAATAACAATAAGAAGTATGGTAACAGTAGTTATTTTTTTCATTAATAGTTAAATACAGGAAATTCCTGCATAGTCTTTTTTCCTTGTTTCAGATTATACACGTTTTCGCTGCAAAGTGTACAGATCGGCTCTCCTTTTTCCACTTTTTCTCCTTCTTTTTTGTCAAGGTAAACTCCCGACTTTTTCTTCATTGGTGCGCCTAAAGCTTTTACTAGAAGAGTCAAATTTTTACAGTTTATGTCTTTAATCGTGCAATTTTTTTCCGCCCTTACTTTATATGTAAATTTACCCGGAATTAATTTAGAACTTTCAATATGCGGATTTCCTCCCTGCTCAAAAATAATTTCCTTCATTTTCTTTAATGCAGCTCCTTCCTGTAAAATTTTCGTTGCCCAACCCATGCAATTTCCATAAGTATCCCTGACGTATTCCTGTAATTTTTTTGGAGAGTCTTTCAGGCAAAGTTCCAAAAGGTTTCCTGCTAAGGTTATGCTTCTGATTTCTAAGTCATAAGGCCTGTCAACTGTTTGTTCCAAAACTTTTAAAGCATCCTTGGTTTCAAGAATGGGACCTATGCCTCTTCCGACCGGCTGATCAGTTCTGTGAATAAGTACTCGGATTTTTATGTTAAACTTTTTTGCTATATATTCAAATTTACCTTTAAGAATTTCGGCATCTTTAAGATGAGTTACTTTTAATGTATTTCCGTAAGGCAGATCTATAACGACGTGGGTTGATCCAAAAGCAATCTTTTTGCTCATTATAGAAATAATTATTTTGTCAAAACTTTCAAACATTAATTCTTTTTCAACATTGATAATTACATCATCTGCGGGAGCGATATTAAAATTTCCTCCCCAGACAATGCAGGCATTTATTTTGTTAACTATTTTCAATATTTTTTCTTTTGATAAAATAACCGGAGCTAAAATTTCCATATCATCCGCAGTTCCGCTGGTTGTTATTGCGCGGCTTGAACTTTTGGGAATTAAAAATCCGGCAGAAGCAATAATTGGGACAACAATAAGTGTTGTTCGATTTCCGGGGACCCCTCCTATTGAATGTTTGTCAGCAACAATTCCTTTAAAGTGCAATTTTTCTCCTGTTTCAATCATTGCCTTTGTGAGAAAGTAAAGTTCCTGATTGGTAAATCCCCGTGAATAGCCAGATGCTGCAAAATAGGTGGTCAGTACCTGTCCTAATCTTTCTTTGGCAATCTGATCCATGATGCTGAAAATTTCTTTGTAATTTAGAGCTTTGCCGATAAGTTTTTTCCTGATGGCATTAAGAGCTTCCTGCTGATCGATTTGTTCTTGGAACTTTTTTTTGTCATCCATAGTGCGAATGCCTCCCTTTGGGACTACTGTTTAATTTGCTTTATCATTACGGAAATTGCACTTTTAGATACAGAAAGAAGAAAATAAAAAAAAGAACTCAATAATCTGTAAAATTTTGACAGAATATCTTTTACGTTTATATTCATATTTTTTCCAATCTTGCCTTAACAATTAATCTTTTCCAAGTTGTCCCTGGGGGAGTGCAGGTTACAAGGGTTAAATAAGAATTATCATAATCCTGAACAAGAGCTGAACTATTTTCCGGATCAACAACTGTAATTTTAAATATTCTGTATGTGTAAGTTACGCCGTTAAGTGTGGCATAAATAGCATCTCCGTTATTTAGCATGTAAGCGTTGGCAAAAATTGTTTTGTAGTCTTTGGGATTAAATAATTGTGGAAGAGTTGAGTGTCCAAAAATTACAGCATTTCCATTCTTGCCGGGGATACCTGTTCCTTGATAATTAACTAAATGTTTTTCCAAATTAGTGTCTATTGTGGAGACTACGGCTTCTTCAATTTTTATTTTCGGCACGGAAATAGTATAAAAAGGAGTATCAACTTGATTTTTTTGCTTAGAGCCAGGGTTAAAATTTTTAAACCAATTCTCCGCCTTAGCATAATCAGTTGTATCAATTGAATTTTTTGCTAATTCTACAATATTTGCGCGGGGAATAGATAAAGTAATATCTTGAGAAGTAAATGCAGGCTGAAAATATATTTGCCAAGAGATTATAGGAAATAGAGCGTAAAAAATAATTGAAATTCCAATTAACAAAAGAAGAACGCTTATCAAGCGAAGGCGTTTTTTGAAGTTTTGCTTAGCATGTTTTTTGTAATAGTATTTACCCATTAATTTTAATTGAAATTTTTATATTTTTTTCTCTTGTCGGCAATTTTTTTGGCAAAAATGGAAGATTAGGGGAAAGCTTGATGTCAATATTTTCAACTTGGGGTAATTTATTTAGAGCGTCCTTAGTAAAATTAAAAGATTTTCCTTTTAAGTCTTTTGTTAATTTGCTTTGATCGATTTTTGGCAATAATAATGTTTTAACACTGAGATTAGCTTGTATTTCCTCGTCGTTTTTATTTTTTATGTCCAAAACAGAAGCCTTGATATTGTTATAATCAATTTCCTGATTGGATGGAATATCTTTAGATAAAAGAGATTTACTAAATGTAATAAGATCATTTTTATCATAGGAAAATTCTTGATATTTAACTGTTCCGGTTAAAGAAAGCTTGCTTGTTTCATCTCCAATTTTAGGGTTTAAAGATTTTTTACTAAGAGTTTCTGACACAAAAGCTGAGAGTAAAATTTTATTTTGAGTAAGCTGTTTTTGCAGGTCTTCTTTTGCCTTATCTTCCAATTGTTTAATAAGATCTTTTTCTAATTTATCTGAATCATTTTTTGAAGCAACTGTAACTTCTTTTTTCGTCCCGCCTGAAAAGGGATTATCGTTTTTAGCTACTAAATCAGATGTGCTGAGAGATGCAACGTTAAATTTCGTTCCGGATGGGAGATTTGACTCTTTTCCCAATTGATCCGCAGTAACATTAACTTTTACAGTTGAAGGTTTTGTTGTCTTGTTGAAATTAGAATCTACAGATGAAGATGCAGAGGCAAGAGTTACGGAATTATCCAATACAAATTTCAAATCATTTAATGAAGATATCTCAGTTCCAGCTGGCAATGTTTTGGTATTATTTGAAAGATTAAATATAGTTACTGCTCCTTTTGCCGGAGTTCCGACATCTTTTTTTCCTGTTGCGGCAGTTGAAACGCTTCCTTCTTCAGACACTGATATAAATTCACCGTTTATAGTATTTTTATTTGGATCGGTTGTTTTAGTCGTAGAGAAAAGAATACTTTTGTTTTGTTCGGAAATTTCCGGAGTTACAGATACTGTAATCGTTGCTTTCAGGAATAAGAAATAAGAAACAAAAAGTAAAACAATCAAAATTAAGACCGTAGAACCCGCAATACTTAATCTTCCACTCCTTATTTTTCTGACAATAATAAGTACGAAACCTAAAGTAGTAATTAAAATATTTTTTAGAATTTTGTTAAATTTTTTAGAGGGTTCGGTGTTCGTTGACATATCTTCAGCAATAAATTGAGAAATAACCTCTTGTTTTTCTTCAATCTCTTGAACTTCTTCTTTTTCTTCTTGACGGACTGGCATTTTTGCAACATCGACATCTTTGACAAATCCAAAGTCTTCTGCCTCCAACTTTTTGTAAAGTTTTGGTTCTTCAAGAGGTTCTTGATTTGTAGCTTCTAATTCATCAGCTGGCGGAGTGAATTCTTCTGAAGCACTAAAATTCTGCATGCTTTCTTTATCCTGAGTATCAATAGCTACAGGTGTATCTTTTCCCAAAACTTCAAATCCCATTTGCGTTGCTGCGCCAAACAGAACCGATCTTGCATCAAAACCCTCAGGAAGATTAGTTATTTGGGGAAGATGAAGGAAAGGCAAGCTTTTGCTCCAAGTATAGGAAATAAATTCCTGACTTAAATCTTCTTTTCCATTAAAAATGATAATTCTGGATGGTAAAATTTCCGGAATGTCAAAATGTTTTAGAAGAGTGTCAACAGTAAAGGGGACAGAGTCATGAATTTCAGAACTTTTTGTTTCTATGCTTTTTCCGGCTCTCAAAAGCGTTACTGTTACGCTTTTTTTATTAATCTCTGTAAGTATTGCTGAAACAGGCGCTCCTTCTTCTTGTTGGAGCATATGCGCAATAGCCTGTGAAATAACTAAAAATCCAATCGGAATTAATTCCAGTTCTTCGCTGGCTTTTTTAAGTTTCGAAAGATACTCTTTTTTTATCTGATCATTATCTGTCCATGAATCTTTAACTCCAAAAATTGTTTTTTGTGTTTTTATGTTTTCAGGTAAAGAAGATTCTGCTTGGGAAATAGCCTTATCCAATTTTTCCAAAAGTTCTTCTTGGGAAATTTCATCAATGGAAGTAGAAAAATGTTCTTCCTTATAGCCTACTGTTTTTACTTTACCTCCGAGCTCTTCAACAATTATCGCCTGAGCCTTCTCGTCTCTTAGAACCAAAACTAAGTAATATAAAGGTAAGATTTTTTTATTAAATCTTTTTAAAAATGGCAGGTTCATAACTTAATATTTTAGAATCCTACTTTTGCGTAAATGCGTCTCATCCCTTTTCCTATATTTTCCTGTTTTATTATACTAAATTTTTGTATTTCAGATGTTTTTTCAACATGAGGACCGCCGCAAATTTCTTTTGAATAATTCCCAATGGAATAAACCTTTACTTTATCGGAATATTTTTCGTTGAAAAGTCCTATCGCGCCAATTTCTTTTGCCTTTTCCAACGGCAGCATTTCAGAATTTACAGATAAATTTTCTTTTACCTTTTGATTAACGGTTCCTTCAATTGTTTTGAGTTCTTCCGAAGTTAGATTCCTGTCAAAATTAAAATCAAATCTTACCCTTTGAGGCGTAATATTGCTTCCTGCCTGATGAAGTTTTTCTCCAAACATATCTCTTAAAGATTTGTGTAGAAGGTGGGTTGCGGTATGTCCCATGATTGTTTTTTCACTATGATCCGCCAATCCTCCGGCAAATTTTTTTATTGCTCCGGCTCTTGAAATATTTTGGTGGGACTTCATTTTTTCCGCAAATTCCTGATCATTAAAAACATATCCTAAACTTTTTATTTGAGTTGGTGAGAGCCCATGAGTTGCGTAAAGAATAAATGCATCATCGGCAGATATTTTTTTTACTCCCATAATTTCTCCTCCTTCTTTTTGATATTTTTTGTGAATATATGTTTTTGCTTTTTGTAATGTTTTTTTATAATTATCTTCTTCTTCTAAAATTGTTAATTTAATCATTTCAAAATTATCTTTAAGATAGGGATCGGTTTCTTTATATGATTCAACTATTTTGTGAATAGTAGAAGAGATATTTTTTCCCTCAAGAGCGTAGAAATTATCAAAAGCTCTCCTAAGTAATCTTCTTAAAATATATCCTTGCTCTTTATTTGAGGGCTTAATTTTTGCATTTGAGATAAAAACAGATCCACCAAGATGATCTGCGATTATTCGCATTTTTTGAGCATGTTTTTTGTAGCTTTTTCCAGTTTCTTCTTCAATTATTTTTATCGTTGAAGAAAAAATAGAAGTTTGAAAAATGTCATTCTGATTTTCAACTGCAGACATAAGTCTTTCAACACCTCCTCCATAGTCAACGTTTTTTTGAGGCAATTCTTTAAAGTTTCCTTCTTGTTGTTTTTGATATTGTATAAAAACAGAATTGGCAATCTCTATGAATTTGCCGCATTCGCAATCAATAGGATTATCTTGGCATTCTGATTTGTGTTTCAGTTCTGTAAATTTATAATAAACTTCTGTATCCGGCCCGCCGGGTTCGCCTACGGGCATATTTTTTGGTATTCCGCTTCTGGACCACCAGTTTTTTGTAACATCGGCTGCAAATATTTTCTCTTTCGGATTAAATCCTTCTGTTTCCAATAACTTAGACCAGATATCATGGGATTCTTTGTCGTAAAAAACTCCGTCGCCTCCTTTAAATATAGTTATAAAAAGTTTTTCTTTTGGTAGTTCAAATTCTTTTGTTAATAATTCCCAAAGCCAGGGAATTTCTTCTTTTTTAAAATAGTCTCCCAAAGACCAGTTTCCGAGCATTCGGAAAAAAGTTGTATGACGGTTGTCTCCGACTTCATCAATATCCTGTGCGCGAAAAGAATTTTGTACATTTACCAATCTTTTTCCCATTGGATGAACTTCTCCTAAAAGATAAGAGACTAAGGGTTGCATTCCGGATGAGGTAAAAAGAGTTGTCGGATCATTTTCCGGAACAAGCGGCGAATTTTCAATTCTTTTGTGTCCGCGTTTTTCAAAAAAAGAAATATACTTTTGAATAATTTCCTGAGCCGTCATTATAGATTTATTATAGCACGGTAACAAAGGATAAGCGTAATGCGAGATTTTGCCGTAGAATTTTCACCTCTTGACATTGAGGAAGAGAATATGGTATAAATTTAGCACTCTATAACACAAACGAAGAAAAGGTGGTGCGCCTTGTGCGTTTTTTTTGTTGGTAGAGAGGGTACTTCAACTGAATTTATAAATGCCGAAATCTGATAAAAAAACTAATACTGTCCGCCAAAATTGGGGTAAAGAATATTCTTTGTTACCAAAATTAGATCTCCTTGCTGTACAAAAAAGTTCTTACAAATGGTTTCTTGAAGAAGGGATCAGCCAAATAATTCAAGAAATTTCCCCTATCGATGATTTTACAGAAAAAAATTGGAGGCTGGAATTTAAAAAATACAGAATAGGCAAGTCTGAAAACACACCGGAAATTGCCCTCTCCAAAGGCCTCATGTTTGATGCTCCGCTATATGTAGAAACAACACTTACCAATAAAAAAACAAATGCGACAATAGAACAAGAGGTCTTTTTGGGAGATATTCCTCAAATGACAGACAGGGGTACATTTATTATTAATGGAGTGGAGAGAACGGTTGTAAATCAGTTGGTTCGTTCTCCCGGAGTATTTTTTACCGCAACTCACGATAATGTTACAGGAAAAAAACTGTATACCGCTGAAATAAGACCAATTCATGGATCATGGCTTGAGTTTTCAACCACAAGACACGAGACAATTACGGTTAAAATAGACAGACGCAGAAAATTTTTAGCTTCAACCTTTTTAAGGGCAATCGGACTTTCTTCAAATGAGAGCATAAAAGAAATTTTTAAAGAATTAGAAGCAACGGGAAAAACATCTTATGTAGAAAATACTTTACAAAAAGATGAAACAGGAACATCCAAAGATGCAATTATTGAGATATTTAAAAAAATGCATCCTGGGGAACCAGTTGTTTTTGAAAAAGTTAAAGAAAATTTTGATGGATTATTCTTCAATCCCCGTCGTTATGATTTAGGCAAAGTAGGCAGGTACAAGGTAAACAAAAAACTTAATGGAATGCCGGGATTTGCAGAATCCGACACGAACATTCTTACAAGAGAAGATATATTGGGATCAATTAGTTTTCTCATTAAATTAGCTCAAGGAGAAGAAGGTGTTGATGATATTGATAGTCTAGCGAATAGAAGAGTCAGGCGTGTCGGGGAATTAGTTGCGACAACAGCTTTTAGGGTTGGAGTCTTAAGACTTGAAAGAAGCATAAAAGAAAGAATGAGCCTCATTCAGCCGGATATTCCGCCGTCCATCGGAGCACTCATCAATGCAAGACCGATTATGGCTTCAATTAATGAATTTTTTCGAACATCTCAACTGTCAACTATATTAGATCAAACAAATCCATTATCTGAAATAGATAATTTGAATCGTTTGACAGTTATGGGAACAGGAGGAATTTCCAGAGAAAGAGCAGCCTTCTCGATTAGAGACATCAACAGTTCTCAGTACGGAAGAATTTGTCCGATCAGAAGTCCTGAGGGGCCGAACATTGGCTTGGTTACTTATTTAGCTTTGTATTCAAAAGTTAATGAGCATGGATTTTTGGAGACTCCGTACAGAAAAGTCAATAAAGTAAAAAAAGGCAAAAATACAATTGTAAATGCAACGGACGAAATTGTTTATTTAGCAGCGGATGATGAAAGAAATTTTTATGTTACCCACGCGGCTGCATTAACAAAGAATACCATAGAAGATGAACGTGTTCCGGTTAGATATCAGGGCGGTTTCATGGAAGTCGAAAAAGAAAAAGTCGATTTTATTGACATTGTTCCAAGACAAGTTGTCGGAACTTCAGCATCCCTTATTCCTTTTGTTTCTCATGATGAAACAAATAGAGCGTTAATGGGTACTCACATGCAATGTCAGGCTGTCCCGTTAGTTATTCCAGAGAGCCCAGTAGTTGGTACAGGGATGGAGAAAGTTGTTTCTCAAGTTATGGGTCGCGTAGTTCGCTCCCCATTTGATGGCACAATTACATATGCAGATGCTAATAAAATAACTATTAAAGGAAAGGGGAGATTTGAAGAAAAAACTTATCAGGTAGATTCTTTCAAGCGAACTTCTCAGGCAACTGCCTATACCCAGAGGGTAGCAGTTAAAGATGGAGATAAAGTTAAAAAAGGAGATCTTTTGATTGACGGTCCGTCTTCTGATAATGGAGAACTGGCGCTTGGGCAAAATCTTTTGATTGCTTATGCTTCTATAGACGGACTTGGATATGAAGACGCAGTTGTTATTTCCGATAGGTTGGTTAAAGAAGATATTCTATCTTCTATTCACATTGAGAAGCACGAAGCAGCTGTTGTTGAGACAAAATTAGGTCCGGAAGAAACCACAAGAGATATTCCAAATGTTTCTGAAGAAGATCTAGCAAATCTAGATGAAGATGGAATTGTTGTAGTAGGGTCAGATGTTGTTCCCGGAGATATATTGGTTGGTAAAATCGCTCCGAAAGGGGAAACGGAATTAACAGCTGAAGAAAGACTTTTGAGGGCAATTTTTGGAGAACAGGCAAGAGAAGTTAGAGATACATCTTTAAGAATGCCTCATGGAGAAAGAGGAACTGTAATCAGCGTTCAGATATTAGATAGAAAAAAAGGAGATGAATTAGAACCCGGAACTTTGAGAAAGATTCTTGTTGAGGTTGCTCAATTCAGACATGTTGTAGTCGGAGATAAGCTTGCGGGTAGGCACGGAAATAAAGGAGTTATTTCCAAAATTTTACCCCAAGCAGACATGCCTTATGTTGCAGATGGTACACCAATTGATATTGTTATTTCTCCAATTTCAGTTTTGGCTCGTATGAATTTAGGGCAATTATTGGAAGCTCATCTTGGATGGGCTTGTTCAAAATTAGGTTTCAAAGTTGCAATTCCTGCTTTTGAAGAGATCGGGGAAGACCGGATAACAGCATCTCTAAAACAAGCAGGACTTCCTGAAGACGGCAAGACAACTTTATATGATGGCCGGACGGGAGAAGCATATGAAAATTCTGTAGTTGTCGGAACAGAATACATGATGAAACTTATTCACATGGTTGAAGATAAAACTCATGCGCGCTCTACTGGGCCATATTCTTTGGTTACACAACAGCCTCTTGGAGGAAAAGCGCAAATGGGAGGACAACGCCTTGGAGAAATGGAAGTTTGGGCACTGGATGCCCACAGGGCTCGTTATACTCTTCAGGAAATGTTGACAATAAAATCCGATGATGTCGTAGGCCGTGCTAAAGCTTTTGAAGCAATCGTTAAGGGGGTAGATATTCCTACTCCAAGAGTTCCTGAATCATTTAAGGTATTAATAAAGGAACTTGCTTCTTTGGGATTAAATATTACTCCAATTGGAGCAACAATTGTTCCGGAAACATTGGGCCCTTTAACAGTTGAGGGAAGTATTATTGAAACAAAAAATGAAGAAAAAATTGAAAAAGACGCATTAGAGCTGCAACAAGCTGCGTCTGTAGAATTGCCTGCAGATGACAAGAAAGCAGAGGGTATTTAATCATGAATGATATAGATAAAAAAATGAAAGATATTACAATTTTGGATTTTAAAGCTTTGAAAATTTCTTTAGCTAGTCCTAAAGATATTCTGGCGTGGAGTTACGGTGAAGTAACTAAGCCTGAAACGATTAATTATCGGACTTTAAGGCCGGAAAAAGACGGACTTTTCGATGAGAGAATTTTTGGACCAACTAAAGATTGGGAGTGTTATTGCGGAAAATACAAAAGAATTAGATATAGGGGAATTGTTTGCGATAAATGTGGAGTTGAAGTTACACTTTCCCGAGTCAGACGTGAAAGAATGGGGCACATAAATCTTGCTACACCGGTTGCGCACGTTTGGTTTTTTAAAGGTTCATCTTCGCCTCTTGCTTTGCTTTTGGATATGTCTCAGAAAAATCTTGAATCTGTAATTTATTATGCTTCTTATTTGGTTATCAATATTGATGAGGATAAAAAGAAACAGGCTTTGAATTCTTTCTCTGATTACATTGAAAAGAAAAAAGAACAATTAAAAAAAGAGTTAAATCTTGAAGAAAAGAAAGTTGAAGAGGAAATGATTCAAAAGAAAAAGGAATCTTTCTCTTCCAAGCCAAAGGAAGAGCAAAAAGAGCTTATCGAACAGGAAATAGAGCTTACAAAAAGACAAAAAATTACGGTTCTTACCGAAAGGCTGGATCAGGAAGGCAGAAAATTGGATGAGATTCATGAGGCACTTTTAAAACTTTTAAGAGGATTAAAGGCAGGAGCAGTGCTTTCAGAAGACGAATATTTCAAAATCTTAGAGTATGATATTCCTGTCTTCTTTACAATTAGAACAGGTGCAGAAGGCCTCTTGGAATTATTGGAAAAGATTGATATTAATGGTTTGATAGCAATCCTCAGAAAAGAAACAGAAAAGGCAAAAGGACAAAAATATTTAAAGCTCATTAAAAGATTAAGGCTTATTGAATCAATCCGCAAAGCGGAAATTTTGCCGACCTTTATGTTGCTTTCAGTGCTTCCGGTTATTCCGCCGGACTTGCGTCCCATGGTTCAGCTTTCCGGAGGACGTTTCGCAACCAGTGACTTAAATGATTTATATAGGAGAGTTATTAATAGAAATAATAGATTAAAGCATTTAATGAGCTTAGGTGCTCCGCAGATAATTCTTAAAAATGAAAGAAGAATGCTTCAGGAAGCAGTTGATTCGTTAATTGATATTGCTCAAAGAAGTTCTCAGATAACCAGTTCTCCTTTAAGATCATTGTCCGACATGCTGCGCGGAAAGCAAGGAAGATTTAGACAGAACCTTTTGGGTAAAAGGGTTGATTATTCCGGACGTTCAGTAATTGTTGTTGGTCCTCAGCTGACTTTATCTCAGTGCGGTCTTCCGAAAGAAATGGCTCTGGAGATGTTTAAACCCTTTGTCCTTCGGGAAGTTATCATAAGAGGATTTGCCCCAAATATAAAATCTGCAAAGAGATTCATAGAAAAACGTCCGCCGGAGGTATTCGATATTTTGGAAGAAATTACCAAAAATCATCCGGTTCTTTTGAATCGGGCTCCAACTTTACATAAATTAGGTATCCAGGCATTTTACCCAATTCTGATTGAAGGATCTGCTATTGCTCTTCATCCCTGCGTTTGCGCAGGTTATAATGCTGATTTTGACGGAGATCAAATGGCGGTTCATATTCCTTTATCCAAAAAAGCTCAAGAGGAAGCAATTACTCTTATGATGCCAAAGCATAATCTGCTTAAACCTGCAGATGGAGGAGTAATTACGCTTCCAAACAAAGAAATGGCAGTTGGAGTGTATTACTTGACAAGTATCGATGAATCTACAAGGCGCAAAGAACTTCCGATATTTAAAGACACTCAGGATGCACTTTTGGCTTATGACCTCAAAGCAATACTTCTTCGTGAACCAATTATGGTTAGAATTGAGAAAAAAAATGAAGAGACAACTTTAGGCAGAATTTTGTTTAATGAAACTCTTCCTGCATCTTTTGGATTTATCAATAAATTTATCAATGCATCAGGGATAAAAACAATTATCACGGAAGCAATTACCAAGAGAACTCCTGATGAGGTAGAAAATTTAATTGACGCAATTAAAAAGCTCGGATTTTACGGAGCAACAATTTCCGGCATTTCGGTTTCAGTTTTTGATAACGAAATGATTAAAGGAAGAAAAGAATTTATACAAGAAGCAGATAAAAAAGTATCCCAAATAGAAAAAGATTATCAAAAAGGTTTAATAACAAATGAGGAAAGAAAACGCTTAGTAAATGATATATGGCTTAGTACAACAGATACAATTGCGGATTTAACTTGGAATAATCTAAAATCTACAAATGTTATCAAACTTATTATTGATTCCGAAGGAGCAAGAGCAGGCAAGGAACAGTTAAAACAGCTTTCAGCGATGAAGGGTCTTATCTTGGATCCTCTTGGAAAAATTGTTGAATTACCAATTAAATCTAATTTTAGGGAAGGACTGTCGATTTTTGAGTATGTTGCATCAGCCAGAGGTTCCAGAAAAGGTTTAACAGACTCGGCCTTGAAGACTGCCAATGCAGGTTATCTTACCCGTCGTCTGGTTGATGCATCTCACGATGTTATTGTAAAAACTGAAGATTGCGGAACAAAAAAAGGAATTACTGTTAGTAGAGACGAAAAGGATAGGGTAGCTCCGTTCTTGCAGAGAATCTTAGGTAGGGTTTTAGCAGCAAATGTACACTCGGTTAAGACTAAAAAAATAATTGCCAAAGATCAGGAAGAAATAACAGTTGCCATCGCTCGCAAAATTGTTGATGAAGAAGTGTCTGAAGTAGTTGTCCGTTCAGCTATTACATGCGAATTGGAATATGGAATTTGTGCCAAATGTTATGGTTGGGATTTTTCGACAAGAAAAAAAGTTGAGCAGGGCGTGCCAGTTGGGGTAATTGCTGCTCAGTCAATCGGAGAACCAGGTACTCAGTTAACGATGAGAGTAAGGCACTTTGGAGGAGTAGTTATGTCTGACGTTACTCAGGGACTTCCTCGAGTGGAAGAACTTTTCGAAATGAGAACTCCAAAAGCTTTATCTCCAATAGCTGAGTTTATGGGTAAAATAAAGATTGAAACAACAGCTGATGGGCACCTTTTGACAATAAAAAGCACAAAAATCAAGCCAGCCCAAGAACAAGAATATTTCATTCCTTTAACAGCAATCCTTAATGTCACAGATGGTCAGGAGGTTTTGCCTGGAACTCAACTGGCTCAAGGATATGTAGATCCAAAAGAAGTGCTTAAAATTAAAGGCTTAATTGACGCACAAAGATATGTTATTTTGGAAGCTCAAAAAGTTTATGAATCTCAGGGAATAACAATTAACGACAAGCATTTTGAAGTAGTTCTAAGAAAAATGTCTGACAAGGTTGTTGTTGAGACAGTCGGAGATACATCTCTAATTCCTGGCGCATTTATTACCAAAGCAAAATTCCAGGATATAAATTCGGAAGTTTTGTCCCAAGGCGGAGAACCTACAACAGCCAGACAAACCATACTTGGAATTACAAAATCTGCTTTATATTCAGATTCATGGTTGTCTGCATCTTCTTTCCAGGAAACAACTAAAGTTCTTACCGAAGCAGCTTTGGAGGGACGCATTGATAACTTAATAGGTCTTAAAGAAAATGTTATCATTGGTCGCCTTATTCCCGTTGAAGGAAAAACCTTAAGTGAGGTATAATACACTAACTTATGCCAACCTTATCACAATTAAGTAAAAGAGGAAGAAAAAGAAAAATAAAAAAGAGCCGAAGCGGCGCTTTAAGAAGAATTTTTAACGCAAAGGACCGGATCTACAAGTCAACAGTTTCACCTCAGAAAAGAGGAGTAGTTACTTTGGTCAAAACAATGACTCCAAAAAAACCAAACTCAGCTCTTCGAAAGGTTGCCCGCGTCAAGCTGTCAAATAAAATGGAAGTAACAGCTTATATTATGGGAATTGGTCATTCACTTTCCGAGCACGGAATAGTTCTTGTTCGTGGCGGAAGAGTTAAAGATTTACCGGGCGTAAAATACCATATAGTCCGGGGTAAGTTTGATCTTTTGGGAGTTGAAGGAAGAAAAAGATCAAGAAGCAAATATGGAACCAAGAGAAATGCCATGGGAGGAGGAGTGCCAAAAGTAATAGAAGGAGTAAAAGAAGCTGCTCCAGCGCCAGTTGCGCCCGCAGCCTAAAGTATGAGACACAAACAAGCGCCAAAAAGAAATATAGAAGGAGACATTATTTATAATAATAAACAAATTGCGAAGTTTATTAATTATTTAATGAAAGATGGTAAAAAAACCATTGCCCAGAATGTTTTATATCGGACATTCGATTTAATTACCAAAAAAGAGCTCGATCCTATTGCAGTTTTTGAGAAAGCACTTGATAATGTTGGTCCGAAACAGGAGGTAAAAGCAAAAAGAGTAGGAGGAGCTAATTATCAAATTCCTATGGAAGTTCGTCCTGAAAGAAGAGCATCTTTGGCAATGCGTTGGGTTGTGGATAGTGCACGCAAAAGATCGAATAAAGACTTTAAAACTTTCGAAGAAAAATTAGCAGCAGAATTAATTGATGCTTCCAATGAACAAGGTGAGGCAATCAAGAAAAGAGATTCAATTCTCCGTATGGCGCAAGCGAATCGCGCATTTGGTCACTTCAAGTGGTAAACCCCATAGTACATTTTGTAAGTATCCCATAATAGTGATTTTATAGTAGATTTTAATTTTTAACTCTATTATTATTTTTGTTTCGGACTTTCAAAAATAACTAAATTTTCCTACTTAGAGGTAAAATGGGGAGTGGAGTAGTTATTCAATTACAATCCCTAATATTTTATCTCCGATTTCGATTTTTTCAACTACTTCCATTCCTTTGGTAACTATTCCGAAATTAGTATACTTACCGTCTAGGAATTGTGAGTCTTTTTTGGTAATAAAGAATTGAGCATCATTGGAAATATTTATATCTTGGCCTCTGGCAATACCCAAGGATCCCGCAACAAATGACTTATCATTTAATTCCGTAGGCATTTTTCCTCCGCCTGTACCATTACCCAGCGGATCTCCGCCTTGAATTACCCAATCCTCAACCCGATGGAAAATTTTATCAACATAAAATCCACTTTGGGCTTTGCTTAAAAAGTTTTTAACAGTATTTGGTGCATCTTTTGAGTAAAGAGCTAATTCAATATCTCCACGGCTCGTTTTTATAGTAGCTTGGATATTTTCTATTTGGGAAGAAGGCGTAGAGGTTTTTTGTAAATTCATATTGACACTTTGCGTCTGGGATGATGGGGAAGATGTTTTGGGTTGTTCAATGTTTGTAGTCTGAGTTGGGATTAAAGTGTTAATTTTTGTTTCTTGAGTTGCGGGTTTTCCTGCATCACTATTAATTACGTAAACCGTAAATAAACCAAGGAGAATTAAAGCAACAATCATAATAACTTTTCCCACAAAGGGGATTATATCATAAGTTTATGTTCATGTGACGAGCTAATAAAATTAAATCTTATTTAGAATATTTGTCTAGATTATAATTAAAAAATATGTTATACTGAAAATAATATCAGGAGGGTAAATTAGCTTCCCTTTAGAGGGAAGTTTTTATTAAAAGATTATGACTGAAGATAAAAGATTAGTTGAGTTAGATCATATCAGAAATATTGGCATTATTGCCCATATTGACGCGGGTAAAACCACGACCACTGAGCGTATTTTGTATTACACAGGAAGAACCTACAAAATAGGAGATATTGATGCGGGTACAACCGTCATGGATTGGATGGAAGAAGAAAGAAAACGCGGCATCACAATTGTTTCTGCCGCAACAACTGCATATTGGGCCCGTTCGGAAATAAACGCAATCAGCAAAGAAGATCCATGCAGAATCAATATTATTGATACTCCCGGACACGTTGATTTTACTGCAGAAGTAGAGCGATCTCTCAGGGTTTTGGACGGCGGAATTACAGTTTTGGATGCGGAAGAAGGGGTTCAATCACAATCTGAAACAGTTTGGAGACAAGCAGATAAATATAAGGTTCCGAGAATTTGTTTTATTAACAAAATGGACAAACTCGGAGCTGATTTTCTGGCAACAGTCAAAAGTATTGAAGACAGACTTGGGGCAAATCCCGCAATTATGGTTTTACCAATTGGAGCCGAGGCAACTTTCAAAGGGGTTTACGATTTATTAACCAAAAAATCCATTGTTTGGTCTGGAGAAGAATTAGGCGCAAAATACACCGTTACGGATGAAGTTCCTGAGGGAATGAAAGACGAAATAGAAAAGTACAGAGCCAAACTGGTTGAAAAAATTGCAGAAACAGATGATGTACTTGTAGAGAAATATTTGGCAGGCGAAGAAATTTCAGTTGACGAATTGAGAAAGGCTTTAAGACGTGCAGTTATTGCCTATAAATTAGTGCCGATTTATGCAGGATCATCCTTGAGAAATAAAGGAGTTCAGCCTCTTTTGGACGCAGTTGTTGATTATCTTCCATCTCCTGTTGATTTGGGACAGGTTAAAGGGTTGAATCCGAAAACAGGCGCTGAAGAAATAAGGAAATTAGTTCCTGAAGAAGCGATGTCAGGTCTTGCTTTTAAAATTCAAAACGATCCTCATGTCGGAAAACTGACTTATTTTAGAGTTTATTCAGGCAAAGTTGTAGCGGGAACTTATATTTTAAACACTACAAAAAACAATCAGGAAAGAGTAGGGCGATTGCTCTTGATGCATTCAAATCAAAGAGAAGAAATTAAAGAAGCATATGCAGGAGAAATAGTTGCGATAGTAGGGTTAAAAGAAACAACTACGGGAGATACATTGTGTAGTCCTGAAAAACCAATTGTTTTGGAAAAAATTTCTTTTCCGGAACCTGTTATATCTCTGGCAATAGAGCCCAAAACTAAATCAGATCAGGAAAAATTGGGCTATGCTCTGAAACGTCTAATGGACGAAGATCCGACATTTCAAGTAAAAACAAATCATGAAACAGGCCAAACAATTATTTCAGGAGTTGGAGAGCTTCAGCTTGAAGTTAAAGTGCACACAATGAAAGCTGATTTTGGGGTTGAAGCAAATGTTGGAGCTCCGCAGGTCGCGTACAAAGAAACAATTACTAAAATAGCGGAAGGGGAGGGAAAATATATCAAACAATCCGGAGGAAGGGGACAATATGGACATTGCCTTTTGCGAGTTGAACCAAAACCCCGCGGTGAAGGCTTTGAATTTTTAAATGAGATTAAAGGAGGGGCAATTCCCGCTGTTTTTATAGGCTCAATTGAAAAGGGAGTTAAAGAGACAATGGAAAATGGAATCTTATTGGGTTATCCGATGGTAGACATGAATGTGGCTGTTTATGACGGATCATTCCATGATGTTGATTCATCTGATATTGCGTTCAAAATAGCAGCTTCCCAGGCTCTGCAGGCTGCTACCAAAAAAGCAGGGTTAACACTTTTAGAACCAATTATGAAAGCTGAAGTAACAACTCCGAATGAATTTATGGGAGACGTAATCGGAGATTTGTCTTCCAAAAGAGCGCAAATTTCGGGAACAGAAGAAAGAAGCAGGGCTACAATTATTTTGGCAATGGTGCCTTTGTCTGAATTATCCGGATATGCGACTACTTTAAGAAGTATGTCAAAGGGAAGAGCGTCTTATTATATGGAGCCATCTCACTACGAAGAAGTACCCAAAAATATTCAGGAAGAAATGCTTGCAAAATCCACCTTTACCGGCCGCGTCAACGCTCAATAAACTTTTAAGTTTTCTTAGTTTTTAAACCAAGGAAAACCGGCCTTTGGATTAGAAAACATCCGGGCATCCGCCCAGGCAATAAATAGAGCACCAATTAAGAAGCTCCAGGCAAATGAATTAAGTTTAGAGAGATCACCAAAATGTCCTCCTGACATTTGTAAAAATAGAAGACCTAAATAAATATTGATAAATGACCAGATAATGTTAAGCCATGCAGGAGATACTTTTTTGAACGGTGTCATATGAGATTGCCCGGTAATTCCCTTTACTAGATGCGGAAGGCTGTTTGTCAAAAACAGTCCTGCTAGAAAAGCGTATATAAGCATTAGTCTCACCTCCTTTCGTTTTTCTTAACTCAGCATAGTGAACCTGGATAAAGTTGTCAAGCCTTATGGGCATCCAACTTGCAAAATAATTCCAAAAGTGATACTATAAGATATTGTGAGCATGAATAAAGAAACGCGTAATGGACAGGCAATTCCAGAAATAGCTTCAAAAACGCCTGAATATAAGGTTTTTGAGGGTGTTAAAATTCAGTGGGGAAAAGGGGAATGGGAATTTCAGCATCCATTTAAAGGTCGGATAGTTAAACCCACGTATTCTCTTCTTAATCCTGCACATTGGAGCGAAATAGTAGATTTACTAGATAGTGGAAAAACAGCTGCAGGAATGATGATGGGTAATTTTGGGGTAATTAAAAAATTAGATACTTCAGAATCTGCTGATGTGCTTTTCGATAAAATAAAACAAAGACCTAGAGATCAAAATTTCGTAGCATTAGTTCATCCGAAGGATTTAATTAAAGTTATAGATGCAAGTCGTCTTCAAGAGCCTTATAAGACGCAATTACTTAAGATAAAAGAAAGAGTAAAGCTGTATGCGGGTCCACAACATGTGATTTTGCCTGTCAGAAGCCATGGAATAAATAAGGATCTTATACGTAAAGCTGATCAAACAATTGCCTGCTTTTGGGTTCCTGGTCATTTTGGATTTGAAGGGCTTGTTAATGAAGCAAGAAAAAAGATGAAAAGTGGATTATTGGGGGGCGGTTCTTTAAATATTCATGGAAAAGAACCTTATTATGAAAAGAATAGTTTGCGTGAAGCAATGGCGCAACAAAGAGAATGGCTTGAGGAAATAGATTTCATTATTTTTGATGATATTACTGAGGCAGAAGACATCGGAAGATCTCATACAATGGTAAGATATTTGGAAGAGAAGCCGGAAATTACTAGAGCAGGATCCTTAAGTCTTAAGAAAATTCGAGAAAAAACAGGGCATGATGTTCAATTAAGTCAGGAAATAAGATATGCATCAAGCAAGACTGCTTATACAGAGGAAAACGATGCAATAACGGATGAAAAAGTAGAGAAGGCTTTACAGCGAATTCAAAGATTTAATCAATATCTTTCGGTCCACAAATAAATCCTTTAATAGCGCTTGCTGCGACAATCAAAGGACTTGCAAGGTAGGTTTCTCCTTTTCCTGTTCTCCCCGGAAAATTTCTATTGGTTGCAAAAATTCCTACTTCTCCTTCTTTTGTTGAGCCAGGTCCGGCATTCATGCAGGCACCACAGCCAATTGGAAGCAGTTCTGCTCCCGCATCCAGTAAATCTTGAATATAGCCTTTATTTTTTGCTTTTTCAAGATTATCTATCGAACTTGCCTGAACAAATAGTTTTACTCCTTCAGCTATCTTTTTACCTTTTAATACTTTTGCTGTTTGCTTTAAATCTTCAACTGTTCCGTGCGTGCAAGATCCGATATATGCTTTTTGTATCTTAATTTTCTGCTTCACGATCTCCGACAAGAGTTTTCCGTTTTGTGTATCTCCGGGTGTTGCCACAGTCGGTTCAATTTTTGACAAATCAATGTCAAAAATACGTGCGTATTCAGCTTCAACATCACTTGTGACCATAAGCTTTGATATTTCTTCGTCTGTCATATTGCGTTTTTCTTTCAAATATTTAAGGATTTGTTTATTTGGTTCGATTATTCCGCTAAAACCAAGAATTTCAACAGACATATTTGTTAGTTTTAATTGTTCATCAAATGGTATTTTTGGAAGCGCTTCTCCGCCAAATTCAAATATTTTTCCTTTTCCAATACGTTCCTCTTTTAATTCCTTACTTGCTCCAAATTGAAGCATAAAATCTTTCATTGTTGCATCTTGAAGAAATTTTCCGTGAAAATTTATCCGTATAGATTCGGGTACGGTAAGAACCATCTTGTCATATGCAATCATTCCGGCCAAGTCAATTGCTCCTTTACCAACCGCCAAAGCATTTACTGCGCCAAGGGTACAAGTATGGGAATCATTTCCCAAAATAAGTTGACCCGGAAGGGCATGATCTTCAATCATTTTCGTGTGACAAATTGCAGGAGCCCCCTTAACATCATCTATTTCATAAACAGTAGTTCCCAAGAATTTTGCAAACATAGCCTGTTCCGTACGTTGTGTTCTCGAAGACTCATCTTGCAGAAGTGCAGTATGATCGTTATGAAGAAATATTTTTTCCGGTCGGCGGGCTTTAATATTTTCTCCAAATTCATCTCTTAATACTTTTCTTGCCGGTGGAGATTGTAATTCATATCCAAAACCTAAATCAGGCTCTGCTATGCATTCATCTCCAGGTTTGACAGCAACAATTCCTTTACTTCCGTCCTGATTTACGACTTTTTGGGAAATTATTTTTTCCGCCATAGTCATTGGCCTTCGTAGTGTAGTTATTGTTGGTATAGGAAGTCTTTTTTCTTCAATTGCCTTAAAATAGGGGAGAAGTCCGCCTTTTTTCATAATTTCTTGGGAAATTGTAGGCAGACTTTTTAATACATCATTTGTAGGGACAGACTCGTGTTGCAATAGTTTTTGAGCAGGATTACTGCCAGGTTCAACAATATACATACCGCAATTCACGCAGTTGTCCTTAAATATTCTTTCAGCATCTGCGATTACAAAATTTATTCCTGCTTCTTGCAATGCAAGGGGCGCATGAATTCTTGAGGAGCCTTTTCCAAAAGAAGGTCCTGCAACAATTGCCTGAAAATTTCCTTTTGTTACGTCTCCGGGTTTAATTAATCCTCCCCGAAGTCCGGTTAAGGCATGTTTTCCTAAGTGTCCCTCTTCCTTTCCTGTGTAAGCAAGTCCGACTTTGCTTGGGAGTATCTCGTCAGTCGAAATATCCTCCATTAGCCCTTCGCTTGGAACACTTGTTAATTGCAAGCCTTCAAGCTGTTTTTTTAAAAGTTTCAGATCTTTTGTTAGATATAAAATCCTGCCTGCAGATACTAAATTCTCAGACGGTTTTATCCTTTCACGCTCGCTCATAGGCCTATATTATATCTTAATATGAGTGAAATATCAAAGCATATACATTGCCGAAATTGAATGAATATAGTAATATAGTAATCTATGAATAAAAGCAAATGGTTCAGCGAGAAACAGTTAAGTTACCTTGATGAAAAATCAATTAGATCTATATGGGATAAGACAGGAAAGAGGGAAAGTAACATTGCCGATCTTTCTTTAGGTAATCCTTCTGGAGTTTTGTTTCCACAAAAATTACTAGACCAGATGAAAAAACTCTTGCAAGGTTCTCCTAAAGGACTGTTTTTGTATATGGATAATGCAGGTTATTTGCAAACAAGGAAAGCAGTAGCAAGAGATTTAGTTTTATCTAAATTTTTTCCCAAGGAGCTTAGCGAACATAACATAATTATGACAGTAGGAGCTTCAGGTGGGATAAATTGCGTATTATCTTCTATTTTAAATCCTTTTGATGAAGTTATTATACTTAGTCCGTTCTTTGTAGATTATCCTAAGTATGTTACAAACTTTTTCGCTATTCCTAGGATAGTTTATTTAAAAATGCCGTCTTTTGATTTAGATATTGATTTAATTGAAAAAGCAATAACGGAAAAAACGAAAGCTATTATTGTTAATTCTCCAAATAATCCATCGGGAAAAGTTTATTCAAAAGAGAAAATCAACCAGTTAACGAAATTATTAATAAAAAAGAATAAAGAATTAGGACACCCTATCTATTTAATTTCAGATGAGGTTTACAGAGAAATCGTTTATAAAGGAAATAAATTTTTTTCACCATGCACAAATTATGAATTTTCCGTAATGGTATATTCTTTCTCAAAATCACTGAGCATTCCTGGAGAAAGAATAGGTTATGTTGCAATCCATCCTTTTATGGAGAAAGCCGAGACGCTTTTTCAGTTAATAAAACTTTCAAACAGAACGCATGGATTTACCAATGCTCCTTCACTTATGCAGAAGGTTATTCCTTTTATGTTGCCGTTAAAATTTGACAACAAATTTTATCAAAAACAAAGAGATAAGCTAATTTTTATTTTGACAAAAGCAGAGTTTAAGTTTCAAGCGCCTGAAGGCGCATTCTATTTTTTTGTCCAATTGCCGTATGATGAAGAAAAATTTATGGAAGTCTTGAAAAACAATGGTTTATCTGTTGTGAGCTCTAAGCCTTTTGGAATATCAGGATATTTTCGAATAGCATTTTGTGTTTCTGAGCAAACAATCGACTTAGCATGTAAAAAACTTTTGAAAGTGGGAAAAATCAGGAGAAAGTCAATTTAATGATTTAACAATTTTGAGAGTATCTATTTCCGATAGAATTTTTCTCTCCATTTTTGCCTTATTTAAGATTAGCTCAATCAATTTAGAATTAGGAGTGATATTTATTTTTTTTAAAACCCATTCTACATTAGCCTTTCCACTAACGGGACCGACGAGAATTTTGTGCTCTTTTCCTAATAAGGTAGGATTAATAGATGTGTAAACATTTCCTGCCAGAAATTCATCATTTTGTTCAAATGCTTTTTTAATTGCAGCAGCATGCACGCCTGTTGCTGTTTTAAAAATGTCGCTTCCTATAATGGGAGCATTAGGTCTGATATTTACTTTGAGTATTTTGCTGGCTATTTTTGTGTAAGCTTCTAGATGGGTTAATTTAGCTTCAGTTAAGCCTTCCATATAGAGATTGACAATTAATTCTTCCATAACAGTATTTCCTGCTCTTTCTCCAACTCCTAAGGCTGCTGCCTGAATGCAATCTACTCCTGCAGCAACTGCAGACAATGAATTTGCTACGGCGAAGCCTCTATCATTGTGTCCATGCCAATCAATTTTAATTTTTTCGTCTTTAACGATAGTCTTTTTAACGAAAGAAACTAGATTATAGGTCGATGAAGGAGTAGCTTGCCCTACAGTATCACAAATGCAAATTCTTATTGCGCCTGCATCAATGGCCTTATTATATAAATAGGAAATTGTTTCAGGGTACGATCGGGTAGTATCTTCAGTAACAAACATAACCGGAAGATTGTTTTTAACTGCAAGAGATATATTTTCTTTAATCATTTTTCCCATATCTTTTAAATCCCATTTTTCAACAGTGTGACGAATTTTGCTGCTGGCTATGAATAATGCTGCTTCAATAGCTATTCCGGTTTTTTGGCTTACATCAATTATTGTTTCGACATCTCCCCTGAGCATTCTGCCTCCGCATTCAAGCTGAATATTCATTTTTTTCTTTTTGGCATGATTTATGAGAGCTATAATTTCTTTTTTTTCATTCGCTCCCGATACAGGAAAGCCAATATTTATGGAATTTATTCCCACATTGTTAGATGTTTCGAGAAATTGAATTTTCTCTTTAAGACTAGGATGTCTTACGTAGGTAGCCTGTAGACCATCCCGAAGCGTTTCGTCATTCAGCTCAATTTGCTTATTTATACGTTTTGATAATTTTTCGTCCCAAGAATATATTAAATTATTTTTCATTGACTTTTATTTCAATTGCTCGATATAATTTAGCTATTGTGTATATTACCATAAAATACCAAAAATGAATATTTTTTCAACTACTCCTAAAGATCAGGGAACAATTTCATCTCTTTGGAAACTAGAAAAAATTATTCTTGATACATTAGATTTTAAAGAAGTTGTTCAAAAAATAGTTGACAGCATTCTTACAGAGCTAGGTTATCTTAATTTAGGTTATTGCATTATTGTTTTGACATTAATTGATGAAGAAAAGCAATTACTTAGGAGAATATCTATTTCAAAAACCGAACAAGCGCAAAAAGCGCTTGAGGCTTCTCCTGTTCCGTTTGAAAAAATTGAGATTCCTTTAACCGAATCAACTAATTTATTAATTCGAGTATTAAACTCAAAGGTTCCTTGGGTAACTAGTAATCTTTCTAATGTTCTTTGTCCTCCGTTAAATCCTAAAGATGTAGAGCCAGTTCAACTAGCTCTTGGCATTAGGAGCACATCTGTTTATCCTGTTTCTTCCAGAGGTAAAATTATTGGAGCTTTGATTTTTAGTCTTCTAAAAAGTAGTGAAGAAGTTTCGGAAGAAGAAAAAGATCTATTGGCAGGATTTACTGATGTAGTTGGTTTGGCAGTTCAAAATGCACGTTTATATTCTTCTCTCAATGAGACAACAAAAAAATTGGAGGAAGCCAATAAGAGACTTGAGGAAGTAGATAGATTGAAAGATGAGTTTGTATCGTTGGCATCTCATGAACTTCGGACTCCGATGACTGTTATTAAATCCTATCTTTGGTTAATGTTGGATAAAAATAATGTTCAATCACTTTCCGAAAAGCAAAAAATGTATATGGATAGAGCTTATACATCAACCCAAAGATTAATAAATTTAGTAAATGATATGCTAAATGTTTCAAGAATAGAATCAGGAAGACTTACTCTTGTCATGAAAAATGTTGACCTTGTCAATCTAATAGGTACTGTATATGCAGAAATGTTGCCAAAAGCACAGGAACAAAAGATAAATTTGGAATTTGCAAAACCAATCCAATCTTTGCCTAACGCACAAGCTGATCCGGAAAGGGTTGAGCAAGTTTTGATAAATTTAATTGGAAATTCTTTAAAATTTACACCAACGAATGGCACAATAACAATTTCAATCAATTTAAATTCCGAAGAGAAGCAAATAACAGTTTCAGTTGTAGATAATGGGAAAGGAATCAATCAGGAAGATATCCCAAAACTTTTTAAGAAATTTTCTATGCTTGGAAATAATTATTTAGTAAAACAAAATATTCAGGGAACAGGATTAGGATTATATTTATCGAAATCCTTAATTGAATTAATGGGCGGAAAAATTTGGGTAGAATCCGAAGGCTTGGAAAAAGGATCTAAATTTAATTTTACTTTAAAAACAGTGTGAAACTATTTGTATTTATCTAAATATACTTTTATTTCTTTGACCAAATTTCCTGGAGTAACTTGACTCTTAATTAAATAACCATTTCCCAATTGTAAAGCTGTTTTTATTTCTTCGTCTTTATCAAGATTTGTCAAAAAGACAACGCATTTATTAGGAATTTGAGGTGGATTATTTTGCATTTGTTTCATGACCGAAAGACCATCCATTTTTGGCATGATTATATCTAGAAGAACAAGATCGTAACCACCAACTTTCATTTTTCCCAAAGCAACCTCGCCATCTTCAGCAGAATCAACTTTATATCCTTCTGCCGATAATATATCTGCGTACAATTCTCTTAAAAATAAGTCGTCTTCAACAACCAAAATTCTAGCGGGATCCATAAGTCGATGGTATCAACAGCGCTTTCAAATGTCAAATGATGTATTGAATGAATAACGTAACTATAGTATGATTTTGATATACCCTTCGGGGCATATGTTCTATGGTACAAGTTAATTTATCAGACTATAAAAATATATATTTGCAAACGGCAAAGGAATATCTTGAGAAAATTTCTCTAAGCTTAAATAAACTATCCAATAATTCTTTAGATAAAGAGGCTATAAATGATTTACATATCAGCTCTCATTCGCTAAAAAGTCAAAGTCAGGTAATGGGTTACAATGATATTGCTGAATTGTCTAAATCTCTGGAAGAAATTTCAAATAACGCTTTGTTAACGAATAATCCATTAACAGGTGATGTTATTGGCGAGATTAGAAGATCTTTTAAGGAAATGGAAGAGATTCTGAAACGAGCCGAAGATGCCCCGAGGGACATTCAGGATGACACGGGGAAATAAAATTATGAAAATATTGATTATTGAAGACGACGAATTTTTTCAAAAATTTTATTCAACCAAACTGCAAGAGAATAAAGTAGAAGTTGAAATTGCTTCTGATGGGGAGGAAGGTCTAGTAAAAATGAAAAACACAATTCCTGATTTAGTACTGCTTGACTTGATTATGCCTAAGATGGATGGATTTGCGGTATTGACTCAGCGTTCTCAAGACGAAATCCTAAAAAAAATTCCTGTAATTGTTTTTTCAACCCTTGGTCAGGAAAAAGATGTTCAGAATGCACAACAATTAGGGGCGAACGGCTATATAAATAAAGGATCCTTTGATTTCAATAGTATGGTTGAAACAATTAATCAGGTTATGAAATCCGAGACAAATTAAAAATTAAAAATTAAGAATTAAAAATTAAAACCTGCCCTATGCTTATCACAAACGAACAGTTAAAATCTTTAGTTCTCAAAAATGGTCTTATAGAAGAAAAGGGATTTTCTAGAGTTGAAGAGGAAGCTAAAAATAATGGCTGCACTGTTTCAGAAACCTTAGTTGAAAAAGATATTATAACGGATGAGAATTTAGGAATATTGATTTCGGATTTTTTGAAGTACCCCTTTATAATTTTAGCAAAAGTCACAATTTCCTCTGATGTTTTCAATATAATTCCTGAAAAAATAGCCAGAAGAAAAAAAGTAATTCCTTTTGCAAAAGATGCAGCAGGAGTTAAGATTGCAATGGCAGATCCCTTAGATAAAGAACTCATACAAATGATATCTAAAAAAGTTGGTTTGCCTGTAATAACTTATTTGGCAACAGAACAGGATATTTCTAATGCTCTTAGAATTTACAGAAAAGATTTGCAAAAAACTTTTGATCAGCTTATATCAACCAACGAAATACCGATGTCTAAAATAGTTGACCTATTGATTAGTTATGCTTCTCAAGATAAAGCTTCAGATATTCATATCGAACCCGAAGAAAAAGATTCATTGATCCGTTTTAGAATAGACGGAATTTTACATGATATGCTTTTTCTGCCAAAAAATCTGCATGACCAGATAATTACAAGGATTAAGATTTTATCAAAACTTCGAACTGACGAGCACTTAAATCCTCAGGATGGAAAAATGAGAATAGCTTTGGAAGATGAAGAAATTGATGTCCGCGTTTCTATGCTGCCGGTAACAGAAGGTGAAAAGGCAGTTTTAAGACTTTTGTCGTCAAAGTTTAGAAAGTTTTCTCTGGTAGATTTGGGAATGAATGAAAAAGATCTAAAAAAAGTTATGACCGCATACAACAAACCTTACGGTATGATTTTATCAACAGGGCCAACAGGATCAGGAAAAACTACCAGTATTTATGCGATTGTAAAAATACTAAATACTCGTGAGAAAAATATCACAACCATTGAAGATCCGGCCGAATACAGAATAAAAGGAGTTAATCAAATAAATGTTAATGTCAAAACAAATCTTACTTTTGCAAATGGACTAAGATCTATCCTAAGACAAGATCCAAACATTATTTTTGTCGGAGAAATTCGTGATAGCGAAACTGCCGGAATCGCAGTTAATGCATCTTTAACAGGACATTTGGTCTTGTCAACTCTGCACACAAATGATGCAGCAACTGCACTACCCCGACTTATCGATATGGATGTTGAACCCTTTTTGGTTGCTTCAACTGTAAACGTGATAATTGCCCAAAGGCTTGTCAGGAAGATTTGTAATATATGTAAAAGTACAAGAATCATTACAAAAGAAGAACTTCTTAGAAATTTACCTTCTGAAGTTGTCAATAAATTTATAGGTGAAAAAAATGAGATTACCATTTATCAGGGTATAGGTTGCAAAATTTGTCATCTTACCGGATATTCGGGAAGAATTGGGGTTTTTGAAGTTTTGGAAGTTACAAAAAATATACGTGACTTAATTACCAAAAGGCAGGATTCTGATGTAATTTTGCAAAAAGCAATTGAAGAAGGAATGACAACAATGTTGGATGACGGATTAGAAAAAGTTTTAAAAGGATTAACTACAATTGAAGAGGTATTAAGAGTTACAAAAATTCAGAATAAATAATTGTGATTAAAACGGAAAATCTTACTTTATCTAATAACGACAAACTTGGTATATTAAGTGATTTGGGAACTATGCTTTCAGCTGGTATTCCTCTTTTGGAATCAGTTGAAGCATTGTTGGAAGATTCCAAAGGAAATCAAAAAAAATTTCTGGAGGTATTAAAAGGTGATTTGACTCAAGGTAAACATGTTTACTTTACTTTCTCCAAATTTACAAATGTTTTTACAAAAGTTGTTACAAGTATTATTAAAGCATCTGAAGAAGCAGGAACATTGGATGTTACACTCAAAGATCTTAAAGAAAATCTAAAAAAAGACATGGAATTTTCTGACAAGATAAAGTCTGCCTTAATATATCCCCTGTTTATAGTTTGCGTATTTTTTGCAGTACTTCTTATGATCCTTATTGTTGTTATTCCGAAAGTTTCTACTGTTTTTTCGCAAATGCATGTTAATCTTCCACTTCCCACAAAGATAATGATCGATATGTCTAATATGCTTCTTAGTCAAACTATTCCTACAGTTTTAGGTTTAGCAATATTTTCTTTTCTAATATTTTTTCTCTATAAAAAACAAAAGAAGTTTTTATTAAATTTAATTCTTAAGTTTCCTATCCTGTCAAATCTGGTAAAAGATATAGATCTGACAAAATTCTCAAGGAATTTTTATTTACTTTTAAATGCGGGAATACCTATAACGAGTGCGCTAGAATTGACAGAGGATATCGTTGTTAATAATGAGATTAGGATGGGCATAAAACACGTCAAAGAAACAGTTATAACTGGTCGTAAACTTTCAGAAGGATTTAAAAGCAATAGAAAGATTTTTCCAAGCATGATGATAAGAATTTCAGAGGCAGGAGAACGCAGCGGTTCGCTGGAAAAGTCTATGTTAGAAATTTCTGATTTTTTGGATTATCAAGTATCAGGAAAATTAAAAACAACAACTGCGCTTCTTGAGCCACTTCTCATAGTGGTAGTTGGAGTTTTGGTTGGAGGAATGATGTTGGCTATTATTGCTCCTATTTACGGACTTATTGGACAAGTGGGAGGCCATTAATGAGAACTCAACGCGGGGTTACTTTGGTCGAGCTAGCTGTTGTCACATCTATAATAATAACTCTTTTAGGACTTATAACAATTAATCTGGCTCGTTCTCAGCAGACAGTTTCTTTGACTTCAGTTGAAGAAATATTATTGGTAGATTTAAAACAACAGCAGTTAAAATCAATGATTGGGGACACAGAAGGAAGAGCAACTGCCGATTCTTACGGAATTCATTTTGACTCAAATCGATATGTTCTTTTTCATGGAACGAACTATTCTTCATCAGATACTTCCAATTCCATAGTCAATTTAGAAAGCAATATGCAATTTAATAATCCTAATTCTAGTATTGTCTTTTCGAAATTAAGCGGAACAACTTCGGCAACAGTTATAGAATTGCAGGACAATACTGATTCTAAATTGAAAAGAATTCACATAAATACATTGGGTGTGATAACTCAAATAGAATCTTTATAATGAATAAATTTTCAATTTTCAATTTTCAATTTTCAATTGGGCAAGCGGGACAATCATTAATTGAATTAATTTTGGTAATGGCATTAAGCGTTGTTATTTTCCCGGCATTATTAACAGGTATTGTGTCTTCCCGTCAGGGAAAAGCTCAACAAGCCCAGAGAACGCAAGCGGTTTATTTATTAAATCAAACCGCAGATACAATTAGAAGTGTTAGAGAAAAAGGCTGGACAGCATTTGCCGTAAATGGCACTTTTCATCCGGAAATTTCTGGTACAAGTTGGGTTTTGGCAACCGGATCAGCAGTTATTAATGGTTTTAATCAAAGGGTTGTTATTAGTAATGTTAATAGAGATTCTAATGGAGCAATTGTCTTTTCGGGTGGAACACTGGATCCATCCAGTAAAAAAATAGATATTTCGATTTCATGGGATCATCCTAATGCATCAACAGTTAACTCAACTTTATTTATGACACGATATTTAGAGAATAATTCTTTCACTCAAACAACAGTTGCAGATTTTAATACTGGCACTAAATCTGCCACAACGATTACAAATACTGTAGGAGGAGAAGTAGCGTTGGGCGCCGGAGGACATGGAGATTGGTGTATTCCGAATCTTTCCATAACTGCTTTAGATTTGCCAAAAAATGGTGTTGCAAATGCATTAACAGTTATTGAAGGAAGAGCTTTTGTAGGAACAGGAGATAATTCTTCGGGAATATCTTTTGCCAATATATCAATAACTAATACTAATCCTCCAACTGCAAATGTCGTGGGCACATATGACGGCTATAAGACAAATGCGGTTTTTGGTGAAACAAACTATGCCTATATTGCAACAGATAATAATTCAAAAGAAGTTGAAATTATAAGTCTTACAACAAATCCCTATGCAGAAATAGGGCATTTTGATGCTCCTGGGAATGCAGACGGAAATGGAGTTTTTGTGGTAGGAAATACCGGATTTATGACTACTGATCACTTCCTTTATTCCTTTGATCTTTCCAGCAAATCTGGTTCAAGGCCTCAATTAGGCAGCCTTCTTGTTGTATTGTTTGGTAATCTGCAAAAAGTATACGTTGTTGGAAATTACGCATATATCGCAGTTGACGGATTTGCAGCAAAAGAATTATCAATTATTGATATAAGTGATCCAACACACATGCATGAAGTGGGAACAGCAGATGTTAATAGTGCTGGCGGAAAAGAAGTATATGTTAATTCTTCAGGAACCAGAGCATATTTAGCAACAAGCGCAGATATAACGAAAAAAGAATTTTTTATTATAGATGTTTCTTCAAAAAATGGAAGTAGGCCAATTCTCGGAAGTTATGAGGCTCAGGGAATGAGTCCAAGAGGAGTAACTGTTGTTACGGGAAATAAGGCAATACTCGTTGGTATTGGGGCTGAAGAATACCAGGTAATAGACATTTCCAACGAATCAAATCCTGTAAGATGCGGAGGTTTAAATATTGACTCAGGCATAAAGGGTATATCATCTGTATTAGAGCAGGATGGAGATGCATATTCTTATATTGTTTCAGGAGATATAAATTCGGAATTTAAAATAATCGAGGGGGGTCCCGGAGGACAATATGCATCAGCTGGCACTTTTATCTCAGGCCCTTTTGATGCTGGTTTTCAAACTGCCTTTAACAGATTTGATGTTTCTGTGAATAGACAAAATGTTTCAGATATTCAGTTTCAAATTGCAGTTGCGCCGGCGGTAGAAGGCAATTGTGCTGGAGCGACTTACAATTTTGTTGGGCCTAACGCAAGTTCTTCAGCTTTTTTTACGACAAGCGTTACTTCCGGCATTGAATCATTTAATTTTACGGTACCAACCATTCTTAATCCAGGCAGATGCTTTAAATACAAAGCCTTTTTTTCCACGACAGATCCTTTATCAACTGCAATTTTTTACGATATTACTGTAAATTATTCTCCGTAGGCTGGAGTAGGTATTATGAAAATTATTAAATTTTTAAATAAAAATATTTTTTCTCAAAAAGGAACTTCCTTAATAGAATTAATTTTGTATATGGCTATTTTATCTGTCTTTCTTACAATGTTAACTTCAATTTTTGTTTCTGCATTGGATGTCCAATCTGAATCCCAGGCAACATCAAGTGTTGAGCAGGATGGCAATTATATTCTTGCCAAATTAGCTTATGATATTCACAAAGCACAAAGCATAAATGTTCCCGTAGCCAATGGAGTAACTGCCGACAATTTTCAGATAGTTATTGATAGTGTGAATTATACATATAGTATAGATGCAAATAATAATTTAATTCTTACTAATAACTTGAGTGTAAATAATTTGAATAATTATGGTTCTAGTATTTCTGCTTTTTCCGTTCAACGTCTAGGGAACGTAGGAGGAATTGAAAATACCTTGAAGATTAATTTTACTGTTACATCCAGAACAAAAAGAATTTCAGGATTTGAGACGAAAAATTTTGAGACAAACCTTTCTTTGAGAAGACAATGAAAACTAAATTCAAAATTAAGGAAAAAGGACAAGCTTTAATAACTTTATTATTTTTTATACTTATTTCATTGACAATTACGACTGGTGCAATAATAATTATAGTTACTAACTCTATATCTGCAAGTAAGATTCAGGAAGGAACATTAGCGTATTATGTGGCAGAAAGTGGAGTAGAAAATGCCTTGTTACGGTTATTACGCGATCCAAACTATACAGGTGAGACTTTGATGATTGGATCAGGAACAGCAGTAATAACCGTTTCCGGAAATAATCCAAAGACGGTTTTGTCAGTTGGACAAAATGGAAATTTTAAAAGAAAAGTTCAGGCGCAAATTAATTATAATAATGGATATTACACTTTTTCTAATTGGAGGGAATTATAAATATGCTTTCTAGAAATCATCCAATCATTTTATTTATAGATAAATTTGGCTTCAGTGTTTACCAAGATACTTTAACTAATATTCCGAAATTTAATTTCACACCAGATTTAGTTGTAAATCAGGATGTAATTAATAAAGAACAGTTTACGAAACTGATTGAGACGTTTATTCAGATAAATAAAATAATTGGCAGCAGTCTGGCAGTGATTTTATCTGACGATATAATTTTTGTAAAGGATTTAAAAAATCCTATACAAAAACCTGCCCTAGATCCAGATATAAAAACGGATTCAAATAATGATAAAGAATGCAAGGGTGAGGTGCAATGCTTTCTGGAAGATATTCCTTTCGAAGAAGTTCTGGCTAAAGTAATTAAGGCAGGAAACGTAAATAGAATTGTTGCTGTCAATAAAGATTTGGTTATGACAATAGTGGACACATTTACAAATAAAGAATCAATAATAGAAGCAATAGCTCCTAGTTATATTTTCGGACGAAATGCAAATTTTACGGCAGGATTAAATTTAAATAACGTTAAAGTAGTTCTTGAAGATGTTGAAACTTTAAAATTAGGCAATCTATTAACTGATCAGGAAAAAATTCTCCCTTCGCTAAATTTAGGAAATGAAATAAAAAGTTCGTCAGTTGGCGTCAAACCTGATTTAGATGATAGAATGAAAAAGCCAAAAAATCTCAGACAATACATCTTGATTGGAATATTCGTGATTTTGTTGATTATCCTTGGAATTGTTTATCTTAACTTAGGAACTTCTCAGACTACTCCTCAAAATTCCAAAGCAAAAAATGTCTCTGCAGATGCAATAAGTATTCCGACTATTGCTCCAATTATTCAACCGACATCGATTCAAACCTTAATTACGGTTACGCCTACAGATTTTAAAGATATAAAAATAAAGATTGTACAAAGTTCCCTAGTGAATGAGAGAGCAACTAATCTAAAAAATGAATTATCAAAAATGGGATTTCAAGATATTGTTAACGAAATTTCGGAAATCTCAATTCCGGAAAAATCATCTGTTATATTTTCTCAAAATATTCCAACAGATTTGCGTAATAATATAATTGTGGAAGTCAAAAAAATATTGCCGGACGTCTCTATTTTAGAGAGTCAAGATTCTAATTTTACGATCAAGATACTGTTAGGAAAATCCTAGAGTAAAATACCTACTTGACAAGATTTTTTTAATATGACAATACTAGTAATGTAGTAAAAATTACTGCCCATGAAATTATTTAAAAAACAAAAAGGTTTCACATTAATAGAACTCTTGGTTGTCATTGGTATCCTCGCAGTCTTACTCGCAATCACCCTTATTGCTATTAATCCGGCAAAACAATTTTCACAGGCTAATGATACGAAAAGAACAAGCGATGTAAATGCAATATTAAATGCAGTTAATCAGTTTATGGCTGATAACAAAGGGGCAATGCCGGGTGATCTTAGTATCACAGCTTGTCCATCGACAGCTCCGTGTACTTTGGCTAAAGCTGAGGACATGGCAGAAAAGTTAGACATATGTTCAGCGCTTGTAACAGACTATTTGGCAGCACTTCCAGTTGATCCATTGACGGCTGAAGGTCAAGCAATACAAGATTGCACAGTGGATGATTACGACACTAATTATCAAATTTATGTAGGGTTAAATGACAGGGTAACTGTTGTTGCTCCGGCTGCTGAGATTGCAGCATCGATATCCGTAACAAGATAAAATATTTAACCATGAAATTATTTAAAAAACAAAAAGGTTTCACATTAATAGAACTCTTGGTTGTCATTGGTATCCTCGCAGTCTTACTCGCAATCACCCTTATTGCTATTAATCCGGCAAAACAATTTTCACAGGCTAATGATACGAAAAGAACAAGCGATGTAAATGCAATATTAAATGCAGTTAATCAGTTTATGGCTGATAACAAAGGGGCAATGCCGGGTGATCTTAGTATCACAGCTTGTCCATCGACAGCTCCGTGTACTTTGGCTAAAGCTGAGGACATGGCAGAAAAGTTAGACATATGTTCAGCGCTTGTAACAGACTATTTGGCAGCACTTCCAGTTGATCCATTGACGGCTGAAGGTCAAGCAATACAAGATTGCACAGTGGATGATTACGACACTAATTATCAAATTTATGTAGGGTTAAATGACAGGGTAACTGTTGTTGCTCCGGCTGCTGAGATTGCAGCATCGATATCCGTAACAAGATAAAATATTTAACCATGAAATTATTTAAAAAACAAAAAGGTTTCACATTAATAGAACTCTTGGTTGTCATTGGTATCCTCGCAGTCTTACTCGCAATCACCCTTATTGCTATTAATCCGGCAAAACAATTTCAACAGGCCAATGATACTCAAAGAAGAAGTGATGTTAACGCAATATTAAACGCAGTCGATCAATATATGTCCGACAAACAAGGAGCATTGCCTGCAGGATTAGCAGCTGTAGATGATGGAGATTCAGTTGCAGTTAGTAGTGCTGGTACTGGCGCTGCTTTTTGTAACGCATTAACTCCAGAATATCTAGCAAAATTACCGGTTGATCCTTTAAAAACTATTGGGAATTGTGCAGCATACGATACTGGCTATACAATAACTAAAAAATTGAATAAAAGAATTACTGTTAGTGCTACTGCAGAACGTAGCGAAAATGATCCGATAGAAGTAACAAGATAATTTTGGTTATCAAAATAAGACCCGCTAAGACGCGGGTTTTTTTGTGGAATTAATTTTTGAGTCATTTGAGTGTAATTGCCTCTTGACGGGAAAGAAAATATATTGTATATTTAAATTTATCCTTAAAGTTATATCCTTAAGGAGAATTTTATTTTATGGCAGATTCAAAAAAATACGAAAGAACAAAACCACACGTTAATATTGGAACAATTGGTCACGTTGACCACGGAAAGACCACTTTAACCGCAGCAATTGCAACAGTTCTTGCGAAACAAGGATTGGCAACAGCAAAAAAGTACGAAGATATCGATAATGCCCCAGAAGAAAAAGCAAGGGGCGTTACTATTAATATCTCCCACATTGAATATGAAACAAAAGCCAGACATTATGCTCATATTGATGCTCCTGGTCATGCAGATTACATTAAAAACATGATTACAGGGGCAGCTCAGATGGATGGGGCAATTTTGGTGGTTTCCGCTCCTGACGGACCAATGCCTCAAACCAGAGAGCACATTTTATTGGCTTATCAAGTCGGTGTTCCGGCAATTGTAGTTTTCTTGAACAAATGCGATATGGTTCAGGATGCAGAACTTTTGGATCTGGTCGAAATGGAAGTCAGAGAGCTTTTAACAAAATATAAGTATCCAGGAGACAAAGTTACAATTATCCGCGGATCAGCTCTCAAAGCCTTAGAAGGCGATGCAGAAGCTGAAAAACAAATTACAGCCTTGATGGATGCAGTTGACAAAGATATTCCGACTCCTGTCAGAGAAGTAGATAAGCCATTCCTTATGCCGGTTGAAGACGTTTTTTCAATCAAAGGACGCGGAACAGTTGTAACCGGGAGAATTAGCAGAGGAAAAATAAAAATTAATGATCCGGTAGAAATTGTCGGAATTAGACCAACCAAAGCAACTGTTGTAACAGGAGTAGAGATGTTTCATAAACAATTGGAAGATGGACAAGCAGGAGATAATGTGGGACTTTTGATCCGGGGAATCGAAAAAGACGATGTTGAAAGGGGTCAAGTTCTTGCCAAACCAGGCTCAATCACTCCTCACACAGAATTTGAAGCAGAAGGTTATATTTTAACTAAAGAAGAGGGCGGACGCCATACGCCATTTTTTACAGGCTACAGACCACAATTTTACATAAGGACAACTGATGTAACTGCAGAAGTTACGCTTCCAAAGGGCGTTGAAATGGTTATGCCTGGAGATAATACAAAAATGACGGTTAAATTAATTGTTCCGGTTGCAATGGAAGAAGGACTTAGATTTGCTATCCGCGAGGGCGGAAAGACAGTCGGAGCAGGCGTAATTTCGAAAATTATCGCTTAAATAACTAATTCTGACTGTTGACCCCGCCAAGGCGGGGTTTTTTGATCTTTAAAATATGGCTAAAGGAAGAATAAGGGTACGTTTAAAAAGTTACGATGCAAGAGTGATCGATTCGTGCTGTCAGCAGATTCTGGATACAGCTATACGAACCGGTGCCAAAGTCATAGGTCCAATTCCTCTTCCAACAAAAAGATCAGTTTATACAGTCAATAAATCTCCTTTTATAGACAAAGACGCAAGGGATCATTTCGAAATCAAGATTCACAAAAGATTAATTGATATTATTTCTCCAACCGATAAAACAATTGATAGCTTAACTCACCTTGAACTCCCCGCTGGCGTAAATATTGAAATTAGAATGTAGCTTAAGTCGCTTCATAATTAGCTTCATACACATGTTGCATTCTACTTCTTCTTTGTATATAATTGCATTATCAAAATGATTAGCCGATCGGAGGTACTTTTGACTACATAGGGATTGTTCTTTGGCTCCGGCTTAAGATCAAGCGACTATATGTAGTCGCTTTTTTGGTTTTTGAAGATATGAATTCAATTCTTGCAAAAAAAATAGAACAAGGACAAAAATTTTTAGAAAATGGAGTCCGCATTCCTGTTACAAGATTAAATGTTGATGGAAATGTTGTTGTTGCAGCTAAAACACAAGTGCGAGATCATTATTCTGCAGTTCAGCTGGGATTTGATAGGAGAACAAAGGCAAGAAACTCTAAAAGCAACAAGTCAATTTATAACTTTTTAAGAGAAGTAAGAATGGCTGATGCAGACGTAATACCTGCTGTTGGGGATGTAATTAAAGCAAGTGAGATTTTTAAACCGGGCGATATTGTAAATATTACAGGAATATCCAAGGGAAAAGGATATGCCGGAGGAGTCAAAAGACATGGTTTTCATGGAGGGCCCCGAACGCACGGACAATCAGACAGAGAAAGAGCGCCTGGCTCTATTGGAGCAAGTACAACTCCAGGAAGAGTGTACAAGGGAAAAAGAATGGCAGGACGGATGGGCCATGATCAGGTTACAGTTAAAAATATAAAAATCGTATCTGTTGATGATAGCTATATTTTGGTTAAAGGTTTAGTTCCAGGAGGAAGAAATACTTTGTTAATGCTCAAAAAAGTCGGAGAGGATAAGAAATTTGTTCCTTTGTACTCGGAAAAAGCTGGAGAGGTAAAAACAGAGCCAAAAGAAATAGAAACTGAAGAAATTAAAATGGAAGAAGCTAAAATTAAAGAAAAAGAAGAAGAATCCGAAAAGCCGGCAGAAGAAGCAAGAGTAGAAGAGATTAAGGAGGAGAATAAATAATGGCTATTAAGAAAACAAAAGTTAAAAGTAAAAAGTTAAAAGTAAAAAAAGCTACTAAAGTGGCCAAATCTGTTACAAAAAAAGTCGCTAAAACTGCTAAAGCAGTTAAAGTAACAGCAAAGAAAGCTCCAGTAAAAAAGACCAAAATTGAGGCTAAAATTGCTGTTTTAAAACCTTCAAAAGAAACTGGCCTAAATGCCTCTATTTTTGACACAAAAGGGAAAATAGTTGGACACGTAGAACTTCCGCAACAAATATTTGGTGCTAAAATAAATGATTCACTTCTTTCTCAAACTGTGCGTGTTTATTTGGCAAATCAAAGACAGGGAACTGTTAAGACAAAAAGCAGAGGAGAAATTAATAAAACAACCAAAAAAGTATGGCAGCAAAAGGGGACAGGAAGAGCAAGGCATGGCTCAAGAAGAGCTCCTATTTTTGTCGGCGGAGGAGTTACCTTTGGTCAAAAACCTAGAGATCTATCACTTAATATCTCCAAGAAAATGAAAACCCTTGCCCTATTTTCAGCATTTTCCTCAAAGCTCAAAGATAGCGAAATAAAAATTATAAAAGGATTGGAAGCAATACTACCTAAAACAAAATTAATGGTAGAAGTTTTGAAAAACCTGAGAATAGAAGAGGATAAAAAGGTTTTATTAGTGTTGCCAAAGAAGACTGTAGGATTAGAAAATGTTTATAGAGCTAGTCGTAATATTCAAGGATTAGAAATTTTAACTGCAAATTCTCTCAATGCCTACAAGATTTTAGATAATGCATTGATTCTTTTGATGAGAGATTCTGTAAATAGTCTTGAAGATACTTTTATTAAACACTTGAAATAATTATGAATATAAAAGATGTTATTATTGCGCCGATCATAACCGAAAAATCAATGAGAGATGCAGGTAGCGGAAGATGTACCTTTAAAGTTGCTTTGGCAGCGAATAAATTTGTTATTAAGAGAGCAATTGAAGAAAAATTTAAGGTAAAAGTATTAAAAACATTTGTAAGTCTTGTCAAAGGAAAAACCGGTAGGCGCGGAATAAGAAGAGAGGAATTTATAAAAACTGCGTGGAAAAAAGCAACAGTTCAGTTGGCAAAAGATCAAAAAATTCCACTTTTTGATGTGGGAGGACAGGAAGAGAAAAAATAATATGAGCAAACTTAAATTTATCAGAAAGAAAAATTCAGGACGGGATGTGTCAGGACAGGTTACCGTTAGGCATCAGGGTGGAGAACACAAACGCTTTATGCGTTTTATTGATTTTAAGCGTAGTAAATTCGGAATCGAAGGAAAAGTAAGTTCCATTGAGTATGATCCAAACAGAACTACGGAAATTGCCCTTATTCATTATGCTGACGGGGACAAAATGTATATTCTGAGTCCACTTGGCTTAAGAGTGGGAGATGTGGTAAAATCAGGTCCTGGAGCTGAGATTAAGGTAGGAAATGCTCTTCCGTTAAAAGCGCTTCCTCTTGGAACAATTGTCCATAATGTGGAACTTTCACCGGGTCGTGGTGGACAAATGGGTAGAAGTGCGGGAACAGGGATTATTGTTCAGGCTAAAGAGGGAAACAATATTGACCTTAAGCTTCCATCGGGAGAAATCAGAAGAGTTGACGGTAATTGTTTTGGGACAGTTGGGACATTAGGAAATATTGATTGGAAAAACGAAGTTATCGGTAAAGCAGGTAGAACCAGACATATGGGCATTAGGCCTACAGTTAGAGGAGTTGCCCAAAATCCGAGATCACACGCGCATGGAGGAGGAGAAGGTCGAAGCGGAATTGGAAGAAAGAGACCTATGACATACGCAGGACGTATTTCTGTCGGAAAAACCAGAAAGAAGAAAAAATATTCGGATAAGTACATATTGCAAAGGAGAAAGAAATAATGGGAAGAAGTATAAAAAAGGGTCCATTCATTGATCCAAAACTTTTGAAAAAAATAATGAAGCAAAAACAAATGGGTGATAAAAGCCCTATTAAAACGTGGGCAAGAGCAAGTCAAATTTCGCCTGAGTTTATTGGTCATACGCTGGCAATTCATAATGGAAAAAATTTTGTGACAGTACTTATACTTGAAGGAATGGTCGGACATAGGCTTGGAGAATTTGCTCCAACCAGAACATTTAGAAGTCATGGAAGAGTTGTGGCAAGAGAAATTAGTAAAACATAAAATTATGGAAATTATAGCAATAAGTCGCGCAATTAGAATATCACCTCGTAAAGTAAGGTTAGTTGCTGATGGAATACGAAATCTTTCTTTGGAGAAAGCTCTCAGCGTGCTTAACATGACTCAAAAAAGGGGATCAAGTGTTCTAAGCGGCGTATTTAAAAGTGCAATTGCAAATGCGGTAAATAATGCAAAAAAGAACAAAGATTCTCTTACTATTAAAGGGATAGAGGTATGGGACGGACCTGCAATTAAGAGGTTTCATCCGTCAACAAGAGGAAGAGTTCATCCTTATAAAAAAAGAAGCAGTCATATAAAAGTAATATTGGAGGTAAAAGAATAATATGGGACAAAAAGTTAATCCGCAAATTTTAAGACTTGGAGCAATTTATAATTGGAGTAGTCGTTGGTTTGATGATAAAAAATACAAAGACGTACTTTTGGAAGATTATAACTTGAGGCGTGCTCTTATGGCTAAATTAGCAGGTGCAGGAGTGTCCGAAATCGAGATAGAAAGATCTATCAACAGCCTGAAATTAACAGTTAATGTTTCAAGGCCCGGTATGGTAATCGGTCGAGGAGGGTCGGGTCTGGAAGAAATAAAAGATTACTTATATAAATTTCTAAAGATTAAAAAGAATTCTAAATCGGCTCCTAAAGTAGATATTAGAATAGAACCAATTAAAGAGCCAAATTTGGATGCATTTTTAGTTGCCAAAAATATATCAGATCAATTAGTAAAACGTCTTCCTCATAGAAGAGTTTTAGCTCAAGCTATAGAAAGAGTTATGGGAGCAGGCGCTAGTGGCGTAAGGGTTATTATTTCAGGACGTGTTGGCGGAGCTGAAATAGGAAGAAGAGAGAAAATGCAAAAGGGAACAGTTCCTTTGTCAACCATTAGGGAAAGAATAAGCTTTGCAAGCGTTCCGGCATTAACTAAAAAAGGCTACATTGGCGTAAAAGTTTGGATAAATAAAGGAGAAGGAAAGTAATATGTTAGTTCCAAAAAGAGCAAAATACAGGAAACAGCAAAAAGGTCGCGTAAGAGGAAAAGCTCATAAAGGAGTTAAGATTTCCTTTGGAGAATTTGGTCTCTTAACAGAAGATAGAGGGCTAATTACAAGCAGACAAATAGAGGCGGCAAGACGAGCAATAACTCATTATACTCAAAGGGGAGGAAGGCTTTGGATAAGAATTTTTCCTCATAAGCCAATTACAAAAAAACCTGCTGAAACACGTATGGGCGGAGGCAAAGGAGACGTGTTTGAATTCGTTGCTCCGGTTAAGCCAGGAAGAATGCTTTTTGAAATGGGTGGAGTTACGAAAGATATTGCCTTTGCCGCATTAAGACTTGCGTCGTACAAATTAGATGTAAAAACAAGGATTGTAGTAAAGTCTGAATATAATATTTAATTTATGAAATCAAAAGAAAAAAAAGAACTACATCAAAAAAGTATAAAAGAGTTAAGTAATTTAATTGCGGAAGCAGAAAATGCGCTTATCGGATTAAAATTAGACAAAATACAGAATAAACTGAAGAACACAAGTCTTCTTTTTGTCAAAAGAAGAGAAATAGCGCAAATGCTAACAATTAAGAGGCTAAAAGAATTAGCAGAGATGCAGATTAAGAAGAAAGAATAATATGAAAAAAACATTTAATGGAGTTATTGTTTCGGTCAAAATGCAAAAAACAGCAATTGTTAAAATTACGAGGAAGTATTCTCATCCTTTGTATAAAAAACTTATTAAAAGAGATAATAGGATTAAAGTTGACGTCGCGACTTTTACGCCCGCTATCGAAGACAGAGTAAAAATAGGAGAAGTAAAACCGATCTCAAAAACCAAACATTTTAAAATATTGGAGGTAATTAAAGATGGTTCAGCATAGAACAATATTAAAAGTTGCAGATAATAGCGGGGCAAAATTTCTCGAGGTTATTCATGTTTTTGGAGGATCTAAAAGGAAATTTGGATATATAGGTGATGTGTTAAATTGTGTAGTTAAAGGAGCAAGTTCTATCGGAATGGTTAAAGACAGTCAGGTTGTAAAAGTTGTTCTTGTTAGAACAAGGAAAGAAAAAAGAAGACAAGACGGTTCATATATTAGATTTTCCGATAATGCGGGGGTAGTAATAGATAATGCAAAGGATAAGAATCCGATAGGAACAAGGATTTTTGGTCCGATCGCCCGAGAAATAAAAGACAAAGGTTTTTCAAAGATTGCAAGTATGGCAATTGAAGTTATTTAATATGAAATTAAAGAAAGGAGATTTAGTTAAAGTAGTTTTGGGAAAAGATAAGGGTAAAACAGGTAAAATAGAGAAAGTTTTGACTAGAATTGAAAAGGTTTTGGTAACAGGTGTTAATCAATATAAAAGGCATCTTAAGGCAAGAGCTCAAGGTCAAAGCTCTGAAATAGTTACAATTACGAAGCCTTTAGCGAGCGCAAATGTTTCTCTCGTTTGTCCGCATTGTAAATTGCAGACACGCATTGGATTCAGGATAGAAAAAAATGATAAAATCAGAATTTGCAGAAAATGTGAAAAGAAAATATGAATAATTTACAAGCTAGATTTAAAGAAGAAATTGCAAAAGTATTACAGAAAGAATTAGGTCTTAAAAATGTTATGGCTGTGCCTGCTCTTTCAAAAATTGTAGTTAATATGGGGGTAAAAGATGCTATAGTGGATAAGAAAAATTTAGAAAAAGCATCTTTAATTATGGCTCAAGTTACAGGCCAAAAACCTAAATGGGCTCAGGCTCGCAAATCAATATCCTCCTTTAAGCTAAGAGAAGGAGATAAGATTGGTTTGGTTGTGACCCTCAGGGGCCACAAAATGTATGATTTTTTTGAAAGATTAATTAGTATTGTTATGCCTAGATTCAGAGATTTTCATGGTGTAAAAAAGGTAAGTTTTGATGGAAACGGTAATTATACGTTGGGTTTTACTGAAAGCACAGTTTTTCCTGAAATAGATCCGGGGAAAATAGATAAAATACAGGGATTTGAGGTAAGTATTGTTACAACTGCAGGCAATGATAAAAACGGATTTGCATTATTAAAAGCATTAGGAATGCCTTTTGTTAAATAAAGATATGGCTAAAAAATCTAACATAATTAAAGCAAGAAGTAAACCGAAATATAAAGCGAGACATAAAAACACATGCAATATCTGTGGTAGATCAAGAGCTTATATGAGACGTTTTGGTTTATGCAGATTATGTTTTAGAGAGCTTGCTTTAAAAGGACAATTGCCAGGAGTAGTTAAATCAAGTTGGTAACAAATTTATTAAATTTATGAATTACAGAATTTCAGATTTAATCATAAGGATTAAAAACGCAACAAGGTCAAGGAGAAAAGAGGTTGTTTTTGATAATTTTAAAATCAACAAAGCAATTTGTAAAGTTTTGGTAACTGAAGGATTTTTGGAGGGTTTTGAAGCTGCAATAAAAGATGGTAAAAAAGTTCTGGTTGCAAAAATTAAATACGAAAAAAGAATTCCCAATTTTACAGACGTACTGGTAGTTTCTAAGCCATCTTTGCGCAAATATGCTGCAGTTTCCGAAATTCCTGGAATTCAAAGAAAAGGCAAACATACGATAATATTGTCTACAAATAAAGGAATAATGACGGGTCGCGAAGCAATTAAAAGAAATATGGGGGGAGAAATTCTTTTTAGGATTTGGTAGCCCTCCGGCCATTAAAATAATTTTATGTCTAAACTTGCAAAAAAACCAGTTAAAATTTTAGAAGGAGCTAATATTATTTTCGAAAATGATATTATTAAAGTAAATGGTCCTAAGGGAAATCTTTCGTTTAGAATTCCCGATGGCGTTAATGTAAAATCTGTAGAAGGATGGCTGCAAGTTTCTTTGAAAGATAAAAAAAACGAAAATCTAAAGCCGTCTTTGGGTTTGACAAGGGCAATGATTTCTAACATGATGTTAGGCGTTTCAGCTGGTTTTGAAAAGAAACTTGAGCTGTCTGGTGTTGGATATAGGGCTCAGATTACAGATTCAGACTTAATTCTGTCTGTTGGATTTTCTCATCCTGTAAAAATTGCGGCAGTCCCAGGATTAAGCTTTTCAGTTAATGAAAATGTTATAACAATTTCCGGATTAGACAAAGACTTAGTCGGAAATATTGCAGCTAAAATCAGAGCTATAAGACCACCTGAACCATACAAAGGAAAAGGAATAAAATATCAAAATGAAAAAATAAGAAGGAAAGTTGGGAAAGCAGCAAAAGCATTAGGAGTGAAATAGTATGAATAAAACAGAGAGGAAAATAAAAAGACAAATTAGAACAAGATCTAAAATTAAGGGAACAGAATCTAGGCCAAGATTATCCGTTTATAAATCGAATCGCTTTATCTATGCACAATTAATAAATGATGAGACAAAAAAGACAATTATAGGTGTTTCCGAAAAACATTTAAAAGAAGCTGTTGTAGGGAAAATTGCAAGAGCTAAAGCTGTTGGAATATTATTGGCAAAAAAAGCAATTAATAAGAAGATTAAAAAAGTAGTATTTGATAGGGGAAGTTATGCATATCACGGAAGAATTAATGGGATTGCAGAGGGTGCACGGGAAGGAGGACTAGAATTCTAATGAATGATTCAAGATTTTATAAAGATAGACCAACTGATGGTTTTGAAGAAAAAATAGTTCAAGTTAACAGAGTTTCCAAGAAAACAAAGGGCGGAAACAAAATTGGTTTTTCAGTTTTGACAGTTGTGGGAAACAAAAAAGGAAAGGTGGGAGTTGGGCTTGGCAAAGGTCCTGAAATATCTTCTGCAATAAAAAAAGGAGTATTACTCGGTAAAAAACACGTAATAGAAGTCCCGATTATCAATGGCACTATTCCTTTTGAATTTAAAATAAAATTAGGTGCAGCAAGAGTAATATTAAAACCAGCCCCGAAAGGGTCGGGAGTTATAGCGGGAGGAGCAGTTAGAAGTGTGGTTGCTTTAGCTGGAATAGAAAATATTTCATCAAAAGTTTTAGGGACGAAAAATCAGGCAAGCAATGTTTATGCAACGATTGAAGCATTGAGACTTTTAACTGAAAGATATCATAAGTACAACAGAATAAAGTCTAAAAAATAATTTATGAAGCTTTCATCTTTGACAAAAGTTACAAAAATAAGACAAAAAAGATTAGGTCTTGGTCATGGATCAGGCCGTGGAAAAACAGCTGGACGCGGAACTAAAGGACAGAACGCTAAAGGTTCAAGGTCTCTTTCTTTTGAGGGAGGAGCGCTAACTCTTATTAAAAGACTTCCTTTTCTGAAGGGAAAGGGTAAAAATAAATCTTTTAAAAATCAGCCAATAGGAGTAAATGTTAAATTTCTAAATTTGCTGAAAAAAGGCACAGTTGTTGATATAAAATCACTTATCGAGAACAAAATTGTTAATACTGATGTCCGCAAATATGGAGTCAAAATTTTAGGAAATGGAAAACTTGATGTTTCTTTGATTGTAAAATTACCAGCATCAAAGGGAGCTTTAAAAAAGATTAAAGAAGCCGGCGGAAAAATAGAAATCTAATTTTTCCTGTATGAACAATATCTTTGGAATTTTTAGTAAAAGTATAAAAACTCCGGACGTAAGGAGAAAACTATTATTTACGGCAGGCATTTTTATCGTCTTTAGAATTTTTGCTCACATACCTGTTGCAGGTGTAGACCTGAACGCACTGAAAGCTCTTTTCTCGCAGAATCAATTTTTGGGACTCCTAGATATTTTTTCCGGAGGAACACTTGCCAACTTTTCCGTAATGGCATTAGGACTTAATCCTTACATCAATGCCTCGATTATCTTACAGCTCTTAACAATGGTTTTCCCAAAATTAGAAGCTTTATCTAAGGAGGGGGAATCTGGCAGACAGAAAATAAATCAATATACGAGAATATTAACAGTTCCCTTGTCAGTTTTTCAGTCAATTGGAATGTATGCATTGCTTCGCAGTCAGGGAATTATTGCTACATTGAGTGCAGTTGATATTTTATCTTTTGTTGTAACAATGACTGCAGGAACAATGCTATTAGTTTGGCTAGGAGAATTAATATCTGAAAAGGGAATTGGAAATGGAATATCGCTTCTTATATTTGCAGGTATAGTTGGGAGAATTCCTGTTACTTTTGGGCAAACAATTTCAACTGTAAATGCAAATAACTTCTTTAATTTAATAACTTTTCTAGTGATGGGAGTTTTGGTAATAGCTTCAATAATTATTATTAACGAAGGTACACGGAAAATAACTGTTTATTATGCGAAAAGAGTTAGAGGAAACAAAATGTATGGAGGTCAGTCTACTCATTTGCCTCTCCGTGTTAATCAGGCAGGAGTAATACCTATAATATTTGCTGTTTCTCTTGTTCTTCTTCCTTCAGTAGTTGCGAATTATCTGACTGCTTCTCCAAATAAATTTTTAAGCGGTATAGCTGGTGGAATTGCCGGATTATTTAATCCATCAGGTGCGTTTTATAATAGTTTTTATTTTTTGCTAGTTGTGGGTTTTACATATTTTTATACGGCTGTAATTTTCAATCCCAAAAAAATAGCAGAGGAAATTCAGAAATATGGCGGGTTTATTCCGGGCATTAGGCCGGGAAGTCCAACAGCAGGTTATCTAAATTATGTGTTAACGCGCATAACATTAGCTGGTGCAATTTTTTTAGGCATTATCGCAATTCTGCCAACCGTAGCAGGTGCCTTTACAAACGTTAAGACGCTCATGTTAGGTGGGACAGGAATTTTAATCGTAGTTTCGGTAGTTCTTGAAACCATTAAAGCAGTAGAGGCACAATTAGTAATGAGAAACTACGAAGGATATAATAAGAAATAATTTTTCTATGAAGATAATTTTAATTGGGATACAGGGATCAGGAAAATCAACGCAAGGCAATCTTTTAAGAGATGAATTGAAGATTCCTTATCTTTCCACGGGACATATTTTCAGAGAAATGGCTAAAGAGAAAACTTCTCTAGGGAGATACGTAAAAGAAGTCATGAACGCAGGATTTCTTATTCCTGATGAAAAGACCATACACATAGTAGGTGAATATCTTAAGAAGCCGGAATACAAAGATGGTTATATTCTTGACGGTTTTCCCAGAACTATAGAACAAGTGGAAAAGTTTGAAAATGGAGTAGACAAAGTTATTTACCTTAGAGTCTCAGACAAAGAAGCATTATGGAGACTTTCTTATAGGAATGGCGAAGATGGTGAAACGCGTGAAGATGAAACATTGACGGCAATCCGAAGAAGAATTGAACTTTTTCATAAGCTAACAAAACCTGTTTTGGAGCATTATAGGGAAAAAAGAATTTTGATTGAACTAGATGGAGAAAAATCCATCGACAGTATTCATAAAGAAATTTTAGAAAAGATAAAAAGTTGATCGTGTTAGAAAATAAACCTCTTATTATTGGAATCACAGGAGCATTTGGAAGCGGTAAGTCAACAGCCGCCGATTTTCTTGAAAATCTTGGATTTACAAAAATTAGTTTAGCGCATTTTTTAGAAGTAGAATTAGAAAAAAGAGGAGAAAAGAAAATTACCCGTAAACTTCTTCAGAATTTAGGAAATAAATGGAGAGAAAAATATGGAGCAGGGATTCTTGCTCGAAAGGCACTTGCTTTAATTAATGAGAATTCAATGCAACAAGTAGTTGTTGAAGGTTTTAGGAATAATTTAGAGATTGAAGAGTTTCGAAAAGAAAATAACTTTAAATTGATAGGCATTGTTTCAAACCGAATAATTCGATTTGAACGGCTAAAAAAGCTAGGCAGAAGAGAAAAATTAAATTGGGAACTTTTTAATAATCTTGATAATAGGGATTTGGGGATTGGAGAAGAAGAAAAAGGACTACAGGTGGCAATTTGCCTTGCTCTTTCAGACATTTTTATAGAAAATAATGAAAGCTTAGGCCAGCTTAAAAATAAAATTAGGAAAGTAGTTGTGAAAGGAAGTTAATGGATAAAAAGAATATCTCAATTGCAATAGACGGTCCGGTCGGATCAGGAAAGGGAACTTTAGCAATAGCGCTAGCTAAAAAGTTAAATGCTTTTTATGTCTATACAGGCGCAATGTACAGGGAACTTGCTTTGGCGTGTTTTAGAGAGGACGTGGATTTTGCAAATGAAGATCAGATTCTTGAAGTTTTAGGTAGAGTATCTATTGAGCTTAAACAGATAGGTAGTGGGATTAAAGCTATTTTGAATGGAGAAGACGTATCGGAAGAAATCTTCCAACCAACCGTAAGTAAATTAGTTCCAGTGGTCGCTGCTTTTTTCAGAGTTAGAAAAGAAATGGTTAGAAGACAAAAAAGGATGATGGAAGAAACTATCAACAGTAAGAAAAGCATTGTAATGGAAGGACGAGATATTACAACTCACGTTATTCCCAATGCGGACATTAAAATTTATTTGACAGCAGATGTAGGAAAAAGAGCAGAAAGAAGATTTAAACAATTTAGTGATAAAGGAGTCAATGTTAATTTTGATGATGTCTTAAAAGATTTGAAAGAAAGAGACAGACATGATATGCAAAGAGAAGCTTCTCCTTTGAGAATTGCTCATGACGCAATTGTAATAGATACGACCAATGATACGGTAGACCAAACTGTAAAAAAAGCAATAGGGAAATTAAAAGAAAGAAACTTAATATGATTAATATAAAAACAAGAGAAGAAATTGAAATAATGCGGTTAGGTGGGAAAATTTTGGCAGAAGTGTTGCAAGAGGTAATAAAAAATATAAAAATAGGCATTTCAGAATTAGAGATTGATCAATTGGCAGAGGAATTGATATTGAAAAAAGGAGGAGAGCCGGGATTTAAAAAAGTAAAAGGATATAAGCACACTATTTGTATTTCTACAAATGATATTGTTGTTCATGGGATTCCAACAAGGTACAAATTGAAAGAAGGAGATTTGGTTGGTATAGATTGTGGAGTATATTACAAAGGGTTTCATACGGATATGGCGCAAACTGTAAGGATTAAGGATAAAGGATTAATGATTAAGGAGGATGAGGTAGATAGATTTTTACAAACCGGAGAAAAAGCAATGTGGGAAGGAATAAAAGCCGTAAGGGAAGGGAATAGAGTGGGAGATATATCAAAAGCAATTCAAGACATTGTAGAAGGGCAGGGATACTCAGTCGTAAGAAGTCTTGTTGGTCATGGGGTTGGCAGGCAGCTTCATGAATACCCTGAAATTCCAGGTTTTTTAGACCGTCCCGTCTTGAAAACACCGTTCCTGAAAGAAGGCATGACAATAGCAGTTGAGACAATATGCAATATGGGTAAAAGCGACGTTGTATATTCAGGAAGTGATGGCTGGACTATAAAAAGTAAGGATGGTAGTTTATCAGGTCTCTTTGAGAGGACAGTTGTTGTCATGAAAGAAGGCCCGGTAATTTTAACCAAGTAATATTGCAGTTTTGAAGTTGTTTTGTTATAATAACAAGGTTAATTTCTAATTTCTAATTCCTAATTTCCAGAATATTTAGGTCAATTAGGTCAATTAGTAATTAGAAATTTTTTATTATGGCTCATCAGGGATCGTTTGAGATAGAAGGAGTAGTTAAGGAATCTTTACCCAACACTCTTTTTAGAGTAGAGTTAGCAAACGGAGCTTTAATTCTTTGTCATCTGTCAGGCAAAATGAGAATGAATTTTATTAAAATATTGCCAGGAGATAAAGTTAGGGTGGAGATGACTCCTTACGATAAGGCAAAAGGCAGAATAGTTTATAGATTTAAATAATATGAAAGTTCAAGCAAGCGTTAGAAAAAGATGTGTTAAATGCAAAATAATAAGACGTGCAGGGGTTGTAAGGGTTGTTTGTGAAATTCCTAAACACAAACAAAGACAAGGATAAAGTATGAGAATTGCTGGATATAATTTGCAGGATTTAAAAAGAGTTGATATTGCTTTAACTTATATCTACGGAATTGGACGAAAAAATGTTGTAGATATTCTTAAAAAAGCAGAAGTAGAAAGTTCAAAAAGAGTAAAATCCCTGTCTGAAGATGAACAGAAAAGAATTCAAAAGGTTTTGGAAGGATATAAGCTGGAAGGAGATTTAAGAGCAGAAGTGTATGCGGATATAAAAAGGCTAAAAGAAATAGTTTCTTACAGGGGAGGTAGACATAGTAAAAATCTTCCAGTCCGCGGTCAGCGTACAAGATCAAATGCTAGAACAAAAAGAGGGAAAAGGGTTACAATAGGAGCTATCAAAAAAGAAGATGCAGCAAAAACAGAAACAAAGAAAGAAGTAAAGTAATCTATGACAGAAACTAAAGAAAATTCAAAAGTAGGCGCAAAAAAAACAAAAAAAGCTCAAGTTGCAATAGCAAGTGTTGGCCGCGCGTACATAACTTCCACTTTTAACAACACTCTTATAACGATAACAAATGATAAAGGAGACGTTATTGGATGGAGTTCAGCGGGATCAGCAGGTTTTAAGGGCACAAGAAAGTCTACCCCTTTTGCAGCTTCTAGCGCAATGGAGACTGTTGTTAAAAAGGCAGTCGAAAAGGGACTCAAAACAGTTGAAGTGTACGTTAAAGGTCCTGGGGCAGGCAGAGATTCAGCTCTAAGAGCAATTAAAAGTGGTGGATTATCTATTTCTTTAATAGCAGATATAACGCCAGTTCCGCATAATGGACCGAGAGCAAAAAAGAAAAGAAGAATTTAAAATATGGCTAGATATACAGGACCAAAACATAAAATAGCTAGAAGGGAAGGAGCAAATATTCTTGAAAAGGAATCTGCAAGCTTACAAAGGCGCTTGAATGTTCCTCCAGGCGGAGTAAGTGGCAGAAAGATGAAAAAAAGACTCTCTGAGTATGGACAGCAATTGAGAGAGAAACAAAAAGCAAAAGCAATATATGGTCTTTTGGAAAAACAGTTTGGAAATTTAGTTAAAATGCTAGGTCGCAAAAAGGGCGACACCGGGGAAATGTTAATATCTCTTCTAGAAACTAGATTAGATAATGTAATTTTCCGTTTGGGATTTGCTAAAACAAGAACGCATGCTCGTCAAATGGTCGGGCATGGACACGTTTTAGTAAATAATAAAAAATTAAATATTCCTTCATATGAAGTAAAATTGGACGATATTATTTCCTTAACACCACAAGCTCAAAAAAATGTACAGGTACTTAGTCTTTTGGAAGAAAAGGATAAAGTTATCATACCTTTTTTGAAAAGACAAGGATTAGCAGGAAAGCTTGTTAGAATACCCAAAAAAGATGATGTGCAGGTTCCGTTCGATTTACAATTGATTATTGAATATTATTCCAGATAGTGGTAAAATAACGTTTATGGTTAATCCAGTATTTAAAGTAAAAGAGGAAAAAATTGCTGAAAATCACAGCGAATTTATAATAGAACCTTTAGAGCCAGGATACGGTCATACTCTAGGTAATGCTTTAAGAAGAACTCTTCTTACATCTATTCCCGGTGCAGCTGTAACATCAGTAAAAATTTCTGGCGTAAAACATAAATTCTCAACAGTTCCTGGAGTCAAAGAAAATGTGGTTGATCTTTTACTTAATATAAAAGGTTTGAATTTTCGCCTTCTTGATTCTTCGGATAAAGGCAAGGTAACACTATCTGTAAAAGGGTCAAAGGAAATAACAGGCGCAGATTTTGATCTTCCTGAAAATATTGAGATTGTCAATAAAGATCATTATGTTGCATCTATTAATGACAAAAAAGCTAAACTTGAGATGGAACTAACGATTGAACAGGGATTGGGATATTCATCTGCGGAAGAAAGACGAAGTACAACATTAGGTCTGATTCCAACAGATGCTGTATTCACACCTGTTAAGAGGGTAAGCTATGAGGTCTCAGCTACTCGAGTCGGAAGGCAAACAGATTTAGATAAATTAACCTTAAACGTCTGGACAAATGGCATTGTTAGCCCAAAAAATGCTCTGGAAGAGGCTTCTAAAATTTTAACATCATATTTCTTGCAGGTATATGAGCCAAAATCTGTGGTTTCTTCAGCATCAGTTAGTGTTAAGCCATCAATTGCAGACAGCATTTCTAAATTAACTATTGACGAATTGGATTTACCAACTAGAATTTGTAATAGCTTGAGAAACGGCGGAATTGAAACTTTGGGTCAGCTTCTAGCTATAACAAGAAGAAATCTAATATCAATGCGCAACATGGGAAACAAATCTATAATGATTATTGAGGAAAAACTTAAAGAAAAAGACATTTCTCTTACAGCTTAAACAATAGGTAATAGAAGATAGAAATTTGAAGATTGAAGATAGAGGGTAGAGAGAGCTGTTTTCTGTCTTCCAACTTCTACCTTCAAAAATTCAGCTTCGAATTTCTATTTTCTAAAGTAAAATATTATGAGAAAAAATGTTTTCGGAAGACAATTTAGCAGAGACACAAATCAAAGAAAGTCGCTTTTTAAAAGTCTTATTTCCTCTTTGATTTTAGAAGAAAGCATTAAAACGACTTTGGAAAAAGCAAAAGCAGTAAAAGGAGATGTTGATAAAATTATAAATAAAGCTAAAAGAGGAGATAAGAAAAAATCAATCCAACTTTTACAGCATAGCCTTGGAATTCAAGAGATGAATAAGGTTATGGAAGATTTAGTGCCAAGATTCAAAGATCGAACAAGCGGATATACAAGAATTATAAAATTGGGTAAAAGATTTTCGGACAATGCCGCAATGGTCGTAATGGAATGGGTCATAAAAAAAGAGATTAAAGAAGAAAAACCAAAGATTGATAGAGACGTTAAAAAATTATCTGCGGGAAAAGTTGAAGAAAAGCTAAAAATAAAAAAACCGGAGACGAAGGTGACTAAAAAAGGAAATGCAAAAAGAAAGGCAGCGAAATAATGAATCAACAAATGACAACGCCAACGAAATTGTTAGGTATAAAACGAGCATGGCATTTATTTGATGTCCGAGGTAAAATTCTTGGAAGAGTTGCAAGTGAGATTTCGACAGTGTTAATGGGGAAGTCAAAGCCGTATTTTGTTGGTAATTTGGATTGCGGAGATTATGTTGTTGTGATTAATGCAGCTGATATTAAAACATCAGGTAAAAAAGAACTGAAAAAGAAATATTCTCGTCATTCAGGTTATCCAGGGGGATACCGGGAGGAAAATCTCATGGACCTAAGAAGTAGAAAGCCAGAAGATATAATTAAATTTGCTATTTTGGGAATGTTGCCACAGAATAAATTACGAGATAGAATGTTAACTAGATTATTTATATTTAAAGGTGAGGAGCATACGTATGGAGATAAGTTTAAAATTAAAGTACCAAAAGCAGAAAGTGAAAAGAAAGCTTAAATAAATTATGGATACTAAAACTGAAGAAAAAAAAGTAATTATAAGTAAAACTTCACAAAAAGATTACGTTTATGCAATCGGCAGACGTAAATCTTCAACAGCAGAAGTTCGTTTATATAAAAAGGACACTACGGTTTGGGGAACAACAGAAGTTAAAAAAGGAGAATTTATTGTTAATAACAAGTCTGCTTTAGAATATTTTGGCAAAAGTCTTGAAAAAATCTACAATGAACCACTGCGGATTACTAGCTCAGAAAATAAATTTGCAATATCAATTAAGGTTAGTGGCGGAGGGAAAATGGGTCAGCTTGATGCAGCAGTTTTGGGAATAGCAAGAGCTTTGGATAAAATTGATCGGGAAAAGTTTCACTCAATTCTTAAGAAAAAAGGAATGTTAACCCGCGACCCGAGAGTCAGAGAGAGAAGGAAAGTTGGAATGGGCGGAAAATCAAGAAGAAAAAAGCAATCTCCAAAGAGATAGTTTATCTCGTATATTTTTTATATAATTCCAAAAAAAGCTTATTTTTTCCCAACAATTTTGCTTCCTGTTCGCACCAAACAGAATAAAAACCGGGTTTTACATTAATCTCGTTTAAGAAATCATCCCATTTGATCCATCTAATTTTTTCGACCTCATTTTTGTTAATTGATGGTTTTTTATCAGAAAAAGCTATTATTACTGGGCAAATTTCATTTTCTACAATTCCGTTTAATTCTGCTTTGTAAGAGAAATTGGGCAATATTTCATAAAAGCTTTTAATCTCTATGCCTAATTCAAATTTAGCTCTTCTTTTGGCAGCGTCAGCATTTAATTCATTAAGCATCGGGTGTCCGCAACAACTATTTGACCAAATTAACGGCCATGTTTTCTTCTTTGAGCTTCTTTGCTGCAATAGTAGTTTTCCTTTTGAATTGAAAATAAAAAGAGAAAATGCCCGGTGTAATGGGGTATTTGCATTGTGAGTTGCTAATTTTGGAGCAGTTCCTAAAACTTTATTTTGTTTATCAACTAAAACAATATAATCTTCAGTAATCATAGTTTTATCATAAGCTATTTAGGTATGCCTATCAATACTTTCTAGATATGGAATTTTGTTGGTCAAATGTGGTAAAATCCTTATTGTATAGATTTTATTGCATTTATCTAACGTCTTATTGTTTAAAAAGTAACTTGCGAATAGCACAAACATAATAAGGCCGATTATATCAAATTTCTAATATGAACAGTTTAATTTATTGTTTGCATTAAAATTATATGAATCGTACTGAGAGCGGCATAATTTTGCCTAATAAAGACATTCAATCAGGCATAATTAAAGAGGAAATTTTTGAAAAATTTGGTTTTGATTATAGGCCGGTAATCTTGGAAAGACTTGAATATTGGAAAAATCTTCCCAAGGGTCACAAAATAAATTTTTTCGATGTAGCCATAAAACATGAAAAATCTTCTGGTTTATATCTGGTGGAAGAGATTGTTGGAACCAGTTGGGTTTTTGTTCAGGCAATGCTTGAAAATGGGATTTCTACCGAACATAAACACAAAGATCCAGTTATAGAGCTTTATGATCCGCAAGCAGGGCAATCTTTGCTTAATGTTGATGGCATAGCTCAAGAATTAAATCCCGGAATACCTTTTGAAGTTTTGTCTGAGCAGACTCATTTTCTCAAAACAGAAGGAAAACCATGTTTAAACCTTCTAATAATGAAAAATTCTGCGCATATTCCGAGAAGCAAGCTACATATTCCAGTAAGATAGCAGAGTTGCCATATAATTTATCTTATAGTATAATATATCCTCCTAGATATGAAGAGTAATAGTAAGAGCATAATCTTAATTAAGCTTGGGGGATCTATAATTACGGATAAAAACATTCCTTATAAAGCGCGTCCAGG
>Ga0209668_10000004_pt1 | contig 147491 bp, 150 predicted proteins | sample FrelakmetPLP11PL_FD_187150 | JGI IMG/M metagenome (GOLD analysis project Ga0209668, IMG submission 187150) | Freshwater lake sediment microbial communities from the University of Notre Dame, USA, for methane emissions studies - PLP11 PL (SPAdes)... | ecosystem: Environmental > Aquatic >...
TTATCGACAAATCCATCGCCATGCTGCAAGAGATGAATGAGGAAGACTGCGCAATTGCGATTGACGAATTGCGCAACGAGCTCGAGCGTGTCAAGGGTATCGCGCGGGATCGACTCGCAACGATTGCCGAGCTGCGCAGCTGTCAAGAAATTCATGACGAGTGCGAAGCTTCACTCTCCCCAGCTGGGAATGAAGGATTGTATGGCGCATACCTTCGCGGAGAGCTCGATTGATGAAATCAATTCTCGCAATCGGCCTCGCGCTGCTTTACTTTCTTCCCGCTCTAGCAATGGTGATCATTATCATCATGGTATTCCTTCAATTACTCTTCGATTTAATTTCATCGGATGACGGATAGAATGAAATTAGCGCAACCGGTCGTTGCCTAATTGTCAACCATTCGGAATTTCCGAATGGTTCAATGCGCAGCCGGTGGCGAGCCTCGAGGCGGGGGCGGGTTCTCAGAATATTCCGATATTCTGGGAATTGTTTGTTGATAGTATATGTCAACCATGTAACAATGGCTGTCTAACTCCTTTATTTAATTATTCAATAAACAAACGACCCGCGCACTACTGCGGGTCGTTCGTATGAACAGAACACCAACCAACGATTGTTTAGCCAATGACTCCATCAGCTCGAAGCTGATCGAAGATGGCATTGGCTGCTTCTGCGGGAGTTGATCGCGGCCGCAGATGAGGCGGAATCATATCAAGTGGCATTCCCATTGCCAGCATATTCTTGACGACTCCAGCCAGCGCATCCTTATTCTTCTTCATCTTCATCTCACCATCAGCGACGACAGCTGAGACGATATCGACCTGGTTCTCCATATGCCAGTCGGTATCGACTCCAACCGCATTCCGCATTTCCTGAAGTGTGCGAAACGCAACCTGGAAATCGGTTCGCATCTTATCGTTGATTTCGTCCTGCATCATGTTCGCCATGGCGAATGGCGCGAGAAGAATACCCACGCCGTCGATGAAACCAGCGAGAACGCGAGGGTTTGCGAGATTGGGTGAGCCGTTTGCGAGAGTCAGATTGTTGGTTTTGTTGTTGTCGTGGATCATGTCGTTGTCCTGTTTGTGTTCTGAAAGTGTGAAGCGGAAGGGAATTCTTCTCTTACCATGTATCGACTTCACGAAAGGAGCGTAGCAGGTTTCCCCGATACGCTCCTGAACCGGCGTTCTGGCGTTTGATATTAGGCCTTCGGGGCGAGTCCTGACTCGCGAAGGAACTCCGCGCGAATCGCGGAGATTCGAGTGATCGTCTCGTCAGCCGCGCGAACCTTGGCGTGCGCGATACGGCGCTGCTTCTCAGCGCGGTCGAGAACCTTGTCGATCTTCTTCACTTCCTTCGCGAGCGCATCGCGGAGAATGTTCTCCTTCAGCTGCGCGAGAGTCTGAATCGGCTTCGGGCCCTTCGTCTTTCCGTTGGTGGTGCGAGCGGTGTTTCCGTTAGTGGTGCTTGTCTTCATGTCATCATTATATCCGAAGGAGGGTATGAAATCAACCCCTATGACCAACAATCTTTGCGGATTTCCGTAAGTCATGGCGCAGCCGGCATTTATGTCCCATATGGGTTATCGGACGCATTGTGGATAACTTCTGGGTAACAGCCGGTGGGTCGTCGATCATTCGTTGACATCAAATGTCAACATCAACATTTGTTTTCAAATGTTGATAGTATATTACCGGACCATGTTATTTTGACCCTAACCACTTATCCAGAACTTATCCACATTCGGGAACAGACGGCTTGACATGGGGCAGCCCTTCCCCTATAATCATGCCATGACCACTAAGAACCTCTCACTTTCAGAGCATACAGAAGCTGAGCTCGTCGCACGCCTTCAAAGTTACGAGATCGAATTCCGCGCTGCGATTCTCGGCGGCGTTCGCCATCTCAATCTCGCTGACTTGTTTATGCTGACATTGTTGGAGCGCAATATGAAGAGCGTCCGACACGAGCTTGATCGTCGCGCTGTTGCAGCTTTCATCTAATCCCGAACCAGAAGGAATCACAATGACCAACGACAACGACAACTACAACGGCTGGACGAACTACGAAACATGGAATGTCGCTCTTTACCTTGACAACGACGAAGGAATTTACAATTTCATGCTTGAAGGCCTTCGCCATCTTCTGGCTGAGCGGAATGACGATTGGACTGGAATCTCGACTCAAGAGCTTCGCGAGCTGGTTCAAAGCGCATTCCGTGGTGATTCTACGCCTGATGGTGTGCGGTTGAGTAATTCCGAGATTGATTGGAGTGAAATCTCCGACAAGCTTCTTGAAATGGCAGAAGGCAACGATCTCGCGACACAGCCAGCTGGAGATGAGATCGACGAAAGCTCTGATGCTGATGCTGACTTCGAACCAGATCGACTCGACATGGCCGATGGGCCTGATGACCGGTATCATTCCGGTACTGGTGAGATGATCGACGACGAATCGTATGACAATTATCTCGACAACAATTCCGGTAATTACTGGAACGGCTAATCTAGTTCGTTCTCAAACGACATTCCTTCAACCTCAATTCACAGGATATCTGACATGAGCTACTACGACGACGACACCGATCTTGACTTCGACACCGATTACGATCTTCTCGACTCCGAAGAGCGGGAGATGGAAGACCAGGACAACGCTGATCCGCAATACATCACCGGTGATGATTGGGCTGATCCAGCGTATGACGACGACGACGATGACTCGGAACGCGATTGTTGCGACTGATCATCGGAATCACGGATCAAAGTATCGGTTATTGGGTGGGGGAGAGCGCATATCCGAAAGGATATGCGTTTTTCATTGATATAGCGGTGTTGATAGTATTTGTTGATAGTAATTGTCAACGGAGCCTAACACCATTTACATATTAGCTAATAGAATAACCCCGCACAATAGTACGGGGCTTTCTGTTTGGGCTTTCTGTTTTTGTTTTGAGTTTACTGCGGAATCTGAGAGTTTACTGAGAAATCACAGAGAAGTGGTATATTTGGTGCAGCGGCTGAGCCCAGTGTTCGGCAGCACCTTTACAACCATCGGCAGCACCTTTACAACCATCGGCAGCACCTTTACAACCATCGGCAGCACCTTTACAACCATCGGCAGCACCTTTCCCCCACTTTCCCCCACTTTCCCCCACCATTTCCATAAACATTTCTTCGTAAACTCCGAAATCGGTCTTTCGATGGTATCCATACTCCATAAGAGAGTAGTTGATACCTCTATTTCACTCTGATGGATCTGTATGAAGGACTTCTGTGATCTTGGAAAGATATTGAAATCCGAGCTTTTGACTTGAGAAGATTCTCAGCGTATCATTCAAAGTACGAATTGTATCTCCGTTCTCTGTCAATGTGGTCTGAAGAATGTGGAACTCTTCTCCATAGTAATAACCAATGAGAATCTTGTTTGAATAAGGTTCTGGAAAGCATTGAATGATGAAGTCATTCATATGAAGCTTCTCATATCCTTCTTCCATGATATCTGGAAAAGTGCCATTGTCATTACATTCGATAATTTGAATTGGAGAGAGATGAGTGGTCATAGCATTGATCCTACTTGTCGGTGAGTGATGTTCTTGATTGTGAGTTCGAGTGTTGGTGAAATGTCTAATGGGTTTTCGTTGTTTGTGAGTCTTGAGTATTCCTCGTCTGTGACTGCGCAAATGGAGATATCACCCATTCTGTACCATTTACCATCGCGTGTGATGACGACTAGTGTCGTTCTTGGAATCATAATGGCACTTTATCCAAAGATAGATTGTACAATGGATTGAATAGAGAACACAACGAAGAGAAGAATGACAACGATTGCGAGAAAGAATGTGAACACCATAAATAGCGCAATCGAGTTCCTAAACGATTCTGATGTTGAATTGGAGGAATAAGTTTCCTTGGGGTACATCGAAAGACTAGCAGCGGTCATGTCATTGAGTGAGCAATGAGGATTTGGAAGAAACCCGCTCGAATCTGATTCTCGTCTTCGCTTTCTCTTTCTGGGAAGAATGGAATCATTCATCACCATTCCTTGATCGCGATAATAGAGTTCCTTTTGTTGTTCGCGTAGAGCTCGTAGTTCATCAGCGGTATCAGCCGAACGCATGGCTGCGTTCGCATTACCAATTGCGATACATTTATCAACACTCCAATTGTCATCTGTTGGTGATTGATGAGGAATGGGAGTACGATGAGTGAAATGAGTACTCATGAGTTCTTTGTCACTTGTGTTTTCGGAAGTGTTTGTGAAGGACTCTTTCAATCTCGTCAACACGATGGTGAAGATGATTGAGTGCTGAATTGATTGAATAGAATGATACCGACATTGCTGCGACGATTGCGACAATACCGATGATTTGAATTGTTGTGTCTGAGAAGTGTGTCATCATACCTTATCTAGTGCGAAAGTGGGGACGGGATTAAAACCTTGTTTGAGAAGATACTTGTAGAGTCTTCGTGAGTTTTCAATGGTGTTGTACTGCTTGCCATTCACATTGATGGGAATTGGCTCACTAAAGGGATCCGAAGGATCGGAGGGAATATATACCTCTTCGCGAACATTCATTGGTTCAGAGAGAGTCTCACCATCCTTCATTTCACATTCCCTCACACGCATGAGGTCGCGGCCTTCCTCATGAGAGAAGGTGTAGATGTGGACGACATCTCCGTTTGGAAGACAGGTATTCATGCCAAGTGAATAGTTGCGGTAGGTGATCATGAGATGTCTCCGTGAATAAGAAAAAAAGATTAAGCGTGTGATCCGGTCACGAAGATACGGAAAATGTTTGGGTAGTTTCCATCCTCATCCATGAAACTCATATTGTCGCAATGGTTGACGATGAAATCCTCGAGCTCGACCGCTTCGGTGTCGCTCAATTCGATGAGCATCTCAAGAATAGATGCTTGGAGTTCTTCACGATTGGGAGTTGGGGTATTGTCAGATGTCATTGTGTTCTCGGATAAAGGGACTATGGTCAAACATAATTAGAAACGCTTTTCAAGGGTGCAGACTTAAGGAATGCTATCGTCGGAAGTGAGATCAATTTGCTCGCATCTGACTTGAAATTGTGGTATTGGACAAGAGATTTCCAAATCAGACGAGCTCGAGTAAAGTGGAGTGGATATATGTTGTCGTTGATGAAATTGTAATCCTCTTCGGTAGAGGAAGGAAGGGACTTCGATGATGATGGTGGATCACAATAGATCCAAGTAGGATGTGAAATCTCAAAAACATTGTTTTTGTTGGTTTCCACTCCAAGAATGGTCATGTATTCGCCATCGTGGTTCGTGAAAAGAAATCCAAGTTTATCTGTCGGAGGGACGCACACACCCAAGCGCGACGAAGGAGCGTTTGACGCGAGTCGGTCGCCGGAAATGAGCAAATGATATTTTGAAACAGGTGTTGTTGAAGTCGTTGTCATAGTGCTTTCTCAATCTTAAAGCAATCCCATTCCCACAAGAGTGCTGTCTCTCTGGCAGGTGTGCCAGAAGTTCGGGTTGGTGACTCCATACAAGTACAATACATACGCCTTGCTTGGTCACGCTCTTCTTCCAAGCGAATCAAAGCAGCATATGCTTCACATAGAGTCCGAATTACATCAAGCGGGAGATCCATTCTCTTTGATTCTTGTCGAAGATGAAGTGTTATGTCTTTCATGGTGTTTTCTTTTCGTAAAGATCTCTCCACCCATTAGTGCTAGCAATGTCTTCTTTCGCTTCGCCTGGCCGATCACTTCCTGCGCTCCACTCGCAGAAGAGGCGCCGCGCCTCGTCGCGCTCTTGCAATGCTTTGTCCCGCTGATCGCGGATTCTCTCAACTTCCTGTCTGAGAGCCATGACTTCTGTGAATAGCATGTAATCAGCCATTGAGTGTTTCCTTTTTGTAAAGTCCGTGCAGTCCTTCCAAGTGTCCATTAGAATCCGCACCATGTTCGATGCGACAGTTAATTTCTGACAAGATTCTCCGCACTAAAGAGTTTGCTGCGTCACGCTCTTTGAGCAACTTCTTATTCATCTCACCAACAGGCTCACATGCATAGCAACAGCCTTCGAAGCCATTCTTAATGGTTTCGACTTGCCGACGAAGTTCATCCCGTTCGGCATTTGAAGTCTTGAGTTCAGCGCGAAGTCGATAACACTCTGCCTTCAACTCGTCCACCGCTTCGGCAACATCTTGGAGTGCCTGATTAGCGTCTGAGAGTGAGAGATTCTTTGGATTGCTCATTGTGTTTGCTCCTCGTCTGCGTTCATTTCAATTGACTCGCTACTCCACTCGATCATTCCATTCTCAATATCGGATGGATCAACTCCACGCAATTCTTGCTCTGTCCACACGACAACAGCGCAACCACGATCATGCAGCCAGCGCATCATCTCTGCGATGATCGCCTGTTCTGTATCCGCGCTTTTGAAGTTTGGTTTCTTCATATCACTCATCGGTGTTCTCCGTGTTTGGATTTAGCGGTTGGATGAACGCATAACAGCATCAGCGAGTTCATCTTGAAGCGCACGAATTGCTTCGTCGGCGGTGGCGACGGCGGCGGGAGATGGACGACTTTTGACGAACCGTGCCATGATACTCTTACCTGAATGCCATCGCAGCCATTCATATGTTGGATCACGACCAACATTTCCCACCGTACCCCTGAAGTTGCATTCCCACACTTCCGTGAAGGTGGTGTTGTGCTTGCATGGCTTCCTGTCTGCATCATCTCTAGCCCACTTCACCACGAAGAACTCTGAACCCACCTTATAAAGTTCTCCGATCTCTCCATCACGATCTGTGATGTGTTTGACAAAGACAAACTCTGCCTGTTTTGAAGTCTTGTTGGTCATTTGGTTTTCTTTCTTGTTGGTTTAGCGGTTGGATGAACGCATAACAGCATCAGCGAGTTCATCTGTAATAGTATCAAGAGCAGTACTGAGCAGCTGGATGATTTTCTCCCCGCCCCGCTCAAACTGAACAGGCGAAAGAGTGCCATCGCCAGACTTGTTAAGCAAGTCTTGAAGCAAATCCATGCAGTTATCAATGCGAGAATTGATTGTGAGAAGATTCTTTTCAGAAATCTCAACCTTGATGGGCTTGACGCGAACGATAGTGGTCTTGTTCTTCTTCTTCATATGTGTATTATACCACAAATCGACTTCTTTGTCAAGTCGAGTGAGTGTAAATATGGATAAGTTTTGTGTGAGTGGAAATCACTGCTCCACCTCGACGCGAACCTTGAAGAAATCCTTCTCAGACTTCTCAATCGTAAGAGAAAGAATCTTTCCGTGTCCTGAGAAATCATCTCCGATTTGGAGAAAGGGCCCACCTTCAAAATCCACATACGCAATGTCGGTATTGTTGTCAGCCATTCCAGCACGGCAGAAAAGCGATTTACCTTCAATGGTATACCAACCATGACCATTTGCGATAATGGTGCGCTTATCGCCATAACGAGAATGAAGAGTGAGTTTGTGTGTCATGTTACCTTGCCCTTGAGTATTCGCGGTTGAGTCGTCGTGCGTCTTCGTCGCTACGCGCAATGAAGAGTTCGCAGTCTGCTTTGTGAGAGTAAATGATTCTTGCTACTGACTTGAAGGTGTGTTTGTCTGAACAATCAACGCAGTATTCGGTATCGGGAAAGAACTCAAGTCGCGCAGATGAAATCGGATTTCCGCAGTCGAAGCATTTATCCACGAATAGCCTCCCGAAGTTGAGATGCTACTTCATTGTAGCGTTCCACTAATTCATAAACTGCGTCTGCGGATTCATCATCTGAATTCAATCGCAGAATCGCTGCGCCATCCTTGACGCGCTGAAGAAGTTGAGTATCAGACATCATGATGTAGGTATCATCCATTTGGATTAATTTCCTGTTGTTGAGAGAATACAAACGAAGATGTTAGGGCATTCGATTATGTCGCGGAAATTGTCTTCCAGATTCGGCAATATATTGCTGAACAGCATTAATTGTAGCCAGGTTTGCCTGATCAAGTTCTCTCTTGAAATTATCGCTTTGATCGCGGAGTCTGGCATTCTCGTTTGAGAGTCTAGTGATTTCTGTATCACGAAGACGAATGACTTCCGTAAGAGAAGTAATTACTCTTTCGCAAGTAATCTTTGAAAGAGGAATGTTTGTGTTTTCATCGACGATATCATCCATTTGGGTAAATCTCTCCTGCGATTTGAAGAACATCGCGCTCTAGTCGAACAATCTCATCAATGAGTTTTCGCAATTGATCAGATGATGCGTAACCATCTGCTGATGCGAGATTCGCAATCTCAGTAATTCGAGATTTGATATGCCCAAAGGCATATGGATATCCCGCTGAAACAGGAATAATGCGTGGCGGAAGAGAAGAGCTCGTGGTCATCGGTGATTCCTCTTGAAGAGTTCGTTGTTCGCATTCGCTTCAATCTTCTCATTACACGCATGGCACACCACCGCTGACTCTCCCGCATTCGCGCTGTCGATATCACACGGGAGTTCCCCGTAGATGAATGAGTCTGCGGAGAGAACCTTCATTCCGCAATTGTCGCAAAAGAACATCTTCCCTTGGCGCAGAAGAATCTCATCCTCCAAGTTATCTTGCTCTGGTTCCGAATCGTCTGTGAAACGAGAAACGAGTCGCCTGTCGAGCTCGTCGTTCTTCGCGAGAAGCACCGAATACTGAAGCTCGAGGAGCTGAATCTTAGCGCGAAGATCCACAATCTCATTTGCTGCTTCAACGAGATCGTCGTTGGTCAGAGTGTAGAATGGTTCGCGCGTAGTCAGACGATAGGTAATGTCGTGCTTGGTGGTCATGCGTATCTCGTTTGTGCGAATGATTGTTTGATGGTTCGTCGTTGGATGAATGCTTCGCCGTCAGCGCGAGCATTTCGTTCTTTCGTGATCTTCTTACCGATGCCGAATGGTTTGCAGATGGTGAGATTGTGCTTTACTACTGCTGCACCTTCGCGTTCTGCTTCCAAGTCGAAGCGATCAAGAACTCGCTTTGGCATTGTCGAGCTCCTGAATCAAGGAATCGCGCTGCTTGGTAAGATCAACAACCAAATTGTCGAGAACCTCAATCGCAATCGCGGACTGCTTCAAGTAGTCAATGTGTTCGGGTTCAAAAGAATCCTCATTTGCATTTGCGAAGTCGGTGAGAAAGACTGCGAGAGTTTCGAGGTGTGGATTGATCATAATGTGTATTATACCATAAGTCATCAAGCTTGTCAAGCTCTAAGCTCCCGATTGTGGATATCTATTTACCTCAAGTCTGATTTAGAACCAGTAAGATCAATTAAATTATAGGTTGGATATCTCTGCTTAAACTCTTTGTGTATGGTATCAAGCGAACCACTTGAGAAATACATTCTATGATTTGTGTTCATGGATATTTCTTTTCGCACATGGTCAATTCTTCCATACACATGAGGATGCGACCTAGTTGCAATACCTTCATCATCATGGTGATAAGCATCAGGAAATACAATATCGTGGGTTTGTCCCATGTGGGATATCGGACGAACTGCTATGTGTTTTTCGTCAGCATTATCCTTATTCAATTTTATAGTTGGTCCAGATGCCCACAAGTCAGGTAATTTCTGTTCTTGACCTGGTGTAACACCCCATACTTTACGCAATATGGAATTAAGTTTCTCGCGATGTCCCTTATCCTCAAACGATGGATCAAAATCTGAGGAATCGTGTCCGCGTGAAAGATATTCGCTCTGCGCTTCGGGTGTGAGAATACCAGCTTTCCCACGCTCATCACGCTCCTGCTTCATTTTATCTGTTGCTTCTGATAATAATTGTTTGAAGGTTATCATCTATCGTTATCTCTATAGTCATCTAGATATCTTAAGGGAAATCCATAAACATCAGTAGGCGGTGGAACCCAATTGCTTGCAAAAGTTCTAGGAGTCTGTGACTGAGTAGATTTCTGTGTGGGTGTTACTTTACTGACTACTGGCACTGGTGTCTTCTCTTTTTCTGTTTTATTAGATAATCGTCTTTGATTTTTTGCTTTTGCAGAAGAAAGGGAGTCCTTCAACGATTCGATATCAGTGGAAAGTTCATTCTTTCTCGCATTCACTCGTTCGTTGTGACGAATATTGACTTCCTTATCCATTCCAGGAAACAAAAACTCAGACGATTCCTTATTTTTTGGTACTGATGAATGGTCACCACGATTGAGAGCAGATAATTCCTTTTGTTTATTGGAATAAGATGCCTGTATTCGATTCTCTCGTTTCACACCTTCGGGTAGGTAATCTTTAAAGTTCTTCATATCTTTATTTATAAATATGGAATATAAGAGCTCTCTTACAATTATCGTGAAACAACTCAATTACAGAAAAGAAATAGAAATATGAAAAAAATAAAAGATTTACTCAACGAATTTAGAAATAGTGGTAGCGGTGGAGGTGGTGGGGGAAATAACGATCCGAGTGGTGGAGATTTCTCAAGAATAGAACAATTCGCAGAATCCATTCCATTTACTCATATCACCACAGGAGAAGATGAAATTACCTTCAAGAGTGCCAATCATGCTCTTTTGGCAACCGCGCATAGTCTTGCGAAGCATGAAATGGGGCGGGAACAAGCAAGCAAGAGTGGAAATAAACCAATGCACGAATACTTTATGGCATCAGCCGGTACTCACGACGATGTATTGGATGCATTATCTCATCACATCATGAATCACCCAAAGCTGCCATATGACTTGATAGATTCTGTTCCATCTTATGTTGAACACATTCAATCCGAAGCGGAGAAAACAACACGCGGTGCAGAGAGAATGGGATCAATGTTTGAACCAAGAATGGGAGCTGCAAACACCGGAGAAAAGACGCTCAGGACTCATAGTCATCCTGATATGGAGCTATTACAACAACATCCGCATCTTCACGATGACACACATCATCTCAAGAATGTGATACAGGAATTAAAGGATAATCCAAGTGATGGATACTTCCTGAAGAGTGATGAAACTAAATAAAAAAACAACCCTCCAGCAATGGAGGGTTGTTCTTAATCAGTCATTATATTTTATTACAATCCACAGACTCCAGCTGGAGTTAAGTCCATAGTCCAATTTCCATTAAGGGAAATATTCGGACTATATGCTGACGCACCAGTAGAAATGAGATTGAAACTACCATTTGTTCCTAGTGAAACGGTACCAGGATGTAAGATTTCGAGTGATGCATTTTCTGCATACATGAATCCTTCTTGTACTGATGTCGCATCTGCTGTTGGATATTGCGCAAAAGAGACTTTACCACTATACAGCTGCAGATTATTCATATCAACACCATGTTTTATCACTATACTTGGGTTTTGATTAGAACCTCCGCCAAAAGTTGTCAATTTTTCCACATATGTTCTGCTTAACGCATCAGGGCCTGATGCACCTTCGAATCCTGTATCTTCTTCAAATGTAAGAGTTGGGCCACCCAAGGTGTGGGGTGCTAGGTAGATAATACTTATATCAAGACCAGAGGCATATCCTCTATGCACAACAATACCTGTATCTGACCCACCTGAGTATATTCCATTATATCCACTAGTGGTAGAATAAACATGAAACACATCATAATTGCGTAAACCACTATTAGCATAAGGATTATTATTTATTGTATATTGCAACGCTGATCCTAATTCCAAGTTTTGCAAATGTACGGTAGCGTAAGTAGAATACGGTGACACTGGAATAGTACTTATTGTGCGCACGGTTCCTTTAATCCAATAGGTGTGCGTTTTCCTTGCTGCAACACTAATAATAGCATTTGCTCGTGTTACTCCACTTCCATCAACCAAGTGAATGTAAGAGGCAGAATCAGCTGGCGCACCACACGCGCCGGCTCCAACATTAAGTGCCAGTGATGCTGTTCTGAAACTAAAATAACTTCCTGATGATCCGAGTGGAACAGGACAGTCGGGATTGACTACAACCGAAGAAAAATATTGAATGCCACCACTATATCCAAGCATCGGCCCTTGCGGTGCTACAATCGGATATGTCTCTACATTATAACAATTGCCCAACACGGAATATTTCGTAAAGATAATTGGTTCACCATCTTGCGGAATCCTATTTGCGTGTGTGGGTAAAAACCCACAAAGTCCAAAGGGAGCCCAATTTGTCCAATTTACTACATTATTTACATTGCCACTCGCGCCAGTTACACCCAGCCAGTAGAATGTTGCCATGTGTGCATTTCTCCTATTTCTACTAGTATATAGGGAAATTGCTTAATACATTAAAAAGAAAACCCCCGATTGCTCGGGGGTTTCTTGTTTGACTGGGATGTTCTGATTATTTAGACGCTGAAGACGATTCCGCCAGTGCGTCCACGCTTGAATTGAATTCGCGAACCGAAGTGGATGACAAGTGACTTCTTCAAGTCAACCGCTTTCATGTTGAACTCACGCGCAAGGTGCTTGACGGTGAGTCGTTCGGTCAAGGAGCGAGAAACGAGAGAAGTGAAGTCGATGTTGGTCTTAGCAGTCGAGAGCATAGTAGCAGTCATGTGATTTCCTTTGAATTGTCTTTGCGATTTGTGCGAAATGATTGTGTGGAACACGAAGAAGAGGTTTGGTTGGGATGTATGAAAGAGTGATGATTGATTTCAAATCAAAAGGGAACCTCCATATCTGTCTCGTCCTTATTCATTGCGTTCACAGAAGGATAGGCAGGAATGTCGTTGCCGTCAATCTTGTTGTAGAAGGAGAGAAACGCGGTCTGCGTATCTTTGTCGAATCGCGCAAGCGACATCTGAAGTGCCTTCTGCTTGCATCCAAAGATGGAATACGCTTTGCAGATATTGATTGCACGGCGAGTCGTGATGAGATCGCTGAAGGTTCCATCATTACAACCCTTGCGAATGGACTCAGTCCACTTCGTGAGACAATCGGCGAAATGCTCATCAACCTTGCCGAAAGACTTCATCTTCTTGAGAAGAATCTTCTTCTCAACAGCGCGAGGCGCATAGTCAATCTCAAACCAAAAGTCGAAGCGGTCGAGCATTGCTTCGTTCATCACGCGAGTACCGACGAAACGACCATCGTCGGAACCCTTACCCTTTGTATTGCAAGTAGCAACGATGTTGAAGCGCATGGAATTCGGAATCTTGGTGATGATGCGCTCAATGAACTTACCCTTACCTTCAAGTGGAGACTGAAGACACATGGTCTTCGCAGTACCACAATCCATCTCATCGAGAAGCAGAATCGCACCACGCTTGAGAGCGACAATCACAGGCCCGTCTTGCCATTCCATCGAAGTCTGACCATCGTGATTGACCAGCTTCCAAGTACCGATGAGCGAATCCTCATCAGTCATCTCGGTGAAATTGACGCGCAGACATTCGCGATTCAACTTCGCGCAAATCTGCTCAATCATTTCGGTCTTGCCTGTACCTGTGTTGCCAGTCAGAACCATTGGAGCAAACATCTCACTCTGAATCACCTTCAGGACATCATCGTAATGTCCGAATGGAACATAGTCCTTATTCGTTTCGGGAATCAAAGTAGTACGATCTCCGTTGCTTGAAGCAGCGAGAGTGTACATGACGGCATCGTTGTTTGCAGTATTGGTAGCAATCGGTTTCGGCATTGGGGCAATCTTGGTTTGCTTTGCGAGAGTAGTGTCGATGTAGAAGAGTCCGCGACCATAACTACGAGTCTTGTCTTGAACGAACCACGAAGGAGGATACTTCATTCCGATGGAATTAGCAGCCTCTACGCATTGTGATCGAGTGACGATGTTGTTGCCATTGGAAATGGTCTTGATGGCATGAAGGAAGACGGATTTGTTTGCAAGTTTGGGCATGAGCATATTATACCAAAAGTTCAAGCTCTTGTCAATAGCTTAGGACGACATAATTTTTATTTTTTCAGAGTCGTTCTGACTCTGAGCGGGTCGGATAGAGTCGGTTTGACTCTATGTTGATAGTAGTTATTATCGGACTATAAATAATGGACATTTAAGGTTGACAACTACTTGTGTTTATGGTATAATGTCATTATGTCCAACCACAATCAGAACACGCAATCCATTCTCGCAAAGACTCTCGCGGAGGAGAATCTCAAAGTTCAATTCGATCCATCTGCAAAAACTGCAATGTGCGATGTTGCAAATCGTGTCATCATTCTTCCTGTATGGGAAGGATTGTCTGACTCTGTGCGTGACTTGTTGATTGGTCACGAAATCGCTCACGCTTTGTATACTCCCGACATTGATAAGGGAAAGAAGAGTGACGAAATTAGTGGGCCTTGGACTTCTGCTGCCGAAGATATCGGTGGCAATGTTCATGCTTCGTATGTGCAAGGCATCATGCAGATTGTCGAGGATGTTCGCATTGAACGCAAGGTGAAGAGTAAGTATCCTGGCCTTCGTCGCGACTTCAGCGCGGGATATCGTGAGTTGTTCGATAAGAACTTCTTCGGTACTGATGGCATTGATATCAATAAGAGTTCGTTTCCAGATCGAATCAATCTCCATTTCAAGGTTGGTGTTCATCTTGCTGTTCCATTCTCTGCTGAAGAGCAAGTGATTGTGAATGCCATTGAGAAGAATGATACCTTTGATGGAACAATCAATCTGACATCTGAAGTGTTCCGATTCATTGGTGGTTGCAAGACTCACATTGAAATGCCTAAGACTCAAACCTCAAAGAGTTCAAGCAGTAGTTCATCTACAGAGAACTCAGAATCAGGCGAATCTGATTCATCGAACACAGAATCAATAGAGCAAAGCACCATGCCAATGGGTTCTGCTATGGATAATGAGGAGTCTAACCCACTTCCCATTATTCGCACACAAAGCACTTTCGATAGGAATCAGCAGAACTCTGTGTCTGACAGGATTTATCAGGTCAAGTACGCAACACTTCCAATCGCTAATCAGAATCGCATGATTCTTCCATTCAAGAAGACTAATGCGATTCTTTCAGACTTCTTCTCCAATTTTCAGGAAAACTCAAAGTCACATGGTTTGCTCATGACGGCAATCAACGAGAAGTATTCGCGATTGCTTTCCAATAGCAAGCCTCTGATTAATCAGTTGGTTCAGCAGTTTGAAATGAAGAAGTCTGCCGATGAGCAGAAGCGCACCACTACTTCTCGTAGTGGAAAATTGGATACGGATCGTCTGTGTCTTCACAAGATTACCGACGATATCTTTCTCAATTACTCAAAGGTTGCCGATGGTCAGAATCACGGCATGGTCATGTTCATTGATTGGTCGAGTTCAATGAATGTTTCAACCGAAGATGTTTTGACGCAGGTCGTCATGCTCTCGCAGTTCTGCAAGCGTATGCAGATTCCGTTTGATGTCTATCTGTTTAGCAGCAGTCAGCATCTCATTGGCAAGCATCTCGGAGAACATGGCGAATCGCAGTATGTCGATTTGAATCAATGGAATACGAAATCTTCCATTGACTCCTTTCGCAAGGAGAGCTCCTATTCAAGTAAGACAACGAAAGATAATGATAAGTTCAACAATGAAAGTCTTTCTCTCATTCATATTCTCTCTTCCGATATGAATACCAAAGAGTTCACTGATGCGTTGAAGAATGTGTTCACTCTTGGTCAATTCGTCACTCGTCCAGCTGATATTCGTGTCGTCAAGGGTGATCCATCACAACAAGTTGCTAATGTTAATCTCTATCCTCCCGTAGGATTTAGTCAAGGAAATACTCCTCTCGACTCGACCATCATTGCTGCGATGAATATCGTTCCTGAGTTTCAGAAGAAGCATAAGGTTCAAATCGTCAATACGATTTTCCTCACCGATGGAGAAACAGGTCATTCTCCAATTCAAAGTATGGTTGGAAATAGGGATACCAAGGGCTTTGTCAATTGTCCAATCAACGGCAAGGAATACTCTGTTGACAATTTTCAGCGAACAACTGATGCTCTGCTCCATATCTTCGGAGATGTCACTGGCAGCAACACCATCGGGTTCTACATCGTTGTTGCCAAGGGTGGTTACTGCCCATACTTTGATGGTGACCGCAAAGAGGAAGTCAAGAAGATGAATGAGGTTGGATTTTACGAAGCACCTGCGATTCTCAATCTCAACTATTATGGTCGAACGGATAAAATCCGTAATCACGGATATGATCGTTTGTTTGTGCTTCCAAACAACCACGATATCACCGATATCGACTCCGTTGACGAAGCGATGAATGAACTGCCCACCAACGCTACATTTACTCGCGTTCGCAATACATTCTTCAAGACAATTGAGAAGCGGTCATCTTCGCGCGTGTTCATCAATCGGTTCTCCGATGTGATCGCGAACCAAATCAAGCGGTGATTCCCGCATAAAGGAATCTCAACTTCTCTCTACTTGGGAATAGCTTAACACCTATTCCCAATTTTTAAAACCAATTAATGATATAATGCTATTTAATTCATTAAATTTGGAATGAAAAGTCCGATAATAATAATATTATCGGACTTTTTCATCAACAAAAATGTTGATAGTATTTGTTGATAGTAGCACAGCTCTGAGTCTAACCGCTATTTATTGCTTTTTTACCAGAGTATCTTCTGTTTTTACAAAGCTAGGAGGCACTACATACCATCCTTCTGGAATTTCTACAATATTATCGCTGAGACTCCACTGCCCCTCCGTCAGGCTGTATATTCTTGACTTGCAGTGTGGTCCCACTCGAAACGGGCTGTCCTCCGACACTAGTATCGTTCTGTTTCCGCATCCAATCATCCAACTTGCTACCAGCAGCAATAAGACGATCCCGGTCAACTTGCGAGTCAATCGCTGTTGATCCCTTTTCCATTCTCTTTTCCAAAAAGGCGAAGAGTGCGAAGGCGATTTGAGCAATGATTTTTTCAAACATTTTATCCTTTACTTGACAGGAGTAGCTGGTGGAGTGGAATTTGCCGCATCTTTAGCAAAGATAAGACCTACACCAGCAAGTATTGCTGCAATCGCTGCTGTATAATCAGGAAGTGTCAAGGGATCGTTATCAAATAATGCTGTGCAAATCGCACCCACTGCTACTAAAATAGCACCTATACCAGCAAATGTCGTATTCTTGTTATTCATAAATCTATCTCCTTTGTATACTATTATATATAAAGGTGATGATAAAGGATAAGAAGTTTACCAAAATCCTCAAGGCAGCAATGCGGTCGAAAGACTCAGAGAACATCCTTTCATCACCCCAATTCTTACACTTTATAGACAAGGAATCTCAAAAAAGAGGAATAGATCCTTCTTTATTCTATTCCAAGAATAGTAAATTCATGAAAAAACTAAAACACTAGTGCCGCGTTCGGGCTTTCGCTACCTCAACTTGGACCTAGGGGGGATTCAGAAATGAGTCCCCCATCTTTATAAATAGAATTGATGAAAACATTTAAACAATACATTAACGAAGGTCGTCTTAGCGTAGCAGCAGCAGCACTTGGTATTGCTGGAGCAGCAATGGCAGCACCACCAAAACCAGAAGCAATTGAACATATGGTTCAATTTATAAAACAAAAAGAAGGGTTTAGACCAGTAGCAGAACCAGATAAGATCGCTACTGGAAATCCGCCAGTTGTCGGATATGGCACAACACACACCTATCCAGATACTGGTAAGGCCATTAAAATTGGAGAAACTATTACACCAGAAAAAGCAGAAGAACATGTTAGAACATATCTTGCGAATATGACTCCACATCTTGAAAAGATACCAGGTTGGGATGAAATGCCCGTTGGAAAACAATCAGCACTTATGAGTTTTGGTCATAACTTTGGATCAGGATTCTATAAACCAAATGCGAAACCAAATGAAGATTTCTATTCGATAAGTCAAGATTTAAAAAACAAAAACTGGGAAAATGTTCCAGCTACTCTAAAACTTTATAATAAGAGTGATGGAAAAGTTCAAGGTGGTCTTGTAAAGAGAAGAGCATCGGAAGGACAGATGTGGAGTGGATCCGATTCAGAATCAAAACCTAAAACATCATCACAAGACGATGTTAAAACAACTGCTACAACAGCAATTGATACTCATCAAGTTGTACGGGGTGATACTCTTGGAGCAATTGCCAAGAAGTATGGAAAAAGTGTACAAGATATTCAGAATCTAAATCCAAACATCACCAATCCAAATGTAATCAAACCAGGACAAAAGATAAAGACTAAATAATAATATGTACAATGATGTCTTTAAATCTTTAAATGAATCGGTAAAGAAGAGAAATACACCAGATTCACATGTGCTTTCATCTCCAAAGGATGTAAATGTTATTCATCGTGGATATATTCGTAATTCAGCATATCCGATTAAATATGATTTCATTCCAAAGGAAAAGGGTAAATCGAAGAACGAAGGAACCCATGTGTATAGATTCTCGAATAAATCAAATATTGGAATAATTGAAATAGAGCATAAATTAAACACATCACAGGATTCTGGACACGAGACGACATCCACGATTTCATCCGAATTGGGTGAACTCGAAAGAGACATTAATTTAGAGAGAACTATGGTTCCTGCTGTGGTTCATCATATAAAATCCCACGATCCAGACATCATACGATTGAAAAAAGGATATCCATACACCAAGGATTTACTTGAAAGAATAGACTCAGAAGGTAATATCTACGACCAAACGAAGACTGATTTTGGTACAATCTTGAAAAAGAAAACACCAATACCTGACAAGGCAAAACGAATAATCTCGCATATCAAAAGTAAACTAAGACTAAATAATAATAAGAAATAACAAGGAGAAATACATGCCATACCTACCATCATCCGCAAACTCATCAAGAACCGCCTTTGACTCAATTCGCGAAGCAAAGCAAAAGACAGAGCGAGCGCAAAACGAAAGACGCAATAATGCTCCCATTGCTCCAAAATTCACTCAAAAGAATGTAAATGAATCAAGACAATCAACTCTTCAACAAAGAGCACAGAGAGCGCAGAATCCAATTATACCAGTCAAATCAACACAACAAATCGGTGCTGAGAGAAACAGAGCAGCTGCTGAGAGTCGTGCGCAAGTTCGTTCACGAATCGATCAATCAAGAAACGGATAATTTATGCCAAACTATGGTTTTATTTGTAATGGGTGTAAACACGCTTTTGATAGACTGCTTCAGATAAAGGACAGAGAATTACCTTTATCTGAAGCATGTCCACAATGTAATAAAAAGAAAATACTTAAAGATTATGGTTCTTATACACAAGTATTAACATCTGATACCAAACTCACACCAGATAAAGCAACTGGTGGAAAATGGAGTGAACTGATGAATAGAATGAAGCGTGGTGTTGGAAAACAACATCATCAGAATTTAGACTCTGCTACGGCAAGAACAGGAAGACAATGGCTAGGTTAACATTTAAACAATACTTAAACGAAGACGAATTATTGACAAGACCATTGCGTATGGTTAAACTTAAAAAGGATCCAACTGATCCAACTGGTAAAAGGCTTATCAAGGATGTAGAAGCAGAAAAAGAAGATATCGGAAATTATCCCGATAATGTTGATCAATTGACTCCTGTAGCAAACAAAGTAGAACCGACCAGATTTGACCAAAGCGAACTTGCCAAACCAGTTATATCTGGTGGATTTGGTAAGACAAGAACAACAGAAATGGCAAAACGCAAAGTAACAAATTCTGATTTTGGACCATCGCAGTTTTATAAAATCGATGCGTCACTTAAAACGCCAGATAAAACATTTAGAGAAGAAAGATAAAAATGAATAAAAGAGAATACCTAGCAAATCTTCAAAGTCTATCCAATAAGAATAAACTCAATGAGTTTTCTCTTGCTGATGCTATGGGTCTAATTGGTATAGGTAATTCTCCTACAGATCCCAGTGACAAAATTAATAAAAGAAAGAAAGAATTAGAAGCAAAAGGTGCTCCAACATCATTTGAAGCACCTACACCAAATACTGAACCAACAACATCAGTCAACACTTCAAAGACTGCCAGTGATGGTGGTGTTATCAATGTAGCTGGTGCTAAAGGAGATGGAGAATCAAATCAAAAAGCATTAAAAGCTGGTCTAGATAATATCAACAGACAGCGTCAAGCTGGTGAGATATCCGCAAAAGACGCAGCTGATTACAGGGCTCAATTATCAGATAGAGCAGGAGCAGCAATTGGAGAAGTAGAACAACAAGAAAAAGAATCAGCAGTAGAAAAAGGACTCGACCGAGTAGCAGATGTTGCTGAATTCATTCCTGGTGCGGGACAGGGAGTTGCTGCGCTTCATGCTTTATCATACGGAGCAAGAGGAGCAATGTATGGTGATGAGGATGGAAAATATGCTAAAGGTGCTGTTCAAAGTGGAATAAATGCTGTTCTACCCTCTGTGCTTGGCGCAGCAGGAAAAGTTGCTACCAAGGGACTTGGTCTTGCGGCCGCTGGTGCTGGAAAAGTAGCACCAACAGCAGTAGGAAAAGTAGCACAAGCAGCAACAGCAGTAGGAGAAAAATTAGCTGGTGCGGGAACATCAGTTGGTGGAGCAGTAGCAGGAGCAGCAGAAAAGGTAATTGGAACAAACGCAACAGCATTGGGAGCAGCTGCATTAAAAGCACCAGGTAATGCTGTTGGAAGTATGGCGGGTGCGTATGGTGGGTATGAGGCAGCAAAAGAAGCAGATTTGGGGTTGGTAGGAACAGCAGCGGCTGTTATTGGTGGAGGAATTGTCGGTGGTAAGGCAGCAAATCTTGGAAATCAAGTCCCAGGACTTGGAAGAGTTATTCCTGATATTGAAGGATCAGTTGCTAGAAATCTAGGAAGAGTTGTAGGTGGAGCAGCAAGAGGAGTAAATGATGCTGCTGGAAAAATACCTATGCCTTCCATGCCATCAATGCCCTCACTACCAGCGGGTGTTAGGAACAAGATAGGAGCGGTCGCTGTGGCTGCTTCTCAACTACTACCAGCTGGAGGTGCGCAAGCCGCATCTCGTATCGCAGTGCCACAAGCAGGAACAGCAATCTCAGCAGTAGAAAGAGGAGTCGTAAATGCGGAGAGAGTATCGGTAGCAGAGAGATTACCTGAGAGAGTGCCAGAGAGAGCGCCAGAGACTGCTCCGAGAGCAACAGAGAAAGTACCAGAGAGAGCGCCAGAGAATGCTCCAACATCATCAGAGAGAGCACCAGAGAGAGCATCTGCGTCTTCAGACATACAAGCAAAAGTAGAAGCAAATGCGAAACAAACACTAACAAACAATTCAAAAGCAGCAGAAACAAATCCTGCTATTGATACAGCGCCTGCTCCTGCTAAAGCACCTGCTACTGATAAAGTTCCTGCTGCTGATAAAGCACCTGTTGCTGATAAAGCTCCTGCTGCTGATGAAGCTCCTGCTAGAAATCCTGTTGCCGATACAGAACCTGTTAGAGAACCTGTTAGAGAGACGAAACCTAGTAAATCAACAAAGACCACAACAGAAAAAACTCCAGTTGCTACTCCATCCTCTGAGTTGTCCAGTGAACCAGTTGTAGGAGCTGATGATCCCTTTGCTGGAAAACAATATGGATATGACAGAACAAACTTTAACAAAGTCACGGGTATAGTAGGAGACTCAACTCGTCGTAGCATAAACTCGACACCTCCATCACCACCAACAAGAAAACTTATTCCAAGACCTCAACTCGAAAACTTTAATATGAAGAAAACAATTAAAGATAAAATCAAAGCAAAATTAAATAATGCTAAAAATATTGGCAGAGATGGTTATTGACATTCAATGATGAATATGGTATAATATGGTTGTGATTGGAAACTTTACCCATAATCTTTTAACTGAACTTCGTGATCCATCTATTAAATTTGAAGTTATAGAAAAGAACGGAGTCCGTCTGTATAAAACACCAGACGGACTCTTTCCTTCTGTAACTAGCGTGGTTGGATACGAAAAGCAAAAGTTTTTCAAAGATTGGAGAAATAAGAATGCCAAGGAGTCACAACGAGTTTGTGATCGTGGCACTCGTCTCCATTCTACCATCGAATCCTATTTGATGAATGAGCATATAGATGTAGGCAATGACCCTACGACATTTGATTTATTCAATCTAATCAAAAAGGAAGTAGATAAAATCACAGATGTTTATGCCATTGAATCCTTTCTTTGGGGTAAAGCGGTAGGACTCGCAGGAAGAGTGGATTGTATTGCCAAATACAAGGGACAACCATCTGTAATAGACTTCAAAGCAAGCACACGACCAAAGAAGAAGGAAGATATCGCTAATTACTTTTGTCAAGCAACTGCCTATGCCTTAATGCTTCAAGAAAGAACGGGATTACAAATTCCAAACATCGTGATTCTAATTGTAAATGAACAAGGATTTGTGCAGGTATTCAATGAAAAGGTAATAAACTTCGTCGAACCTCTCAAGAATTCAATTGATACATATCGTAGAGAGGTGAATATTAATGAACTTATACAAGAATGATGTAAATAGAAAAGGGTCAGCCTCATGGTTACTCTGTAACGACAACTCAAGATCTTCGTGGTTTAGAGAACAGGTTATTCAAAAGTTTGGTGGAATATTTAATAAGAATGGAAGATATTGGGAATGGGTGGAAAATATTCCTCATACTTCCTCAATAGTAATAACCACAGAACCACCAGTACCAGCACTAGAAGACTCAAAGAAAACATGGACATTTGGTGATGAACAGAATAAATATTACACCACTGAAAATCTAACAGAATTCGCAAAAGAATACAAATTATCAAGACAAAAACTATATGACATGATGAAGGGAGAACGAAAATCCCATAAAGGATTTAAGTTCGTATCCAAGTCCGATCCCGAAAACCTCGCATAGCGAGGTTTTTTATTATAAATATCCTATATGCCACATGAAACAAATGATATAGCCATAACATTCGGTAAGATGAATCCCCCAACTCTTGCGCATCATGCTCTTGGGATGGCAGTGATGGATTACGCAAACAAGCGTGGCATGAGTCATACTATATTTGCGAGTAAACGACATCTTAAACCAACTAAAAGTGTAATTGCCTACGAAGGAACTCCTCTTAGTCCAGAGAAGAAATTAAAACACCTTCAAAGATATTTTGGTGAAGACGCAAATGTTCAACTTCATGTATCTCCATTTCATGCAATTGATGAATTGCTAGAAAAAGGTCATCATAAAGTTCATGTAATGTTAGGTTCTGACAGAATAGATGATACTGGTACTGGACTTAAAGAAAAATATGGAGATAGAGTAGAAATAGTTCCTTTCGGTGAAAAGCGTGAAAAAGGCGGAACAGGAATCAAAGCAGTTTCTAGCACCATCATGAGGGAACATGCTCGCAACAACAACTTTGCCAAATTCAAGGAATTGGTTCCTCCCCATGTTCCAGAAGAACACGCAAGAGAATTATTCGACGATGTCCGTAAAGGACTTAAATTAGCAAAAATTAAACTCGACGAAGAAGTCAGCGCACAGACTAGAATGAAACTTTCTCGTATCGCCAAGAGAACCTCTAATAGAAGAGCAATGCTTCGCAAGGCTCGACGACGAAGGAAGAAGGGTCTTAAGGTGATGAAGAATAGAGCTAAACAAGATGTAAAGAATCAGTTTAGACATCGTTACTTTAAGGGTAAATGGTCTAAACTTGGATTCTCCAGTAGAGTAAACATTGACAGGAATGTCAATAAGAGAAAAAAGGTTGCTGACTCAATGATTCGTCGAATTCTTCCTGATGTCATCAAGGGAGAGAACCAAAGATTAAGAAATCTAACACGAAGAGAATCATATGATATAGATGATACAGATATCATTATGGAAGCAGCAAAGAGCATAGATGTTCGTAATGGTGCTACTCGCAGAAAACAAAAACAAAGAACGAAGGAATCACAGGAATCCTCTCAGGGAAATGTTGTTGGAAAATATGCTGTAGTCACTTCAAATAGTGGTAAGTATGCTGGTAGAAAAATGGTTGTGAATAAGAATTCATTCAATCCACAAACCATGGATGTTGTTGTATCACCAGATAAATTTGATTTTGCTGATGGTCAACGAATATTGGATGACAAAGAATTCATTCAAACTGATTCGTCAATAGAGTTATATGGACCAGTCAAGGGAGAAGAATCAGCATCCTTAAGACGAGCAAAAGGAAATTCCAAAGCAGCAGAATCAGCAGGATTCAAGGATGTAAAGAAGGAAAAGAGTAGACAAGAAAAGGCAAGAGAATCAATAATGCCAAAGGAACCTGGTGAATGGGATTTCGTTCCAGGACAAATACAAGCAAAGAAGAAACAAGGAAAGAATAGCATAGATTTCACTTCACACTCAGCACAGGATGTTGAGATGGGAATGGCAGTAATTGGAAATATAAATTCTGGAATTTCTCCCGAAGAACAAGTAAAAAGGGGTCTTGTAAGTGAAGGAGACATGATGAAGGTGTTGAGAAATCCACACGCATCTTATCTTCCATCCATTCAGAAGATGGGTAAGAAATTAACTGAGCGATATGGTGCTGGAGTTACCTTCAAGGCAGTTGGAAGAACCATGGAAGGAGTTGCTCTCAGTAAAGATGCTAAAAAATATGGCATCGTTGATAAGACACCAAAGACAGATATTATGGTAATGGATTCCAAGAGTGGAAAGGTCGTCGATCTTCTATCTGTGAAATGCGGTGAATCGCAAGCATCATCTGGAAACTGGCAGGATAATTACGCTGGTCTGATGTGGTCTGTCGATAAAGCAAAAGAAATGGGAATCAAAGTAACAAAGGGCGAGCAAAAAGCATTAGAGGAGTTTGCTGAATTCCTTTCCAGCAAGGAGTTCATAGGATCGCTTACTACACAAGGAGGACCATCTGGACTCTATACGAGCACAGGTCCACTTGCGGGTAAGGATCCGCAGATATTAGCAAAACAAAAAGCAGCGCAAAAGGCAACTGGCATAGCACAGGAATTTGGTAAAAAAGGTGGAAGTCTTGCTGCTCTGTATGCCTGGACGATGATGGGTGGATATCATAAGTTTGAAGAAGGAAGTAAGGCGATACCAAATAAGATTCTTGCGGTAAGTCATGATGGATCGCAGATGAAGATATCGGATCTCAATTATAAACTGGCAGAGAAACTAGCACCAACACTAAAGACAGCTGCTAGATTCAAGGGTGGTGCAGCGGCATCAGTTCAAATTCAGGAAGAGCATGACAAGGCAAAGGAACAGGCAAAGAAGGAAGGTAGAACACTTTCTGATCTTGAAGACAAGCGTCCATATAGAATCCGAATTGCTGTTAGAACAATCATTCCAGAACCAAACTTCAAGGATATAGTTGAAAATATCATACCTTTAACTCATATGAGTGGAATGGCAATGTTTAATCTTTTGGTTGAACAAGAGAATGAGAAAAAGGATCCAACAATACAAGAAAATCCAGAAAAGATAACTCAAGCGTTAGAGGAATTAAAGCAACTTGCTGAGCAGGATCCATTGGAATTGTATAAAATATTGGCAATCTTCTTTGACAATCAAGATTTATCCCCAAATATCAATTGGGTAGATTTACTTCCAAACGAAGGTAGCAGAATAAATCAGGTATTCATTAATGGCAGAGAACACAGGGTAGTGGTTCAGGAACCCTTCAACTATCCAACTCCAGAGGATGAAGTAAGTCCTCTAGGAGAAGAATATCTTGAGGAGAGAAACTATCGTAAGGAATATGATAATTATCACTCTAGTCCAGAACAAAGAAAAAATAGAGGCAAGAGAGTAGCAGCAAGAAGATTAATGATAAAATTAGGAAGAGCGCGTAAAGGTGATGGTAAAGATGTAGACCACAAAGATAGCAACCCAAAAAATAATTCAGAATCTAATCTTCGAGTAAGAAACAAATCAGCAAATAGAGCAGACAATGATTAACATTAACGAAGATCAAATTCTCACAGAATCAAAGAAACCATACAAAGGTTTCGTAAAGGGTAAGAACCATCCAGAAGGTGGTCTTTCCCGTAAGGAAGCACATCGTCAAGGTATTCATGCTGGCATTGAAACCAAGGATGAAGCCAAGCGCAAGGGTGGGTTTGGTAAACTCTCTGGCAAGACTCAAGCCAGAAGAAAATCATTCTGCGCTCGTATGTGCGGAATGAAGAGACGAAATACCAGTTCAAAGACGGCGAATGATCCAAAGAGTAAGATAAATGCAGCACTCCGTGTATGGGGATGCAGATGCGGAACAAACGAATCATATGAAACGGAAACAACAATGTTAAATGAAAGACGATCTGTAAGAGAACTCATAGAAGGAAAAATCAAAAATTTCCTAATTTCTGAGATGGCACAAACTGCCGAACGCAAGGCAGAGATGAAGGCAAAGATAGCCACTACTTCAGAAAAGGAAAAAAGAGCAGGTGACCGAGCAGCAAAAGCCGATGATCGCAAGGAAATAGGTCCACACACGATGGACTATGGTAGCAATAGGTATCAAAAGATAGCGGCAAGACATAGAGCGGCACAAGATGACAGAGTAAAGGTGATCGTTCAAGACACTAAAGAAAAGAACGATGAAACCAAACTCTACGGCAAGGGTGGTAAGGTCGCAGCGGTGCGTAAGTGGAGTCCCGTAAAGAAAGCCAAAAAGCCTGTTAAAGAAGAGATCGAGTTGGATGAAGACACAGTTATGGATCTCATCGAAAAAAGAAAGTCTCACGATCAACGAGATGCAAGTCTGATGCTTCGTCAAGGAGCATCATATAAAGAAGTAAAAGACACCATCGGTAGAAAGAGAACACCTGAAGGCAAATCTGGAAACGATTTGCTCCGTAAAGCATCCCGAGATGCTGAAATTCCTACGATAATGCACGGGCGTAGTAGCGATGACACCGATGAACCATTGCCGCCTAGAATACAAAAACACAATGCAAGCAGAGGTGTTCCTACAACTTTAGCAAGAAAAGCAGCACAAGCCAACAAGCCTGTTAAAGAAGAATTCATCACTATGATTCTCGAAAAGAAGAAAATGGGAGATCCTTGTTGGGTGGGGTATCACGCAGTCGGAATGAAAAAGAAAAATGGAAAAAGCGTACCAAATTGCGTACCAGTGAAGGAATCATCAATGAACGAAATTCAACTAAGAGTAAAAGAAAAGTTTATGGCAGAAGGTTGTGGATGTGGTGGTAAAGATAAACCCAAGCCTAAACCAAAACCCACAATCAAAACACCAAAGAATCAAATAACAGAAGAAGTGGTCAATAAAAAGAATCAACCGATGACCAAAAAAGAAATAAAGAAAAGAGATAAGATTAAAAAGGGTTTAGGAGATGTTGCCATTGTCAAAAAAGGTGATACAAAAGAAAATGCTAAATATAGATTGGCAACATACATCACTCTTCTGAAGAAGAAAAAGAAGAAGGGTTAATACAAAAGGAAACCTCAATGCATAATAGACAAACACCAACAGAATATCCAAGCGTATTTCACCCATTCGATGCAGAAGCTGTACAGGGTAAGGATAGAATGAATCCTTTAACTGGAGAAGGGTTACATCGAATTAATTCCTTCATACACAATCACTTAGCACAAGATACATTGAATCCACATGCTAGTATCGCAACATTACGAGTTAAGATGAATCATCTCAATCTTGATTTTCCTTTGAATAATCAAACTCCAATCGAACCAACAAACACATTTGAAGTTTCGCATGGAGATGTATTTGGAGCAAAAACAGATACCGATCTCTTCAAGGGATTTGATCGTGGACAGGATCTTCCACGATATAACTTAAATATCAATGTTGCCAAAACAGAAGAAGGATTCCGAGTAGACGGCAACCTCAGTCCAAAGGACATGGCGATGTCAGAAGCGGTTGAGCATAAGTTTAAATCAAATAAAAGAGTAGAGAAGATAAAGAATATGATTAAAAACAAAAAGAATAAGTAATGCAAAAATTGGATAGTGATAATTTTATATTGTATGCAATGAAGATGTATAGTGGTCCTTCTACAGGACTAGATGAATTCTATGAGGATTTAAATAGAATCAAATACATCAAAAGATTGCTAATCAAATATAAAAAGAATAACGATCTGAAGGAAAGACTTATTCTTAATCACATCATAATTCTACAGAATGTACTTGGAGCAGAAGGTGCTACCAGAATTCTATTCTTCAAATTACATAAAGATTTGCATTCATATTTAAAGTCTTTTCTAGAATACTTGAATTATCTTCCAAGATATATTCCAGAAGTTGATGTATATGTAATAAACACCGACCATCGTATAGACAAAATACTGAGAGACTTAAAATGATTCATATAATAGAACTAATAAGAAAAATTAATTTACATGAAGCAGCAGAAGGTTCAGAAGTCATCTCACATCTTCCCCATGTGGGAGAGACATTATATACAGGTGAAGGGGACTCTGGCATAGCACATCTATCTCAAGCGTTGAAGGTAATTCAAGGAAAACCTGTTGAAGGAACTCTTTCGCAAAAGGTGGATGGAAAGGTTTCCATTCTATTTGGTAAGGAGAATGGGAATGCCTATGTTCAATACAAGGGTAGTGGAGCTAAAAAACTATTTAGTGAAGATGAAATTCATCAACACATTACCGATACTGGCAAGCATTATCTTCGAGATTCATTCTTAGCTGGATTTGAAGCAGCGCAACATTCTAAAATCGGAAAGAATCACACATATCAAGCTGACGCATTAGTTCACCATGACGACACTTCTGTGAAGGGAAATATACTTCACTACAATAAACCATCTCCAAGTGTAAAGGCTACACTTGCAGTACATTCACTATTAAATACAAAGACTCAGAAGAAACTAAAATCAATTCCAAATGTTGATTTCTTGAATTCTGATACTCTTCATGTTCCTAATCTTTCAATGATTTCTAAAGAACACAATCCATCTTTAGAAGATGTAGAGGCAATTAAAAATCATATTGCTTCTGCAAAGACCATTCACAAAGATAAAGATGTCGCAAGACTTTCAAAACAAATTTCTCAACATCGTGATGAGAAGAATCCAGATGGAAATGTTGGACACAGACATCAGCACTTTGTTAGTTTCTCCAACAAGGTTCAAGCAGGAAGATTCAATAGAACATCAGATGATATGTTATCTTGGACAAAATCACAAATTGATAATTCAAAGGGACTCGCAAAAACTAGATTAGAAGGTCATCATGCCTTTATTCAAGAACACAAAGAGGCAATTGATAAGTTATTTCAAATGCACAACCATGTAGATGCTGCGAGAACTCATGTAATCAATGCGTTGAATTCCTCAAATCCAGAACTAGAACCAATAGATCCAGATACAGGCAAAGTCAATCACAACTATAGTGAAGGATTTGTATCACATATCGAAGGACACGGAATGGTCAAGTTTGTTCCTACCGAATTCACCAGAAGAAATAATGAGAACAAAGATAGATTCAAACAAGTCAAGGAAGAGATGGCAGTTGGTACTGGTGCAGGTCTTGCAGGACTTGGAGGACCAGAGGATGTAGCAGTTTCAGTTGCAGCGCAAAAGAAATACACGAAAAAGGGTCCGATGAGAAGAAGGAAAATGGTAGAACAATTCCTAGATTTTAATAATCTCATGAAATAACTGCTTACAGATATAATAAGAATCAACTATATCAGTTACAGGACTCCCAACATTAGTTTTGTTGGGAGTTATCATTGTATGAAGGTCTATTCCAGTTTCAACAAAAAATGAATTGACCATAGTTTGCTTATCAGCATTTCCCTTACCTGTTGCGAGTTTCTTAATTCTCGTAGGTTCCATTATGTCCACGGGAATCGATGCCTGGTATAGTTTATATTTTAATATACCTGTGTTCTCTGCGATATTGAAGACTCTACCAGTGGCATTGTATGCGTATCCTTCCAATGCTATCTGAGAGCATCCTAGACAGACTCGCATGACCCAATCGGAGATTGACCCATATCGCTCGCAATCTCCATCGTATGCGTTAAATGTCTCTCCATGAATATTTCCATGGAAGGTAGTAGCGTATTTCTTTGTATCGGTTAGATAATAAAATGAACAATTTCCAAAATTAAACTTGTTCTTTGTGTTAAACACACAAATACAAGGTCCATTCAAAGAATAATCAATTCCTGCGATTATCATATATAAGTATATATTGGAGATACAAATAATGGATAGAAAACAACTAGATAGTTTCAAGGACGCAGTCAAGCAGATAACGATTTCCCCACCAAAGAAACCAGAACCACCTAAGCAAGAGAATTCACCACCACCCACACCACCCAATAAACCAAAGGGTAAATGAAAAAGGGGTCTTACGACCCCTTTTCTGTTTCCCTCTCACGAATCAAACGGATGTTTCTCGTCAAAGTGTTTATCCGCAAAGTTCATCTTAAATTGTTCTAATCTCTTTACTGGTATCTTCAATCCAGAAACCAAAGTATACAGACGAAGAGTTGGTTTATCATCTTCGTAGATTCCTCTATGGAAAGTAGCATTTGGAACTAACGAAGATAGAGTATCAAATCCATAGGATAGACTATCCATCAGTCCTGCTGTATTCTCCATCAGACTCTTACCACCAACTGCGCAACATGCTGCGAAAGTCCCATTCGATATATCAATCTCTGCCAATAAAGTCTTATCTATATTACTCTTGATTGACTTTGATATCTCAGTTTCATTTGCTGCTTTGGTTGCTGTCTTGGTGTCGTTGATATTCATCTTAGACACACCCATGACCATTACACCACCGCATCTGAGAGTAGTGGCATAATCAGTTGGGTCGAATGAGGTATACTGCGATGGGTGTTTTGACAACACATTGAATATATGAAACAAACCAGATATGGTGCTATTGATTGTATTCCAGAATTCCTTCACGGTAAGATTGCTATACATCTTTTCGATTCTAGCGTTGTCTAGAATAACCAATGGAGATATTTCCTTCTTCTCCGCTTGTCCACCCACTTGCTTAAGGACTCTATAAGCGTTGTAGGAGACTTTGGGAGATGCTGCCTCTCCACGGGTGGGTAGGGACATTACAACCCCTACACGCTCCTCTGGCTTGTCGTGGCCTATGAATTTCATATATTTCTTGGCAATATCAATCAATACCAACGATGAACCACTTCCACTACCACCGCCAGCACCAATACAAACCATAATATGGTCCACTTTAGTGCCATATACCTTTCGCATAAGGTCAAAAATTTCTTGCTTATACTTAAGTGTGGCATTTGCTCCCCGCTCCATATCTTTTCCAGCACCTTCTTCTCCGATGTCTAAAAGAAGTTTTTGAGTATCAGGAATATCAAGTAGTGTTAAATCTTGCTTTGATGTGTTAACAACAAGGCATTTCTTATACCCACGATCATAGAATGCTTTTGCGATTCTTCCACCACCCTGACCAGAACCAATCCATGCGAATACATGGGAACCACCGCTTTCATCCTTTACATCTTCGAATGTAGCGTCTGGTTCCTTGTAATCCTCAAGCTCCAAGTCTGGTATTTCTAAATCTGGTATATCCATTTTAACTCCAATTATTTACTAATAATGCTAAGTCCTGCGAATTAACTATTCCATCGTTATTGATGTCATGTGGATTAGGTTTAAAGCTAGCAGCTCCCCAGTCTGCTAGAAGTTCACCCATATCCTGTGCATTTACCAATCCATCATTATTGAAATCACCTTGTAGGGCAAGTCCAACAATAGTATTGGTTAAAGACCCAGTAACGACATTTCCGCCAACGCAGCAACCATATACAACACAGGAAGCTGGATATTGTGGATTCAGGGGCAGATTGTCGTATAGAACGACATCGGATCGACCTAATCCAACTACTTTAAATATAAACTTACACATCTGCGCTGGTTCGGTGGTTACAATCCATTCATACCCAAGAACTCCATAGCAGTAAAACATTCCATTGCCGTCTTGGGGCGGAACGACTTCATTGCACCAAGTATAGTCGTTTGCAGGAAAGGTGGAATACCCTTGCATGACTCCCACATGGGAACCAACCAACGATACTCCAAGTAGTTGAAGTCTCGTAGGATCCCATCCAAAGGGAACATCGGCGACCACGAACCTCTGTGGGTTATTCTCCGCTGATACCATGAGTTGCACCTCGATGATATCGTCTATGGCTGTAGCTTGTTGTGGTGCTACCAGCGTAAGATTCAATTTAGCAGTTGGATCGTTTTGAGCAGATGCCATGCTAACCATGCATACCAAGAAGATAAAGAATGATTTAATGTAGTGTTGTAGCTTCATATAATTTCCTTTTTTCTGATAAGATAGAGAAATCTTTTACTTTTTTGTCGCCAAAATACGCCCAAGCATAACCAGAAGTAACTAACAAATCATTTAAGCAGATATCATCCTTTCCATAGATATCCGCCAACATCCTACCATATTTATCATCCTTTGATGTTTTTATTCTCATAATATTCTGACTAGCACACCACATGGCAACAAATTCCTTTACTTCTATGCCTAATTTGTGTTCTAGGGCATCTTTGGAATTCGTTTCTGGAGTATCTATTCTGTTTAGCCTTACTCTTTGTTTAGTGAACATACTAAACCCAAGGTCAAAGACTATATCAAGTGTATCTCCGTCTACAATTCTAGTTATTTCTTTTATGGTATATTCATACATTAATGATGTCTTTCCGAACAAACAAGAGCTCTCCATTGGTCTAATGCCTTATCATTGCTTCTAGACAATAATATCTTATTTAATTTATTAAGTCCAAGTTTAGCAAATTTTCTAGAAATGTTCATAACTTTCATTGCATCGTCTGATGAATTGGAATCAACTTTACTCATTGGGTTTATAAATTTAATTTCATCGGAACCAACTATTGGTATATTCATATGAATGAAATCAGCAGCAACTATATTAAAGGTTTCGCTATATGATACCTGAAGACCCATGTCCATCTGACCTACGATATTAAGAAAATCAACATGGGAATACCAAGGATGTTCTACCAATCTTGCATTGATATTTGATGTGTTGAAAAGATTTCTTATATTATTAAGAATACCCATCATGGAACCATTTTTACCATTTTGTGTTTCATGTGGACTAACATTGATATGAACTACGATTGGTCGATCAATGACTGATGCATATTGTATAGCCCACAATACCTGTTGAAGATGATTCTTCAATGGTCGCAATGCTCCAAAGATACCAATATGAAATTCTTTTGCGTTCGTTCTATAATTTGGAATCTCTATAGATGGAGTTAAATCTGGATTAGGATAATATAGATTTGGAGAATACGATACAAATTTTCCACCAAACATATGCTTTAGATTCTTATAAAACTCTTCGCTATTTGCGCTAAGATTTATCTTGATTCCTTGTTCTCTGAGTTTCATATATTCGGTCAACCATTCAATAGCAATTGATTCTGTTGCGATGAATGGAGATTTGGAATGTAAACGAATATGCCATTCCACTTTTGGATGTAATGCTGATAGTATCTTGAATTTCTCTGGAACTACCCACAGAGCTTCGATGTAGACATCGGTTGGTTTGAATCTAGCAACTTCACGATCAATGTCATTATTATCAACAACCTCTACTACTTCTGTTTCTATATGTATTTCATTAAGTTTTCTAGCAACAAAATCGCAAGAGTTATATAATCCATATGCCTTTGTTATTTGCCCATATGCGTATCTTTGCTTTATTATGAAAAGAATTCTCTTATGGTTTGATGACATTTATATACCTTTTTAAGTTATATTAGTATGTATAAAGAAACCCCCGAATGATGCCATTCGGGGGTTCGTGAAAAGGAAGACTGATTGTCTATGATTTAGAACTTAAATCCTAGACCAAATGTAATCACAGAATCAAGAGAATCAAACTGAAGGTCATCAACAACTGAGAATCCAACACCAGCATTGAGTGTTATATTTGAAGATGCTTCATATTGAATAGATGGACCAACAAGAATCGATTTCTGACCATCAGACCAATATGAATTCACATTTGCACTGACAGAGAAATCAGTTGACGCATTGTATTTGATTGCGGTGTTGCCCTCAAAGACATTTGAATCAACAAATCCACCAAGATATGGCATATAGGTGTAATTATCAACAAGATAATACTTTACAGATTGAGAAATATCAACCTTGTCCTTGGTGACACCAAAAGATGCACCTCCGAAATACGCAAACTCATCAGACGAATATTCACCACTCAATGGAACCTTGATACCACCGATGAAATCAACGGAAATATCATTGAAGATGGTCAGTGCATTCTTATAGGTCAATGCAACATCTACATCTCCAATGCCTGTGCCAGTGGTTCCGAATGTTCCATTATTTAATTGCCAAGCTGTTTCTTGTGCTACACTTGGATTGTTGGTTGCATTATATAGAGGAAGAGAAACAGAGGCATCCAACTTGTCTAGAAGGTTAAAATCTAGAATGGTGGTAACTTCAGTAATGGTGTCATTGGTAAGACTGAAGATTGATGCTTGCTCTGTAAAATTTACCTTAAATTCTTTCTCTGCAACTGCGGGAACTGGTTCCTGAGCAAATCCAACTGCGTTTACGAAAAGTGCTACGAATACTACTGCTAGTGTCTTGAAAATATTTTTCATATATACTCCTTTTAATTTGATATTAAATCTACTACTTCACACCCATTTGCGCTACAAGCGAATTGTTGGGTTCCTGTCGTCTTATCTTCCTTTTCATATTGGGACAACATCGCCCAATTTATATTCTTGGGCATCTTCTCCAATGCCTCAAGATATTGTTCTTTAGTGCAATCTTGATATGGTGCTTGCCGATACGAGTGGTCACTATGAGGAAGAAATGAGATACCACTGATTTCGTCAAAATGGGTATATACCCAAGCACCTACCTCCATCCACTCATGTTCCTTGATGGTGATTGTGATTGATGGTTTATGCTCACACCAATATCGTTGATATGCTAACCACAACTCCAACTGAGCAATTGCCGATACATCATTACGAGTAATAGAACCTTCGGCCTTATGAGGAAACGAGAATACCATTGTATGTTCTGGCTTCATCACACAAGGTTCTGATGGGAATCCCATATCAATCATCATCTGACATAGTGGATCTTTGCGATCTGCACGAATGGTTCGAATATAATATTCGTTATGGCGTGGATGAATTCCTGATGCGGAATCAGTTAATTGTGAAACCGTGTTGTGTGAAATCCAACCATTGGATAGTTGATATGAATGGGTTCCTTCCACTTCAATATCAACCATAAATTCGGGGGATAGTTGTTTAATTGATTTTATTTTTGTCATGTTTACACCTTTCATTGTGATATCTTCCTATTGCTCTGGCATTCATTGTTTTTCCACAAATAGAACAAGTAGTTTTTAGTTCTGTTCTGCCTATTCTATAGTTTTTATTTTCTTCAATGAAATGTTCTATGCTTTTTATTTGTTGTTGTTGTTTTGTATATTTGATATTATCAATATCATTGGTTAACCAAACAAATCCTTTATTTTTTACACCACCTCGTTTGCCAAATTCAGATTGCCATTTGGATTGGGTGAATGCTCCTCGTTTTCCCCCAAGGGAGGCAAGCTTCAATCTCTCTTCTGGTGTCTGAGAATGAATTCCAATTTTATTTTCATATTGACTTTTTCCTCCCGCTTTACCACCTAATTTACATTTTTCTATTCTTAGTTGAGAAGATGTGATTCCAATTTTACTTGCCATCAAATCTCTAACATCACCATTTTTTAAATATCTTTCGTGATGTATTCTTTTGTGATCTTCAAATGAAAGTGCTATTAGATTTAAAATATCATCAGTTCCCCCCTCATATATGGGGATTATATGATGTATTTCATATCCCTTTGGTATTGACCCTTTATTATCTTTATAAAATTGTCTTATCTTCTTCCGATTCATTAACTTCCCCTTGGTTTAATACACTACTAGTATATAGTGTTTTCACTTGTTCAAGAGGACTAAAAGAAACAATTTCATCATTTATATTCAATTCGCGCATACATTTCCAACCAGTATTGGTTAGTAATTTATGCTCAGAGGAAAACTTATAGACATTACCATTATCGTCTTCAATTTCAAACACAGGAGACATACCCTTAACAAAAAGATTAGTTATTTTTCGAGAATCATTGTTTTTATCATAGACAAAAATATCTACTGGTGGAGTTACCCACTGACCATCTAATAATGTTTCTGGATTCTTTCCACACAATTCAAATATTTCAGCAAAGGTCATGTCACCATGAGTTGTTTTAATTTTTGTGTCCAGTGTTCCACATCCAGATGGTTTTACACAAGTGATTGCGGCAGCAGGGTTGATTCCTATCTTTGATGCCCATTTTTTGTTCGTGTCAATCGCAACTTGCTTAAGTTCAGTCAATGTTTCCTTTAGATTAATTATATTGCGCATCATGGTGTTATCCATGATACCTGTGAGAGATACACCCAATAGCGATTCCTCTTCGCAGTTTTTCTTCCATTCTGATGAAAGATATGGGAAGTATGTGAGGGATGCTTGCCATGTTCCAAGAATGGCAGCAAGACGAGTCTTACGCTTGAGCGTTTCCATTGTATCTTCTGGACGCACTACAACTTCTGTGAGGTTACAAAATTCACGATCACGAAGAATAATTTCTGAACATGGATTTGTTCCGAATTCATAATTTGGATTTCTACGATCTCCCAATTTGGCAACTGCTTTACGACAAGCATCACGATTGAAGATACCGCGTTCTCCACTCTTTGACTTATAGACCGCAACCCACTCATCCATGAATACGCCTATTTCCGGTTTCTCTTTATACGCGACCGAGTTGTTCGCGAGGGCTCTTTGGGGGTTCTCGTTCCACCAAGCACCTGACTTCGCATCTCGCATCCTTTCATCTGTGAGATTGGATAAGCTAATAAGAGCAGATCGACGGACTCCTCCCACCACAACAATTTCCGCAATCTTGCAGACGAGGTCGTGGCATTCGATAGATGTGAGTTTTCTCCCTGCTGCTCTTTTAAAAGAGTCAGCTGTGAATTGGAAGAGATCTTCAAGAGGTCTTGGCCCCGAAGCTCTCCCACCAAAGGTTTTAAGTCTCGCCCCAGTAGGTCGAACCTTTGATACATCCCATTTTGGAACCTGACCTCCAATGAGTAGGGAGATAAGTTCTTTGTAACTCTTAGCCCAACCAGCTTTGCTATCTTCCACAATGATTGTGGTGTCCGTGTTGGAAAAGTTTTCAGCAATTGTAGGAAGTTTCTCAACATATTGTCTCTCCACGCTAAATCCCACACCAGTTCCACACATCAAAATATAAAGAATTTCATCAAATGCTCTCACACGACTAACTGCCACATATGAACAATTATATCCTGCGGTATTATCACGCTTGAGAGCATCTCCTGCGGTCATCAATGCTCTCATGCTTGGCATTATCTCAAGATTCAGAACAGCAGTCTCAAGTTCATTTCTGAGTTCTGCTGTCAAATTAAATTTCTTATTATCCTTTAAGTGGGATTCAAAGAAATCAAAGTAACGCTTGACCGTTTCTTCCCAAGTCTCTCGTCGTTTTTCCTTTTCAATCCAACGAGCATATCGGGAAGTGTGTATAAATTTTTGATAATCGGATGGCAATTCTTTCATATTACTCCTTAGTTAAAACATACCAAGATTCGGGAAAAAGAGGTTCAATTATCGTATGTAATGCTTTAGCATACTCTCTAACTTCCCATTGTGCGTGTGAATCAGATCGTTGACTATAGACCCTTGCATACGCAGCAAGCGATCCAGTCCACCACCATTCGGTATGTGTCCCCTGCGGCAGAACAAATCTTGCCTGTTCTGGAGCGACACCTTTATCTATAAGAGAATTATAGACTTCCAAACAACGATCAACTGCGTCTTTATATGTTCGTTCAAATTTGGTTTTAGTCTCCACATCGGTTATAAAATCCTCAGAACCTTGCTTCACACTTCCAATGGATTTACCTCTCCAAAATGGTTGATAAATGTCTGGAACATATGAAACATATCGTCGTGAAATTTCATTCTCTACAAATCCAACCTTGTGCTTGAAAAGTTGTGTGCGAATTGAAATCGGTGCTTTGATTCGCAATGTAATTTGCGGATGTGCGAACGGAGTCCAATGATTGTGTTCTGCTAGATAGCGAATCAATTTGAAATCCTTATCTGATAATTTTTTATCCTTTATATGGCCAGAAAAATGTTGTTCACCTTCCCATGAACTTTCTTTGTTAAAGGATACTCTTGCTGCATTTACAATGGTAAGATCCGAACCCATATGGTCCACATATTCAACAAATCCGGAATCGAGAACATTAACTCTTTGATTGATCATTATTAAACTCCTTTATGATACTGCTATCTTCTCCAAGATATTTTTTCATTTGCTCTAGTATGAATGCCAGAAACTTCTCTTCATCCTTGGCAAACTTACAAATGCCAACAATATTCATCCAATCATCCTCATCGAATGTATTGTATTGTAATTCTCTACAATGTTGAATTAAATTCTTGATATAACTTTGAATACCAAGAATATCATCTTTCGATGTGTTTTTATTCTTCATCCACAATATAATTCCTTCTTCCTCATGGTCAAAGGTAGAAATGAAGGCATTATATGATGCTTGTATCTTAGTGAGAAGAATATTCAATTCCTTTAAGAATTTCTTATTATCTTCATGCCAATAATCAAATGTCAAACCATCGACCTTAGTATAGGTGCGAGCATAATCTATTGCTCTGAAAAACATAGCAGAATCACTTTCGCGAACATATTCCGCAAACTTAAAATGAAATTCTGCAATGCCAACCAACAGAGTATAATCTTTTTTTGGAATCTTCATTTACATTTTCTCCATGTATTATACACTAACATCGCTGATGCGCCTGTGTATGTGTGCTGACTGATTGTATCACAAACATCGACTCCATTCAAGACCATATCATTTATATCTTTATCTTTGATATGTGATGGAAAAATACAAACCTTTTCTCCAGAATCAATCAACTCCTTGAGCACCGCAGTTACCGCTGTGCTTCTAGGTTCATTGTCTACAATATAAACAAGATTCTCTGTTGGAAACCTGTTTCTAATTTCTAGAAAATTTCCTATGCCTAAGCAAGCAATCGCATTGGGTAGAAAGAGGCTGTCGATTGGTCCCTCCACAACAAAGATTGTCTTGCTTCTGTCGATATCTCCAAGACCATGAATTAACTTAACAGATTCATCTCGTCGAAGAGTAATATACTTTGGTTGTGAATTTCCAAATGCCCTTCCTTGCACACCAATTATTTTACCATGCACATCATACATGAATATAAGAATACGCTCATCGTCAAGAATATTATATTTCTCATTTACATTCTTGGCAAATTCAGCAAAATGCTTCGTATATCCAAAGCATTTCCACTTTTCCTTTGGAATCTTGCGATATTCTAGAAACTTAAATACCTTGTGGTCTGACGGCAGGTCATCCAATGATTCATACTTCAATGCGCTGAATATCGTGGTATCAACACTAAAATCTGGTTTCACTTCCTCGATTCGCTTACCACCATCTAGAAATTTCTCAAGGCAATATTCCTTAAACAACACTGGAGATACAATCTCCAAAAACTTATAGACATTGTGGGACGCGCCGCAGTTATGACACTTAAAGAAATAAGAATTATCGGATTGAAAGAAATACCCTCTTGCTTTGTTTTTATTATTCTCAGAATCTCCACAAATAGGACATCTACAATTCGCAAGATTAATTTTCTTCCATTTGAATTTAGAAAGGGAAGATGAAACTAAATTTATATATTTTTGATCGATGTAAGCGGACATTCAAAACTTCCAAGCATCGGTGTTTGGTTTCGTTCCTTTTGCAAATTGGTCTTTTACAGAATTATTAGATTGTTTTGGAACAATTGCTACATTATCCTCTTTCTTGATATCAAATATCTTCATCTTTGCTTTATTGATTCCAAGAATAAATTTACGATTTATGGTGGTATCGTTATATCGATTCTTAAGTTGCTTCACCATGATTTGATTCATCTCCGCCAGTTCATCTGTCGAAATCAAAGCAAACATGAAATCAGCAGTAGCAGGAAGACCGAAGGATTCCGATGTATCTTCAAGTCCAACATCACTATTAGAGAATCCTGATCGCGTGGTCTGTGTAGCACTAAAGATTGGAACATTATATTCCACTGCCAATCCACGAAGTTCTTCCGCAATTGACTTGATGTAAGTATATGAATTAATATTGTTACCACTCTTCAGTCTAGCAGATGCGCAGATATTCAGATAATCAACAATGATGACATCTGGCTTGAACTTACGCTTTAGATGTAATTCATCTAGAAGAAATCTAAAATGATTTACATTTGCTGTTGCTGTTGGATATTCCTTGATGATGAGTTTACCTCTGACACCAGCACTGAGATTCTGCATCTTCTTCTCATATACGACTTTCGTAAGTTCACGAAGATTATCAAGAGTTACATCAAGAAGATTGGCATCAATACGCTCTGCGATTCTCTCCTCTGCCATCTCACAGGTGATATACAAAACATTCTGATGTTGCTTGAGACAATTTGCAGCATGATGGCAAAGGAACAATGATTTACCCACACCAGTTCCTGCCATCACGATGTTCAAGGTCTTCGCAGGAGTTCCACCATTCGTTATTTGATTAAAGAAATCAAGGTCAAAGGGAATTCTTTTCTCTGTCGTATGGTAGAATTCATATCGTCGCTCGTAATCCTCAATGTAATCATGTCCGATATGAACATCAAATGATATTGCCAATGCCTTTGAGAGTATATCAGGAATCGAACCTTGTGATTGCTGTGTCTTTCCATCAATAATCTGAATGGATTCCATGATTGCGTTGTATACTGCCTTTTCCTTACAGAAATTTTCAGTTTCAACCATCAACCATTCAGCATCACATTGTTCCTTGTTAGCAGAAATCTCTTCCACTATATTAGAAATGCGTTTCATCTCTTCTTGAGTGATGCTCTTATTCTTATCAAGAATGATATACAATGCTTCCTTTGTGGGAAGATTATTATACTTGATTATGAAATCGTGAATTGTTTCATATACAAATCGCAATGACCTATCATGAAAATACTCCCGCTGAATAAAGGGAGTTACTTTTCTTGAATATGTTTCGTTTTTGATGAGGTTGTGTAGGATAATATTTTCTATATCAGTCATTTTTGCTCTAGTTCATCGACTCTATGCTTTAATCGTTTTATCTCGTCTGAACCTTGTTGTAGAATATCTTGTATTTCTCTCCAAAAGGTAAAAACCTGACACAATGAAGCAGCGTTCATCCGTTCTTCAATAGGTTTATTCTCACATCGTGATATCACAAACGGATTATTAAGTTCACTGACAACATCATAGATGGGGTTTTCATCCATCAGCGTTCTCTATGGTTTTCTCTCCACCATAACTGAACTGAGTATACACTGCCTTCTCCACTAACGCAAGAACATCTTTGGTAAAATACTTTTCTGGATTATCATAAATCGTCTTCTCAAACGCTTTGGTTCCATCTGGAAGTTCAATGCGCGTTGAATTCTTTTTGAATATTCCAGCAGACACCGCAACATCCACAAGACCATAATAAGGGTCAAGTCCCGTTTCGTAATTCAACCGAATATCCACCATGCTATTTTCTTTGGTGAATCTACCCTTATAAAGTTTACAATGAATGATATTTCCAACAACCTCACCATCAGAATTCTTATCCTTTCGTTTGGAAAGATAAAGAATAGTTGATGCCGCATACTTCAATCCCTGACCACCAGCAAGTTCTGCTGTTGGGAACATTCCCATGGATTGATATGTGTGGTTTGTCATCAGAAGAGGAATCTTCGCTACACCAAGTTTTACCGTCAAGACTCGAAATGTAGCCTTGATGATTTGTGCGCGGGTCATATCCCTTGTATCTTTTCCATCAGCGGTGTCAGTCATCTCTTTGGATGTGGACAACATTCCCAACGAATCAAGAACAATGAAGGTTGGTTTCTGTTCGCTTTTGGGAAGAGCGATGTATTTGTCTACAATCGTAATTACTTGATGACGAAATTCTTCTACCGTTGATACTGGAAATACCGCAATTCGTTTTGGGTCAATTCCACGATTCTTGAACATATCAGAAGTAACTGCTTGTTCAGAATCAAAATATAAAACAACAGCATTGGGATTATCCCGTAAAAACTTAGAAGCAATTCCCAAAGCAATATAAGTCTTTCCTGTGGATGTTTCTCCCGCAATCGCTGTAATTTTATTATTTGGCATTCCATTATAAATGGATGCTGATAGTAGTCCGTTCAGGATATAACATCCAGTATCAACGAATCCACTCACATCACTTCCATCCAATCCATCGGAAACTAGTGATGCGTATTTGTTTCCAGACGATTTCACCATTGACGATAAAAAATCACTCATAATATTCCTTTCAACCAAATAGGTTTTCTAATGTATTTGTTTTTTCACTTGTCCAATCTATAGTATCTAGAATCGATGTAAGTGGATCGATAAAAGATTTCTGAAACTGGGTATTATAATCAATATATTCATGTAGTTCAAATTCCTTTGGAAGAACATTCACGAAAGATACAATTTGGTCCTGTCCTAGCATTCCACCAAGAGGATTTGGTTTCTTAAGATGAAGAAACTTAATCTTATCTCCTTCAATAATTTTCTTGTATTTCTTACCTATCTTCAACTGATTAAGATAATAATTATAAATCAACGCTCCCTTTACCGCAATTGGAGTTGACTTCTTGTAGATATTATCCTTATCCGCATATTTGTTCATTCCGTGAACGCTTCGGGGAAACGCAATCGCTTCTGGAGAAAGTGAATTAAATTCAACCTTGACTCCTTCAATAAAGGAGTGCATGTCTGCATGAGTGCCATTCATTACGATATGAATGGCATTCTTTAAATGCTTTCTCACAATCTCAGGTGTGGAGGAACGACTAGTCTCGATTCCCATGATTTTCATCTTGGGTTCATCATAGCGAACACCTTCTGAGTCCCATACATTCAATATGTAACGCTTCTTGGCAGTCCACATTCCCTTGTCAGCAATGACTTCACGACCCATTTGCATCTTGTTCTCATATGCGTTCATGGTTTCGGATAGTTCTTGAAACTTCTTCTCAATGAATGGAATTAGTATCTCTTCTGCTGACTTGTCGAGAAAGTCTACTATGGTGCTTATCTTTGGTTTTGACACCTTAGTTTCTCCATCAAGCATACTGACTGATGGATATACTTTCTCAACAAGATTATTCAGACAAAGATAAACAGAATCTGTATCAGATGCAATAACATAATCAATATCTGTAGTTTTTAGAATCTTGTTTAGATATTTGTTAATTTCTTGAGCAATCCATTGAATGGATAACTGACCCGACAGAGTAATCGCCTCTGCGAGTTCGGTAGAATAATATCGAAAGTATTGATTGCCTATAGCACCATAGGCAGAGTTTAGTTGAATCTTGCGAACCAACTGAAAGTTGTGATACTTGGAAATATCCAATTCACACTGCTTACGGAGCAATAACAATTCCTCCGTAGATAATTTTGTTAAATGTTTAGACATGGGGTTTTATTGTTTGCTTCCATACTCCATCTACAATGAATCCATAAGGTGAAGCTTCATCTTCTGGAAACTTGGCAACCACATATGGTTTAGTTTTCTTGGTCGTCAGGAGGTCATTCAGTGCCTCGCATTCGGTGACCGCACTAGTCTTCTTTTTGAAGACCAGAACGCCCCTACGGGGTTCTCCCGAGATGTCTTTCATGTTATCGTCAACAAAGATATTCAGTTTGGTCATAATTCCATACATTATCGTCGTCTCCGAATCCCAATCATACCAGCAATCCCGATCAGCGCAAGTGCCGATGGTGCTGGAACGAGCGCGTATTCAATGTTGTCAATGATAATCTGACTTGCGCCATTAGCACCAACATTAGTAGAATACACCTTGATCTCGGTGATATTGTTCAGAGGACCAGGATATACGGATTGCAGGTTAAGTTTCACCCGCTGTGCAGCAGCAATTTGAGCAGTGTAAGTGAATACGCCCTCTCCGTATCGGTAGCCTTCAATAATCACAGTCATTGACGACCAAGCGGAAGTCACCTCAAGACTAGACAATCTCCACATTTCGTTTCTACTGATTCTGAAATTGTAGGAGGAAGTCGAACCGAACGGAGTAAAGATGGCACGATCACCAATGATGCCCTCATCATATCCACCATATCCTGGTCCACCGACAAGATCGTAATACCACCACTTGTTTTCGCTAGCAGCATATGAACTGGTGAAGTTGAATCCTTCATAGTTGCTTAGAGGTTCGTAGTAAAGTCCAAGTGGTGTCGAATAAATATCCGTAAGTGTCGGCGCAGGAAGATTTTCAAAGGTGCAGAGTTCTGCGTGTGCCGAAGTTGCGAGTAGAGTTGTTGCGATTAGTGTCTTTAACATTTTATTCCTTTTTGGTCATAATTCCATACATTATTGATATCCTTCAGAACTACCCCGCTTGGATTCGAACCAAGAAAAGAAGCTCCAAAGGCTTCTGTGATACCATTTCACCACGGGGTATTAAAACACATTACTTGCAAGTGCATACATTGCGATACCACTCGCGGTTCCTACATTCAGACTTCTGACACTTCCATATTGCTTAATATACAAGATGTGGTCGCAGATGTCAAGAATTTCTGTGGGAATACCAACTTGTTCTTGACCGAATGCTAGAACATAATGGGTATTAGAATCCCATTCAAAGGTATCAATCGCCGTAGCACTTGGAACATTATCTATTCCAATCACCTTTAATGTTCCGTAGGTTTGACGAAGAACTTTAATTCTATCGTCAAGTTCGGTAAAGGTCTTGGTGTGTAAAAAATTAGTATAATGATGTGTTCCTACAGTGCCACGGCGATCATACTGCTTTGACCCATAAAGAATCACCTGCTTCGCAAGAAACGCATTAGCGTTACGAATGACCGTAGCAATATTGAAATCATTATAAAGATTGCTACACACAACGGTAAAATTATTCCGTTTGTCTTCAAGGTCAGCAATGATTGCTTCGTGCGACCAGTAGTGAAAGTGGTCAATTATATTCCTTGTCTCCATTGGTATATTATAGCAGAAAACTTTACTTTGTCAATCCCCTACGCTTGAGTTCCGCATTAATTTCCTCTAAATCTTTTTTAGATTCAATCATTTTAGTTTTGAATGTTTTACGCTCTTGATACATCGTGTCCATGAGTTCTGGTAAGAATCCACGAATATCCTTACGATAAGTAGTTCCATTGGCAGCAACGGATAGATTCTTCTCCTTGAACTGCTGTATGAATTTAGCAGCAGGAACATCACCTTTAAGAATAGCATCTGGTGAAATAACACCACGCATGTGATTAGATGTGATTGTCTCTGTGGAAATATTATACTGCATTATGAGATGTGGATAAAGCGAATTCAAGTCAAAGGACACAACCCATTTGTGCATTCCAACGAGAGGTTCCTTTACATACGCACCAGCATATTGCTCATCCTTGAGTCCCTTCTTCTTAGGAGGAATGACAATGTTCTTGTTGCTCAAGTAATTATAGATGATAACATCCCATGTTCGAACCTGTGAGAACACATCCTGAAAATTCACTCCTGCTGAATACGCAAGTGCTACAGAGAGTTCAATCAGTTTTAGTTTCTCTTCCAATTTCTGAACGAGTTCAACATCTCGAATATTATACTGAATGAACTTCTGAAAATCCTTCTTGTAAAACTCATTCATACTCTCGTATTCGTCATATGCCAACTTACGCTGACCTAATTCTACATACGCAATATGGTCAAGTCGATATGATTCCTGATTGACATATGTGAATGCCTTGTAGACTTCAAAGTAATCAAGCATTGCTATGCCAACAATATCATACATCAAGTCTTCTCTACCATTACGAGTGACAAACTTCTCCTTGAGAATTCCCCATGGAGAGAGCATCTTGGCAGCCTTGTTGCCAAGAACCTTCTTGACCCGCTTGATGAGATAGGGAAAGTCAAAGAATCGAATGTTCCACCCACTCACGATGTCGGGATAATTCTTCGCAAAGTATTCAAGAAATTCCTTGAGAAGTTTATCTTCCTCCATGTATTCAAATACCTTGATATCCTCATCAGTATTGAATGTTCCAAGACAGAAAGTCGCCTTTCCATGTTTGGTCGATGATATGGTGATTGCGATGATTTCTTCTTGAGGGTCTTCGATAGAGGGCCATCCTTTTTCCGAAGTAGTCTCAATGTCAATATACATGATATCAATCTGTGAGAAATCATATCCAATATTTGTTCCATAATTTTTGTTTATGAACTTATATTCTGCTTGAACATCTCCATGAATCTCAAAATTGGGAACATCAGAATAACTCTTGATGAATTCCTTGTAATCTTGAAATGTTCCAAAGAACATCTCAGACATATACTTTCCATCAATAGACTTATGTTTGGTTGGTTTATTTGATGGTAGAAATATCGATGGTTTATACTCACTCCTTCGGAATGTCTTGGTTCCATCCGAATCTCTTTCAGCAATAAGCATACATTCAAAATTATAGAAAATATTAGTGTAAAATTTCATTTTGATTTCAAATATGCTGCGAGAAGAACAGAATAATTAATAAGGTCTTCAAGAGTGTCGTATACGGTTTCATCCTCTACGCTTAATTCCCCTCTACTTGAGAATGATGCTAGTCTAGACATCTTATCAGTCATGCGAACAAGAAACGCTTGTTCGGTAGAACACACACCAAGTGCTTCCGCACGACGGAAATTAGCAAATGGGTCGTTTCCAACACCAGCATAATCAGCATTCTTTTTCTTCATCATAACGAGAGCGGATTCACACATAGTTTCATGTAGTGTAAAAAGTTCTTCACGGGTCATATTATTCTCCAAATAGTCCTTCTAGTGTAGTCGATTTCATTGAAATGTCAAATCCATTCTTTGAAAAACACCAAACATTCTCAATGAATGTTGTAGATAAATGTTGTCTAAGAGCACCGCTGTCTATATTCTTTGGTCGTTGCTTGATACGCATACCCACTTGACCATCAAATTTTCCACCAAGGGAAACAATATGTTCCACCATCTGGTCGCAAGCTCTATATCTTTTTGTTTTAATCTGTGGGTCCATTATATTTATCATCATGATTCCATTATCGGTAAGTGATTCGTAACACGCTGTCAACACTGGTTGAAAGAATCCTGTCCACCACTTATCATATTGCTGATATCGAAACCATGATTGTTTCCAGTCATCTCCACCTTCGTCATATAATTCAGTTGCGAAATATGGAGGAGAAGTGAAGATACAATCGTATTTGCTTTTCTTGATGATATGTAGAATATCTTCAGCAGGAGCGTTGTATGCTACAACTTCCTTTCCTGATGCTCCAATACACTGAAAGGCATCGTAGATATGTCCCTTTACATCAATCTGAAATGTTTTGATTTTTGGTTCACTACCACTTAATGCCTTTTCATATGCGATACATTGTTCCTTGTATACACGAAACACACTAGGATTTGGGTCAGTGCCAGTATATTTCATAGCAGAAGAGGTATAGAATCCCGCAAGGCGGTCACCCCAACCCATGCTGAAATCTAATACAGATTTTAATCCCATCGAATTCGATGGGATTGAGTTTGAAGGAATTCGTGAAAATACGAAGTCGTATATTGTTTTCGCAACATGAGGTTTGAATTGTGTGGCAACATACGCACCAAGTCTAAAGGAACCACGAATCTTGTTTTGATTGATTCCACGATCCTCCATTCTCCAAAATGTCCAATTCATCTTATGAAGAAGGTCTGGAGAATACCAATATTCATTTGGAGAAACAAATCCGTGAGAACCACAATCATATCTGTTTCGTTGCTGAAAGAAATTACTGATGTCGTTATGATAATGTCCATAGGATATTACAAACTTACCATATGTGGAATATGGATATTTGTAGTCATTATATTTCTCAACAACCTTACCAGCATCGTTCATTATAAACTCAGTAAAACATATCTTTCGCAAATCATTAAATTTATTTTCCATATCTTCCTGTGATATTTTCCTAAATGGAAATATCACAGCGTATCGTGAGATATATTCTGCGAGTCCGTCTTTAATTTCTTGTTTTGTAAATTTGGAATTTATCTCATCCCAATCATTTCCTCCAACAATTGGTATGCCATCGGCATCGGCAAACTTATGAAGAAAATTGACCACATCATCTAAAATATTTGGAGTTGACATTATGTTCCTGTGGAACCAAATCCACCATTTCTATTGCTCTTTGATATTGGTTTATCTTGTATATATTGTAATATTGCTCTATTATTGAATACCATCTCTGCTTGGGTTATTCTATCTCCATTGTATATTCTTATCTTTTTCATTGAATTATTATAGATTGGAATAAAGACCTCTTCGATGTAATCAGCGTCTATTATACCAACAGAATTTATCAAATTCAAGCCCTGTTTTGTAGAAAGACCAGAACGAGCATATAATCTTACAGAACAACTAATCGGAATATCAAATATTAATCCAGTTGGAATTAATACTCTCCATTCACTAGGAATTTCAATAAAATTCCTACCATCGGAATTCTGAACAACTACCATGCCTATAGCATCATTCGATTTACTGAATCCCTTTATATTTGTTTGATATGAAAGATATGCTGATATATCAAAACATGCCGCATGATTTGACCCATATGTTGGATTTGGAACATCTTCGTTTGTTTTATAGATGCGTAGTTCCATATTAGTCTTAAAGTCTTACAATTTGTATTCTTGTTGCTTTATTGAAATTTGTTGTAAATGTTCCGAGATTGACACTTGCTGTATCTGTAATTGATGTGGCGACAGGACTTCTACATTGAATTGTGAAATATTCATCAGCCGCTAAAGCAATGATAGCTGAACCATTTTGGGTTCCAGTTATTGCTCCAGCATCAGTATTAAGTGCTGGTTGAATTAGAAGAGAAGTGAAACCATACACATTATTTAATGGAGCATCATTTGAGAGGAATGCTTTTTGAATCCATACACTTTTAGCAGGATTAACGTTTAAGCCTACAGGTCCACTAGGCACAACCCAAGTAATCTGATATGTTACCAATAAATACATTATATTGCCAGAATTATTAGTAAATCTACCATTAGTAGTATAGGTTAGATGTGTGTCTGAAATTGTTTGTAATTCACTATTTGCAAATGTCAGACCGATAGGGATATTAGCAGCTACAGATAAAGTAGCATCAGAATATCTAGATATTATTCCACTAGGAGATGCTGACACCGAAAGATCATCAACATATGTCTTCAATGCTTTTTGTGTTGGTATTTTGGCATCGGATGGAGTAGTAAATGCGGAATCAATTGTTACTTCACATCCAAATGTTATCGCTTGTCCAAATGTATTTCCGATATAAAATCCATAACTTCCTGATCCTGTTAGATTCGCACCAAGTTCGCCAGCAGTCAATCCTGATCCAGTACTGACAGAATAATTTCCAGGTTTTGCATTTCCTTGTTTGATTCGTAATATTGGTTTTGCCATGTTATGTTGCCGATTCTGATAATTTTACACTTTTACAATTTGAATTCTTGTTGCTCTATTGAAATTAGGTATTAATTGTCCAATACCTGTACCAATAGTTGCTGTATTTGTAGTAGTACTAGTAGCAACTCCATGATTCTTACATTGAATTGTGAAGTATTCATCAGCCGCTAAAGCAATGGTAGCTGAACCATTTTGTGTTCCAGTTATTGCTCCAATAGTAGTAGAAGCGATTGGTGGACATAGAAGAGAAGTGAACCCATAGATATTATCTGCTGTAACAGAACCACTAAATGCTTTTTGAATCCATGCACTTCTTACTATTTCCCTGCTATTATAAGATCGATTGCTATTAACTCCAGTCCAAGTAATTTGATAACATATCAATAAATTTATTGTACTTGTAGTGTTATTGGTAAATCTACCATTATTAGTACCAGTACTAGTATAGGTTAGGTCGGCAACGCCAGCGTTAACGGCAAATGTTGATGCAAATTCATCAGATGCAAATAGTTGAGTTGCAATTGCATTACTACCTACAGATAAAGTAGTATCAGAATATTTAGACATTATTCTAACGGGAGCGCCAGCGTTTCCAGCTACCGCAGCAATATATGTATTTAATGCTTTTTGTGTTGGTATTTTGGCATCGGATGGAGTAGTAAATGCGGAATCAATTGTTACTTCACATCCAAATGTTATCGCTTGTCCTAAATTATTTCCAATATAAAATCCATAACTTCCTGCTGCTAGATTTGCACCAAGTTCACCAGCAGTTAATCCACTGGTAGCAGTAACTATTCCATTGGTTAGGGTTTGAGTATAAGGTCCAGGCTTACCACTAATTCCTGTTTTTATTTTTAGTATTGGTTTTGCCATGTTAATTTACGTTTCTGATATTTTTACAATTTGAATGCGAATACCCTTTGCAGCTCCAATTTCTGGATCGTTCACAATATTATTCTGTCCACCTGTTCCAATATCTAACGATAAATCATTCGACCGAATTTGATATACTAACTGCAATTCCCATTGATTTACACCACTCACATACTTCGGTAGTCTAACACAAGCATTTCCAGAAATCAAGGTAGGAAGAGATGAAAAAGATGCAGTTCCAATCACTGGAAGCACTACCTGCATTCCATAGTATGTAACATTTGCTGTATTTATAGTATCTATGACCCTAAGTCCAGCAAGTCTCCAATATCCAATATTTCTTCCTTCTGGATCAATTGCATTACTATCTACTGCCGAAATCTGAAGACTATAAGTTACATTTAAAATCATTTCCGTCTTTGTGGTTTGATAAAATCCAGTAGGATTACCAAGATTTGGATCATCTATCTGAAGATTCATATTTGTGGATTTAACTATCACAGCACTACTGAGGTCAATATTCTGTAATGTTGAACTTTGATTTGCTGGATTTGCAAAAATGGTAGCAAATAAAGTGTCCTTTGGTGCTTGAGGTCCAGCTACAAGTTTTGATGTTATATATTCCTTTGCTGCTTTCTCTGTGGCAATCTTATTATCGCTAGTATTTGTTCCACCAAGAGTTATAGCAGTATCGACTTCTGCACCAATAATAACAGCAGATCCTGATGCTATTCCAATATAGAGTCTATTTGTTGCCAAATCAACACCCAACTCACCAGCAGTGAGTTGGGTGGTTGGGGGGATAATACCTCTTTTTATCTTTACAATTGGTTTTGGTCTTGCCATAATATAGAAGTTTCAAATTAATAGGTTCCGCAATCGATTATTGTGCCATCTGCAAGTGTCTTATTATATATTGTCTGTTGTGCTAACTCATTACCGCCAGCATAATTGCTATCTGCCGCTGGACTTCTACCAACATCCACAAGTTGAGTATAATTATTAGTTGCAGGGGTGCGAATACTAATATTTCTGATAGCAGAACCATCGCCTGTTCCTTGGTATCGAATTTTCAGAGCATTGGCGGCAGACTCACTAGAACCCGAATCAAACTCAATTGACCTATTGAATGTAATACCGACACCATCAACTACACCCAATTGTACTTTTGCAGAGTTTGCAAGAGTAATATTTGCTTTATTTGCTGAACTTGTCGTCGGACCAGTGATCGCAGCAAAACCTTTAAGGTCTATTCCAGTGGTATTGCTGCTTGGATTGTTAGTGATTGCCGCTTTTAGCGAAATTACAGCATTCGCATCGGCAGTGATACCAACATTGTTAATTTCACTGAATCTTGCTGGACCTAATCTTCCTGAATTTATAATAGTGTGTTCGAAGATGCCTTGGCTGGTGGCAACCGTCGTTGCCTCGATAATATATTTAAATACTCCATCATCTTGATCTATACCAATAAAATTTGTTACAGGTCGCACAGCGATTAACTGTGTGGGGACGCCACCAACACCCATTGCTCCATATGGAGTAGGATTAAAGGAGAATAGAAGAAGACCTCTATCTCCATATTTATTAATAGTAGTACTTGAATTAACCGAGTTCATCTGATCAGAATATCCAGTAGATGCAGAAATTCCACCAATTCTGAGCAATGGACTTTCGGTAGAAAGGTCCGCTACATTGAAGAATGCTGTTCCACCATGAACATAAATGGATCCATTTACAACAAGATCGCCAGTAAGTCCAAGATTTCCACCATTGAATACACTTGTAGTATTATTTCCAGCAGCATACAAACAACCAGTGGTAGCATCGATGAGTTCACCAGTTAACCAAATATCTTTCTGAACAAATATAGAGTCTCTAGCAACAATATCAGCATGAAATACTGCTGTACCTTTTAAATTCTCTCTGTTCCCAAGGTCTTTCGTATAATTATACGGCAAATGATCCAACGTACATAGAGGAAGGCTTGGAGGATACTGATTACACTGCCCACCTGGACATCCGTCTGGGTAAGCGGTAAAATCATAAACTTCATTAATATATCCAGACATAGTTTCTGGATTTGGGAATCCTAGAAGTCGTATTTCTGCATGTAGCCCTGCCATACTCGGATCAAAACCAGTTGACCTATCCAGAGTTCCTTCTCTTGCACGAAGAATCAATATTCTTCCGGGTGTCGTATTCGATCCATCAAACTGAGTATAATTATCTGGCGCAAATGAACCTTCTCTCCAACCAGAATCGATACCATGACCTGCAGCTGTAAAGGTTCCAGTGAATCCACCTTCAACTACATCGGTAATCAATTTGCTATATTCGGTAGGAGTATCTAAATAATCTATATCAGGTGAGGCTTGAGGAATTCCACTTTCTCTAATAGTGGCAATCTCAAGTATTTGGTATCCGATTCCTAAATCAACAGGATTTGTTACAGCTGGAATTTTTACTTGACTAGCCAATCCAATATAAAGGTCACCATTCTTAGTAGATACACCGGTGTTTTGCTTAGTAATTAATCCATCTTGTCCTATAACATTTATATTTCCAGTAACTCCAGATGCACTATTTGCTACAGGAGGTGTAGCAGTATTATATGTTCCATGGATAGATGAAACTGCACCACCACCACCACCAGCAGTTGAATTAATGGTAAGAACATTATCCTCTCCAGTTCTTGTTAATTCTATATTGGTTCCAGCACGAATTTCCAAGTTTCCAGAATATCCAGTTGCGCCGAGTAGTGTGGAATTACTATTATATGCACTTATTCTGTTGACACCAGCATTCCATATCAACATAGTGTCATTACCACTCATAATACCCATGGAAATACCAATACCACGACCTGGAACAACATTTAAGTTAGCAATCGCATTTGCAGCAGTAAGTATTGTTGAATTTGCTCCTTTTACTCCTCCAAGATAAATTCCACCATTATTTGCGTATGGCGTTGATGAGACAGGAGTTACTACAAAAGACTTATATTGCATACCAATATACTCATAAGTTATAGTATTATTATTTTTAGTTTGTGCTACACTGAGTTGCGGGATGGGCGGAGATCCGTATCCAGGACCAACGGCGAGCAGTACTGCGCCAGATAATCCAGACTGACCAGTAGCAGATAAACTTGTAATACCTCTATTGATTGTTTTTAGACGATTATTATTATCATCATATACATAATCTATTCCGTAATTATTTGGTCCATAAAAATTTGTGATTCCAGGATATGCAGCATCTTGGACTGCTTGTGCAAAATTTAATGGCAGCCCGTTGTTAAAATCTAGAGCTTTGGTTGTATAGCTGGTAATATGACCATATACATTAAATCCAAGATCAAGCAATTGTGGTGTATTATTAAGATATGCCACATGATTAGAAGCTGCAACACCAGAATTAGCGTGTGATAACTGAATACCTGTAGTACCCGGAGTATCAACAATACTCGTCGTAATTACACCATCAACGCTAACTGCTGACCTAAGCAATACACCAATATCTGCTGAGAATCCATCAAGACTATGTATTGGAGAGAAGGTATTAATAGTTCCAGTAAATCCACCAATGGAGGTAACACCATAATTCTGTATTAGAAGACTACCAGCTGCATTAGATGAACGCAAGGCAATACCAGCACCACCAATAAATGTTATTCCATCAATCGCAGATTTAGCTTTGACTGCATCACCAAATGCATTTCCAATAATATTAAATCCAGTGAATCCTTTAATAACTCCAGTATTACTAATAGTTACATCATACTGAGTGCTACCAGCATCTTGATCTGAAGTAATACCAATACCTGGACCAGCGCGAAAGGTAGCACCCAAAACTTGATTCATTTTTGTCAGATTAACCCAATCGCGAACTGCTCTAGTAGTAGGAACGGTAAAATCACTATATCCTACAAAATCATTAAGACCACCACCAGAACCCATATTAGGATCATTCGATATCTGCATTCCAATTGGAATTATATTAAGAGTAGTAGCTCCAGGTACAATGCCTCCGAATGAGTTAACTCCATCATAACCAGTATATCCACCACACGCACCAATATACAGAATATTACCTGTCTTGTTAAAGGCAAATTCTCCAGCAGTTATGCCAGCTGTGCCAGCTGGGTTAGATGGGGTAGGTACACCCGAACCTCTTTTGATCTTAATAATTGGATTATTTGCCATTAATATGCTCCCGCATCAAGTGCGATATCTGTTATATTTTCTAATTCTGCATTCAAGGTAGAACCCCTAAATGCTGTCTTTGTTATAATTTCCCCATCGACTAAAAGATTACCTTTTATATTTAGGTTTCCAGTTAGTTGAACATCAGTCCCAACACCCCCCATAGTTATACCATTTCCAAACATTAAAATAGGGGTTTGAATGTAATTTTGAATAATTACGATTGGAGTTAACCCAATCTTTACATCTCCAGTGGATCCAGTAACTGATATTTCATTCGTAGTTCCAACCAAGGAACCAAGTCCAAGACTTTTCCAATCAGTACCATTATAATAATAAAGTTTATCATCGGCATCGTTATATACGATTCCACCTTGATTACTTTTTGGATTACTCACATCCACATAAAGAGCAAAAGCACTAGTCGTTCTTATCACTATATCATTGTTGGAAAGACCAATTATTGTTCCAAAGTCTCCATGTAGTGATGCTGCATTTCTTATTATATATTTGGAACCTGGAGTCAAATCGGGACTCAGTGAGTTATTTTCCTGTATTCCCTTGATTCTATAATCAATATTTGAGGTATCCATCAGATAGAAAAACGCTGTGCTTGTGACATTTGCAGCACGATTCTTCTGTGCGATATTGGAAATCAGTTCAATTGGCATTTATGTCACCGAAATACTTACTATACCTAAATTACCCTGTTCGCTTCTCCACACAAAATAGAATTCGCTGTAACCATTAGCATTGGTATACTCAATACTTGTTGGTTGTTCTTGAAATCCACCTTCAATATTTGTTGCGTTATCTCTGAAAATAGCAGTTCCAAATCTTGCTGGATATGCATAGTAAAGATAATACGGATTTGCATTATCCTGCTGTATAGTTGTATTTATCGTAAAAGTTCTAGAACCATTCAGAACAGGAGTCAATGTTGATGGTAAAGTGGTGATGGATGTTTGCTGAGATTGTCCATAGAAGATATGATTATAAAAATAAAGATTATAGTCTTTGGTCTTATATACTTCAGCACCATCGGTATTCGTTCCAGTTATTCCTATCTGTATAGTATAAAAATCGCTATTGGGTAGATTTACATTATTTACATATGTCAATGATTTATACTTTAAAGTATGGGTTCCATTAAAATTAAATGTTTTAAATTCAGGTAACGTTATCACATCAGGAAATCCTGTATAATTGACAACATTTGTATTACTAATTTTTATAGTTCCCGCACTCGCTGCTTGGTTATATGTCATAGTCGCAATATAACCAATTAATAGAAAATCATTACTTGGATCCCCCGCAAGTTGAGGACTCAATCCTGATATATCATATGACAGAATGTCGAATTGAAATTCTGATTTACGAAACACATCGTAGTTCTTGATGTAGTCGAAGGACACACTTCCGTCTTCTTGAAGAAATGCTACCTTTCTGGCAGGACCAGTATCACCACTAAATATGGTTGGAGCAATATGTTGTGATGGAGTATATGGTGTACCAATATCTGGTTCATCCAATCTTATCGATACTTCAACGATTCCATCTGGACCAGAAACCGTGATACCGATTCCACCAGTGATTCCCATAACATAATTGCCAGTGAATCCAGCACCATTGGCGCCACAAATTCCAGACGAAGACCACGCATAACCATTCCACCGCCAACGAATTCCGTTGAAGATATAAAGCTGATTCAATGATGGTCCAGTTGGAAAATTTAATGGCATATCATTGTATTTATACCATTGGCATTAATCATTATTATCATTCAAATCTAATATTTCATTTTTTCTTTGCTCACTAATGATATTAAGATAAACCAAATAATTCATTCCCTGTAATGTCATGGGATGGATATTTTCTATTTGGTGTGCGGATTGACATAATTGTAAAAAATCTGCCAAACTAGTATGCGAGATATTTAGTTGAAATCAGACATCTTCTGCGTCAAGGAATATTGGATTATATCCCTTTACATAAAGGTATGCTTCATGAATGATGTCTATTCCCTGAGGCTGCATAACAATAGCAGAAAAGTATTGTAATGCCAACTCTCCTGATGCATTAGTAATCCTGCTTAGTAATGGTTTTTTACCACTCTCTCGGGCTTCTGCTGAAATATATCCAACCATGATGATTTCAATGTTATTGGTGATCCAATTGGAATTTATCTCGGATATCTTCCAATATTCCGCATAGACTCCAGTATCATCTTCTGTATAGATTTTCTTTAATAGTGCCATTGTTGTTTCCTTGTATCACCAGAACTTAAGAGTGCGCCACATTTCCTGACCAGTATGTCTCATCATATAGATGTATTGCAATCCATCAGCCGTCTTGATCAGTTCCATTCTTTGCCCTATTATCGCAGTACTATGAGCATACGGACAAATTCCACAGGGATTGATCTTGAAGGTATTCATGTTCAGTTCATAGATTCTTCCCGTAGCATCCTTTGTCATGATGATATCATCTAATCCATCGTAGGTATACATGGAACCTGTGGTAAAGGTTTCGCTGTTTACTGCAAAGAATGGAGAAATATCCCATGTATTTGAAGGAATATCATATATGTCATGTATGTTGGATGCTCCTCCACGGGGAGAGAACATCCATCTTCCCTTGCGGTTTGTGTCAGTAAGCCCATACAGCCACATAAAGGCAGTTCCTGTGCTTCTTGCAGGAGCCTCGTATATTACATACATCGTAGTTGTATCGGTTGTTACTGTGGAAGCCAAGGTAATGACGGTAGCAGTATTGGAAACAACCAAGATGTCATTTCCTATACCAGTTCCCGCTAGAATTCGGAATCTTTTTCCTGCCAATATATTCGTTGTCCAGTTCTTGTTGGCATCGGTAACTGTAGTAGACGCTCCACCAGTAGTAACCACTCCAAAAGAATCCATTATTTCATATTTGGATGTTGCGTCTGGAGTAGCATTAGCCCATGATGCAACGGTAAGAGAGGTTGCAGAATTACCAGTTATTACTGATTCATTGCCAACACCAGTTCCAGACATCACCCGCACACGACAATTTGTCCACTGACCATTGTTCCAATTCTTAGTTGAATCCACCAAGGTTGTTGCAGTTCCTGATGTAGCCCAACCTGCCCTGCCTTTGGTTGCTATTCTATTGGTTTGCATTGCTCCAAATCCGCTTGGTTCTGCAATCGTGTACCGAGATGTTCCGTTTGTTGGCGTTGTTATAGCAGTCACCGCACCAACAGTCAGAGTTGTTGCTGTGTTGGCACTGATTCTACGAGTTTGAGTTGTTGGAGCAGTTCCTGCAATATGAATATGGCATAGTTTTCCGACATGCTCGTTGGTTATCCATGCTTTTGCTGAGTCTACCAAAACCGTTGTTGATTGAGAACTTGCTGCGGTTGGCGAGGATGTTGATCCAGTGGCATTGATAGAGAATGTCGTGGTGGAACCATATCCGATTGGAGTATGATTTGTATTGAACCATGTGTCGGTAGCACAACCTGCTATGGTAAGGATATCACCAGTCTTGAAGTCATGAATCATTGCAGTGGTCACCAATGCGGTTGTTCCTGCCGTTGTATTGACAACAAGTGTTGCGCCACCAGAACCACCTGTAGTAGCAATGCCTGTAGTAGTGCTATATCCAGAACCGCTGGCTGCAAGTTCTAGTGAAGTCACAGATCCAGATGAATTCACACCAGTAACCCATGCTTGACCAGCAGTTCCAACAGATATTGTCACCAAGTCACCAACAACATATCCCAATCCTCCGTTGTTGATGGCAAGTGCAGTCAGTCCTGTTGTTACACGAACAATAGAGGTTATTGCAAATCCAGGATGCGGTGCTTCATATCCTGCGCCCGAGGCAGGGGTTGCTGACATATTACGGGCTATTCCCATATCAGAGGTATGAGAAGTTGACCATATATCTCCTTCCACGGAATACTTCATAATTGAACTATTGGCATTTCCAATAAACCAAATGGCATCAGTATCTCCATATATGGCATACTGCGAAGTTGAATCAGGAGTAACTCCCCAATTTCTTTCTGTATAGAATGTAGTAGCCGTATGCCCAACTATTCTACGCTTTTGTCCAATTCCAGTTCCAGAAGTTATGCGAATCTGATGATTCGCATATCTATCCAATTCATATGTTGCTCCACTATCCACCAGTGTACGGGATGTTGCTGATGATGCCGTCAGACCAGAAACAAATGCTGTACCAATCTCTCCAATTCTCTCCAATGCGATATCAGTACTAACTGTGGAAGTAACCAAACCACCCATATTAGTCTTGGTCATCCAAGTATCGGTTAGAATATCATAGAATTGAAAAGCAATGTTTGGGGAGGTTGCACTTGCTACCCATAGTCCTCCACCAAGCACTTGATATTCAGAAGTAACATCGGGTGTTACCGTCCATGTTGGCACGGTAAGAACACAAGATTCAATGACATAGTGGGATTGAGATCCCGCAGTGGTTACTGGTATTGCATAAGGACTACTTGCACTCCATGCCTGATTCTCGAATGGATTAATAGGTTGATAATTCGGATCACTAAATGTAAGTGTAGTCGTATCGTTGTATGCAATCCTACGAACCTGACCCACACCAGCACCCATTACGATTCTACAGGAATAATTATCCCATTGATTCACTCTCCACTTCTTTGTGGAATCACTCAATGATAAAGCACCAGATACCGCAGTAACAACACCAAAATCTGCGATGACTGCATCTGCTACAGAACTAATGGTTCTTTCTTGCCCTGCACCAGTTCCTGCTATGATACGAATAGTCTGTCCAACCATTCCTGCACGACTTAGTCCTCCAATGGTGATCGTCGTAGATGTTCCAGCAAGAGCATCCCCACGGAATCCACCCAATGTGCGGGTGTACTTCATTGTTGCTGGAGAGGTCACTGCTGCGGGAGCAGTAGCCAATTGTTGCCACGAATCAGCATGGGTATCATAAGAATATAATGCAGTACTATTAAGATAGTACATAAATCTACCTGTGGCATCATCTCCTGCGGCAAGTAAAGAACCAGCAGCAGTCGCTACTGGAGCAAAACGCATCCATTCAAATACTGGTTGATCAACTTGTGTTTTTAATAGATTAGTTACTGCCATGATATTTCCTTAGGAGAATGTTAATTTTGACCTGATTGCGGATGCATAGCAAGCCTGTGCATCATTGGCTACACGCCACAACTGGTGAACTGGACCTTCCATAATATTACCAACAACCTGATTTGTTAAAGAATATGGATTTGCCGATGAAACAGCAACTAATTGAGCAGATCCCGATGAAATATTCACATTTGCCGTTGCCGTCACTGTTCCAGAAACGGGGATAGTTGCATTTACTTCGGTTGATGCCGCAGCATTATTTGTTCCAATTGCTTCAATCGTAACTCGTTGTCGCAACTTGCTGTCTACAACAGCATTGCTTTCCAACAACTTGTTCATTCTTCGGAGTAGATCGTGTAGACTCTCCTCATAGGAGGGAAGATCCACATAAATCTGCAACCGATCGGTTGATGCCATTGCAGAAGTATTGTAGTCTAGTGTAAGAATATTATTATTAAAACTGACAGCACCTGTCGTTGGATCTGCAAAATTGTAAATAATGGTGTTGGCAGTGGTGTTGGTTATCAGAAGAAAATTCTGAAGTGAGACAGCCTGAGCAAGACCACTCAATGTAATGGTGTTTGATGCTGGGGTGAAAGTGTAACTTCCTACTGCGTCTGTTCCTAGTAATTTCTTCATTGTTACCTCTATTTATAATGCTGTTGCCATTGCAATTACGAATGCATTTGTTGCTCCACCACCTGCGGGACCAGTAGCACCAACAGATCCTGTTGCTCCATTGGTTCCATTTGTACCTGTTGCTCCTGTGGCTCCTGTAGCACCTGTTGCTCCCGCAGACCCATTGATTCCCACCTGTGCTGATGACAATGCATTCCAAACAGTTCCATCCCATTGCCATGAGTTAGAACCACTGGTGTAGATTTGGTTGAGTGAAGGTGTATCGGGAAAATTAAGCGGCATTATTGTTATTTATGTTAAAATTATAGAGCAACTGTTGCAACAAAAGTATCAAGAACGATTTCGAGGTTGTAAAGTTCTGCGTATTTCATATATTAAGTTAAGACCCGCTTACAGCAATAGTGAATGTATCCAGAACAGCATTTGAGTCAGTTACATTGGTAACCGTAACAGTTGCTGATAAAGGAGATCCGATCCAACTCGAACCATAATAGGATGTAAAATCTACATATTGATCCGTGGTAACTGTGAATGTTCCATTGGTATTTATCAATGTAAAACTGGGAAGGTCGCTGTAATCTGTTCCCGTGGAATCAGAACCACCACTCCCTGATTTTCGATAGTATAAAAACAACTCATTTGATCTCAAAGGCGTGTATGCCACACGCAAAGTAATTGTTTGATTGATTGCTGTTATTAGTCTTGAAGTAATGCCGATACTACCCGACATGTCGTGATAAGTAACATCTGCCCAATTCACAGCGGCAGGAGTTACATCCGAAGCAGCAGCAGCAGAAGAGTTTTTGATGAACGACACTGAAGCAAAAGATGAACTTGGAATAATCATCCTGTCAATCCTCCTGCAAGAATAAATGTATTTGTCGTATAGGAAATAATATTTGCTGCCGAATATCTATTTCCTATATTCAATTTTCCTTCGGCACTATTTATTGTAGTGCCAGATCCAGTGAATCCAACCTGACCAGCACCTAGTTGTATTACCGTTGTATTATAACCGATAGGCAATCCAGATGGAATAGTCACTGTTGTCGAGGAACCATTATTCATGGTAATGATCTTGCCGTTGTCATTGGATAATAACGAATATGTGGTTCCCGTTTGAGCATTGATTGCACCAGATGAAATTCTATACCCACCATCAGATATGAGTGTTTCAGTAAATGTAGCACCAACGGCAGTTAATGCTCCAGTAATGGTTGTATTTCCATTTATAGTAGCACTTGAAGCAGATATACCCGATCTAAAATTAGCAATTCCATTTACATCAAGTGTATATTGGGGAGCAGTCAGTCCAACTCCAAGTTTTACAAATGTACCAGTAAGTCCAAATTCCATCAATCCCATTGACGATGTATAGGTTACTCCAACCAATCCGTTTGATGAGACTGGTTCGATCCATTGCGAACTTGTTCCATCATTTACATAGACATATTCCTTGCCTGTATCGGAATCTATCCAACGATCACCGATTGCTGGAGAACCTGGTGCAGATGATGCATAAGTGAATCCAGATCCACCACCGCCACCCGATGAAGAGATGGTGAATGTATTTCCACTCTGAGTGATCGTGATGTTGGATCCAGCAGTAATGCCAACAGCACCAGTTGCTCCATTGACTGAAGTTACAAGTGCATTTGGGTCAATAAGAGTGACAACGCCGCCAACGGCATTTCCAACAAATAGTTTTCTATCGGTTACATTTACCGCTAGTTCACCCGCAGAAAGACCAGCAGGAACAGATGCTGCTGTAAAAGAATTCTTTACTAAAACTTTTGCCATATGTTACGCCGCTACTTTTTGTTTTTTAACTTTACTTTCAGTAATAGTTTTCTTCAATTCGGAATTTTCAAATTCAAGAGCAGAACATTTAATATTTAGTTCTTTACTTTCAGCAATAGTGTTCTTTAATTCCGAATTCTCAACTTCAAGAGCAGAAAACCTATTCCGTAGAATATCATATTCTCCAATAGCATTATTCTTCATCGACTCTTCTCGTACAAATCTATCATTCAGATTGGACATATTCTGTTGCAGTTGATTTAACTGATTTACAGCATCGTTTCTGGCAGATGTATACTCGCCAATAGATTTATTGATATTCTCTATATTGAGTTTGAGGTTCTCTATTTGATTGACAAGACCTTCTACTTTTTCATTTTCTTGATTTGCAAAAGCCTCAAAGTCCTTTACCTTGTTTTGCTCAATCAATAACTTCGCCTCAAATACAAGGTTTAGACTCAATAAGTCTTTACACTTCTTCTCTAAGAATGGCAACACGACCTTATCATTATAATTCACTTCTTCCATTATATACCTCCATAGTATTTATTAGTATGTTCCACCATCAACAACAGCAGTGCTGGTTGATCCGAATAGATTGTTCACCGTGACTTTTCTGTTTGTGCCGTTTGCGCCGTTATCCACGATCAAGAGGTCGGTTCCCGCGATACTTGTAGTTACCGTTCCACCATCTATATCCAATGCAGATAGAGAAACTTTATTCGCAGTAGATATGGTAGCAAGTTTAGTATCTACTATACCAGCAGATGCATTAATATCTGCATCAAGAATGGATCCTGCCGCAATAGTAGCAGTGATATTTATATCAGCAGAACCATTGAAGTTTGCCGATCCAAATATATCACCAGTAAGACCTATCGCACGAGTAGTCGTTAGTGTAGCAGCACTACCCGAAACATTTCCCGTCAAGGATGCGGTTATTGTTCCTGCTGTGAAATTACCAGAAGCATCTCTAGCAACAATCTGAGATGCTGTATTTGCAGAGGTTGCACCAGATGTTATGATATATTGTGTGCCTTCTCCTGCTGCACCACTTATAGTAAGACCTATACCAGCAACACTAACATCTTGAGCATAATTTCCTGTGGTATCAGTTCCGAGTGCTACTGAATTAGCAGCAATCGTTGTGGTGATGCTTACATCTGCGGTTCCATCAAAACTAACAGTACCTGTAACCTCACCTGAAAGAGCAATATTCCTTGGGGTTAAGCGACCCGCTGCGTATGCAGTAAATCCTGCGGCATTTGGGTCTTGCCAAGTGTGCGCACCTAGAGCATTTCCCTTGAGAATATATCCTGTCGTGGGTTCACCACTGACGGTAACAATGGTTCCACCATAATCTCTAAATGTATGAGTCTGAGCTCCTGCTGCACTGCCAACAACCGTATCTGTAACCGCACCATTTTGTAATACTAAACTTGCAACATGAAGATTTCCATAGGAAACTCCTGTGACAACTTCACTAGTAACCGTTGAATTCTTCTGAAATACGAATTCAGCAGCACTTGCATCCCAACCAAAGAATCCTGTGCGACCAGCAGTATCATAATAATTAAATACAATACCACGATCTTTTCCTGCATCGGATGCTGTAATTGGTAGACCACCAGAGGTTCCAAGGACAATCAGAGGATCGTCTATGGTCATCGTATTGCTATTGACGGTGGTGCTAGTTCCGTTGATTGTCAGATTGCCAGTAACAACCAAATTACCACCAATCGTGCCATCATTAGTGGTTGTGATTGAGGTGAAACTTGGAGTAGCAGTTACCGCAATAGTAACTGCTCCTGTAGCACCAGAAACTGTTATTTGGTTTCCTGCAATCGCAGATTGAACACCAGTATTCGTAAAGGTAACAGCTCCCGTAGACGCTGATACAGAAATTCCTGTTCCTGCAACCGCTGATGTAACCGCACTATTGAGAAGTGTTCCTGTAGTAGCTGGCAGAGTATGAACTAAATTTCCAGTCTGTGTAGCCTGGGGTTTAATATCATTGTTATATGCAGTGACATCTCCATCATATCCCTTTAGTCTGAGAGTACCATTGACAGCACCTAACGTACTTGGAGTAATGCTGAATAATGCTGTTGCATTCTGAACGGTTGTAGTAGTTGAATTGAGATAAGTATTGGTTCCCGATAAAGTAATATCTCCAATATTAGCATTGAAGGCTGCTACACCAGCAACATTTAAAGTAGAAGCAGTAATACCTGCATTCATCACTTGTTTGACGCTATAGGTATTGCCTTCGTTTATACGAGCAACATTGGTCACCGCACCAGTAACACCATTTAGGGATTGAACGCCTGTGTTCGTTAGGGTTATTCCACCACTGGCAGCAGCAACGGAGATACCAGAACCACCATAAATACTAACCGCACCAGTAAGACCATTGACGGAAGATACGGAACCTCCTGCGATATTATTATCAATATAGGTCTTTACTGCTTTTTGGGTTGGAATCTTATTATCACTAGTACCTAAAGTAACGGTGGTGTCAATTTCTGCACCAACTCGCAATGATGTTCCATCATTCTTTGCGACATATAATGAATTTAACCCATCAACAAATGCTGGTTCGCCGAAGGTAAGACCTGTGGGTGCTGTGCCTGATGTAGATCGTTTAATGCGAATTGTTGACATATTAGAAAGTCCCTCCGTCTATGTATATGGAACCGAACATTTGAATATCTCCTCCAACATTTAAATTTTCAGAAATTGTTACATTGTTGGGAAGACCAATAACAATATTGGGACATATACTTGTTACTTCTATTTCTCCCGTTGTTCCTGTGATTCCGAGTATTCCAGTACAACCATTCAATGAAGTTACATTACCTGTAGAACCAACAATAAAATTGGTACTACCCAATGAAGACCAATACGATCCACTCCATATCCACGATTTGGTATCGTAGGAGTAGATTTCATTTGTAGCAGGACTATTTGGAAAATTAATTGGCATTTAGTATTTATCTGCAAATTAAATATCAGTTGCCCCAACAAACTCTCCATCAGCAATTGATTTGGCAAACAGATAGGCAGATTTTACCTCGTTCATTCCCGCAGCATCAATGATAGCAGGAGCAAACCATGTATCAAAATCAACCACGGGAATGGTTCGTTCATCAAGAGGAATCTTGTTGTCTATTCTTGCTTGTTCAGAAACATATCCATCCAAAAGAACTGTACCTGTCTTGGCAGTATGATTCAGAGTCAGAGTACGAATCTTCCAATATTGCGAATAGGTTCCTGTTGGATGTTGAATAATTTGTTGTAGTGCCATTAGGTTGACTCCAATACTGATACGATGATATCAAGTCCCGCAGTCAATCCTGCTGTAACTTTGAGTGTGTCTCCTGTTACGAGTGGAATTGGTGCATCAAGTGCTTGGTAGGTTGCTTGAATTGGAACTGCTGCTGCACGAACAATGTAATATCCTGTTGCTCCCTTGAACAACTGAACAGATACACTATTGGCTAATGTGGTGTTGCTGTTGGCAACATGAATAGCATTCACTATTGCAGTTCCTGTGATTCCTGCATAGATTACGGTGGCTGCTGTGACACCGACTGAAGTTGCGTAATTTTTGTATGTGTCTGGCATTAGTATTTCCTTTAATATTTATGCTTATGGTGCGGAGGATTTGTACGGGTGATCGTTGGGAAGATTTGCTTGCAGTCCCCATTTGTGTGCAAGATAACCTTCTGTTCTTTGACGAGTATCTGTTGATACAGTTCCGTCAATTACAATCAATTCATATAGATCCATGTTTCCCGCTTCCGTATTTATTGTATTTGCACCCACAGTCCAAACAGATTCCGTGTTTGCCCCAGTATAAACAGATACTAAGTGTGCAACAGTATTCTTTGTTGTTCCATTCGTATAACCAACAACAGAACCACCTGTTCTTATACAAGATATAAACAAATTTGCATTTTGGGTGTAATTATCAGAGTCTAAGTCAATGGCTCCATTGTTCCATAAACCCCAAGGAGCAAGATATGCAGCAATAGATTGACTTCCAAACAACAATTCAAAGTTTCCCGCGCTATAGTTTGCTAAAATTGTTCCGTAACCACTTGCTAATTTTGGTTTGTATGCAGCAAAAATACCAAAGTTTGAATTTCCGCTTGTAATCACAGTTGTGCTTGAAATATCTAGGTTGTCATTTGAACCATCAAATGAGATGATACCATAGCCATTTTGACTATTTGAAGTGTATGTTGGTTGTTGTAGTGCTGTTCCTTGAGTAGCATTTCTACCGTTTCCGCTCTTGTCGTTCCATTGAGAAACGGTAGTGCTATTAAGAGTGATTGTTGATGCATCTCCTGCATCCAACCAAAGGGATGTTGTGATTTGTGCAGGTGTCCATGCACCACCAACAGCAACAAACACTCCCAAATCTCTCTCTATGAAATGCTTCAGACTAGGAATGGTTCCTGCCGCTGTACGGCGTTGATCTGTGGTTCCACAGTATCCTGAATTGAGTCGCCATCTTCTCATGATAAGAACCACCCTCTCTTGAAATCTACAATTGATTCAACTGCACCTGTTGCTCCGTTGATGGAGACGACATAATCACCAACTGGTCCTGTTGCTCCTGTGACACCTTGAGAACCTGTAGCACCTGTTACTCCTGTGTTACCTTGAGATCCAGTTGGACCTGTAACACCTTGAATGCCTTGAGAACCTGTGGCTCCTGTTGCACCATTTATTCCATTAGCACTAGTTGCCCCCATTGCTCCAGCATTCAACTCCACCCATATTACCCCCGAATCATCTGTAATAGCAGTATACAATCCACCGTTTGTTGTATTAAACCACATATCTCCTTTGATAGGCGTAGACGGAGCAGTTATTCCTTCAGAAAAATTAGCACCAACAATAAGTACTACATCTCCAGTTAATCCATTGACTGAAGTTACTGCTGTTATGTTACCTGTTAGACCATTTATACTCTTAACCACATTTTTGGTGATTTGGTCTTCTACATTGGTAACGGTAGAACTATATTGCCCACCATTAGAGGTATCGTAAAATGTGAATTTTAAGGATGCTCCTAGTGTAGATGGAACATCTGTTGGTATTGAAGCTGGTCTGAGTGTATTAAGAAAATTACCAACAGTAATCAATTCATGTACTGAGTTTGGTTTTCTCTCTACCAGTATCTTATCACTTTCAGATACACTCGTAGTGGTTCCTAATGTTATTCCAGTATATCCAGCAGAGGAATAATCAATTCTAAATGTATGAGTTATTCCACTCAACGCATAAGATATTCCTGGTCCTCCATACAGATTCTGTATACCAGTTGCACCTCTGTCTCCAGTTGGTCCAGTATTTCCTGTTGGACCTATTGGACCTGGAACGAAAGAGTCAGCACCAGTTGCTCCAGTTGCACCTGTAGGACCTTGTGGTCCAGCGGAACCTACACCAATGGTAGTCTTTACATAAGAAACATCTTGTCCCTCATATGAGGTAACAACATCAAAACTCGTAGAACCGCTTACTCTAGCAGCATAAACTTTAAAAACTAATCTATCTGTTGTTAAAAACGAGAAAGCAGAAGCATATACAACAGTCCATCTAATTTCTGCTTTGGTTTCATTAGAAAAGTTTTCAGAATACCCACTTCGTAGTAAGGTTTCTGTTCCTGCAAGATCCCTTTTCCACAATTCAAAATTTAATCTTGCAACACCATTATTAGCAGTTTGATATGCATGAATGAGTCTCTCTGCAATGCCTGTAGGAAGAGATCCTACTCCTGGTTCGCCCACATCAGTTATGAAGGATGCAATAAAAACATCACTAGTGCCAGTGACACTAGTAGTAATACTTGTAATTGCATTAGGTGATGGAGATGTAACTGCTTTTTTGTATCCTACAACATCAGCAGTTACTCCTGCCCAAAGATAATAGATTCTACCAGCATTTCCACCTGCGATTCCTTGAGGACCTGTAGCACCTGTTGCTCCAGTATTACCCTGAATTCCTTGAGAACCAGTAGCACCTGTTGGTCCTATTGGACCTGGAACAAACGAGTCAGCACCAGTTGCGCCAGTGGAACCAGTATTACCTTGAGAACCAGTAGCACCTGTTGGTCCTATTGGACCTGGAACAAACGAGTCAGCACCTGTTGCACCTGTGTTACCTTGAATACCTTGAGAACCAGTAGCACCTGTTGCTCCAGTATTACCCTGAATTCCTTGAGAACCAGTAGCACCTGTTGGTCCTATTGGACCTGGAACAAACGAGTCAGCACCTGTGTTACCTTGAATACCTTGAGAACCAGTAGCACCTGTGTTTCCTGTTGCACCTTGAGAACCAGTAGCACCTGTTGGTCCTATTGGACCTGGAACAAACGAGTCAGCACCTGTTGCACCTGTGTTACCTTGAATACCTTGAGAACCAGTAGCACCTGTGTTTCCTGTTGCACCTTGAGAACCAGTTGCACCAGTTGCTCCTGTATATCCTGTTGCTCCAGTATTACCCTGAATTCCTTGAGAACCAGTTGCACCAGTTGCTCCTGTATATCCTGTTGCTCCAGTATTACCCTGAATTCCTTGAGAACCAGTAGCACCTGTTGGTCCTATTGGACCTGGAACAAACGAGTCAGCACCAGTTGCGCCAGTGGAACCAGTATTACCTTGAGAACCAGTAGCACCCGTAACACCTTGAATGCCTTGATATCCTGTTGCGCCAGTATTACCCTGAATTCCTTGAGAACCAGTAGCACCTGTTGAACCTATTGGTCCTTGAACGAAAGAGTCAGCACCTGTTGCGCCTGTGTTACCTTGAATACCTTGAGAACCAGTAGCACCTGTTGAACCTATTGGTCCTTGAACGAAAGAGTCAGCACCTGTTGCGCCTGTGTTACCTTGAATACCTTGAGAACCAGTAGCACCTGTTGGACCTATTGGTCCTTGAATGAAAGAGTCAGCACCAGTTGCGCCAGTGGAACCTCTAGGTCCAGTAGCACCTGTTGAACCTATTGGTCCTTGAACAAAAGAGTCAGCACCTGTTGCGCCTGTGTTACCTTGAATACCTTGGGAACCAGTAGCACCTGTTACACCGATTGGTCCTTGAACGAAAGAGTCAGCACCAGTTGGTCCTGTTGGTCCAGTGAAACCTCTAGGTCCAGTGGAACCTGTTGGTCCTGTTGGTCCCCGAACTGAGGAATCTGCACCTGTTGGACCAGCTGGACCTATAATTCCCTGTGGTCCTTGACCACCCATAGAAGTAACATATAATATAGTGGAAGATGTTACCTTTTCAACAAGAGTATTTGTTGTTGTATTTGGAATTATATTAATATCAAATTCATCTTGATTAGCAACAATAATGTTAGAAACATTCGCTTGATTTATAGCGATAGAAGAGTTAGTTCCACCAAATGTGGTAATAACCAATACAGCTAAATCGTTTGGCGTTTCCATATAATATTATGTTCTTGTTATTTCGCGAGAAATTTCAAAAGAGCCTTCAATGAGTCTCAGCACTTCGTTGGTAGCAATATTTTTAAGTTCAAGATCGTAGAAATGCTTACCCGTTGGAGTATTTTTCATTGTGACATAATCCACTCTCAATAATATTCCACCAGTATATCCTGTAGCGCCAGATGGAGATGTATTAAAACTAATACCACCTACACCATTGACTCCATTGATACCAGGAATAAAATCACCTGTCAGACCACCACCAGTTACTCCGTTTTTGGTCAGATACAATATCGTGGAAGTATCCTTTGAGGATTTGCGAACTTGCATTTCTCCACCAAAGTTTGATAAATCTATACCAGTTGCACCCTTGTATTTGTAATCCAGATGTAATTTGAAAGTTGTTCCTTGTTCGGCATAAATATCGTATCTTGCTGCTGGCATTTATATCTCCTATTTTTCTATTGTATTTATGATAAAGAAAAAAATTATATAAATGTCAGAGTTAAAATACTCCCCCATCTATATTTCCATAATAATTACCACCAACATTTAAATTTCCAGTTATAGTTACATTGTCAGGAAGTCCCAATGTTAGGTTTGGACAAATCTTTGTGATTTCTATTTCGCCACTGGTTCCTGTAATTCCAATAGCACCTGTACAACCATTTATGCTGGTTACTTTTAGTGGGTCCACCAACTGAGTCGGTAGATCAACCATCAACCATTTCTGCGCGGCATGATTGAATCTTATTACCTTACCATCGCCACCAGGACCATATTCTGATTCGGTGTCTATATTGACATCAAATAGTTCGTAAAGAGATTGAGGGCCTGTTGGTCCAGTTGGTCCAGTTGGTCCTAATGGTCCCACATATCCAGTTGGTCCCATTGGACCAATTAAATCAGATCCACCACCAAAGGAAACCCATTGACCAGTTTGTCCAATAGGGTCGTGGTCGTTGACAAATGTAAAAAGGAAAGCATTAGAGCTATCAACCCATCTATGACCCACTCTTGGATTACTAGGTGCTGTCAATCCAAATGTGAATTCTGGATCAGTGGTATTCTGACATACCATCTTCCAGGCATATCCATTGTATAACCAAATTCGCGAATCATACTCGTAGGTGTCTCCAATACATTCGGTATTTGGAAAATCTATGCCAGTGAGTCCAGAACTACCACCACCATATGTGGGACACCCATATCCTATCTCTATCCAATGACTCGTCTGATTAACATCCTGAATGTATGTGTATTCTACAGCATCATTCAGATGAAACCATTTATCACCAGTATCTGCTCCTGTTGGAGCAGTGATACCAATGATATATTTTACATTACCAGTTAATGTGACATTGACGGATCCAGATGCGCCTAGAAAACGCCATCCTAATCCGTCAAATGCCCATAATCTATTTTCCGAAGAATAAGTATCACCAGATTGAGGTTGCGGGGAAACTGGAAATCCCATTAAACATCATATCCTATCAGTAAACAAGGAATTTAGCGACTAGCCTTTTCCTTCTTCTTATATTTATGATTTTTAATTACAGGATTTTGATTGGGAATATTTTGCGTAAAGGTTTGTTGCGGATACTGAGATTTCATGTTTTCAGAAATTGTTTCCATTATCTTGCGATATTGATTGAAATTTTCCTGAACTCTAGGAATTTCCGTTGGAGGAATCTTTCCTTCATCAAGAAGACGCTTACAAGCAAGATATCCAAGTTCTGGTTTTCCAGCATAGAATGCGCTTGCTCCGACTTCATCTAGACATGCGTAATCATAAATCGCATTGGCAACAAAGAGAATGTCATCCTTTGGAATAGGAATCTCAGCAGCTGCTCTAGCAAATATGAATGCTGCTGCTGGCATGTTGAATTTAGTTCTGAGCACCTGAGCAATGTGATACAGGGGTTCAGCACGAATTGGTCTAGAGTTATATGCGTCGATGAAGGATGCCTGTACCTCAGGCCACGGACGATCCAGCATTGCTCTAGCGATTGCTATTCGATACAACGAATAATATATCTCTTCTGCCCATCCGCCCATCTTAGCTCTCTTCAGATAAGAGTCAATCGCCTTTTCCCACTGCTGTGAGTCAAAGTAGGATTGTGCTAGATAAAATTGATATCGTGTGTTTTCTGGTTCATCAATCAATGCTGCTTCAAGCATTTCAGCATCTTTGGTATATTTTTCAACAGGAGTGATTCCAAGATTCCTATTACCAAGAGTTCTCGCATTTAGAAAATAATCACCCTCAATCTTCATCATTACTGGTTGTGTCTTGATAAGAGATGCTGGAAATTCATGAAGAACTCCACGATACTCCCATTGAGAATCAATCTTAAAGATTTGTGTTCTCCACCAAGAAAACTCTGGTCTTCCCATACGAATAATGTATGCGTCTGCTTCCATGACCGCAGGAAACTTGAAATTTCCCTCAATCTTGTCATCAGCGTCAATCACCCATGCGTAGTCTGCCTTGCCATCACAATGACGAAGAGCAACGGATCGGTTGTGTCCAAATCCCTTCCATTCATCTTGATGAAGTTCTCCAGGAATTCCCTTCTCAGCAAAGAACTTGGTGATTAGTTCCTGAGTTCCATCAGTGGAACCTGTGTCAGAGATGACCCAGTAGTCGATAAGTGGGGCAACAGATTCAAGACACTCATGAATGATATGAGTCTCATTTTTAACGATCATACACAATGTAATTTTTGGTTTCATATTATTTTATCCAATACCACACATGATTTTTTGTTTCTTTTATTGTTTTACCAACACTAAAAGCAAATTCATTTACAGCACGATTCACACCTTCTATACCAGTATAATCATGACCAGAAAAAATGCCACCACTTTTTATCTTTGAATAATAATTTTTACAATCTTTCAATACCTGTTCATAAGTATGTAGTCCATCTATAAACATGAAATCATATTCATCATTAGCAAAATCCATACATGCATCATCTGAAGTTTTGTTAATTAAATTGAATCGCGATCCAAACTCTTTCATTCGTTCAATGACCATTTGTTTTTGATTTAAGTTAAATGAAACATGATGTCCGTGCCAATCTGTATATTGCATATACGGGTCAACTGAATTTATAATAATATCTTCTTTGGTTTTTAACAAAAAAAAAGTAGTATCACCATCAAGACATCCAATTTCTATTCCTCTTGGATTATTTTTGTCTTTAAGCAATTCACCTAAACCATATCCAGGAACATGTTCAAAATTCATTTAATCAACCTTTCTACTAACAGGGGGGCAACGGATTCGAGACACTCATGAATAATATGAGTCTCATTTTTAACAATCATACACAATGTAATTTTTGGTTTCATATTATATACCTTCTACTTACTATTATGTATATTGAATGTGTCAATGATCTGATCAACGCGATTACCAACTAAATGATATTTTGTTATCTTGTTGTATATGTTAGTTGCAAGATGATTTCTATAGTCATGATCATTATACAATCTTAGCATTTTTTCATATGCTTCTTGTCCCGTGCTAAAGTAGCATATATCTTCGTCTTCAATAAACAAATCATATATTCCAGTTTCCGCAGAAATACGATTTGTTATTATAGCATTACCACACCCACCAGATTCAAATATTCTGCGTGTTATCTCATCGAATCTAGCAAACTGATATGTAAATGTTCCAGAATTATAATAATCAGTATTATCAATATTCCATACATGTTTATTTATAAATTTATCTTTAAATATATTTGAAAATTCTTGTATAAGTGGTCTATATCCCAAACACGATGTGACACATATATTTTGTCTATTTACATTTTCTTTTTTATAAAATATAGAATCATCACACCAATGAGTCATCCAATTGGAAGGAAGTCCTTGTTGTTTATATTGTGTATGACATCGTATATCTGAAGTAAAAAATTCATCAACATATCGTATACGAACTTGATTATCAACTTGTGTTTGTGGTTCATCTCCTACTTCTAATAGAATTTTTGTTTTAGTTTTTGATTTTAATTTTTTAAGTTGTTCATCAAATGAAGTTGATGGTCCACACCATAAAAATAAAATAAAATCATAGTTATTAGATTCATCTATTAATTTTTCTAAATTTACATTTTTTGGATCTTTGACCCCATAAAATGTAACATCGTGTCCTTTTTTAATAAATGAATTTTGAAGACCCAACGAAGAGTTCCAACCAGAAGATTCGCTATCTTGATATGATATTGCTATTTTCATTTGTTAACTTCATGAATCCAACATGCTGGATCTTTGACCTTTATATTAGTTAAAAATCTTTCATTCACTGCGCGAGTAACACCAGGCCAACCGCCATAATCATGTCCTGCTATTATTCCTTTATTTTTTATTTTAGGATACCATGCTTCTATATCTGCCTTGACTGCATCATAGGAGTGATCCGCATCAATAAATACAACATCTAAACTATTATCTTCGAATAATTTAGATGCTTTAATAGAATTTTGACGAATTGGTCTTATAACATTCAATAATGTTTTAATATTATTTAAAAATAATTCATATAATACATCTTCAATAATAATTTGATCTGACCTGTGTTCATCAGATCCCTTCCAAGTATCAACACAATACAATTTAATATTTTTGGTTGAATTAAGAATTTCTACAGCAAGATAAGAAGCACTTTTTCCCTTCCATGATCCAACTTCAACAATTGTTGATCCATCGTTTAGACGATCAACAAATGATTTATATAATTCTTCATAACCAAACCAATTTTCTCCAAATTGTTCTTCTTGATATATGTGTTTCATAATGATTTTAATTTCTCCTTTATCCAATTTACAATATCAATCTGAGGATTCCAATTTAATATATTTTGTGATCGTGTTATATTTGCTAATGTAGTTTTTGCTTCGCCTATTCTATATGGAATAAAAACAATATTATTGGATATCAGTTTTGCTATATCTAAAATTTTATAATTCTTACCATTTCCAATATTAAAAACTTGTGCATTTAAATTTTCTACAGAATTCATAGCACATATATTAGCATCAACTACATCATACACATGAATAAAATCTCTTTCGTTCATCCCATCTCCAACAACCGTTAATGCTTGATTGGTTTTATGTTGATTTATAAAAATTCCAACTACTAGAGAATAAGGTCCAGAAACTGGACTTCTTTCTCCATACACATTGAAATATCTAAAAATACAAGCATCTAATCCATGCAATTTATTATAACACCTAATCATCTCTTCTCCAGCAAATTTAGTTGCTGAATATGGATTTAGACAATCAATCTTTTCATCTTCATTAGTTGGTAATGAACAGGTCAATCCATAAACAGCAGATGTTCCAGAATAAATTACTCTTTTAATTTTATATTTTAAACTACATTGTAGTATATTAGTTGTTCCTATCACATTGACATTTACTGCATGTAATGGATTTTCGATTGCTGGTTGAATTCTAGATTCTGCCGCTAAATGAAAAACATAATCAATATTATTAAAGATAGGTTCAATTTCTGCTAAATTACAAATATCAATATTGTGATAAATTGCATTTTTATTGTAATAAAAAATATCATTATTTGCACTTAGATTGTCTATAACTTGTACATGGTGACCCAGTGTTACTAGTTTGTCAACTAAATGACTTCCAATAAATCCACAACCACCAGTTACTATAATATTCATAGTTTATTTTCCAAAAAGTTACCAATCACCCTAGAACCAGTGTAGTCTATAGAATATGGTAATCTCCACATTCCTAAATTTTTCATAAATTTTTCTAACTTATCGTGGTGTTGATTCACATATAGCATCAAAAAACCACCCCCACCAGCCCCTATAATCTTACCACCCAAAACATTATAGTTAGTTTTAACTTCTTCGTAAATTTCATCTACAAAATTTAGACTAATTTTATTAGATAATTGTTTTTTTAGTTTCCAATAATCATCTAATAAAATTCCATACTCATCATAATTTTTATTTTGAAGTATATCTATTGTCTTGTAACCATATTCTTTAATTGTATTCAAAAGATATTCTGTGTTTCCAATCATTTTCTGCTGATATTGAAGAATATCAGATGCATTTCTTTTTACATTTAAAGAATACACATGAACATTTCTAAGGAAATCACTCATATCGTTACAATTTATATTTAGATTTGTAGTTGTGACTTTTCCATCTTTAGCAATATTGAAAATCCTAACACCGCCATAAGAAGCAATATATTGATCTTGTTTTCCTACTGGTTCCTTTAATACATCAATCTCTATATGACATGCTTCATCTGCTACTACTTCTGATTCAATATTGATTCTTTTATATTCTCTAATTGATTTTAACAAACCAACTAAAAATGTACCAGAAGAACCAAGACCAGAATTGGCAGAAAGATCAGCGCAACTTGTTATTTCTATACCATTCTTAATATTATGAAATAACAATGCTTCTCTAGCACGACTATGTTTCAGCATATTTGCATTAGTCACACTTTCAATTTCAGAATATTTTAATTTACACAAATTATCAAAATAGTCTGGTTTAAGTGTAATATACATGTACTTATCAATAGCCATTGATATTACTAAACCACCATTGAGTGAATAATATGATGGAATATCTGTTCCACCACCACCCAATGTAAATCTAAATGGTGTTCTTGTTATAATCATATAATGTAGTTTGATTTCTTGGCATCATTATAAAACATTTTAACAGTATCTAAAGAATAATCGTTTAAATTTTTACCATTTAGTGATAATTTATTGATTAAATCTGGAGTTACTGTGATGATATGGCAACCTAGTTTATCTGCTTCATATATGTTAAAGACTTCTCTTGGACTTGCCCAAAGAATTTTAACATTAGAAGGTGATATCTTCAATGCATATTTAACTATAGGTTTTGGATCTATACCCGTATCTGCAATTCTTCCAGCAAATATAGAAAGGATTACTTGAGTTGGTGAATCCAAATATGATTGTAACTCTTTAATTTGTTTTTTCGTAAAAACAGCAGTAATATTAACCTTTATACCCATATTCAATAATTTTTTAATTAGATGTTTTGTTGATTTTCCATCTGTATTTGTTACAGGTATCTTGACATAGATGTTAGTTCCATATGATGCTATTATTATTGCTTGTTTTTCCATCTCTTCAAGATCATCAGCAAACACTTCAAAAGAAATTGGCAAATCTTTTATTGTGCTTGTTATATCTTTCATAAATTCAATATAATTTACAACACCAGATTTGCGCATTAGTGTCGGATTTGTAGTAAATCCAGAAACAAGTTTGTTGGATTCATATGCACTTATCATTTCAGTTTTATCTGATCCGTCCGAGTAAATTTCAATTTTCATGTTTTATCCTTTAGATAAGTAACCACAAGATGCCAAATGATTCCTTGCCATTCTTCAGCGTGTGGTGTTATTGTATCATCATTCAGCACAGGAATCAATACACAAACATCAGATTTTTGCTTAGAATAACCACCATTTCTACTAACAATAGATAATACTTTGGCATTCACTTCTTTTGCCAAATCTATAGATTTTACTATGTTTTGTGATGTTTTTTCGCTTCCTCCACCCACAGAAAAAATTATAATAGCGTCATTTTTTGAAAGTTTAGATACCTTTAACCAATTAGAATAAGAAGTATCCCAACCATCATCATTTACTCTTGCAGTTAATTCTGAAATATTATCAGATACAGAATAACTTTCTATATTCAGAATTTTTCTAAAATCATTGACGGCATGTGATGCATTTCCAGCACTACCACCAACACCAATAAAAAACAATCTTCCATTGTTAGTTTTTACATTTTTAATTTCAGCGATAAACGATGCTATCTCCTTTAGAGACACTTTATCACATATCATTTTTACATCATTTAAATATGATGCTATAAAAATTTCACTCATATATTTCATTCCTCTATAATAAAACATGCTTGTGAATATGTCGATGGTTGATAAACAATACAATTATAATTAAATTTAGTATCTAATAAGAATTCTGCAAATGCTTTGATTTCATGTTTTCTATAATCTGTATAATCATTTATTTCATCAAACATAATCATAGTATTTGGAGTTATTCTCGATGAAAGTAAATCGAATACAGTTTTAGTCGAACTATAGATATCTGCATCTAAATGGATAAAATCAACTTCACCAGGATGTGTTTCTAAAAATGGAGCAATAGATGCATCAAAATAACCTTTAATTAATTTAATATTAGGATTCCATGGTTTTATATTAATAGTTGGAGATGGATCATGATGTGTTCCCTGATGTGGTCCAAATATTGCACCCATAGGAATCTCGCCATTTAAATTGAAAGCATTCTTCAAATTATCAGAATCCCATTGTTCTGGTAATCCTTCAAAGCAATCAAATCCATAAAATTGTTCAGTTGGTTTTAATTCTGCAAAATGTTGCAAACTCCTTCCACGATATACACCAAATTCCATCCACAACCCACCAGTTTTTCTGGTATGTTTCATACATTCAATTCGGTATGAAATACTAAAGTCGTAAGTTTGCTTGTGTTTTATCTTGCAGTCATGCAAAGATACCATAATTTCATTTATTTTGTTTTCTATAATTTGATTTGTATTCATATTTTACACCTTTTTCTTAAATCACTGGATGACCAGTTATGATTCCTATCGTGATAATAAATTTGTCTGCAATATTCTTCTCCAGTTATTGGATTTCCCTTGGCATCAGATCCAAGTATTCGAATATCTGGAGTTATACATGCAAGAAGAGCACTTAACTCTTCTTCTGTTTTATATATAACAACTTCATCAACATACTTGTTACTTTCTAACTGAATTCTTCTCTCGTTTATAGATTGAATTGGTTTGTTTTTAAATTTTCTATCTATTGATGGATCTTCATGAAGAGCTGCTATTAGATAGTCGCATACAGATTTTGCATCTTTTAAATACAAACAATGGCCAGCATGTAGAAGATCAAAACTACTAGCGACAAATCCAACAATAATTATTTTGTTTTCGTGTCTCCATGTCTTTGTTGTGATTGCCTTATCATCGACAAAGACATCATATGATGGTTTTCCCTTATCAATCAAATAATGGTATTTAACATTCCATTGTTTTAATTGTTTAACATTCAATTCATGATAATCTATACCAGAACTGGATCCTCTTGCTGTGAATATTGTAATTTCATGTCCTTGATGGTATAACAAATTTACTTCATCAATCATCTTGATATAAGGAATCGCTTCTTCATATTTACGAGATTTTGGAGTAAGGCAAAGAGTTTCATCTAAATCGAAACAATATTTCATGTATATACTTTCATTATAGTATTTCTGAATATAAAGTCAACAACTTTGATTCTATTGTTTTATAATAATAATTATTATTATACTTTTCTAAAGTCTTATTATGTTTTTCATAGTAATGATTCGAATCATCTCTCAATCGTTTCAATTCATCAATATAATCACTTAAGGAATAGGCAATCAAACCACAATCAGATATCTGCTCAACATGACCCATATTTAAACCTGGATGACTAACAATAGGAATACCATGATACATTGCTTCTATAATAGAAGCGGAGCAAACTTCTCCGTCAGATCTTCCATGTGTGTATACATCTATTCCATCTAAAAATTCATGAATAGTATCAACATTTGAACTAAAATCTAAAAATACAATATTTTTCAATTTCAATTCAAGTGCTTGTTGGCGATGTATATCTGATCCACCCAACATAACAAAATAAGTATTATTTGTTTCTACATGGGAATATGCAAGTAGTGGAATGGGAGAAAAAATACCAGGATCATTTCTTTGATGCATCCCATAAACAAATGCATCATCTGGTATGTTAAATTTTTCCCTTAATTTTTTTGAATAAACATCTGGAACATACACAATACTAGGAATAATTATTATTTTTGAAGAATCTCCACCAGCAGCAATCCATTTATCTGCTTGCCACTTACAAAGCAATATTGATCTATCCACTATGCTTATATGATCCGACATATTTCCGTGAATGCTGTCTATTAATTTTGGTCCTATTATATCGGTGAATGGAAATTCTGGAAAACCAAATCTAGCAGTTTGCACAGCATCGTATTGTCTTGGATCAAATACATCCCATATATTAGAACCGATCCAGTTTTTCCTATACTCATCATATGCATCAACATGAATAGGAATGGTCCTAATACCATAAGATTCTACTACCTTTTTTCTTTCTTCTGAATTTTCTGGATGTTTCCAGTCTGTTCCTATCCTTGGAGCATTATTAGTATAGTAATAATCAACATCATATTTTGTCTTCAAAATACATGCCAACGTTTGGAGGTATTTTTCAGTTCCTCCAGATCCAAGTCCCGCAAATTTAATACAAGCAATTTTCATTTTTAAATAAATCATCATTATTACTAATTTTATCGTAGTAAATATAACCTTTAGACTTCATAAACGAATGGATAATCTCTTGATATAATGGTCGAGATGAAGTTTCTATTAAAATATAATTTATATTGAATTCATTAAAATTAAAATTTTTAAGTGCTTCGAATTCATATCCTTCCAAATCTAAAGATAAAAAATCCACATGTATAATATTATTTTCTTTTAATATTGAATTTAAAGTTTTTGCTGAAACTGAAATTTGCTCTCTAGTTTTTATTTTTTGTATTATTTCGTTTTTAACTATTTCGTCATAGTAATCTAACTCAAGCAATGATGATGAACAAGCCATTAGACTTTCCCCACCACAATCTTCGTTAAAATTCCCTGTCATGCAATTAATTGTTTCGTCGGGAGAAATTGCACAAGAATGAAAAATATTTAATGAACTTCTATGTTTTTTACAAAGTTCCATTTTTTTTATATTTGGTTCTATCAAAATACCTTTCCATCCTAGATTTTTTTCAAGATATAAAGTATTGGATTGCCTTATTCCATCATTAGCACCAGCTTCAATATAGAATCCGTTTTTAAAATTTAATTCAGAATGTATTAAATCAGGTAAGAGTTCACCCATTAGATTGCCTCAATGTACTTTTAAATTTTCCATGTTCAGATCCCTGCTTAACTAAAGAAGGTTCCCACCAATAAACTTTATGATTATGTTTAAAATGTTGGTGACCAAGTTCCCAATCTGAAATTAGATTAAAAGGAAACCATGTTGATGCTAAATCGACAATAGTTTTCTTTTTGAAAACAATCGAATCTGCACACCTCGATGCTGGATGTGATTTCAAATATGCAATTTGATTTACATTGATATCTGATGGTTTTAAATTTGCACCACTCCCAAAATAAATAGCATCCCAATCGTTTGGGGTCTGCAAAAGATAGTCATAAAAACGAGTATCAAATTCATCACAAAGAATAACATCATCTTCAAAAAGTATAAACATTTCAGCATCAATTTTACTCAATTGCTGAAATACTTTTCCAAATTTTATAGTCAATGATATTTCTGCGGGATTGCATTTTTTGGGATGATACCCTAATGCTGCTGTTCCCCAAAGACCTACCTTTTCTGACCATTCATTTGGATCTTCCATTCCAGATATATAATGACACTTAACAAAGTGATCTGTTAATTCATTTGCATCATAATCTTCATAAAATGAATAATTAGAAAACCCAAATTTATTCAGCTGATCTAACATATTTTGTTTGCGATCAGTAAGTCTTTTACAATGTAAAATAATGGTTTGAATATCAATACCCATAATCATCCTCTATTTGCAATTTTCCTGCATGTTCACTTCTACAATCATACCTTCTATTTATAGAAGCAAGATCACCCCTCAAAACACACTCTGCTGTATCCTTGAAAAGTTCTACATTCTGCTTGAATCTTGTTTGAAACAAGTGATATATCTTATCATCAAAAATTGTACCAATTCCATAATATCCATATCCCGAGAGTCTCCATATTCCTCCAGCAGGAACGGATTGAAATGATATAGGAAAGTTCATCTTCAATCGTAATTCGGCATCTACTGCTGCTCTTGTAAATTCTTGAGCAATATCAGATCGTATATTATTTACTGCACTTGGTTTTCCTATGCGTTCATAATATGGCTTACTAATCACTAAAAAAGAAGGAGCACAAAATAAATCATGTTTTGCTTTTATACAATTAGTAACCTGTGCGTTTCCAACCATATACCCATTTGCACAATATTGTATTGCTTCATCTATTGCCTCTCGTTTAAGAGGTATGCAATCAGAATCCAGGAATACAAACACATCAGCATCTATATTATTCATAACATGATCTATCCAAAGACCATGATTTATATTTTGCTGAGTGTAATTAACATCTAGATCAAAATGGGTCATTACCTTTTTGTGACATTCAATTACATTATGATCTGTATTATCCCAATATAAAGTGTTTACCGATACTTTCACTTTACTCTCTTTATGATATTATTATAGACCCCATCAAGTGAGAAATATTCTTCATACACTTCCTTAAGTCGAGTTCTCATAGTTTCAACTTGTTCATCAGAAAATCCTGCCAAGACTTCGGGGATATATGGAATCTGATCTTCCTCAATCAATACTGAGAACTCTTCCCAATTCAACTCATCTTCCCATGGGAGATAATAATCATTTGTGATTATGACTGGAATTGTCTGCAACTGCATTGCTTCGTATAGTCTGAAACTATTCAACCCATATCCTCTCGGACACAACGCAAACTTGCTATTCGCTGTAACATTGACAAATGTCTCAAACTCAGAATTATTGATATTTGGAAGAGACTCTCTCATATACATTGCAATATTCGTAGATGACTTACACGCTTCAAACATCTTCATACGGATGGGATGGGTGTTTGAACCAACAAACGACGCTAGCAATTTCCTAGGCATGTTCTCTACCAATTGGATTGGCAACTTGGAACATACTAGAGGAATAGGTATGATGTTACTACCTTTCGCATTTCCACCTGCCGAAAAGCAAAGTGTATCTGGAGGAAGACCATGTGCTGGAGCATCGTCATGTTGACTGATTGTAAAATATTTTCCAGTGCTTGGAATAGTATTGAGATATGGTTGTAATTCACTGGTCTTATTATCACAATACAAAGTAGTCCAACTGACAGCAATGTAATCTCTACTTACCTCTGGATTTTCTTTAACAAATTTATTATAGAAGTAATCCTCAAGATAATCACCTTGATGATAAGGTGGATAAACTGGATATTGGGGTGCTGGTCGGAATTGGTCTTCTGTATAAATCATAGTTTTGATTCAATTTCATTAATAATGGAATATAATATTAAGTGTTCTGTGCTTATTGGTTCCAGCGTTTTATTAATAGGATTATATCTGATATGACCAAATGGTGCAGAATAAAATAAATAATCCGTAAGTTCAACTTTGTGGTTTATATCAGATTTAATAACAAACGCATGGGGAAACGGCAATCTATTATCAGGATTTAAATTTAATGAATTACTAGAACCTTCTCTCAAATCACTTTTATGATTATGATGAATTTTGATTGATTTGCATGGATTTTTCACCTTATATCCAGTGGTGATTAAATCATAGGCAAATTTTCCGTCACATCCAATTTTGCCAAAAAAAGAATAATTAAAATTATTGATTATAGTTTTAAAATTTCCCTTATATAACCAACAATCCTGAGAAGTTCCAAATAAACATTTTGGATTGTGTAGTAGTCCATCATCTTCATATCTTGTTATTGTATAGATTTCATCATCTGCTATATCGTCTGCTAACTTTAATGTTTCATCGAATAAAATATCACTATTTGCTATAACATTGATGCTGTTAGAATCTGTGCGATTTTCTATAAATCGCAGAAAATCACTTAACATATCTAGATTTAATTCATATTTTACAATATCAGACTTAACAATGTTTGGCATATCATCACCAACAAATATATAAATTTCATCAAATAATTTTGATGTTATATTTGTATTGATCGTAGTTATTATCTCATCATTTCTAACATCGTTTGGCGATTTCCAATATGAAATAAACAATTTATATTTCATATAAACCACATTCCTTCTTCTTTGAATTTATTCATCTTAGTTTCAATTCCAACCATATGATTGTTATGAACCATAATTGCCTTGTCCTTTATTCCTTTGGTATAATACAGATGCCCATTTGGAAAATACTCTATAGGTAATAATGCCACAATGGTTGAGTATTCTGTCAGAGCAATTTGATTGATGAGAATTTGGTCATCTTCTGTTTCATTCAATCCACACTGCTCAATCATCTTGGAGCACTCTTCAGTGTTGTTGAATACCATAAGACCAGAGCAAATCATACTACCTGGAACATCAGTCTGAAACAAAACATATTTAGAATTAGCATTAAAGAAATCGATTGGATTCTGACAAAACACGATATCAGTATCAACCCAACAAAGTCTCTTGTGATTTCTGTATGTCTCGGATATCAACTTCCACTTTGACTTCACAATCTGCCTAAAGTTACTACTCTTGTCAAAAGACCATTCCTGATATTCAGTATATTTCTGATTTTTATATAGAAATGCTGTTGGATATTGCTTCATCTGTTCATACGCAGTAGCATCCAAACAAGCAATGATGAAGTTCTCTGAACCAATGCCCACATTCTCTGCGGACTTCAACATGTTCTTACATATCTCTACGCAACCACTATTCAGTTGTGTTAAAAATTTCATAAATTCCTCGCTAGATTATAATCTATACTTTCCTGTGGCAATCCCATCTCGCGAAGCGATTGTTCCTTGGATTCGTTGTCTGAAATTCCCATGGTAATCATTGGATTCATTCCTTGTGGAATATGAGTTCCAGGCCATATGGCATAATTGATTGGAAGAGCAGCGATCTTTAGTTTTGGAAGATAGATGGGAAGAACAAATGCCATCAATATTTCATGGTCGAATACTTTTCGTTGAGTAGTTGATTTTATATTTTCCTCACATGAGGTAATCCAAAAATTCAAGAACTCAATCACCAGTTCATTGTAGGAGACATATATGGGAGATGCTTTTGGAATTGATAAATTTAAATTGGAAATAATTGCTTGATAGGCAAATCCAATATCGCAATTTCCTTCCATCTCATCAAACACCTTCAATTCATCATGAAGTATAGAATCAACATCCATCCACACGAATGGTTTCTTCTTTTCCATTAATACATCAAGAATGAACTTTGGTTTTGCTAGACAATTTAATCTATATTCGCCAAGAGATGGCAATTCCCGTATATCATGAGGCATATTATATTCATTACAATTTATACGCAATCGTCGTGCGTGATCGCTATAATATGTTTTATCGCCAATGTCACAATAAAAAGATACAATTTCAGTTTTCATATTAAAGTTGCTTTATTTTAGAATAAAGATAATCGTCTGCCATTTGTAAATCAATACATGTTTGATAATTTTTCAATGCTGATTCAATCTTGGATTCAAACAATTCTTTGGTCAAGATTGTAACATCAAAATTAGGTGAAAGCAATACAAATCCATTGATATCAAAAATATCACCAATATCAGGAGCACCCCAATAGATTGGAATGGTTCCAACCATAAAGCAATCAGTTAATTTTTCTGTGTAGTATGTGGTATAGCTATCATTCTCAACTACAAAGGAGAACATGTAATCCTTGAGTCCTGGTGTCTTATCCCAAGCGTCAATGCCAGAAATTCTTGGAGAGTCATTTACCCCACCATAAATGTCAATGACATCCTTGAATGTTGTAGCAATCGCATTTCTCAGTTTGTGTCCATATGCGTAATTCTTAGAAGAAGCAATTATAGAACACTGCTTAGTCTTCTCAATGGACATATCTTCCGATAGGGGCTTAATCCATGGGAGATTACTACCAGCATATGCAAATTGTATCTTTGGGTGAATGGAGAGCAATTCTCTTTCGGAGGTGAACACAGCATCGTAGTGTTCACAAATTTTCTCCAGATTATTCATCCATGTATCGCGAGGAACATGCATGGTGTGAAAAATGGTCCTAGATTCGCAAACCCATGCGACCTTTACCTCACCTTCCTTTTTCACATATTCAATACCAGACATAATAGCACCATCAATGAATACCTTGATGGGACAATCTTCCAATGTCCATTGAAATCTTTTTGGTTTTAAATCAGAACAAGATGAATGTTCTATAACAAACGGCGCACCAATTGCTTGCACTTTTTCCATAATATAGACCTTTCTTTGGTATCACTTACCTATATGGTATTTAGGTATCAGTTCCCAGTTGTGTTTCTCTTTATGGGCAATTATCTTTAATCTTGCCAAAGAAAGTTGAGGTTCTGCGTATCTAACAGGATCGACCGCTGTCGCTAGTCCCCATTCAACCAAGAGTTTAACGATGGTGTTTCGTCGTGCGATGTCGTCAACTGATATATCGCTTTCGAGATTATCAAGAATAAACATCTCCTTAAAATGCATAATCGCATAGCGACCTCGCTTATGCAGTATATGACAACTTTGGTATAGTTTGTTCTCTTTCTTTGAAGAGACACCTAATCGGGTTAGGGTTTCCTTTACCTTAAGGAAATCCTCCTCTGATTTTAATTTAATTTCCACGCCCAATCCCTCAAAAATATCTTCAAGCATGATATACTCCATGTTACTTAGAAGATATTTATAGTTTCACCTTTTTTGCCCCCCTTTTTGAGTGAGTTCACGCAATTTGTCCATGGGAAGCAGGTCGATCACCTCGCGAGCTCGAGCGTCAGAATACCCATATACCTCTTTGATAGTATCCAAATCTGCGTGTTGTTCAGGCTTTATCCATTTGGAAAACCTCTTACGCTTGGTTATTGAATAGACATAATAGTCATATTGTAATTTTTTGTCTAGACAGGTCAACTGATTCATACGATTGGCATAGAAAATGGTATCAGTAAAGTAAGAAAAACACTTGTTGATGACAAAGGGAACATAATCCTTCTCTAGACGGGGGTCTTTGGATAGGAGATTTTCCTTGGTCTGATTGATTGAGTTTAGGATATCGGAAAGCATATTATTTAAAAGCACAGGACATCATGAGTTGAACAAGACACGCTACAAGATTAATCTCTTGGTCAGCAACGAACGCAGAGCGATACTGCGCTTCTCCAATGATGAGAATTGCCTCTGGAATGGTCTGATTCTCCAAACAATCCCCAAGAGCATCGTAGATTTTCCTATAGATTTCCTGTGGGGATGTCTCAGCATTTAACGCTGCCCAACGACGGACCACGGCAAAGTCCTTATTACGCAATGCTGTCATGAGATTCTTAATCTCAATCTCTGACAAACTCGATAGAATGCCCACATCAATCGTTCCAGATACTCCATATCGCTGTAGTTCATTTAGAATTCTACGCATATCGGGAAAGTGCTTGAGAATCAATTGACCAAGAACCTTCTTATCTGCCTTGACTCCTTCCTGCGCAAGAATATAGGAACACCTTTCCATCATCTTTGCGGCAATGGTTGGTTTTTCGGAGGCAGTAAGACTGAAGTCAATACAAGTGCAACGAGAGTGAATTGGCTCAATAATTCTTGATTTATAGTTACATGTAAGGATAAACCTGCAATTATTTGCAAACTCTTCGATAGCACCTCGCAGAGCAGGTTGAATGCTATTGGCATTGGAATAATCAAACTCATCTAGAATAACCACCTTCTTGGTGTCGCCGATCAAAGATACGGTGCTAGCAAACTGACGAATCTTTGTTCGCAGTGTGTCAATGTTTCCTTCTTCAGAGCAATTAATGATAATCCAATCACACCCCATTTCATTACAGAGTGCTTTGGCAACCGTGGTCTTACCAACACCAGCAGTACCAGAGAAGAGTAAATTCTGTGGTTCTCCTTTAGCAACCATGTCGCTGAAGGTTGACTTCAGCGACATGGGGAGAACACACTCATCGATGGTTGCGGGACGATACTTTTCTACCCACAGGAAATTTTCAGGTTTCATCATTTAGATCCATACTTAGAGGTGTTAGCTTCCATGGCAAACCAATAAGTCAGCGAAATAGTCTTATGTACAAATTCGCCAACAACATTTTTCGCGAAATTAATCTTGTAATCTCCAGGAAGAATCTTGATATTCTCCATTTTGAAATTGAACAAAAACTCAGTTCCATTGTATTTCTCCTCAACTACCACTTTATAGGTATTGGTTGTTGGATCGCCAAGATCCGACACCATTGCTACAATCTGTCCATTGTCAGTGGTAAAGGACAAATCGGAAAGTTGCATTACCGACGCTGCTTTTTGTAATTCTGAAAATTGCTTATCAGTCATTGTGATGCTGACATTCACTTCTGGCATGATGACATCCTTGGTGGGAACCGAAAGAAGTCTTGGTTCAGAATAATAGTAATTCACTACTGAATTGCCACCATTCTTAATCTTCATGCTTTTTTGACCAAAATCAAAACTAGGAGTGGAGAATAAACTGATAACTCCAAGAAATTTATTCAAATCCCAAATTCCAAATTCGACATCAAATTTCTCATCTACCTTGGCAATTGCCATTCCATTTTTGGAAGGTGTGATGGTCTTGATAATATCACCTGGTTTAATCAGGAGATTTGAATTTAGACTGGAAAAGTTTTTAAGAATTGATAATGTATTTTTCGAAAAGGTCACAGGTTTCATATTTTATCTTTCATTCAAAAGTTTCATCAGAGATTTCATATCTGTCGTCACTATTTCTATTGATATATTCTCGTAGAGTTTGTTTATTTTTATTCCGTTGGGAAATATTTTCCTGTTTTTCAACGGACTTTAGTTTAAATTCCTTACGCTTCTTTAACTTATCGCGATCTCTGTCATAATCCTTATTCATGTTTTCTCCTGTAGCATTATACCACAATTATTTTATAATTCAACCCAAATCATATCAGTTTCTTGTTTAATTAAAGTATATAATACAGACACATCTGGTCTATACCAACGATCTCCTTCAGTAGCCGTACCTGGTAGAACATCTTGTATATAGAAGTTTCCACCACCCGCACCTAGTGCTTTCCATGTAGATGTTGCTGTGCTTGTAGTTGGAACAATAGAGGAAGTAGAAGTTAAGGCAACATATTTTGCTCCTTTATACTCTACTACATCTCCAATGCGATACAAATATGGTTTCCCATCTGCATCATATTGTCTAAACTTACCTCTAAAATTTAGATTGTCTGCATTGTTCATATCAGTTATTTATCATTCTACTGAAATTATTCTTCTTTTCAAACAAGATTATATTAGAAAATTTATCAACAAGTTGGTCTGCTTTGTGACTAATTACATATACATTTGCCCTATCCGACACTATCTTTAGCAACTTCATCAATTCATCCATTCCCATTCCATCCAAGGAAGAATCAAATACCTCATCCAAAATGAGAAGATTACAACTAACGCTATTCTTCATTCTTGCTATTTCTCTCCATGCGAGAAGCAGTGCTAAATCTATGCGCATTTTCTCACCCTCGCTGAAGTTCATATAGGAGAATTCATCGCGGTGACGAGATTTAATCTGTTCATTGAATTCCTCATCCATATGAAATTGAACATAGAAATCCATAGATGCTAGAAACTTATTGATGAACTTATTCATGTATGGGAGATAATGCTTGATTATCTTAGTTTTAACCCCACCATCTCTCAGAAGTTCATTTGTAAGTTCATGATACATCAGGTCTTCTGATTCAGTTTCCTTTTGAAGAACAATAATGGAAAAGGATTCTTCGAATACCTTCAGTTTTTCCTTTTCCTCTACAATGCCATCCTTAATTGATGACTTCTGCATAGTGCCACGAATGCGTTCAATTTCTTTCTGATATGCTTCGATTTCCTTGTTGAAGGAATTTACTTCATGAATCGTATTGATTATATCCTGAATTTGACTTTCAAGTCTAGTGACATCATCCTGAAGACTATTACTATGGTCTTTGGTCTTAATAATATCATCTTCTATATTAGAAATCTCGTAATTATTCATAAGCACCTTTTCCTTCTTGACTTTATCCTCAATTGGTTGAGTGCAAGTTGGACAGGTGCAATTTTCCTTAAAGAAGTGTATTTCCTTCTGCTTTTGTTCTTTTGAATTATTAAGTGTGGCGATATGTGTGCGGCAATCCTGAATTCTGTTGGTTTTGTCCTTTAGAATTTTCTTTCCACCATTCATATCTTCTTGTAGTTTTCCAACCGAAAGATTTTTGGATACTAAATCAAATTGAATTGTTTGAATCTTTCTCTCTAGTTCAGTAATTCTTTCATTCTTCACATCATCATCTTCGTTGTTCTTTTTCTCAAGAGTAGAAATATAACTTCTCTGAACTTGAATCTTGTTCTTTTCAATTTCAATCTTTGTATTCAGTTCTCTAATTCCTTCCTTCAACGAAAAAATCTTACCCTTAAGAACAACATTCATTGTGCTGAAGATATCAATGTCAAGAATATTTTCAATTACACTTCTGCGGTCAACAGCACTCAACTGCATGAATGGAACAAACGACGAACTACCAAGAATCACCACTTGAGTGAATGTCTTGTAATTCATCTTTAAAATCTGTGTCTCTAGCAATTCCTGATAATCAAGACTCTTCGCATCTTGATTGATTAATTCAGTATTCTTATAAATTTCAAACAACCGAGGATTGATTCCTCTCTTGATTAAAAATTTATCAACACCCTTGGTGAATTCAACCTCTACTAAACAATTCTTAGTATTAATCGAATTAGGCAATTGTGGAATATTAATCTTCCGAAATGGTTTTCCGAACAAAGCAAATGTTATAGAATCGAGAAAGGCAAAAGATTTTCCACTTCCATTATTACCACAAATAAGAGTTGTGTTGTTTACATCAAGAATAATTTCTGTTAATGTATTTCCAAACGAACCAAAATTCTTGAATCTTACTTTCTCAAAACGAATCATTCAATAATGCTTTCTGGTACAATCATTGACCTAAACTGAAGAGAATCTATTGAATTTTTGCCACATGTAGTACATGGAGTTTTTGTCATAGCCTGAGTGAATGCTGCTGGCATTCCCTCTGGAATATCAGACCTAGGATGTAACTTAGATATATCTTGAAATCTCTTTGCCATTTCTTTTCCATAATACCAAGTGATTTCTTCATCTTTGCGAATTGTTCGCAAAGCAATCATCTTGACTCGTTTGAATGGTTTTTCAAGTTGAATATATGCGTTTGGAGTATTGGAATGATTATATACCAAACCATTTCCTGTTGGCATATACATGGTATTTCCATTCATATTACAGATATCACAATCGCAATCCCAAACCCATGCGTATCTATTCAACACCCAATCCTTACAGGACTTAGTTGTCGTGTCAAGAATAATAGTTTTCATTTCCTCAATACATTCTCCGGAAACAAAATCTTTAGCAGCAAATACTCCATGCTCATGAATGTTTGATTTACTCACATAACACTTGGGTGGCGCATATAATGCGGTATGAGAATATACGGATTTGCCATCTTCTGTATCTAATCGCATTCCAATATAATTGGAGTGTGAAGTACGAATCGGTAATCCCCGTTCATCAATTTTTAGTTTTTGATTATCCTCTGAGTTTTTATCCATTGTAAATTTAACTTGTTCTTCGTTTTCGATTTCAATTTGTTCATTATTATTCATAGTTTTAAACTTTCCATATACAAGTCTTTGATAATGTTTTTAAGTTTTAATTTATCAATATCTCGTTCAATCGCATCAATCTCGCGATTGATGATGCTCATTGTATCTTCGCCTTCGTCAAAGTCAACCCCTTCACTAGGAGTTAACACCGACATATCATCCACAATAGATATGTCTTGAACTTGTTTACCCCACAATGCGTCTAATAATTTATCAAACATATTTTGTTTCGTTTTCATTCGCACAAAAATACGAACAAATCCACCCTTGAGGTCTGATTTGGAAACAAAATTAGCAATGTTCTTGATGCCTTGTTCTGTGGAATCATCATAGGTAAAGGTATGAAATATATCATTTTCGTTTTGAATAAATTCAAGTTCCATTGTCGATGTGTCGAGAACATGAAATCCCTTTTTGGAATTCACATCTCCAAAATTCATCTGATATTGACTTCCAAGATAAAATATATTACCTTCGTTTTGCTTTATGTGGAAGTGACCAGAAAGAACCATTTCAAATTTATTGAATTGCTTGGATGTAAGACCATGGGTGTGCTTCACTCCACTCATTACTTGAAATCCAGCAATCTCTAAATGACCACAAAGAACCCTACACGATGAGTTCTCTATGAATTTCAATGTATGTTCTAGGTTATCGGGAGTAATCCAAGGAATGATTGATAAACATAGGTTATCAAATTTCATTTCAGTTGGTTTTTCGACCAATACAAAATTACTATAGTTGGCAAATAATTCCTTAATCGAATTAATTTCATTTGTATTTCTATAGTATGTGTCATGGTTTCCAAGCGTGACATACATCAGAATATTATGTTGTTGTAAAGGTTCAACAAATTGTTTGCGAACAGAAGCAAGAGTATTGAAATTTACATACTTCCGTCGGTCAAAGAAATCGCCAAGATGAATGATGGTGTCTATTTTATTTTCTAGTAGATATGGTATGAATGTATGCTGTAGATAATTAAGAATATGCTGTAAGAATAAAGGTGAATCATTTCTTACACCGAAATGCGTATCATTCACAATGGCAATTTTCACTTCTTCTTCCTTTTCTTTTTAATTTTCTTCTCGGGTTCCATGTTTTTAACATCGGTTTCGCTCAGAGAGAAGTGTTTGGATAAAAAATCAGAATATGATGTAACATCTGGTTGTGATTTTAACCAATTGACTATTTTACCATCAAAATCATTCATCTGTAAGCATTTATATTTAACATATGCTTGTTTCTTTTCTTTTTCTATTCTTCTCAAGAACGCATAATAAATTATCTGAGTAAAATAAGAAAATGGATTTGATGATTTATCTGGATCAAAATTGTGAGCATATAATACGCAATTTTCTATTCCATCTCCAACCATATCTTCCCTAAATGGGTAGTTTATAAAGTTGGGACGATGAGACAGATGTTCTGCGATTTTTATAAAACATTCAGCAATATAATCGGTAAGAGGTGGTTTTTTCTCTTCTCCAGATTCTTCATATTCTTTTAAAGTTTTCTTCCACTCTTCCATTGATTTACAAAATCTTTTATTGTCAATATAGTGCTTTGCAGTATTGACTTCTTTTTCAATTATTGAATCTTTATCGTCTGGAGTGTTTTTCATATACTTGATTATATCATATCTAAAAAATTTGTCAAGCATTTATACAATTTTTATAAAAAATGACTGCTGTACCCTTGACAAGAGTTGGAACATGCGAGTATAATCTCTGTGTGGGATTGAGAAGAAAAGAAGTGTTAAAGAACTTACTTATACTCTTCTGAGCTAGGGTCAGGATTCCAATCACTATACTTGGAACCAAAATCCTTACGATCCTTCTCATCTCCAGTAAACCGATTCTTTCGCTTTACTTCCTTAATCATTCTTAAAATATCTTTTGGATCAAGAAGTCCAGCAGTTATTAGATTCATAATTGCTTCGGATGGAAGCATCATACTTACATATATGCCATGACGATCCATTTCTCTTGGATTCATTTCAGGAGATGGCATTTCATTATTATGTGATTTTCTTCTTCGTGGTCTTGGACGAGCAGACTCATAAGGATCAGATTCCTTTTCAGTCTCATCTGAAATACCACCATGTAATAATGAATTAAGAAAATCTTGAAATATATTCTCAGAACCAGTCGGGGCTTCTGAATTCGAAGCAGGTTCTTCAAAGGATGAATCGTCCCCATCCATCGAAACAACCTTTTCCTCTAATGTCTTTTCTGTTTCTATTTGAAGATGATATAATTTTTCTGTGTCTTTCTTTGGATCACATTGAGTTACAATATGATTTTTAGGAATTTCCATGGTTTTATTTTCAGTGTGAATCAACCAATCACGCAATACCGTCATGTCATATGTGCCATTATGGTCTGCCATAGTGGAAGTGCGAAACACAAAAGGATTAGACACTATGAATTTAGTTTTAAATTCATCGATAATTTGACCTATAACTTCTTCACCGCTTCGAAGTTTGAATATTTTTAAATTCATTTAGTTTCTCCTAAATTTATTCGAATCTTGTCAAATTGGAAACTCTCATTAGTATATATGGTAGTTCGTTCATCTAGATGTCTGAGAGCATGATTGCGATAACTCTTCCAACTCAGGTCATCGCCAATGTCATATATCGTCACTTTGCTCTTGGTATCTGATTTTCTCAAACCCCTTCCGATGGATTGTAATACTCGAATTACTGATTTAGATGGAGAAGCGAAAATAATGGCATTGATATTCTTAATATTGATACCAGTGCTACATGTGCCAAATGATGCGACAAGAACGCTGTTATTGCTCTTATCAATGATTTTTCTTATTTGTTCTCTCTCTTCGATTTCTGTTTTACCACAGATAAGATACGACTGCTTTTTATTAGTTTTTGAAATCTTCTGATATAAAGGTATTCCATGCTTTTCCACAAAGTTAAACAGAACAAGCACATTACCAGGAATACTAGTTGCGAGGTCTGTAATAAATTTATTTCGTGTATCGTTGAGAACCAACCATTCAATTTCGTCAATGTATTTTGCACGCTTGATCTCCTGTACAGCTGTATTGGAATATCTAAGAATCAAACACTCTATATTTAATTGAGCTAGAACCTCTTTATCTATAAGTTCTTTGGTGGATGTCACTTGATGAACTGCTCCAAATAATCCCTCAAGCACCAATTTATGGACTTGTGTGCCATCAAGAGTTCCTGTAGTGCCAATTTTATACTCACAAGTTTTTAGTTTATGCATAATTTTAGTCAGTGATTTTGCTTTGAACAGATGAGATTCATCACCAATGATGGCATCATATTCTGAGAAAAACTCTTCTGGTTGGTCATGTAGACTTTGCCATGTTGAAATTACCACTCTTGCGGTTGTTTGTTTTTCCTGTCCACCATATATCAAATGAATGCCCTTTGAAATTTCAGATGTATTAGCATAATCCTCAAAATCAGATTTTAATTGAGTCACAAGTCCTGTAGTTGGCACAACGATTAAAATCTTCTTCTTGGTTCGCTTCAGCAATTCTAAAATTATAAAATAAATGATAAGACTTTTACCAGAACCCGTTGGAGATATCAACATACATCTTTTGTTACTCAAAGCATGATGGACTGATTCTTTTTGATAATCATGAGGTTCAATTTGCTTTCCACCAGAGAATACTTTAGGAAATGTAATTTCACTGGTGTCTTCCAACAACGATGATTCATATTCCACCTTATATGCTCTATCCTTGGCAAACTGAAGAACATATGGAAGAAGTCCTTTGTATATTCTCTGAGTTAGAAGATTATATAATCGAATCTTACCATCCCATTTCTTCTTGCGAAATGCTGGATTATATTCAGAATTAGGAACTTTGAAGGTGAAAAACATGCTCAATTCTTTTGAGATGGATTGTTCACAATCTATTTCGATGTGAACAGAATCTATGTTTTTGATTTTTATCATGATCCTTGAGTGAATCTAATCCAGTCAATAGTTGACCGAATATTCCAAATTTTATTCGCAATGATTTTCACTACACTCTCAAGATATGATACTTTTTCTTTTTGTACGAATATCTTATTTCCTAGAGTGATAACATCGATGTCGCTTTCGATAAATCGATCCAAATCTTGTTTTAATATGGATAAATCAAAAGGTTCCCATGCTCTTTTAGTTAGTTCTTCTTTGGACATTTTACCAGCATAATACAACCACTTATCTCGTTTGAGAATCTTTAATTTGGAATCCAAGGTTTCATAAATTATCTTCTCATCCATGAGAATACAGAGATATTTGTTATGTAATTGAGGAATACGACTAGATTCATCGTCTAGATGATTGGTGTCAATGATAACATCCAATTCCGCTTGTATTTTAATGTCAGTTAGAGTCATAATATAATAATACCTTAAATTAAGGATTTGTCAATACATTGATTTCATAATGGGTATAAGAGAATGTACATGTCGCGACTACTGCGTCAGTATCAGTCAATGCGCTATCAAAATCTATTCCAGATAGGAATGTAGGAAACATATTCTGATATGTTACAGAGATAATTGGTTTATACTTGCTGTCTGTTATCAACATCAATCCAGTCGCTACTTTTTGATGTTCTTCAATATGTTCACCTGTTGTATCATAAGAAATTCCAATTTGCCTTATCCATTCATATATCTCTAACCAATTTGCTAGATTTTCATCAACTATGAATCCAACTTGAAGGTCTTCGTAGTTATATGCTGTTCCTGGTCTTTTAATGACCACACCGCCAGGTTGAGATTGAATGGAAACACCAAAACTAAGTGAAGGAATATTTGCTCGTTGGCAAAAATAAGTGACCGTTGGGCAACGAGTTATTCTAAATTGAAACTTATTGTTAGTAAGAAAATTAGTATTGGTTGGTTGATTTGGACTTGTAGTATACAAATCGCCTGGAGTCCAAAATCCAAGTTTCTTAATAATATCATCGTATGTCTGAAATTCTGATTCTGCCATACTAGTATTTATAAAAGAAAACCCCACAGAGTTTAGTCTGTGGGGTTCTAGGTAGTCTATTTCAGACTAGTTCAGTTACCAGTGTTACCATGGAGATTCTTTACTGCAAAGAGTCTGTAGTAGGTATTGCTGTTGCTTGTAAGACCATCAGTATCGGTGGTGATAGCATCACGACCCTTACCGAATGGATTACCAACTAGACCATAACGAGTCTTGAAACCAATCTTCGGTTGGAAGGTGTCTTGACCAACAGCGCGAACCATTTGTAGTGGAACATATGGGCAGTAGAACATACCAGCGTCATATGGGGATGTACCCTTATATCCAACGGTAACGAAGTTGGTGTTATTCTTGATGAATGGATCGATGTAGACCTTGAACTTACCATTAAGAACACCTGCAAAGACATTACCAGTATCATCAACATTCATTTGAACATTGAGTGCTGGTGATATATTGAGGAATCCACCCATTGCCAATGCTGATGCAACATCAGAAGAGCAAAGAATGAAATTACCACGACCTCTACGAGTTTCCTTGGCAATTTGATTTGCTTCGCGTTCAATCTGGAACATCAGACCACGGAAGCGTTCTGCTGACCAACGACCATCAGAGTCTGCAACAAGGTCATATACACCCTTGTTTGCAAGGTCGGTTTGTTGAGCACCAGTCTTAGCGATGGTGTACATTGCGCGAAGAATCTCGCGGTTGATTTCATTCATGATTTCAACTGAGAGAATATTAGCAAGTTCAGACTCAGCGTCAAGACCATGTACTGCTTTGAGATCCTGAGCAAGTTCAGTGGTATATTCTGCTTTGAGAGCACGCGAACGAGCTTGTACTGCGATACGCTCAATGCTGAATCCCATTTCACGGAAGAAAGCTGATCCAGCAGCATCTCCGAGTTTTTCGGCAGTGCCGGTAAGCATTGCGCGGAAATCAGTGAAGAGATCGGTACGAGTTGCTGATTCATCAATTGGAGCAACACCAAGAGTGTGTCCAGAAAGAATACCAGTTTCGCCGATACCAACTGCACTATTTATTGCTGCACCTGATGCACCAGAGAACTTTGGATATGCTTCATCGAATAGTGCTTCTGGACCATCGATGCCATTATACTTAGCACGCATTGCAAAGATAAGACCTGTTGGTGCGCTCATGGGTTGAACACCAGCAATATCATATGCAACGATGTTCGGCATTGCGCGGCGAACAAGACTAATCAGAATTGGGTCATAGCCAGCGAAGTTACCTGCTGGTGTTCCAGCTTGTCCTGCTGCAAATGCACCACCCATATTCATGGTTGGTGCAGATTCGAAGAGATTTTGTGCTCCTCGTTCTTCTGCCATTGCTCGTACTTGATTCTCAAGAAGAACAGCAGTGACGCGCTTCTTGTGTAAATCGGTCAATTCGGGCATGTCAGCGTGATCAAGCACTGGGCTCCACTTTTCAACTAACATGTCATATGGGGTAGTTCCGTTAAAATCCATTTTTCTCTCCTTGAGGTCTTTTGTATTTATTACTTTTGATATTTCAGATATACTGATCTGATACGATGTTGGTATTAAGCATGTTTAGAAGTCTTCCTGCGTTGGAATTTTCTTTAGCATTCACTTGTGGTTTTGGGATATTTTTGCCAAATCTAGTCATTGCATTAACCAATGCGCTCATTTCTGGATTTGCTGCATCTCTCATAGAATTCGGATTGGTTGTTTCTTCAACAAGATTTTGCTGAGAAGCGATTCTATTTGAATTGATTCTATTTGAAGATGACCTGGTGAAATATGATTCTCTGAGAAGTTTGACTTTTTCCGTATATTGATTAACATTTTGAAATTCAATTCCTTCCGCAAGAGTTGCAAGTTTTTCTACTTCGGTATCAGTCAATCCACCTGATATCTCCATGAATGATTCTGCACATTGACGAGCAGTATTTTCATTCATGAGTTCCACATTCTTACGAATCTGGTCATTTAATTGATTCTGAAGATCTTCGTTTGCCTGTGCCATTTCATCTAATACATCATACTTTTCGTCTGGAACATCAATGAATGTTTCTTCTAATAGTTCTTTGATTCCAATCATAAAGTGTTCTGCGATTTCGGTGCGAAGACCTCTCTCGACAGCAACGGAATTATCTTCCATCCATTCAGTGATGACATAGTTGAGATAATTATCAAGTTTTTCAGTTAGAAATTCAGTTTGTTCTTCAACTTGTTCTTCGATGAGTTCTTTGCTAGCTTCGAGAATTGCTGCTTCGATAATAGTTACTTTTTCATGAATTGCTGCTTCGAATATCGTAGCTGCTTTCATCATGAATTCTTCAGTGAGGTTTTCACCATTGAATAGACTCTCTAAGTAGTCTACTGAAGTTTTTGCTTGTAATGCTTCATTATCATCTTCATCAGTTTCAATTGATTCTGATGCGTCTGCATTTTTGACGACTTTTCCAGGACCACCAGGAAGTTGAACATATGCTGCTCCACCTGGTCGTAATGTTTGTTGATTTGCCATTGCATTTTGTGGAGTAGCGACTGATTGGTTAATAACCGCACCTCGTCCACTGCCATCATCATATAATTTTGGGTCTGAATATAATTGTTCGTTTGCCATAAGGTTCTCCAATTTTTGTCTATTTCTATTTAGAATAAAATAATATTACATATTATCTATACAATTGTTCGTAAATCATCCACTGACTTTTGGAATGTTCTTTTAAGTATTCGTTTAAATCTTTCCTTTGGTGCAATTCCTCTTGCCAATGGATCCGGCATACTTGCTCGGGTGAGAGCAAGATCTCGTTTTTGTTGTTGACGATCTGCTTCTAATGGAACCGCTTTGTTCTTAAGAAATTGAGGACTATTTGCAATTTGTGTTGTCAGTCTCTCTCGTGGAGCCTGTTGTGGCGCAAATATCCGTGTATTCATGTCTTTTCTAAATCTTGCTGCTGTTGGATTTGTAAGATCTTGTAGTTCAAAATCAGTTGCCATATTAGCATGATGTATAGCACTATACCTAGACCTAGGCGTAGGAACACCATGCTGTGTAGGTCGTCCCGCTATAACATTATCCAAATCGTGAATGTGAATATCTTTACCAGATGTCGATTTACTTAAAGCTTCTTGCGCTTTTGCTTTAGTATTCTGTTTTATAGATGCATCTGCATATGCTCTACTACTCATTCCATATGCTGTTGCTATTTTTTCGTGCGCATCTGTTTGCATTTTATCGCTATACTTCATTAACGCTTCTCGTCCATTATTTGCTAATTTTTCACCAATTCCAGTTTTTAGTCTCTCTCCCACACGAAATCTTAATCCAGTTCCTTTGGCAGCACCAGCATCTAATTGTTTTTTTGCTCCATATAATCCACCAGCAATAGCACCAATAGCAAGTGCTGTTCCTATGAATTCATTTAATACTAATTTTGTGTGTTGTCGAGTTGTCATTTAATTCTTCTCAAAAAATCAGAAAACAATCTAATTGCGTTTTCTTCTAAGTTTCTTTTTGATGTTTTCTTTAATGCGTGTTCGTATCTAGCAATTTCTTTTTCGACTAAAAGACCATTATCCCATATCCATTCCTTGCCCTCTAAAATGCCATTAACAAAGGCATTTGGAGCAGATGGATCGGCAACGATATCAATGGCAGCAAGAGTAAAGTCATTTTGAACAACATTTACTCCATTTTGGGACTTCAAAGACCCCATGCCACGAGAAGAAACTCCAAGTTGAGCACCTTCATCAATCAAGTTCTTTACAATTCTACCCATTGGGGTGTCTATAATTTTGGCTTTTCCATGAATTTGTCTTCCACTTTCGGTGAGATTGACAATCATATGAGAAACCCGATCCAAATTGACCGTTGGTCCAGTTGGATGATTTAACTCCCCAAGTGCTCTATTTTTATTTACATATTCTGCGATATACCGCTTTGTTTCGGTCTTTAGAACATCTTCATTATATAATCTTTTATTACGATTAACCACGCCAGCTTCCATCATAACACCCTTTATGAAGTAGTTTTTAGCACCAGCTTCATTGGATTCCACAATTGTTTGTACGTCTTCTACGGTTTCTGTTATGAGTCTCATCTGAAGTCCTATCTGTTATGTGGTTTCTTCTGAAATATATTTGAGATATTGTTCGCCAAGAGTTTTGATTTCTTCATCACTAAGTTCTTCGCCTGTTTCTTCTTCAATCTCTTCTACAATTTCTTGAATTTCGTCAACAAATAATTCATACTCTTCATCTAGTTTACTATCTTTTTTATCTTTTTTGGCAAAGTCAGTGACTGCTCTCTTTTTCTTGAGAATCTTATTTTCTTCTTTTTCTTTGCTTTCTGGTGCTGGATCTCTCTTTTCAGAAATCATGCTCGGAGCAACTTCTTCAATCTTGGATTCAAGCATAACACCGATTCGTTGAATGAGAGTTTGCTTGATTAATTTTTTTGTATCTACAAGATTATCTTCCATAAGATTTTTAATTATATTTTTTGCGTTTGACATTTTAATCTCCTAGTCGTATTTATATTATTTTTGTTCTGGTTCAAGGCCCATTTGCTGCATTCTAATTTGTTGCTGCATTTGCTTCTGTCTTTCCTCGTCCATTTCCTTATCCATTTGTGCTATTTCTTCATCCGTTTGCTTTAAAATATGCTTTCGAATGTACTTATTAGAAAATAATGTACCGCTATAAGCTGCTAATGTAGTTAACATTTCAACTTTTTCTCTTAGTATTTCATTTTCCTTGAGTTCAGTAAAATATGAATCCTTGGAGTAATCAAATCGAACATCATGATATATGACACTCCAATCATCAGCGGTCATTATTCCCTTTAAGATACATTGTTTCTTCAGTATATCCATGAATAAGTATGAAAATTTACTTCGGAGTCTTTCTATGAACTTATAGAACTTGACTTCATCTCTTGTAATTTCACTACTTCTTCCTAGATTAAACCCTGTTTGAACTTCTGCACGGGTGAGTGGAACATTCAATGCTCTGTATAATTTACGAAGTAAATACTCGACATCTTCCATCTCTCCCAGATTTTGTCCACCTGGAAGAGTAGTGATTTCGGTTCCTCTTCCACCTTCTCGGCGGGGAATCCAGAAATCTTCAAGCATGGACATATGGTTTCTGCTATCTTTAATCTCACCAGTTGCAGAATCATATACCAATTTGTTTCGATATCGATTCATCAAATCCTTGATGTATTGCTCTGCTTTTTGCTTTGGTAGATTTCCAACATCGACATAGAATATTCTTCGCTCTGGCGCTCTTGAAATTCTATAAATGACCACAGCATCCTCAATTTGACGAAGCATATTTAATGGACGAATTCCCTTGTGGAGATATCCAACAACTCTTTTTGTGGTCTGATCCATATATCCAGAATTACAATAGGCAATGGAATCAGTGCTGATTTTAATACCAGCAGCGGTTGTGGAAGTGATAGAACTAGTGCTTAAGTCGCAATAGACATAATGCTCATCAACTTTCTTGATGAGAGGAACCTGCATAGATCCCACTTTCTTCATTTCCTTTTCAATTTTTCTAACCTTGGTAATCTTAGTTGGATCGATTGAACGGAGTTCCAATATACCTTTTTCTGGTTGTTCAGTGTCTATGATTAATTGATAATATACTTTACTTTCAATATACCATCTTCGGAATATCTCATATCCCTTATTCTTGAAATCCAACATCTTCATAATATCTTCAAATTCATTATAAACTTTACTTTTGATATTATCAGATAAGTCTACATTATCTAAATTCAACTTGACCGCTACACCATCAGAATCAAACACAATCGATTCAGTGACAATATCTTCAATCGCCATATCCACTTCAGGATAGAGAGACATAGAACGATATTGATGAATCAATGAGTTCTCATTGAGGAACGATCCACCAAAGTCATAGACGGAACTCATGAATCCGCCTGTCTCTAGTACATTGGTTCCGTCAAAATTATCTGGTGCTGCAAATGACAAAGTAGAGGGAGAGCCTCCTGAAAGGCCCTCCCCCGTACTTGTTATTTCATTTGACTTCTTATTAAATGAAAATCCAAACAATTCAAATGCCATATAAAAATCACTTTCTTAATTTAAAATTATCGGGTATTAGCAGCTGCATCATATCCTGGAATTGCTGGAGAACCTTGAAGATCCTCAAGTGGAACCCAGTAATCGAATCCTAGGGTAACTGGAAATACTGAGAAACTATCTGCAAGATCGTAATCCATCTGTAGAGTACCAATATTAATTGGGAAGCAGTTCTTGAGTTTAATTCCTCTTGTGAAACCAGCTGGATTGGTGACGGTGTCATTTTGCTTGACATCGTTGTACCAAACTTCCCAGTCAGCAGTTACATTGTAACTGATGTTGTGGGTATTTCTGTTATCCATTGCTTCCATCCAGATTTCGAAATTTCTGCGAAGATCTGCGATAGAGTTATTTGACTCATAGATTTGGATAGACCAATCAACATATGTTCTTTCGCCTGAGAACTTGATTGCTCTGCCCATCCAAGGTACGGTGATAACACCGATGCTTGATTCTGGAATATCTGCTGCCTTGATATAGATTGAGGTTTCATTTGGATTTTCAGAACCGCCGACGATACCACCGCCGCCGCCGCTGTTTGCTCCGCCTGTTCCTAGAGTTGGCCACTTGACTTTGACCAAGAATCTATTCTGACGAACACCTTTGAAATTATCTCTAAAGGTTTTTAGTGTATTTGGTTGAATTTCTGGCATGTTTTACCTCTTATTATTTGTAATTGCTACTGTCTAATTTATTTATTATTTACTTTAGTTTAAACTTAATTCAATTTTGTTTCAAGATCAACATTAGTTAGGGTAATGGTGATAAAATTGATGGAAGTTAGTGGTTTGATGAGAACTTCTGCATAGAATTCGTTTGCTTCAACTGTTGATGCTGGATTATTTGATTCATCACATATTACTTTATAATCACTAATGCCATTCTGAGATTGAACTGTTTCAAGAATCTTATCCGCAGTAGATTTGAAGGAAGAACGTGTAGCAGCATTATTGACTTCAAACAGAGTTCTACGAGCAACTGCTCCAAGAGTCTTCTTAAGATTAATGAAGAGTCTAGCAACATTTACTCTAGAGAGTGTAGAAGTATTTGAATAGGTAGTCTTATCGCCGAAGAGGAATGTTCCTTCTCCTGGGAATGTAACTACTGGATTGATACCAGCATCATAGAGGTAATCTTGTTCTGCTGCTCTGAGAGTTCTAGCGAGTCTGGTAACATTGAGAATCTTACCTCTCTTTGTACCTGCTGGAGAGAACCAAGGATAATAATCTCTATCGGTTCTTGCCATACATCCAGCAATATCTGGAGCAAGAATGGTGGTAATTAGAGTTTCATTCGCACCATTGGCGCCAAGATGTACCTTCTCACCATAGACAACGGTCAAGTGATAATCATCATAGGTAGCACCATTAAATCCTGTTGGTGCAGTTGCAATTGAAGCAGTTCCTGATGGTGTATTTAGGATACCCATGACTGCGAGTTCATTTGCTTTCTTAGCATCAACGACTTTGATGACATTGGCAACAGCATCAGCAGAAGAAATACCTTGGAAGATAACATCATAGATTGCGTTATCGGAAATTGCTTGGAATCCGGAAATACCACCGCAAAGACCATTACCACCAATACCAACATAACATGGTGATCCATATTGTAGATAATTGTTAATCGCCCAGAATTGTTGAGCGAATGCTGTTCTACCACCGGTAAGGCCTGCACCAACATTGGTAACTACGCCTCCCTCGAATGCCGTGCCAGTATATGTATTATTAATATATCCTGCTGCGCATTCGCCTTGAGAATATAAAGTAATACCTGCCATAAAAGTAGCACCACCTGCAAATTCGACGATCATATTAGAAAGTCTAGCATATAGATCGTTGGTGTTTGGCATATACATCAGTCCAGCAGCTCTTTCTGGCAATGTTGCGAGTGCTCCCATGTTAGCATCATCTGCCAACATAGCAGCAACGAGTTTAATACTGGGTGATTCGGACACGGGTCCAACGATTGAAAGATCGTTTAGTTTGAATGTTACATTTGGTCTGGCCATTTATCTCTCCTTTTAAATGAGTTACCTATTGAATATATAGGAAATTTTATTTTTGGCAAAATACATACATTTAAAACAAACCACTATAATTATCCATGTCTTTAATATGTAGATTAAGTGATATTTTGATATCTTTTTTATCTTGTATCAACCATCTGTCTACTCCATCTCCGGTCCAATTATCCTCTTCTTCTTGAATTGAGATGTCTTCAGAACCATCATCATAATATCCAAATGGCAGCAAATCATCTTCAATCTTTTCGATTTCGCGAGAATACATCGCAAGACGAACATCCATATCGGTTAGATTCTTAAAGAAGTCCTGTCGTGTACACCAAGCAAACATTGTGAGGCATGATACTAAATCGTCATTGTGTCCATCATCTGCTTCATAACTATTTTTTCTAGCAACGAATGTCGTTAATTCATTGATGATATCAAAATCTTCAATGATTAATTTATCTTCTTCAACTAGATTCTTTAAAACTGCACATCCTACCTTTTTAGTAACTACAGATGCCTTCAATCCAAGATGATTTTGTTTTGCGCCACCAAATCCTTCGGTGATGACCTGTCCTTTTCTTCCTAGGAAACTTGTCTTGATTATATGTTCATATTCCAAGTCAGTATGTAAAATATCAGCAACCTGAGAACCAATGTCATTTATCTCAACCATAACATACGCATTGTTATACTTCTTGGCAACGGTCTTTATCATCGATGGGTATAGCAATGGAGATATTGTATTATTTCTATATGTAGCAACTATTCTGTAAGGAAATTGAGTGACATCAACGACTACGAATGCGCTATAATCCTTTCCCTGTCCCCGAGCAGTATCGACCGTTATGAAATAAATATGGTCGTGAGTCTTGGCATCTTCATTTTCCCGTATTGGTTCTTCATAAATGGTGAGTCCTTCCTTTGTTCTCAATAAGGGTTTGGAAAAAACCAGTGTGTGTAATTTTTGGGAAGATATGAGTGTATTGGATGAACCTACGAAATCGCACTCAAACTCGCTCTGAAATTGCTTTTCCGAAGTCTTGCTAATCATCTCTTGTTTCCACTTGTCTGTTCTAAGTGGACCACCTGGATATAATGGAACCTGACTCCAGTGAACTTCTACTGGAACATAACCATTTTGTTTGTTGATAGCACCCTTCCAATAGTAATAGAACATATTCAACCCATTTGGGGTTGAGATTATAAACATCTTGGTTGATTGACCCGATGTAATCGTAGGATATACGGATGAAAAGAAGTCTTCGGCAATTTGAATGGGAATGTGGGCAAATTCATCGAGCAGGATACAATTGCTGATTCGAACTCCATTTGCATAATATGATGTGTGTTCTTCGACTTCCATCAAATCATAGACATCCACTACACCCCAATCTTCAACACCCAATACACAAACATCACCATCACATCCATCAACAAATTCTCCAACCCTCAAAGACATAGCAGAAACAAAACCTCTGTCTGACGACATTATTTTGTGATCCGATGTGCAGATTAGTTCTTCATTGTTTTCAAATGTTACTTTAATAGTTTTTTGATTTGGTGCTTTACTTATTCCGTGGAACTTTTTAAATCCTGTATGAGTAAGTACTTCCCATCTACCATCTTCGTCCCCTTGTTCCAAGCACCACCTTGTCGCTCTATTCGAGCAATCGCTGCTAATCGCATCTTCTCTTTTGCTTCGGGAGATCGTTTCATTCCACGATGCTTTTCTGCTGTCTTTCGAATTTTCTCTGGATTCTTGTTGATTTTGTCGGAGTGTTCTTTGGTCTTCTTTACTCCCTTGAGGAGTTTCGATATATGTTCCCCAAATTCCTTTGGCCGAATCATCCCCAATAATCGACCTTTGTTCGCATCTGATATTTTCTTTCTTGTTGCTTCTGTATTTTTCTTGCCTTTGTGTCGCTCTGAAATTTTTTGCTTGGTTTCTTCGGTGTGTTTCATTCCTGTTCGCATTAGTCTTCTTGCTTCCGAATAGTTTTTCTTGACTTCCAACAAAGCACTCGGTGGTAATTTTACTTGGGTTCCCTGTCGTCCAGTTACCATCTTGTGATAAGCATGACACATCTTGGCCTTCTCTATTCCATCCAAGAAGTGCGGCAGAAGTCGATGTGCTAACAAATGTTCTCGTATTGTCAGAACTACTATGTTCGCCTTGATGTTTGCTCCACCCAATGATTTTGGAATTATGTGATGTTTCTCTGTTGATATCAAATCTACCATAACACGATTTTGCCCATTCTCCATAAGGGAAAAGTACCACTTCTTGTATTTGTTGTCTATCATTTCCATATTCATATATATGATTATGGTTATTTCTAGACGAGTTCGCATATAACTCTCCGATGGTAGTGTGAATCACCTCATCAGTAAGTGTATTTTTAATTATCAGTTTACTATTAGCAGATATACAATTAAAGGAACCGCCACGAATAGCAGAGGAAGAAGTAGCACTTGCTAGAATCTTGGAACCATTCTCCAACATAATGGAACCTTTGTTCCATTCGACTACGCCCTGCTGTAACCATTTGGGAAGATATTCAAATGCCATCTTGATTCTGCTTAGAATTTCAATAGCGGTTGCTTGCTTATTTGCTAGAATCGCAACATTCACATTTTGATTAAATAGAACATAATGAAGAAGATACGACCCAACCGTAGTTGTTTTTCCAGTTTGTCTTGGAAGTTTTCCAATTACGAATCGATTATCATGTAATGTCTTAATTAAAGATTCCTGATAATTATACATGTTGAAGGGAACTAATCCCTGATCGACAGCAACAATCTTAACATAATTCTTAATGAAATATATTGGGTCATTTGAGCATTTTATATATTCTTGAACTTGTTCTGGAGTAAATTGCTGTTGAACACCAACAGGTTTAAGATTTGGGTTACCTAAATATCCATCTTTATGTTTCGTCATTTAATAACTCTTCATGATTTATATGCTTTATCTGACTTCTAGATTGATTGATTATATTCTGTAAATCTTTAGTAGAACCAACAAATATAGAATTATTCGTAGTGTTCTTGATTTGTTTTGTTATTTCTGGTTCTGCCTTGTTTGCTTTTTCGTGTAACTCAACCAATCCAGTATTCATCTCTGTAATCGTTTTGAGTAAGATAGAAACCACCTCATATGCTCGCGGAGAATCACTAGCAGTTGCGACTTTCATCATTCCATCTATAGCATTGAAGCCAGTGGATATGAGTTCTTTCATATTTTTTCTTGCTTCTAGAAAATCCTGTCGAACAAGGTCTTTCTTTTCTCTCTTTATTGATTTGACTGGTGATATCACGATATCAGCATCGACTATAGTCTCACTCACAACCTGCTGAAGTTCTTCTTTAATGGGTGCTGGAATATCCAGAATATTTGCTAAATATGTGTCACTATCTTCTTTCATTTAACCCTCTGTATTTATTACATAAACTGGTTCATTATAATCACTCACATACATTGAATTTCCTGTAAATCCTTCTGCTGTAATTCCTATATCCAAATCTATATTCTTGATGATTCCTGTTGTCGGTTCACAGAATTTATTATAAACATAACCCTTTACCGTGAAGTCAAAAAGACTGGTAACGGATCGCCTGACATCATATGAACCTTCATAATCCTCATTCATGGCAACACTATTCAATGTGATTGGTATGTCTACCGATGGATATAGTTCATCTATATTTATGGATATCATAAATTCTGGCGCAAAATACGGAAGTATTTGTTCTACAATCTGTAGGTTATCATCAATGTTTCTAGTGAATACATACAGACCAAAACTAATATTGTAAGGCACTTCAGAATAAGAACTTCTTCCTTGCTGAACTTTACGAGTTAATCTATTAATTTTTCTATTAACATCATACATTATGCTAGTCATATCAAATCCCATTAAAGGTAATGTGGTTTGAACGTGGGTTTCATCAGATATCTGACTTTCATTCTTCAATCTGTATATGAATTTTTCCTTTGGTCCATACATCAATGGAACTCTTAACTTCTCCGTTATTTGTTGATTTTCATCCTTACGGATAATATAAATTGAATTAAATAACGCACCAAACGCAGTTACTAGTTTTCGTATCGATTCGTTGTAGTATGTGTTTTCTATTGATAACATTAGCAGTTCTCAGAAAATGGGTTGTCTGATGAAAATTCAATGGCAAATGATTGCTTTTGGAGTGTATCGTTGTTTCTCAACGCACTATTGACTGGATCTTTAGTGATATTAATATTTGTTGTGGTAGAACTGAATGCGGTATATACTGCGCCAGATTCTACGCCAGCAAGAGTCATTCCTGATGTAATTGCTCCTGTGATATTCGCAAGATAAAGTGTATTTGGTTTTCCTGCGGATGAAATCTCTTCAATGACCAACGCAGAACCATTTTTCTGCGTTACTATTTCTCCACCAATATAATGAGTAACTCCAGATATACTAAATCCAGTAAGTCCAATCATTGTTGCGTAGTCTGTACGTTTTGTAAATACGCTATCAATTTCTGAAATACCAGTATCCATTTCTTCGTGTGAATATGTGAAGAGTTCACATGTTACGGTAAAAGTTGTAAGGATGCCAAATTGGTAGAATGGTTCCTCATCCTTTACATAATTTATTTCAAAGATAGAACCAGATAGAGGATAATAGATTAAATCACCTTCTCTTGGTCTGTTTATCTCTGGTTGCTTTGAGGTTACTTCATCAAAGAATCTGGTTTTTGCAAATTCCATAGTCAATCTATCGGTGATGGCGATACCAAACTTGGTTATGATATCCTTGTTTCCACCAAACTTCAAAGTTTCAACTACATACATTTCAAGAGTATATCCATTTTTAAATGAACTCTTGGGGTCTTCTCCAAATATCGTATCAAGATTCAGATACTCTCTTGGTAAATAGATATGGTCCCTACCCATTGCCTGTATGGTTTCAATGGTAAGGTCGTTGAGTAATCTTTGCTCTCCTGAATAATCTTTGAAGTATGGATTTGTTGCCATATGTTAACCTAACATGAAATTCACTGGCAGTTCGTAGGAATCTCGAAGTTCTTGTTCTATGAAGTTCAACTCATTCATTGCTTCCTGATATATCACAGCACCCTTGAATGTGATGCCACCTGGTAATTGAACACCATCGTATTTTGACATATTCGCACCCCATTGCTTCTTAATGAGTGCGGTTACATATTTCTTCAGCAGACGATCATTGTATATCTTTGGATAATCAGATGCGTCAAGAACAGCATATGCTTCAACTATGACATATTCTCCAGCAACAATTCCTGCCATATCTCCATCAATGTATATCTTATCTGTTACTTTGCTGAATCTTATTGCTTTCTCTGGATCAAAGAATTGCTCAATAAGACTAATATACTGCATGGTCGAATCGTAACCAGCTAATGGTATAGAAGTGTTTCCCTGTAATCCTCTGTTAATGCCAAAGTAATCAGTCAATGCCATTTGATACTTCACATCAAACATATTGGAACCAGTGAGATTGCCAAATCTAAATAATTTGATGACACTCACTATATCAGTTCCATTTGGACGATCAATTCCACCTATTGGCGATTGAATGTTATTCGTCGATATATACCGCCCGTCGATATCCTGTTGAGTGAGTTGATAACGAAAGAAACATTTTTGCACTCCATCAAAGTGATATTCTGAAAAGAATTGAAGTGCTTCTTCGAGACGATCTTCACATTGCTGCCAATCAACATTCACCTGGACAACGGGATGTCCCAAGGAGCGAAGAGCATACTCAATAAGAGTTTGTCTTGAATTTGGATTTTGTGATGACATATGAAAATCTCCTTATATTATTTATAAGGAGATTTTAGTTTAAGGATTGGAACCAGTGTTTCCTTGATTATTCTTTACTTCTGGTGGAGGGTCAAATACATTGACTGATATCTTCTCTAATTTTTCATATGGATAGTTTTCAATGTAATGTCTTCGAGTAATCGGAGTAATTGCCTCATCTGGTTTGGATTGCTCGTAGTTTGAGAATCCTGGCATCTGTAAAGGACATGCCAAACGAGGATAATCTAATTTAGAATACTTATCACCATCAGAGATTAACCAAGTTCCTTGACGATCTCCACACCCGCATCCAGCACAGAAGGACTTATTCTGTGTCTTGCTATTCTTGAGGTGTTCGCAGGGAGGAAGAACACCTCCAGTTTCTTTATCGCCGAAACAAGACAAAACCCTCAATTGTTTTATGGGTTTTGTAACTTTTTCGTTCTTGAATCCTCTAGAAGTAATCGCAGACGCAAAACTCTGCATCATGTTTAATTTCTTCTTGATTTCACCTTCGGGTTGCTTAATTTCTTCTTTTCTGAATTCAATATTTTCATTTTGCATAGAAGCACCTTTGCATTTGCATTTTATATTTTTTCCACAAGCACACGACATGTTACATCCTTATTATGTAGTATCACTATTCAATTACAATTCTTCTAAAAAAACTAAATTTTGCTTTTGTATTTTTTGGAATCAACAGAGTATTATATGTCAAGGCATATGTGCTATATTTATATTTCTTCTTCAATGATTGAGCATATATCATTCCACTATTGTTGATTTGAACTTTATTGCTATTGTTATTTATATAGTTTGAATTGAACATTGTGGAAGAATAATAATATCCATTCATTTCATCAGAAAATGTTTCTTCATGAGTAGTTAAATAATTTGCGTAGAAATATAATTCATATAGAGATGGAATATAATAATCAATGAATCCATTTCTAGGTTTATACTTTATGGTATTTGTCAACTTAGTCTTGATTCCACTAAATGTTAGATTATTTCCATATGTGTTGTAATATCCATCCCACAATGATGTATTATAATAGATGTCATTTTCATCTTCCTCAACGAATGGAATATTGATATTGTGAGTCATGTCAACGATGACTGCCCACTTCTTATCAGTTCCTCCTACTCCAATATTCTGAGGATAATGAGTAGATGCTAGGTCAAAATCAATATTTCCATATAATGCCGACCCCTTTGGATTAACTGGAGAACCAGGTTCATATATTCCAATATAGATTCCACCTTGATATTCCATTCCTATTTCCAACTTCAGAGAATCAAAATCTTCCTGTGTTATTCTCTGTGAATCGTATGTATTTTGAATCTTTGTTGGATTCGTCGGTGTATAGGTATCATTACAGAATGGATTTATTGGATACTGAGATTCAACCCAATATCCAGTAGCACAAAGCGATTCTGGTGTTATATTACAGGTATATTCATATGACTTTGTATCACTTGATAACTCCAAGGTATAGCAGGAACCAAAGGGTGAGTTCTTGTATGCCGTTGATTTGTTCATCATTTGTGCTAGTGATCTGTTTCCCGAGCAATTTGCCATTCCCCCAGTACCACCATTCAATCTATATAAAGATTGATTACATGCTGCTGTAACTCCATAGATTGCGGGATTTGATAATGAACCTAATGCTGCGCATTCTGATGAGAGACAGACATTATCACAGATGACATCAGTTGGAAATCCTGTCTCTGGATCTCGTGATATGTGGCAACATGCTCTTGGATATCTCGCATCAATCACAAGATTGTCACCAAATTCTGGTGCTGGTTTATAGCAATACTCTGCTATATTATTAACATTCAAGGTTATACTTGTTTCTGATGTTGGAGTGAACTTTCCCCTTATTCGTTCACATTCACATCGTGATACATTACATACCACTCCAGAATCAAGATATAACCCTCCTGATGCTGTAGGACTTGTTGTGAAATCCCACGGATATGAAAGAAGAGAAGTATCATCCACGAATGAACAAGCACAGCAACAACCCCTTTCAGTGACGACTCCTGGACAATTTACCGCATCAAGGTTTTCTCCTGGAAAATAATTTCCACCATCATCAAAGCAATCATAGAATGCCTTGAGTGATTTATTTCCATCCTTATCGCAGCACACACCAATTCCATTCAAAACCTTTGAATAGTCTATTGTTGATTTGATTCGTGAACGAAATTGAATGGACATATGTTAGTTACTCGCAAAGTTCATAAGCATCGCAATTATCTACACATAGAATGGGAATACAGGTATCTAGATTATTTAGAGAAACTTTCACTAGTACTATATTAGAATCTTTAAATCTGTTTACGGGAGGAGGTATAATTGTATCTGTAGTTTGAATTCCAAGAATTCCCTCACAATCTCCAGCATCTGCTCCTTCAAATCCTTTTGGAGTTCTCTTTCTATCTGATGGATTCTCTATCCATTGTTTATCAAGACCAAGACGAGCCGGCCGATAAAACTTAAGAGGTATACACAGAGTGTCATACGGATCCCAAGTAGAGGGCGCCGATGGAATACCCAATCCTGGAATATATGGAATCCAGTAGTCACCAGTGTTGGTTTCACCGAAATCACCTGGAAGACGATCATATTTACCTAAAATCCACCAGTTTCCATAGATATCTTGAATCCACCAATGTCCTTCATGCTGATATATTTTAGTGCATCTATCACATACATATTCTAATAATCCAGGTTGATTAGGAAGATCAAGTTCAATACATTTTGGATTTTCTGGATCTAAAGTACAAAGCTTACATAAATTGCATTCATCACTTTTATATACTGGGCATTTTCCTGCTGATACTGGATCTAGATCTGGAACTTTAAATGTTGGTGCTCCATCGATACCATCATCTGGAAGTTCAGGCATTACATACTTTGGAGAATAGAAAAAGCATGGTTTATATCCTTCAATCTCTATTTCTGGACACCATGGAAGTATTCCTGGATATGCTTCTGGTGTATACCAAGACGGCATAGGCGAACATTCGACTGGATCGATTGTTTGAACTTCTTCTATTAGAGCATTAATGTTTTCAATTTTATCTATTTGTCTGAATACTCTAAATGATGATGCTGGTGATGGTGTGAAAATAGGATCAACTTCAGAATCTGGACATCCTCTATATCCTCTACCAGGTATTGGACATCCACAACCAGAATATATCCAAACTCCTGGACATGGATATATTCCTGCTAATTCGCATTCGTGTTTTCTACACACATCTCGTAAAGCAATACATTGGGCAAGACATGGATCTACTGCATGAAGAAAATCACATTGATTAACACCATTGATTGTTCGACATGTTCCATAATCAACCCAAAATCCCTGTGAAGGTGATGGTGATTCGGGTGGTAATGTTCCAGAGTTTATGCATGTAGCACTATTTGCAGGTATAGTTTCAACACTAGTGGTGTTATTAGTTTGATTTGTGCAAGGAGTACCATCATATGTACACAGAGAAGTTTCACATGATGGGTTACAACAATATAAAGTTCTATCTAAATTAGCCTTAGTACAACCACTTGTGGCGGATTCGCATAAAGTGGTTTTCAATCTTAAATATTGTTCAGCTTCAGTATTTGTAATGCTTGAACATATAGTCCAATCAATGTCCGTATTATCACAATCTATTCCGCACTTATCTGGACTACTAGTATCATTAGGATCAGAATTTGTACAGATGATGCCGTTGTTTCTTCTATAACAGCATCTTACAAGATCAGATAGATCTTCATCTTTACATTGCATAGCGGTAACTATCTGACATAAATCTTGTGGAGGAGTGCCACCTACCTGATTACAAATTCTTCTAGTAACATCATTCCATACTGAGACATAACCATTTGGACCATTTTTTCTCTTATCACACCATCCAAAATTTACACAACAACAAGTACCAGCACCCCATTCTGCACAACCACTATTGTCTGGTCCTCCACTACCTCCACCTGGAGTTGTTGGTCCATCTGGTCCACCATTTCCTCCACCTTCATCGCCAGCACCTGTATCTGTTGGTGGTGGATCCACGAGACACGCAGAAGTACATTCAGCTTGAGTAACAACAATTCCACCATCAACTGGACCTTCGACACATGTTCCACTTCCATTACAAATCCATGTTGTTGTTGGTACGCCATCACAACCAACACAAGACCCAGTGTTTTGTCCACTAGTGTTTTGTATAACTCGACACACACCATTGTCACAAAAAGAATGCGATCCTGGTGTACCACCGCCACCTCCACCGCCACCTCCAACCTGACAACCTTGAAGACAATCATTCAATTCATAAATACCATCTGGTGAAGCAAAACATTGTCCTGTAGTAGTATTACAACTATATTTTTGTGGTGATGTGCCGTTACACAAACACCCACATGAAATTTCATTACACTTCTCATTCTCACCCATGAATATACCACCCAGAGTAGTACATGCTGTTTTTGATGTATCTGGCAAACAAGTTGTTGACCCAGTGTTACATATACAGCAAGCACCTGTGGTTGTCGTAAAATCACAACAATCTATAGTCTCACATGTAGATTCATCAGTAGCAATTCCACCTAGTATTTGTTCACATTGAATTCGTGAATATAATCCAAGGCATTTGCCATCCTTACAGCAGGAAACAGATGTGCTACATGGATCGTAACAAAATCTTCCAGCAGTGATTGGTTCTGCCCAATTCTCTCCATCTGGATTGTTTGGATATGTTCCACATGTAATTCCGCTATAAAATACACCACCAAAGGTATCACATTCAGAAACTGATGTGGTTTCTAAACATTTACCATTTGTGCAGCATATTCCATTTCCAGAACCACATGTATCTTTACATGATTTCAACGGAGAGAAATTACCAAAATAAAAATCACATTCCCTCTTTGTTGAATAATCCAAACATTCAAGTGTTCCATCAGCATTTTCATAGCAGCATGAACCAAAAAAATGATTGGGAACACATTGAACATCAGGATTTCTGATGTTGTGTCCTCGTTGAGCAACACTTGCTAACCAAGTTGCGCCTTTATCATAAGACATGAATCCAACGATATTTCTACCACAAGTCAGATAATTTTCACCTTGTTCAAAATAAACATTCTGTGGAAAATGCCAAACATTATCAGATTCAAATACAATTGTAAAGGAAATGATTTCATTTATTGAAAATGAACTCATTCCAGTGAATCCACGAATACCGATTGGAGTCTCTGCTAAAAATGTTCCTGCCTTTGATATATCAAGAGTGATTGTGTCTTCAAATGGTTGAACTGGACCAATGTTTGAAATCAAAGATCCAGAATTCAAATGATATCCATAATCACCAGATGATCCAGAATCTTTTGTTGTTTTTATGAAATTAATGGAACCTGTATGTCCAAGAAATCCTTGATTCTGAAATATCTTTACAGGAACACCAGATGCCATCGTGTTCGTTGACAGATAAAGTAACCCATAATTGTAAAGAGATGCGGTATCTAATGAACCTTGAATATTAGAACCATAATATATGCTGTCTATGGAGATATATTCCTGATTGGGTCCAGTGTATGAAAGATAGATAGATCCAGTTGCTGTTAATCCTCTGAAGTAGAAGGTTCCACCAACAACTTGACTAAATAACTGATATCCCGTTCCTGCTCTATTTGAACCAGTGACTGCTGCTGTATCAAAGTATGTGAACCCCTTAAAGGAACCTACTATTTCAGCAGTGCTTCCATCAGAAAATTCAAGAATTAAATTATTTCCTGTAGCACCAGATGATATGAAATATTTACCCCTAGGTCCAGTGCCTCCAGTTATTCCAGTTGCTCCGGTTGCTCCGGTTGCTCCTGTTGGTCCTTTTGGTCCGCGTGGTCCCTGTGGTCCGTATAGATTAATTGATGAAATCGCACTGCTGCTCATTGTTGACAAAATCTTTCTAATTTATCTATACACGAAGCGCATTTATTATCCGGATCAGTGTAATACAATCCATTCATAATATCTTCGTTGTAGAAGAATCCATCGCAAGTGACTACCAATGGTATTCTGCGAACAGGTCTTAATGCTGCTCCCTTTATTCTTCTATCCTTGCTGTTCATTCTTCCCATATCGGTTGGATTTGATGAGTTGAATGTCTGTGTCAACATCTTCTGACCATTACAGACTGACATGGTGAATTTATAAGCATCGTCAGATGTGAATTGAAATGTTTGATTTGAACTGGTCAATCTGCTTGTAGCTAAATATGGTTCTAGTTTAGCATCTATTTGTTCTAGACGATAATAATCCTTGTTCTTGAAGTCTTGTTGGTCCCATGATTGTAATCTACCTACACTAGTAGAACTCCAATATTCCTTTTCTACAAGAGGTTTAGAACCATCAATCATCAATCCATTATTCAAATCTTCTATATTGTTGTAGATATAATTCAATTCAGTTATACTTGGAATATACCAATCCCCATAACCATACAATGAAGATGAATTTATATTTGATATGACTCTCAGAGCAGAATCAAATGGATTGTTATCTTGCCAAACTTGAGTATATGCTTCTTTGAACTTTTGCTTATTTGTTGTAATTTCTGTTTGATTTACAGAAGGATTCCAGAATGAACCAGAACCAGTTGAGAATCTTAGATACGCATATTCATCAACGTCATTTCCATCCATATCACGAAACCATAATCCTGGTGTCTGTGTTGAGGTTTCGTCATAAATTCTTGTAGTCAATAATCCATCAACGGGATATGTTGTGACTTCCTCAAGTAGTGCCTTTTGTGGGACTCCACTAGCATTTGCCTTGTGTCTTCCTTCTACCATTCCCCATCTCAAGTTTCTACTTTGACCAGATGTCGCATCCTCGGGAGCAACAATCAATGCCCACATGATATGAATGTTATTAGCACCATATACTTGTTTTGCGAGATACTTGTATAGATTATTGCTTGCTTCAAAATATTCAACAGCAAGTCCAGTGTCAATTAGATTATAGGAATATGTTCCATTATTTGCGCTGTATGCTATAGTTCCCTTGAACATCACATCTGCTGGCCAGGAAACATTACCCAATTCAAATACTTGTTGAATGAATGGAACACCAGTTTTCAACAAGCACTTTGTCTGTAACGCTTCAACTGGAAGAATCTCTGGATAGGTTCTCGCAAAATACTTAATGGAACCATTATTCGATCCAGTGGCATTTCCAATACAAGTCTTACATCTCCATCTTGTATCTAAGTAATTTGCGCCTCTTGGTTTAATCAAGCATTCCAATGGTTCTCCAAAAGCAACATTTGGTTGACTGAAATTGGAACATGGATTTGGCATACCGACAAATCCTGCGAAATAACCACCTGCGAGTTTATCACCAATATTCAAGCAATTGAAATTTTGATTTTCCCCATATGCCTTACAACTATTTGCGCACACTCCTGTGAAATAATTATCTTGATATACTTGTCCACAGCAACTCTGTGTGCCACATGTTGTACCAGAGCCCATGAATGTTCCAATATCATTACAAGCTGCTGGCATTGTGTTCTCACAATTACCACCAGTTAAACAACAAGCACCAAATAAATTATTTGCTGCGCAGCACACAGCATCATCTAATTCAGAGGTACATGTCGCTCCTGCTATAAATAATGACGATGGAATTCCAGAGCATTCTGCTTCTGTTAATTGAAAGCATCGTCCCTTTACACAACATTTACCTCGTTGATTTATAGTACAGAAATTTGTTGGGCATGAGAAATATTCTTCACCTTCCCATAGATTACAAACTTTTCCAGGAAAGAAATATCCATTGTATAGAGAACATTTTTCCTGAGTTGTATTCAAGCACTTGGATTCGTTTGTTTCATTATCGTATATACAACAAGAACCTTCAAAGAAGCAATCGCTTCCAGTGGTTCTATTATCGCATGAATTTGTGTTGAATATACCTCCAACAGAAATACAAAATTCCTGTGAGATATAATCAAGACATGTCTTTTGCTTAGAATCATCATCGCAATAGCAGCAAGAACCTATCTTGGTTCTGTCGAAATTCTGTGGTGTGAAAGTATCACGAGCGGTATAACCACTCAATGGCATGAAGTTGATTTGATTAACCAACGACCCACCAGTCACTCCAAAATACATTGTCAGATTTATCTTGTTTGGAATATTGGCAGCAGAACTTGCTGGATTCAGAACATATATCCCACTTGAATTATCAATAAAATCTGGTTCGAATGTGGTAGCAAAACTACCAGTTCCATTCGTAACTCCACCTACATTACCGGTATTGTAGAATATAAATGATGTTGGATTATCAAGATTGCGATATGATTGAAATTCAAATGACCCACTTACACCAACCCCATAATTCTTATTCCATTCCATTGGTTCGCGCATGGAAACAAAATCAAGATACATCTGATTTTGTTTTGGGTCCCATTTAGTGTTTTCAGCACCTCTCGCTTTTGTGATATCCTGACTTGAGACATATAATAACTCTCCGGTATTCCCAAGAACAAAAATATTGCCTAGGGTAGAACCAAATAAACTTAAGGTATTGTCACCTTGAGTACCAGTAAAAGTTACTAGATTTGATGTGAGATTTAATCTGTCAAATACAACAGAAGGATCTGACTTTAAATAATCTGTTTCGATATCTGAACCAATATTATTGGAAACATCTTCTTTATACACACCCATTGGTTTAATTGTGAAGAAGGATGTGGTATCATTCGCACCATCATCAAATAGTCCCTTTAGCGACACAAAAGCAAATGAAAGTCCATTTGCGAAGAACTTAATAGCGGTTGAAAGACTACCATTATCACCAGTTGCTCCAGTGATTCCATTTCCAGTTGAACCAAATACAGAATTAGAGCCTGTTGGGCCTGTTGGTCCAGATGGGCCTGTTCCTCCGGTTGGTCCTGTTATGCCAATGGCGTTTTTGAAACTTACATTTGTTTGAAATGATATTCTTGATGAACTCATGATGGACCATTTATGATATTATTTATTGCCAAATTTGGAACTTTCCAGAATCTATAATATTTAGATGGATTACTATTCGTATCATAATATCTACCATCACATCGCATCATTCTTACAGGTCTAACTTCATTTTTATCTAATCTATCCGCTTTCTTGATCTTCACAGAAGTTAGATTTGTTGTATCAATCTGAGTTGCCCATGCTTTAGTGCCATGTGATACTGGAAAGGTTTGATTACCTTCAAGTGTAATTCCTAGAGGATTTGTGGTTTGCCAATATTCACCTGTATTACCTTCATTAAATGTTCCAGTGGACGACCAAACCCATCCATTAGCACCCAAATTAGGTTCGCCAATTGGAACACCTCCAGCATTCACTATAAATCCATTCAAATCTTCACTTGCTATTTTATCGGCAATGAATGAAAGCTCATCCATACTTGGAATATACCAATTAGATATTTTTGGAAAATATATACTAGATTCCATTGTTTTTATGTTGAATGCCGATATTGCTTCTCCAGCACTTTGCTGACTTGTGTTCCATGGTGAAGGATTAAATGTAAATCCTTCACCAAATGTATAACTGAGTCCATAACCAGCATTAAATGCTGTATCAGTATTATTCGCATGTCTTTCAGCACAAACCATTCTTATAGTGTTGTATAGTCCCCAACTTGGATTCCATTTTCCATTGAATGTTGTTCTTCCTCTTTCTAATCCGTGACCACTTCTATAGAATGGATTTGAATCATATTTCTGAACACAAGTTTCAAACGAATAGGCATTTCCATAATATGTCAATCCACTTGGCGTATTAAATACATACCAACCTTCATCTCTAGTTACATCTCCTGGAAATGGTTCATCGCCAACTGGTATGTTTTCGTTATAGTCTGCGAAACCACCAGTATCAGTCATGATGTTACCAAAATATGTTCCACCATGACTCCATGTGAATTTCTTAAGATTGGTTTTATCGAGAGTATTTGTTGATATTATATTTTGGGCATCATTATTCAACATCACTGGATACTTGGAAACAATCAACAACCAGGAATCTTCATCACAACTAGTTTTAGTAAATCCATAACCATTATTGTTATACTTGCTAAAATAACGTTCAGCAACTCGCTCATCTCCATTTGTCAATAGATTGAAAATAGATGAATTGGTATCAGTAGATCCCAGAACACCACCAAATGCTGTATTTCCTAGGCATATAGAACCATTTGGATTGAAAATACCAACTACAATTCCACCCTCAATCTCTTCTCCATATTCTACCAACGGAATACCTGGAATTGGATTCCAACATGTCTTCACACAATCAAACTCGCCACAAGTACTACATTTGCCAAAATATAGATGTCCTTGCTGTATACAGAGATTTCCATTCACTGCTTCTGTACATGTTTGTATTGAAGGGTCACAACAACCACCAGACCCACCAACACATCTTTCTGTTCCATTTATTAAATCACAATTATAACCATATCCTTGAAAATAACCAGCACTAGCTGTACACGCTTCTGGTGTAATATCTGGTTCACAACCTCCACGACCATCACAACATGGTCCAAGACCAAGAAACGCATTTTCACAATTTATATCTTCCACAGCATCAAAATTACAATTCCTTGGACTCCAGATATACTCAACACCATCATGTGATTTTGCCAGCGATGCGCACGCGCAAGAAGTGACAAAATCATTGATTCTCTCAATTGAATTATTTGTGTGTTTGATACAACAAACTCCAAGTTCGCCACATAGTGTATCGCAAGTAGCAAGAGTCATTCCTTGGTAGAATGTGCCATCACATAATACTTCTATTGTTTCAAACGCGGAAAGACCGCAATCAGTTGGACAGCAGACACCAAATATATTTACACCAGATGCGCATTTATAGTTTACATTTCTGATGTCAATTATTGTTGGAATTTTACCAACTATTCCAGTTTCATCTGCTGTTGATGCGCTGAAGGTAAATCCAAGATGACTGAAATCAGCGTGCCAGACATCTCCAATTGAAATTAAATTCAATATATCAACATGGTCAGTCAAGCATGGTGGAAGTGATATTGGCCATGATATTCCATACTCTAGATTGTCAATATCCGGAGTTGCTGTGATATCATCTGTAGTCGCATATAGTGTGCTGAATTCCATCGAAGAAGTCACACCATCAGGAACAATTATAGTCAATCCTCTAGATACCAATTCATTTGCTGGTGAGCGAATATTGATTATTTGACTCACCACATCTTTTCCAACAGAATTGTAACTATTGAGTCTAAATATATTTCCTTTTTCCCAGTCAATATTCCAATAGTAAAATCCTCTTGTAGCATCAGTTCCAAGCGGAGAAAACTCCGCATTGACAAACAAAATCTTTTCTGAATAATTTCCAATTTGAGTGTTTATTGTTTTTGTTGCTTCATCATAGAAACTTCCAGTATGACCATATTGTTTATCACCTGGTTTGTTGTATAGAATCTGATTGGATGACCCACCAGATACTCCAATATAAGCAAGATTGAATATGGTATAATCTACTTTAATATTTCCAGATGTATCATCTCTTATTGATATGATATTTGGAGAACCTGTGGTCAGTCCTCTCAACTTGATTAGATTATGTGGACCCTTATTGTCATTGGGATTATTATATTGAGCAGAAACCCCATAGACTATATTGAAGCCAAGAGATAATACATCTGCTCCCGCTTGAATATAGTAATTGCCTGTCGCTCCTCTTAACTTATTGATTGAAGTTGCTACAAACCCATCATCATACTGCGTAGCAATAAATCCTGAAGCATTGAGAGTCATTCCAGTTATAGAAGGACCCGTTGCTCCCGTTCTTCCTGCGTTGCCTGTATTGCCCTGTGCGCCTGTAGGACCGATAGGACCAGATATTCCAGTCTTTCCTGTTAATCCGGATATCTTTGGATTTATTAATGGACTACTTCCGTAAATCATGAGTTATTATGGAATCCCTGCGTTGTCTAGTCTTGATTCTAGGTCTGCTATCTTTGTTATCAAGTCATAGGTTGGAAGAGTGATGGTATCTGCGGTTATCGTATCTGCGGTTATGTTCTGAGGAACAACTACGCTAATACCTCTATTCTTTACCTTCATGAATATCTTAGAAAATATTCCAATTATTTCTGGAGTATTGTCAGCAAATGGGTCATACCTAGTAGTAGCACTGAAAGGACCAAGTGATCCACCAGATTCACCATCCCATCGGAACCATGGCATTAAATAACCAACAAATTGAATTGCTGTATCAGTTGCGTTTATTTCTATGGTAGGTCCTGAACTATCTGGTGTGCTTCCATTATTTACTATTAATGGTGATGTTCTCTTTGCTAATAGGTTACCCAGTAATCCAGTTTTAAGTTCAGCATTCCATACTGCTGGTCTTTCAATATACAAATACCTAGTTGCTGAATCCCAATATCTTATTATTCCATACCAAGTTTGTTGTGCTGGAGCAGGCGAATAACTCGGATGAGATAATTGTTGAATAGATCTGTCGATATACGAATCATCAACTTGATAATCTGTATCAACTTTTACTCTTTCAATCCATCCTGAATTGAACATTGGAAATACTTTTTGAGTCATTTCTGGAAAATCTATGCTTCTGAATACTTGAAAGTCAGCATCATCATCAATTCTAATATGTTCGAATTTCCAATCAACTGGTGTCGATGCTTCCAAATCATAATACTTTGTATTTCTAAAAGTTGTAACTTCTGAATCGTAATCAGATTCTACATCTACCCCTTCAAATACAAATTGTAGACTTCCCACCCGAGCAAGCATATTTATTGTGTCTAATGTTGCTTGAACATCTCCACCCATCTTATATCCAGAATAATTCACAACACTTCCACTATAGGTTCCGTGTGGAGCTCGTTGATATATTGGTTTGATGACATGATTAATATCTGATGGAACTAAATTCTGAAGAGCACCAGCGGTCGTTCCACTTAGAAAGTAAATATCATTTCCACCTGACGCTCCTGTTGGATCCAGTGGTAGATTGACTAAATTTGTATCGCTGATATTAATTGAACCATTCATTACAACATTTAGTTTATTCAATACTATATTATGAGATTCAATTATACCAAATACCTCTGCGTGCGCTGGAGTATCTGCTTTTGATCCAGTATAACCAGATGTAGGAACATCATAACGAATAACTTGACCAGTGGTTAATCCAGCAACATATGGTATAGAAATCAAAAGTCTAGACCCACCAGAACCTTGTGTTACGTTCAGTGAATTTATTGTTGATGTTATATTTGAACTATTGCTGCTACAACTTGGCATAGACTACCTCTTTTATAGTGGATATGTTGAATCTGCGATTATATGATAACTTATATTGTCAAACGGAACCACACCATTTACTAGATTTACTCTGAAACTTGTAGTATCAGCAGTAGATGAAATTGTCGTTGAGTTCAATGCTGCTGTTCTAGTCTTGCGGTCATATCCAATAGTTCCAGAAGTCTGCCGCATATCGACATTCGCAGTCATGTTATAGGCATCATTTAGTGCTCCAGTTGATGGAGAATATAGACTGATTGTTGGAGTTGTTCTCATCTTAGTTGGAAACTTTTCAATTGCGAATGACGCATTTGGAATAGATTGAAGTATGTATGAGTTAAGTGCTATTTCACCATTCGCAGCGAGTGTGGATGTTCCAGATACCTGTGAATCTGTATATGATGTAAAATAAAATCTCTTTGCTTTGAGTTGCTTGTCTACTATAGATTCAAATAGGTGCTTGGGATTTGAATATGTTCCCTTATATACACACATAGACGCAAAACTTACAAATACATTTGTTCCTGTCGCAACACTATTAGTGTTTGCTGTTTTAGTTAATGGTCGTAAATCAAAACCAATTTCAACAAAATCATTTGAATATGATCCAGCACTCAATGCTGGCATAGTGTAACTGACCGCATACTTATCCCAAGTTGTAGTTGGAGAAATATTATCAATTATTGCTTTGCTTACCAATGTTGTTCCATTATATCTGGCAACATATACATCTATGTTGTAGTTATTGTGTGAACATTTAGCATAGAAGCTAACGGTAATGTCAGAGTTATTGAAACTTTCAATTCCTGGAATAACATGACCAAGAGAGTAATAATCATTTGAATTATATGATATTCCAGGAGTCACAAGACATTTAGCATTGATATAATATTCTGGAGAACCCTCTACTAGTATTTGTGTTTTATCAAAGGATTGTCGTTCAATATATTGTGACACATTGGAAGTCTTGGATGTTCTACGAATCCATTGGTCAGCGAAATACATCTTACTCGTATTGGTGGTATATTGAGTATCTCTGCCAGTGTCTCTCTGCCATACACTGAAATCACCATTGAATGTTTCGTTGGTGATAGCACCGAGAGATTCTGAAGATTTTGGAAGAAAATTTGATGCTGTTGTGCTAGTTATACTTCGTATTTGTGGTCGTATATCAACAACGAATGAAGTGTTATTGTAATTAAAACCAACATACAATCTTTCAGAATCATTTTCAGCAATGTTATTTGACGACAGATATAACTGGTCCGGTAGTTCTTGTGTGCTTTGCAGATACCACCAACCAACATCTCCTCCAGCTGAAGATACACTACTAGGTAATATTTCAGTAGCACCTTTTGTCACAATCTGATAGATTTTATCAGTTCCATATGTTGCGGAAGTTTCAATCATTCCAACTACAAAATCCTCTTCATATGGAAGTGGTGAAGGAGCACTAGTTGATGTTGAGAGACTTGGAAACCATCCGTCATAGGCAGTTCTTCCCGTTGCTACAAGATAATCATTGAAACTAACACCTTTAGTGCCTACATTTGGTAAATATGAAACAAATGTACCAAGTTCAAATCCATTACTTGCGGATGCAGTGGGAAGTATCACATACAATCTATTATTACCAGATAATCCAATGGTAGATGACCCATTTAGATAATTTCCTCTATATTGAAGAATAATACCAGCATCCGCACTCAATCCCATTATCATTGGTTTTGAAACCTGACCAACGGTGACTGGTTCTGTTGTTGTAATTTTTCCAGCAGTGGTCGGATCCAGAAAGTAAATACATCCTGGAGATAAGGTAGCACCAGATGTTGTTGTAAAATCGCCAGTGATTTTACCTAAAATAGTTACAACAGAATAATTAGAATTCATGGAAGATATAACGCCAATGGATTCTGCGTTGTCTGGATCATTTGCCTTTGCCAATGTAAATCCAAAATCATTCGACCGAATTACAGACCCAAATGTATATCCAGAAGTTCCTAGAGTAATACCAGTTATCTTGAATGAAATATTTGGCATTACCGCTTCACCTGCGAACGATACATTTCCTGTAAAGGTCAATCCAGAGGATATAGCACCAAGTGTGCTTCCAAGAAGAGCAGTTAAGACATTAGATGATACATTTAATCGTATATCATTACCACTGGTTGCTCCGTAGATATTCATTTGATTCAATTGGTCAATGATATCATCGTTGGTCTTTAGATACCAATCGTAAAATGTTGATGTTCCTGTAAGTGGTGAAATTGCCATTTTGAATCAAAACTCCTGAGTTATACTATTTTAATTAAATAATTATTTGGAAATCTAATAGTTCTTGTTGCTATATCTACTACAAATATCTGAGCAAATTCATCATATTCAATAGTAGAACCTGTTGAAATATTATATGACTCAACAAGGACTCCTAGATTTATCTTAAATCGCGAAGCACCACATGTGAATTCCTGATAAGATGATTGAGAAGCATCTCGCAAGGTGGGGTCTTGACCAGTACATGATTCATCCGTCTGACAACAATCAGCATATTCTGTTGTCACATTGATACCAAAATATGCGGTGTTATTTGAGATTACATTTGTTGGACCGAATGTGGTTGGATTCCATATCCAAAAACTCATCTTACTAAGGCTATCTGTGTATAGATACCATCCTTGAGATAATGTATATGTAAATTCTACAATAGGAGCATTAATTGCACTAGTAAGAGTAACACTAACATAATCTGGACTTAGTGGAATCAATCCTTGCCAGAAGGGTGCGGTAAATGCTGTTGTTTGTCCACTATTGATGCGAATCCAATTGGCATTCATTCGTTGTGTTAAGTTTTGATTAACAAAGAACAATTCCTGAATTTCATTCAGTTCTGCTGCTTGTAGAGCGTATCCAGGATTAAATGCGAGCATGGAGTAATTCTTACCAGCTTCAGCATGAGTTGATACCCTGCTATGATATGGTGTTTTATTTAGTGGAAAACTATTAGATGCTGTATTCAGTGGTAACAATGCCATAATTTACATTCCTTTAACCATATTTATACGAATGATTGCGGTATCTACATCCTGTATATCAATTGTTGTGGTTTTATTTGCTGATAATACTTTACCTGTATATTGAACTAGATTTGGAGCACTAACCGATGTTATCGTATAATCAACACCATCTACAGACAAATTTCCACCAATCAATTGAGTCGATTCGGAATATTCAAGATGCTTGAGTTCCAATTTTGCTTCCGTAAGAGGAGCAAAAAACGCGACATCAGTAACATCAGTAGATGTGGCAATTTCTATTCCTGTTACAATTGTTCCAACTGGTTTTGTGATTGTAGTTATGCCATTCTTGGAAGGTGGTTGCTTTCCGTCCAACGCAACCAATACCTTTGTTGTCGTGCGATACAAAGTTGATTGATATTTACTTTCAGTAGTTCCAGCGATATATTCAAAGTTAGAGTTATTTCCATATTTTGGATTTTGAATCAAACTATAAAAATTAATAGCAGTTGGAATTGATACATCTGAGTTGAAAAGAGTTTGCTTGTCTACTTTAACATCAATCATGGTATGCTGAACATTTAACACCTTCATTGGGTCAAATCCAAGACCATCTATTTCATCCAAATTAACTTGTATATTGGAGATAATGTCATTTGCTGTTCTAGTTCCTAACAGATTGGCAGATGTCAGAGAAAGAGAGATATCCTTATATCCCTGTCCACCTGATATGATTTGTATTCCACTCACATAATGATTATTATCATTACCCAGATAAGTCCTCAAGATGATGGAAGCATCCGTTCCTGTGTTGCTGGTAATAGTCAATTCTGGATTTTCGCTGCTTATCTTACGATCAACAAGGTCAAAGGAAGACAAATCTATACTAGCAGATACAATATATCCTTCGTTTGGAGAAGTCTTATTTGCTTGATACAGGTAAAAATAAGGAGAGGATGTTGAAATCTTATTAGCATTTACTAAATCTGCTATGGCATCATACGCATCCTGTATCTCTATCTCCGAATCAGATTCATTGGAGTTGAATCGTGAGACATATGTGGGATGGTCTTTGAATATATTATAGCATTCTGTACAAGTTAGAGTTGTAAATATTGTATTCAACGACCCCTTGGCAGCGGATATCAGTTGTCCAGATTGCCCATAATATTTTGTATTTTCTTTAAAGTAAATTGCGCATTTTCCACTATCTGATGTATTATATGGAGAACAAAATGTTTGAATTTGACTAAAGGGAGAGGTTTTATCTAATCCTTCAAACATATCAAAGGATATGACCGGAATCCAAATTTCAGATACAAATTTTTCTAAACCTGGAGTTATCTTATATAATGCCTTCCAAGTATAACCATCATCGTAGGTGTAATCTCCAGCTACATGTGATGGTATGTTAACAGACCCTTTATTTCCAGATAAATCAGTACGATTATCTACATCATCTGATAGGCAGAGATAGACATATCCATTAATGTCATTATAGACATAATAATTTCCAGTATTTTGTGTATACGAATTCCACGGAGCATACGATCTACCTCTCACCCACTTTATCTTAGGAGCAACACCAATTACGCTGTCCTTTCCTACCTTGATTGAAAAATCAGAATTTTTCCAAGCATCGACCTCTGCCTTTGTTGAATTCGAATCTGCTTGAACTTCACTATATCCAACAAATAAAAACAATTGGTTTTCTTTTCCAACTTGATTTAAGAAAGTCTTAACATTTTCTGTTTTAGTGCTCATTTGTATTATTCTTTATTCTTATTTATTCTACTTATGATTCCTCAAATCCAGTTGCTCCCCGCGCGTAGAGAGATAAAAACAATTTATTAAAGTGTAAGGAGTTCAATCCCATTGTAATTCCACCCTTCATACATGTGTATAGAAGTTCAAATTCAGATTGTTCTGGAGTTCCATTCCAATAGTTCTGAGGTGGAGTTAATGGACTTCTTCTGTTTACGAATGGTGTGTTGGAAACTACAGGGTGATATGTAGTTCTTTCAGTAGTTATTGTTATTATTCCAGTAGCAGTATTAGTTGTTGCTATTACCTTGGAATATAAATCAGTAGTCATCCACATACCACCATCATCCATATGTAATATGACACCATTGCTATCTACAAGAGTTGTGCTTACTTCCTGTGGAGTGACTCTCCATAGGATGGTTCCATTTGTTGTTGGAGCACCACTAATAAGAACCCGTTTAGTAAAATTAATTCTACTAGAATCAATAGTTTTGGATATAGCACCACCAAGACGAGCATTCACTTCAATCATCAAAGTGTTCAATTCGTTTACTGCGGTAGTTCTATCTGTGGTGTTCCCAAAATTATTAAATAGCAAAAATGCTTCAATTCCAGTCAAGCAACAATGTCGTATCATTTCATTATATAATTTACGAGATTGGTCCGACGTATTCCACTGAGGGTGGAATCCAGTATCACCACTCCAATATTTATTACAAATCCATGGACGTAGTTTTCCTGTAGTGTTTCTTCTGGCAGTTCTCAATGTATGAATAGAAATCAATAAGTTATTCCATGCAGTATTTGTAAATGGTGTGGTGTCGTCATAACCTATTCTTACAATTCTGGTTGGATCTGATGTTAATACACCATAAGCATCTGGAAAACCCCAAGAACCAAATATTTCTGGAGAAGAGGCATCTCCCGAAATAGTCTCCTGCATGTATGGATGTCCATTATGATTATATGCTTCTTGCGTAGTTCCTGGATGAATAATTATATCTCCAAAATTAGACACACTGGCATGTTGCCAAATAGCATTTGTTGTAGATGTTAATGTATCCTTGATTAATGCGGATCTAATGCCCCTCATAGCTCTATCCCAATAGAGAAAATTCTTATCTATCTGTGGATGATATGCACCATTTACAATATGCGTTATACCAAAAGGATAGTTTCCATTATCTGTAAGTAATGATGAGAAAGTGGCGCCCTTCCACATCGAATTATAATTTGCATTACTAGTAATTCCAAATACTTGCGCTGTCCAATCGGGGGAAAATGGTGTTACAGCACCAGCTAGACCATCACCCTTATATTTGGAGAAGAAATCCCCACTTTGCTCTAAGTCTAAGGTGATATAATCTGGATTTGCTCCTGACTCAGCTAGAGCATTCGCAACAATATTCCAGTCATTTGTTAATGTTATTCCAACAGCATCTGCCCATGGAGATTGTTTTCCATTTGCAAATCTATCCGCAACCTCATCATAAATCGGACCCTGGTTGTATCTAACAAGATAATACATTCTCTTTCCAGCAGTAATGGAATTCAATTTGCTAACTATGTTTGTTATTCTTGCAAGACACACACCATTACCATTTACAAAATTCTGCGCAGTGGAATTCTCATATCCACCATCACCAGCACAATCGAATACCTTGACCATAGGTTTGACATATTCGTATATGTTGACATCTCCCATATCTTCAGCAGCAGACACGTCTGCGGCAATTGTTGGATCAGTTGGTGCTAAACTTGCTACCCATATGCTATTTCTTGGTGCGTATATGGTTCCATCATATGGAGCAACATTATCTTCCATGCCCATCATATATGTTAATCCAAGAGTGCGGTCATACCAACCAGAATGTGGTGTGCTGTATGGTGGTGCAAAATATGCTAACCCATTATGAATATAATCTAATATACTCATATTCAACGCAAGTAGAGTTGGATATAAGTAAAATAATCTGAATCTTCGGTCATAATTCCATGGAACTCCACCATTGGTGTCGAAATAGGTTCCAGATATTTTCTTATATCGCAATATACCAGCATTCAATTCAATGAATGAATTATAAAAGAATGGATATCCATCAAGCGTCTGCGCTTGCGCTGCGCGTGGGTTCTCTGATGCAAATATTTCTCCAAGATCTGAAGTCCCGCATACTCCTCGTTTCCAAATGGAATCCGAATATGTGAATCCTCTTTTTCTTTGCCCAAGAAGCATCTGACTTGAATTAGACCACAAATCTGCGGCAATATTATCATCCAAGCACCAATGCCTTGGATTTGGATCTCCGAGATATCTGCTTTGGTCTGTGTTCGTTGGATCGGTTCCATCTGCCACAATATCATGTTTGAACATATATTGACCAAATGTCTCAATACCCATTATTACACCACTATTAGCATTTGCCGAGGATCCTCTTGTATAATTGTATTGATCCTTAAACCAAGTTACTGGTATATTTTCAACATAACTAATTCCAGATGGTGTTATATTACGCCAAGCAGTATATCCTGGAGCCTGATATAAATGGAATGTTCTTTCCAATGGAGCAGATGCGTCCATGAATATATGCGCAAATCCATCATGTGGAGATTTAAATTTATCTTTCCAGTGAGAAACAGAAGCATTCAATCTCCAGTTAAAATATTCAACATTGGAAGGAATTGTTGGATCTTTGTATAACATCCATGGAATTGTGTATTCTTGTATTGGTCCGTATGGTAGATTTCCAAGATAAGCGATAAATTCAATTTTATCGTTCCAACCATTTGATATTCGGTCTAAATCATCAATTAATCTTTGACCCAATGGATATGATAGTCCAATTTGATTGCTTGACAATCCATTCCAATATCCAGCTGGTATACCTGTCACAATAAAATCGCCAACTAAATTAGGTGGGGTTTTGCTAAATGCGTTACCATTATTCATCACCATAGTTCGTTCATTGAAATTCAAAACAAGTCCGGATCCAAACCATCCATTAGACCAAGTTATTCCATCTGTATAAGGAATCCATGGGGAACCTACTGATACTGCTTGAGTATATCCAACCTGTCGTGTATAAGATGGAAATATAGCAACATATCCAGCAGGATATGTTAGTTCAGAATATGTGGTATTTAAATGGATGTCTCCAACTCCATCAACCAATATTCCGTTATTCTCAATGCGTGTCTTAGTTGGATCCGATAATAAATCTCGTAATGTTGCCTTTTCATTTATAATTAAATATTGATCAAATCTAAAATGATCACCAGCATAGTTTCTAGTCATCCATGGAAATGATCTCCATTTTCCTTCTCCACTACCGCTAGTGGTTTGTGGAGTTTGAAAATATCCATAAGGATTATATATGACATATCGTTGAACGCCGTTTGCGTGTGCGGTAGTAAGATTCAATGAAATTATTTTGGAAATATGTCTGTCTGGATCATTAAATTTATCTTGATATCTAAAGTTTTTGCTAAGATCAAAGAATGTATTCGCTGGTCCACCTATATCATAATATACATCTTGTGCTATTGTTGAATCATACCACTCTACAAATTTTAGATTTGCTTTTTCTGGACTTCTTGCTCGTTCAAATGGTCTATATGCGGTTCTCACAGCTGTAGCATATGTTCGTGGATGTATGATTGGGTTAAACCAACCAGCAGACGCTCCCGAAGTTCCTGGATGTGCTACAAATTGGAATGCATTCATGACAGCACCACCAGTAGTAAATGGATTAGCAGCTGCTGAGATACCGAGCAACTCTAGAGTTGCTGATCTTCCTGCGGTTTCTGTTGCGGCAGACCAACCTGGTTCGTAACGATTGATTAAATATTTGAATGTGGTATCAAATTGTGTTGTGAATGGAACATTACACTCAGTGCAGGTAAGTCCAGTATTTGGACTAGTTGTTTCGATATTGTCATAACACAGGTCAAAAAAGTAGCTCAATGGTATATCCTTGAAGTTATATCCTGTTATATTACTATTCGCCCAGTTTGGAAATGCGAATGTTGGAGAAGCAAGAGTTCCATATGATGCGCCATCACATCCAACACAAGGTTCTAATCCATAAATTGCTTTTCCTTGTGTAAAATCTATTTCATTATTTGTATAATCGTATGAAAATCCATATGGAGCATAGTTTCTTATGAATGTTCTTTCACATACCTCAGATAAATCATAATCTGTTTGAGAACCACTATAGTCCTCAAGAGTTTTTTCATATATCACCTTAAGACCAGCAGGATGTGCCAATGTCTTGTAGGTGTCCTTATAATAACTAGACTTAATTCCTACCTTGAGCAAATATGAATAATCTTGATAAAAATTACCATCCTGCATTCTAGAGAAGTTCAGACAACTTCCGCTAAGTGTTTGTAATACATCATAGGAACCAGTTCCACCTGGAAATGAAAAAATCTCATTATAGAATCTACCACCATTTAATCTCAATAGATATTTTTTAGGTAATTCAACCTTGACATCTTCTTGAGGAATAGCAAACAAGGTCTTGAAGAAGTATCTTATTCCATCAATGGTTGTTTTCTTCTGATGAAAGTTCTTTCTTACACCATGAATGAAATTTCTAGCATTGTCTACCTCTATCTTGCCACCATATGGAACAAGACTGCTAGATGACAATCCATCAGCGTATATTCCAGCAAGTCTTCCAACATACGCTTCTCTGGTCTTGTCTATATCGATTAGATCCAGAAGTTTAAGTCCTAATTGATATTCTGATCCACCTTCAGCGTCACAATATAACCAATCATAGTATTTTTGAATCAAATCAAAGATTGATATTGGATTTTTCCCCGCATCTTCCAATTCTTCTTTTTCAAAAACAACCCACAATGGTATTTGATTTGTTATATCCTTCTTGGTATCACATGTGTCTGTAAATAAACCAATTAAAGACTCAGCATCAAATAACCTTGATAATTTGTTAGTAACTGAGTTGGTATCTGTGGATTGTGGTATAAAGGGTATCATATTAACTTACTGCTATTTGTTTAATTGAAAATGTTACTAGATTATTCAACCCAATTCTTATTACTTTTCCCTTGAATGGTATTATGAACTTAACAGGACTAGTCATTATATTGGATTTGATGGTGACAGAACCAGCAGTTATATTTGCCGTTCCAACAGAAGTATTATATGTAGTGAGTAAATTTGGACTTGTAAGTATGACAGGTGCTACCGATTGTGATCTGGTGTTCTTAATCACATAAACCGCATCAGTAGTTGTTGCGGTATTTGCAAATGGTTCCGATATAATTATACTTTGACCAAGTGGTATATCTAATTCATTTTGTAAATTAAATGTGTAATCTGATAGACTAGCATTTATTTCCTGCTCCACAAATAACTTGAAACTATCTGAAGACATTTGTATTTCAGGATATATGCTGTTGATATATGTGATAAATTCATTTGCGCTGAAATATAGATTATATCTTCTAGTGATTCCATATTTATCAGCAAAGAGTGATTTTATTGAATTGACATATCCTTGTTTCTGCGCAGTTGTTCGACCAACTCCATCATTAAATCCAAAGGAGAAACTCACATACACATTCAAAGCTATTGAATTGACATATTCTGGTAAAATCGTTATTACACTACGCTGCTTGATAAATTCTATCAGGTCTGTAACCTCTGCTGATAATTTCTGTGATGTGACAAATACTCTTCCATATCTTTTTGGAACAATATCCTCGCCACCATATACATTGAATTCATTTTCATCTGCGAAGAATCCAGCTTCCATTATTAGTGCTTTATAATCATTCACCGTGACCGCTCGCTCCTGCGAGGCAAACCACTTTGGTGCTAGAAATTTGATATTATCTATTGATGGATCATTCTTTCCACCAAATGATGGGAATCCATCATTTACTAATACATTTCCTAATGTAGAAGAAAATAATGATATATTATTTCCTTTTGCTCCACTTGTCTTGATATAGCGAACACGAATAGACGCAACATCTGCTGGTACATTCTTTCCTACAGAATTAACCAATCCAAACGAAATCATGAAACCAGTTTCTACTCTCTCTACAAAATATATCTTTTCCTCAATTGTATTAGAATATCCAATGTTATCAATTCGTTTCCATATCTCATCTGTATCGGTCAGTCGAACTTTAACTTCTAGAGTTTCCAAATCAAAATCAGTATCTGCGAAAACAATTCTTTGTCTTTCAACATCAAGTTCATTGGATACCTCTATATCAATCAGAGACTTTCCCTCATAGATGTAGAACTTATCTGTCTCCGAATCGACAACAGGAATGTCTTCCAAACTATAAAATTTATATTGAGTTCCTTCAGAATCAGAACCAAAGAACACAGAATGTCTTGAAATAGTGGGGTTCAATGCTCCAGTCATAAACACTTTCGCTTTTGCTGCGGTTTTAGATGGAATCGTATACCCCAATGGTTTTGTAAGGGAAATCAAAGATTCGATTCGCTGTGCAGAATCCAAAAACGCTTCAGATGTAATCATATTTGAATAGAAGGCATAGTAATATGAATTATAGGCAAGTAAATCTATGATGGTTGATAACGCTGATCCTTGAAAATCGTATCCAGCAAATACTGGTTGAGTTTTCAGATAATCTGTTAAACTATTTTTGATATCCGCAAACTCTAAATTCGTAAGTGTAGTTGGAACTATTTGAGATGCCACTTATCTTGTCCTTTCTAACGATATTGATAAACTATCTGTAAACCCAGTTGTCGTTATAGAATATACCACAACTATGTTCAATTTATTTGGATTGATTGGACTTACCTGTAATCCAATATCCTTTAATATTACTCTGGGTTCAAATGTATTGATTGCGTTTGCTATTAGATGCTTACATTCAAATGAGGTCATTTGACTTAGATGGTCGAACAGGATGTTTCTTGGATTAGCACCAAATGTCGGAGTAAATGGTCTTTCTGTCTTTATGGTCATCACTATGTTCTTTAATGCTTGCTTAATAGCATTTACATCCTTCACCACATTTGTATCGTTGGTGAATGGATTTTTAGTAATAAAGAAAGGTATATCCACATATGATGTTGTTTTCTGTAACATATTAGTATTTATCGTAAATATCCGGATCAAATATAGATTTAGGTTCCTTGAATTCATTAATATCATAATCAATAGAATCTCTTACCAATGAAAGTGTCATGACATAGTTTTTCAAAGAGTTAAAGTGATGCTGTATGCCAGACACTAACCATTTACCAGATACTCTTTTGAATTTTTCTTCTAATAACGGACTATTGTTTACAAATACCTGAACCAGAGAACCAATAAACACATTATCGTTACCACCAACGGTTATGGTGATTGCCTGTGCTTGAAGAAGATTGACTTGCGCTTGTCTCAACAGAGGTGCTTTATGACTTGTATCCCAGAATGTAGCATAAGTTCGTGTATATTCCAGATATTTAGCAAAGTTCTTTCCCTGTTCAGGACAATTACAACTACATGTCGAATCTGGATTTGACCATTCACATCCCAACCAATCCTTACCCAGAACCTCTTCTATCAACTTACACTCAGATAGGTCATTATATAACTTATAGAGTTCTAGGTATGTTGGTTCTGCTTCAGTTGGCATTCTATCCTGCGCAGGGCAGTTACAATACGGGCTAGCAGTACATCCCTGAGATGATACCAGTGGTGGAGTATTTGGATTGGCACACTTCAATCCTAATTCCTCGCACGATCTGGTTCCTCTGGCAAATACCATGAACTGAAGAGCAAAATTACGATCAAAGAACTCGTATTCTGTATCTACTGGTGGAGTGGTAAGACCATATTCAGTTTCACCACTCATGTCATACTTCCACACATCTTCTGTCACCAATGTTGGTCTGTAAAGAAGAGCAGAACCAGCAAGATAGTGCATCAGGGAATCGTTGAAATATTTCTTGATTCCATCTGGTAGAGTATTCTCAGTATTTGCGGAAATATATGTATTTGGATCAGCATCTTGTAGGAATACTGATAAATCACTATCGCCGAGAATATTCTCTATATCAATTGTTCCCTTGTTCGCAAGGGTAATCCAGTCTTGGAATTCTGTGCCATACCATGATTTCCAGTATGACGGATTTGCCGTAAATACACCCTTACCGCCATATAAATCTCTTGCCTTTGTTCTCAAAGATTTAAACATATTGGCAAATCGAATTGGTATGAATAGATTTCTTGGAACAAATATAGACCACCAAGAACGATGTGGTTTGAGTTTTCTATAACTATTTGGCAGTATGGAAGACCCAACCGCAGACGACCTATAGAGTGGGTCGAACTGCTTTCCCGAACTCATTCCATAGTGATATAGTGATTCCATCCAATCCTGTGACGGATCTTCGAAATTAAAAGCACCACCATTGTGGAAATCCTGATCCCTGTTTCCTCCATGAATATCTTCTTGTGAGTGGTCATATGCGTAGTAGGTATATTGTGTCTCGAATATTGGTTCTGGCCATAAATCCATTCCATTATAATCATTGCTTAAATATTGGGTCTTTGACAATACAGAGCCAGTATCATGATTCCACCAAGAATAGTAATTTCCACGATCAATTCCAGCAAGTTTGCGGTTAACAGGAATGTCATCCTTGATTTTTTTAACAGCGACATCAAATCCATATGGGTCCATTCCTATAACTGCTGTGTTATATTTGACCGATTGTCTTCCAAATGGTCCAGGAGTTAATTGTACGATATATGGCAAGAAGTATTCTGTACCAGCATCGCGCACAAATCCATCTGGAAATTCTTTAATACGATCCATTCCAATTGGAGTATTGAACTCAACGCGAATGTATGAAGTTATTTCTTCCTTCTTCACATTTGGAGGTGTGCTTGTTGCTCCAGTTTGGTAGAAGTTAAAGGTATCTTTCAGGGTTAAAGCAGAAATTGGATTCAAATCGCCTTGTGCGAATTCAGTAACCGAAGTCGCAATACCACCAGCAAAATTACCAACATTTGTTATATTTCCAAAATCTGTACTTGGAATATGAAGCAATCCTACCTCGACATGTTCTTTTCCCCTATATTCCGGACCATACTCCCCCCCCATATTTCTTATTTCTGATCCTAGTTGAAATGCTGGAGAATCTGTAGAATCTGCGTCTTCAGCACTATACCAGTTATAGGATTCTCTAGAAGTTATGAATGGGTTTTCTTTATATTTCTGATCGTAATATGGATGTGCTGTAGATCCTGGATTATTTCCAAAGAAAATGCTATGAACCCATTCACCAGCAGATGCTCCAGTTATACCTTTAGATTTAGAAAGAATTTCATATCTGCTTCCACGAATTTCTTTTCTGGTTATCTTTTTAATATTTTCAAGACTTAAATGAGTTTTGGTAACCAATCCCGTTTCTGTATGTGGATTGTTAAATACATTCTCTCCAGGTTTCTTTGATTGAAAGAATGCTTTTCTATCAAACCATTCCTGATATGAATCAATCCATATTTGCTTGTATGTATTCTGAACATTATCCATCAAGGATGTAAGCAATTCCATCTCAATATCAATTAATTGTAATTCAGCAATACAAGTCCTTGCGAGTGCTTCAAGAGCAGTTGAACTCAAGCATGTAGTATTATAGCAATTTCCAGTAGTAATACATGCTTTGGTAGTGTCTCGAATAGATACATCTACAATTCCAGGAATCAATACATTATTTGTTCCATAATCATAGAATGACGGAACAGAATCCTGCGCTGCCCAAAGATATGGAGCAGCATAGACATATATTGGAGAATATGATGCAACTGATGCATCATTGATATGACGAATATATCCACGAACGACAGGATCGTTAGAACACAATTTAGGAACATTTAGTTGAACTATATCCTCTTCTGTGGGGATTCCTGAAGGTCCAGTTGGTCCTGTTGGTCCTGTTGGTCCTAGTATACCATCAGGGTAGATACAATCATTACAACTCTCTACAATAATTCCACCGGTGAATAAACACCATTGGTCATTGATATTTGCTGCACATAGAGGAACTCCGGCGCTGATCAGGGAAAAACAACACGAATAAGGATTATCAGGACAAGTAGGACTACTCACTCCATTATAACATCCTGACTGCATACATTGATTTAAGCTATCAAAGATACACCTAGCATTACCTTCTTCAGCACAATCAGTAGGTACACACAGATTGTTTGTACACGAAAAACACCCAGCGGGATCCGCAGCACCACCACCCGCACCACCACCCGCATCACCTGGATCGCTTAATGCCCTGAATTGAGGTGGAGAGTCAGAAGATAAAGCTTCACCTGCTCTAAATGTTATTTGACTACTTGTAGGAGTTGATGCTGTTCTAAATTGAGGAATTCCTATACCTTTACCATTTGGTATAGAATTAGATGGAATCATTCCAAATTCATATTCTGTTATTGGCCAATCCAGTATGGTTTCTCCTGGAATCGCATCACCCACATATTTGTATCCTTGAACCAAATCAATTGGGCGTTTATGGTCTGAAGTCTTGGGTATTAATGATGAAAGTAATATACCATCAGCAATGGTTTTATATGAACTTACATTATTCAGAAAACTCTTAAGTGCTGTTTTTCTGCCATCTAAATGTGTTATGAGTATCTGATATTGATTAATAGAACGATCAATCACACCACTAACATAACTAGTGACATCTTCCTTTAGATTAAAGAAGTCTCCGATTGATTCATTGTATGGTGATTTAGTTAAATCGTAGGATTGAGTTAACCCATTGAGAAATGTTACTCCAGAATCATAATTCAACTGATCAGTCAGCGATCCTGCTGCTACTATTTTATATTCCTGATTGAATTCTGCGAACATTCCCGTGGGACCAAACAACATCGTGTATGTTGTTCCTGTGTTTGGTCCTGGATTATTGAACATTTCTATGTCAGCGGTTGATCCCAACGCACCATCTTGATGGCAGCAGACCGTGCATCTGTAGGTTTCCCATTTTCTCTTAATGTTCTTCTTGCGATTATACTCATCTCTCTTTTTCTTGAGAGGTTTTCTAATCAAGTTGTGTATCTTATGAAATTCTTTAATCTTTAGATTGCTTAGATCGTATTGTGGTTGCCATGCGATAGAACTCCAAGGTCCAGATTGTGTATTTCCAATATGATCCCACCATTGAGGAAATGGTGTATTCATTGGTTGTTTGCTCATATAACCATATATCGCGTCATCGTATTGTTGTGTGGATGGTTTAACCTTTCCAACTTCATTCTTATTTGTGGAATCTATAGTCTTGCTTAGAAATTTCTTATCTCCAACATGATGCCATGAATCATAATCCGCATTGTAATCAAAAGTTACATCAGAATATATTAATCCATAGTTGGTGTCAATGAAATCTAGATAAGGGTCATTATAATTTGGATCCACTCTGACATATTGAGCATTTATAGCACCAGATTCATTCAATTCCGTTATATTAAATTGTTTGTCTATATTTAATTGATATATTCTTTTTGGATTAAATGTATCTAGAGTCACCAAAAATCCATCTACCACTTTGCCTTTTTGATCGCGAATCAACTTATCTACACTCTCAAAGTGCCATCCCTTACGATCATGCCAGAAACTATAATTGACAGCATTCGGATTTTCTCGTGAAACCGCATTCTGCGCAATGTAATTTAACAATGGCAATAATCTAAGTTGACCTTTATGCTTCATCCATGGCCATGAAACATGGTTATATTTCAACCAAATGCCATTACTGGTAGGTTCGATAAATGATGGAGTTAATTCAAACTTGGCAAAGAGTTCATCGACAAGTCCTTTCATAGGCTCGGATGTAGTAGATGTAGTGGGTGTGACGGGTATGGCAGGTGATTCTTCTGTTCCACCAATATAACCAACAAAATCTTCCATATTTTCAAGATATGTTTGCTGATAATTTGAAGTTAGAATATCATTGCTGGTAAATTCAATCTTCCAAATCGAAGAAGTTTCCACCTTCTTCATCTTAATATCTAATTGGGCATCATCTGTTACTTTTATTATATTGAATACTCTAAACTCATACATCATACATACGGATTTATCTTCTTGACCTACTAGAGTCTCATTACATCCTAATGTTATCTTTTCCGTTCCATTTAATACAAATTCATCTCCCCAATTCAAATAATCATAAATGAACAAAACACCATACATGAATGGTGAATTTAAATTCTCATTATATGCCATAGATATGAATGGATTTCTAACTCCACGATCACTCCATGGAACCAAATCAAATGTAATGGTTTCTCCCTTATCGTTCACCTTAGAAAACGATAACATTCCAATCTTGCCCTCAAGAACTGATATACCAATCTGCGTGCTTGAGCTCTCATTGATTCCACTACTTACAAGTTTGTTATATAACTCAGCGTCCATATGTTAAAATCCAATTGATATTCGTTTGCCTATGCTATTGCTTGTTAGCAATTGCTCCATGAGAGTCAGTGCGGGACCACAATATTCTGGTTTTAGAATTCTCAATTTTTGCGATCCTCTATATTTATCCAATTCATAAGCATAGTATGATAACTTCTCCACTCCAGGTACACTTCCTCTGTTGGTCATATACGAATAGAGTAATGTTCTAGCAAAATTCTCACCAGTTAGAGCAAAGTCGTCTGTGTGTATTGTGTCTTTACTAATGCTATCACTGGTTATTGAAGAATTTTCATACACTACATTTGGTGGTATTACCAAATCGCTATTAATGGTCTTGAAGTGAATGGGACTATTCTTTTTACTTTCTATGAATTTAATATCAGTGTATTCTGTAGTATTTGTTATATTGATGCTGCTAATAAAATTCAACTTTGTTGCGCTTCCATTTGGATTTTGTCGAGCAAACATGATGTTATCACCAATTGAGAATTCACCAGAACCCCCATGTCCCCAAACACTTCTGAAATTTTTATCAAAATCTGTGACTATTCGATAGAAATCATCATCAATTTCAATCACACCATATTCAGAATTCTGCGTGACTTTAACCATCAAGTCTCCAGGTTTTAAATCTGGAAGATTAGTTATATAATATGCTTCTCCACTATATTTCGTATTAAGGCGTTCTAGAAAAACATTATCACCACTATACCATTCATCTTCACTAATAATATTATTAGTCATCAGCACTAACCAACTATAATACTCATTTCCATATACACTCCGCGCTACATCTTCTGGATCTTCACCTTCCTGTATATAATAGTAATCATATGCTCTTTCTGAGGTATAATCGTTTAGAAATGTAACTCTTGTGAAAATATCACGAAGTTCTACTTCCCTATTTCCTATTGTATATAATATTTTTTTATAATTATTAAATAACATGGATATCCTTTAAGTGGTAGCTGCTCTAACAGCGGCTACCTGTAGTTGTAATCCCGCTCCAGACCTATTTTTAATTCCAAAGGATGTATTACCACCCACACTTGGTGTTCTTACTGCTGCTTCGATTTCCACAAAGTTCAAAGTAACACTATAGGCAACTGGTTTGATGTTTCCATCCAACGCAGTAAAGGAAGACGCATCTATTGCTGTTCTACTTACAGCAATATTTGTCAAGACAGATGCTTGAGGTTGACTAGTCCATTCTATATCATTCTTAATGTCATCTAAAGCACCAGCTGCTATAAACCACATTGGAGGATGAAAGAAGAATTGAAATCCTAAAGCACTTCCTGCTATACTTTCTCCAAGTGTAGTTGGAAGGGCTAATGCTTCAAATGCGCTAATAATTTGTGATGCTCTTTTAGAATCAGCTGCGTTGAGACATGGCATATATAATTGAACCTGGAAACTTCTTTTAGATCCAGATTGAAGTGTAGTTTCGTGAAAATCAGAATCTATCAATTGACTGAATTGTTGAATTGTTTGTTTTGCTCCAATTGCACTTCCTATTCCAATAAGTTTTGCTAATTTACTATTACCAGCAACTAAGTTCATCAGTTTAGGTAATTGCTTTTCTGCAAGTTTCTTAAGTCCTTCAGCGATTGCCTCATTTCCAATAGGAATGACATTTGGATTTTCCTCTTGCTTATATCTCATAGCGGTTTGTGTTGTCAATTTTGATGGCATGGGAACAGCAATAACTGCTTTAACATTTCCATATCCACCAACATTGACTACAGCACCAGCTCTAAACAATCCATTTTGACTATACTCTACGCAATTGAATTTTAAATATAATGGTATCTCAGATGCTACACTCGAATCTGATGGAAATACAAGAATTTGTTTGCTTTCCGATAAACTTATCGGATTAACTCCCCATCCTTTATTGTTTAATCCCATTTTTAAATTCCTTTATAAATATTTCATATGCCGTATAAAACAAAATATTTTCCAAAAAATCCTACAAAATATATAGGCGATCCGTCTAAGATATTATGTAGATCGTTATGGGAAAGAAGATTTTGTAAATTTTTGGATGAAAATTGTCATATTTTAAAATGGTCATTTGAAACGCTAAAAATACCCTATATCTCTCCAAAAGACAATGATATACACATATACTACCCAGACTTTATAGTCGAAAAGAAGAATAAAGATGGGAATATAAAGACCATAGTTGTCGAAATAAAACCATACAAACAGACACAAGAACCAAAAAAGAAAAAATCAACCAGAAATATGTTGATGGAATCCTTAACTTTTTCGATAAATAAAGCTAAGTGGAAAGCTGCCAAGACATTTTGCGAAAAATATGATTGGGAATTTATAATACTTACAGAAAAGGAATTATTTAAATGAACTTTGCAAAAAGTATGCTTGCAGCAAGAACTAGTATTCTTCAACAAGGAATACAGCAAACCAATAGATATGTCTTTAAAGAAAGCAATAGTGACCCCGAATATCCATATTCAGTGGTTTTACCTGGATATGGATATGACCTAATCGACCACTCTATTTGGAGTATAATACGAAAAATACCATTCAGAAAAACTTATACTGAATTACAAGTTACCTTTATTGTTGGAAGTGATAATTATAGCAGATACATCAATAAGTGGCAATCTGCCATATCAAAACCCGTTCGTAGTAATGGAGGAGTGAGTAGCGCAGCAAATTTCGCACAACTGAATGGAATAGGAACAGGTGGATTCGATGCTGATGTTGCTCTATTAACAGACGAGACTTCAAATGGTGCTATAGACATACTAGGAAGTGGTGGTGCGGTGAACTATATGGATAAATTTTACACCAACGATGTTACTATTTCCTTGTTAAGTGAATCTGACAACAGCACCAATGCTATGTTTATATTCCATGAAGCATTCATATCTCAAATCGCCCCTATCCAACTAACCTCAGTAGAAACCGGATATTCAACATTTCAAGTCAATTATAAATTCGCATCAGTAACAGCAATATGAGTTAATTATGAGTAATATTATAAACCTATTAAAATCATCATCCCCAAAATATAGTATAGTTCAACCCTCAACAGGTAAACTTCTTTCATATCGCCCATTCAATGTCAAGGAAGAAAAATCCTTGCTAGTGGCAAAAAATACTGGATCCTATACTGATTTTCTATTAACGATATCATCTATAGTTGATTCTTGCTTTGACACCACCATAGAATCAAAGAAATTACCAGTATTTGATGTTGAGTTTATGTTTCTTAAACTCAGAGAGAAATCAGTATCTGAAGTTGTGAACATATCCTTTACCTGTCCAGAAACGAATGAAAAGATAAAAAACGTTGAAGTATCTTTAACGGATATCGTTGTCAAACAGAATCAAAACAGCAATAGCATTAAGATATCACCTGATATTATCATTAATATGAGGCATCCAACATACGAATTCTTGATTGAAAACTCAGCGACTTCTGATACAGGAAATATTGATTTATTTGACATGGTGCTATATTCGATAGAATCCATTCAAACAACATCGGAACTCCTCACCAACGAGATGCTGACCAAGGACTTTCTCAACGAATTCATTGAAAACCTAACACGACAGCAATATCAAATGATATTAGATTTCTTTGTATCAGCACCAAAAATAGAACACGAAGTAAAATATAATACATCCGACAATGTTCAACGAAGTATCGTATTAAGGGGAATCAAAGATTTTTTTCACTAAGCCTTAGTTATATGAGTCTCTACTCGCTTTACGAGTTAAATTTTAGTCTTTTGTATATACACAAACTATCTTTAACTGAAGTAGAAAGCATGATTCCGTGGGAAAGAGACTTGTATGTTGAAAGACTAGGGCAGTACTTAGAGAAGCAGGAATTGGAAGCAAGACAAGCAGTATTAACGCGCAACGCAAGAAGAAGGTAACATATGGAAGACAAAAGACAACAAACAGATGAAGCATTGGGTGGATTGTTTGGAAATTCATCCTTATTTTCTGGTCTTCCATCTGGAGTAGATACATCAACAATACAGAAAACCCCAACCAGTGATATTGGTGATTCTGGACCCATGTCGGGAGAAAATTCTTCTGACAATTATAATATTAATGTAAATGTAACTCAGAATCTGGTTCAAAAGGAAGTTGAAAAGAAAGTAAATGGCATACTAAACACAACATCAGATGCCAATCAGATAAAAAAAAATTACACACAAGATTCTCCAATAGGAAATATTGAATCGAATCTGATACAACAACCAAATATAAGTGGAAATTCATTTAACAATATAAAACTAACCCAATCATCAGATGACTCACAATTAAATCCAACTACATCAATATCATCAGATACGATAAACAATAACACATATGCAAATTCATTTGGTGATAATAGGAATTCCCTATTCACATCATCTGTGAATGATTATAATCCCAAAACAGATAATACTACTACATTAAATACTGCTCCACAAGAGGGTCAGTTTTTCATTGAAAATGCTCCTGGTAATATGTCATCATATGAAGCAAGATCCAGATTAACAGATGATTCGAATCCAAATTATCTAAGATTTGATACAACAGAACAAGCAAATCAAGCAACAAGACTTGAATCTGCAAATAGATTGATGGAACAAACTAAAGATTTAAATTTAACAGATAGACAAAGAGAAATAATACAACAAAGACCAGAATTATTTGATCGTTACATGTATTATGAAAATCCAGGTCAGGCAAGATTTGTGGATCAGGGAAATGGATTCAGCGTAAATGCAAATTCACCAGATCAATCTCCATATTTACCAAGTCCAGAAAAAATACAAAAAACAATAGAAAGTGGAGATAGAGAAGCATTAAAAATGTTACTAGATGATCATTTTGGTCAATTTGGAACAAGTGATAATAATCCAGTATGGAGACAATATGGAGATTTTAATGCTGGAGATGTAGTGTCTGGTAGTGTAAATTCAAATGTAACTAAAAATACATCAAATAATACAAGAGCAATTAATAGTGCAACAGAAAGTCAATCTGCGTACATAACACAAACAGAGGATGCAAGACTATTATCGGACTTTTATGGTCTTGATAATTATTTTGATTTTGCTGAAGATTCCAATTATTTATTGGCAACAAAATCCACAGGAGTACAAAAAAATAGAACAACAAATATAAACGAAGATGGTAGTGTGAATAAAACCACATCATCAAAACTTAATAGGTTGCCAGCAGCAAATATAACTCCAATATCAAGTTTGCCTACTTATCTGAGTGCAAATATTTCAGAAAACACACAACTCGAAACATACAATTCAGACAATTATGATACTGTTGAGAAAATAAGATCTGGAAAAGGATTTGGTGCAAATAATCCTAATAGACCAATATCTGATGAAGATATACCAGAAGATATTATTGGTGATGCTAATACAAATGTATCATTTAATCCAGTTTACATTAAAAATGATGAAGGTTCTAATGTTCTTATTCCTAGAGAACGTGACAGAACACGAGTTCCTATATCTTCAGAACCACCACAACCATCTATACCCCAAACACCCATAGATCTACAGGGAGCAGAAACAAACTATAATACATCTCAATTAAATCAAACTAACGAAATGACAACTAATGTGTTGCCTGGTACTCCCGCATCAATGATTTCTCAGTTGGCATTTGCCTCAATATCTCCAACTGAATCTTCTATATCATCCCAACAAACATCAAGTACATATAATACTACTGAAATCTACAATCATACCTATGTCAATCCAAACTCACCAGAGGGTAGAGTTACTGGAGTAGACAAACCAGAATTTAGTATTGGAACAAGTTCGACTGGAACTCCAATGGTAACTGGAGGTTCTTATAAGAATCCCAATAGTCCAGAAGGCAGACTACTAGCAGACGACACCATTAATACAGATGGTTCTATGAAAGATACCGATAAGTTTGGACCAAAGACACTTGATGCTGCTAAACGATTGGCAAAGGAAGATACCGCAAAGGTGGAAGGTGAACTAAGAGCAGCAGATATTAAGCAAAATGGTCCAATGCCAATTGATATCGCTGGCGTTGAAACTGCTACACCAAATATTTCAGCGACTACTAATAATGATAATAATGAAACCAACAACGAAACTAATAATCAATCAACAGCAAATACCCCTTCTTCATCTCAAACTACTAATATAACCAAAGAGGTTACCAATCATCATTATGTAAATCCGAACTCACCAGAGGGTAGGATTGCTGGAGTAGAGGTGAACAAAAATAGTTCAATAACCACCAATACCTCTAACAATACCGCTAGTCATAGCAATACCTCTAACAATACCGCTAGTCATAGCAATACCTCTAACAATACCGCTAGTCATAGCAATACCTCTAACAATACCGCTAGTCATAGCAATAC